>Ga0163152_10000415_pt1 | contig 76447 bp, 88 predicted proteins | sample OliLakLV19MP8IB2_FD_148635 | JGI IMG/M metagenome (GOLD analysis project Ga0163152, IMG submission 148635) | Freshwater microbial mat bacterial communities from Lake Vanda, McMurdo Dry Valleys, Antarctica - Oligotrophic Lake LV.19.MP8.IB-2 | ecosystem: Environmental > Aquatic > Freshwater >... | reverse complement strand
TACAATTACTGGTTGCTGAGCTTGATGTGGGTGCTCACTACCGGCAAATACAAATAGATTACTAGATAAAATGTGTTTACCACGATTATTTTTTGGCATCATACCACTAACAGAGTTTTCGATTACTCTGGTTGGGAACTTTCTCATCATATCTTTTAAGAAAGTATAAGTTAGACCACCAGGAAATCCGGAGTAACTAGTATAAAACTTTGTTTCAGCGCGTTTTGGCGTGACGTCGATACCAGAAGCATTAATTACGACTACTTTGTTAGCCGGCATTAAATAATCGCGAGTATTTACATTGTTTTTAGCTAAAAGAAGCTGAGAGATAATGCCAGAAATACGGCCAATTCTCATACCTTTAGCGTCTACTAAAAACCAGCTTTCTGTTATTGTACTTTGTGATACGGTTCGTGTTTTGTTCATAATTACATTGAAATTCTTCGAGTATCTGCGTTACTATTCTTTACTTTGCTTTCTTTTACCTTAACAGCACGTTCAACACGCTCAGTTTTTGGTTTTATTGTTTTCTTATCAGCCTTTTTAGTTTGAGTAGTTAACATTTTTTGCAATCTGGACTGCTTTTCTTTCACTTCTTGACCACGTACCAAAACAATTGTCTGCGGAGCATTGTCACCTTTACGAGGCAATGTCCGTGCAGTATGAGTATAACCTGAAACTACATCTTGCATTCCAGGTAACAGTTTGCTGTACAGCTTTTCCAAAGCTAAATCGCTTTGTAAAGTTGCCTCAACTAAACGTTTGGAAGCTTGTGTACCCTTTTTAGCGGTATCAACCAATCTATCGAACTGCGCGGTAAGGATACTTGCCTTTGCAGCTGTAGTCTTGATCGAATTGTGTCGAATTAATTCTAACAACTGTGATCGTTCTACAGACCTTCGATGAGAGGTCTTCTTACCTGAAATTTTATTCTTCTTAGCTGTGATGTGCATCTTAGATTAAATTGATCTTATGTTTTTTTAATACTTCTAATAATTCTATAAAACTCTTTTCGCCCATACCTTTTAAATTACGTAACTCTTCTTCTGCCAAGCCTTCTAAATCGTTCAAGTTATTATACCCTGAGTTCTGAAGCGCGTTAACTAATCTAGTAGATAATTCAGCTTCTTCAAAAGTAACAACTTTTTCAGACTTAGCAGCTTTGACTGAAGTTTTTGGAGCGGCCACGACATCGCTACCACTTACAGTTTGCATCACTAAGTGAGAAGACATACTGTGCATAATTTCTGCAGCTTTAGCCATAGCTTCTGCTGGAGTAATTGCACCGTTAGTATTGATTTTAACTTCTAGTGCGTCTAAATCTGTTTGTTGACCTACACGAGTATTTTTAGCTTCGATAGCTACCAAAGTAACTGGAGTAAATACAGGATCTACTGGAATTACACCAACTTCTTCACGCAATGACTGATTAGGCAAGGCGTAACCTACACCTGGAGCAATAGTGATTTCAGCTTTAAATTCAGCTTTTTCATCTGCCAATGTAGTTAATACAAAATCAGGATTGATGATTTCTACTAAAGCATTCTTTTCAAAGTCACCTGCAGTAATAGTTACAGATTCACCTTTTTTACCTTTTTTGCTGATCGCTAAAATTACAGGGGTTGTACCATGTAGTTTTACAGCAACTTGCTTTAAGTTTAATACTACTGATAACACATCGTCTTGTAATCCAGCTACAGTTGTATATTCATGCTGAATACCATCTACTTTGATGGCCACAATACCTGCACCGGGAATGCTCGAAAGCAAGATACGGCGAAGTACAGCTCCTAAAGTGTTAGCGTATCCTTTTGGTAAAGGATCGATACGGAAAGTAGCAGTATTGTTACCTTCTTCTAAGATTAAAATTTTAAATTCGTTGGTAGCCAACATATGTAATATGGCAGTAATAATTATTTAGAATAAAGTTCAATGATCAATCTTTCTTTAATAGATTGGTCTAATAGGTCGCGTGTTGGTTCAGCTAAAACTTTACCACCATCTGAGTAACGTTCTAACCAAGCTGGTGTTTTTGCAGCTTTTGTTTCACTATCCATTTGTTTAATAAGAGCACCTTTAGCAAATGATGGCTTGATTTTGATTTCATCACCTACTTTTAGAATAGCAGATGGAATATTATGTTTTTTACCATTTACTAGTACATGACCGTGAGCCACGACCTGTCTAGCTTGCGCACGAGTGTCAGCGTAACCTAGTTTATAAAATACATTATCTACTCTTAATTCTAACAACTGAAGCAAACGTGTACCAGTGTTACCGGTAGATTTACGAGCAGTATTAAAGAACTTTCTAAACTGTGCTTCTAACATACCGTACATACGCTTTACTTTCTGTTTTTCACGGAATTGAACCCCGTATTCAGAAAGTCTTTTAGTGCGACCATGCGCTCCTGGTGTGGAGTTACGGGCACGCCATTTTTCGCTAGTACCCAAAACTTGAGCATCTTCGCGTCGATTAATTCTTGATTTTGGACCAATATATCTTCCCATGTTATTTCTTTGGCTTCTTTCTTGGTTTTACGCCACCGTGTGGAACGGAGGTGTGATCAGATAATGATGTAATTTTTAAACCGGCAGCACGAATACCTTTTACGGCAGCGTTACGACCTTCTCCAATTCCTTTTACAATTACTACAGCTTCTAACGCGCCAACTTTTACAGCTTTAGCTGCAGCATCTTGACCAGCCTTGGTAGCTGCGTAAGCAGTACTCTTACGAGTACCTGTGAAACCAACTACTCCGCCACTACTACTTGCTACTACATTACCTGTGTAATCGGCAATGCTAATTATTGTATTGTTATATGAAGCATGAATCATTACTTTCACTTTTGGTGAAGAGGCAATTTTCTTTTTCTTTTTAACTTCTACTTTTTTAGTAGCAGGTTTTATTTTTGTTGCTTTTGCAGTAGCCATATTATTTATTTAGCGACTTTTTTAATCATTGCGACAGCTGAGTTCTTCTTACCCTTACGCGTACGTGCGTTTTTACGAGTATTTTGACCTCTAACTGGTAGTCCGACCTTATGACGAATGCCACGGTAAGTACGGATATCTTTTAATCTTTTAATGTTCTGAAAAATCTTTTGTCTTAATGTACCCTCTACTACTAAATTTTTATCGATATATTCGTATATTTTAGCAAGATCTAGTTCACCTAAATCTTTTACACGAGTATTTCCATCTAGTTTAGTTGCAACCACTAACTGCTTAGCAGTGATTGGACCAATTCCGTAAATATAGGTTAAGGCTATTTCTAGTCTTTTTTCGTTTGGGATGTCAACACCTACTATTCTTGCCATATTTTAATATTAACCTTGTCTTTGTTTATGTTTAGGATTAGAGCAAATCACCATTACTACTCTCTTTGTTTTTGCACCAGGATAACCTGCGCGCTTACGCCGAGTAATGACTTTGCACTTAGGACACATTTTTTGAACGCTTGCTCTTACTTTCATTATACTGGTTTAATAAAGTTTTTGTTTATTTTTCTAATAATTCTACCGATGTCTATATATGGTAAGTCAATTTCTACTAAGACTTCGTCACCAACCATTATTTTTCCTCGGTAATAAGTGCGAACCTTACCTGATGGGTATGCAGATAATTTATGCTGCATGCCTTTATAGTTTATTTCCACTAAATAATTCGTATCTTGCAGGTTTTCAACTACTACGCCTTTCAATTCGACTTTATTTACTTTGTTTTGCGCAGCGACTTGTTTTGATTGCATTCTACAGAGTTACTACCCTTTTTGGGCATGGCAATTGTAACAGATAAGTTAATTACAAACAATATTTCACAGCCACTTTTTATACTTTTACTAACGGCCAATCCAAAGTTTGAGTTAAATTAATCGGCATGTCATCGACAATCACCATATATTCAAACATAGCACCTTTTTTCCCATCTCGAGTTATCACACTCCAATTATCGGCGGCAATATAGATATCGTCTAAACCAGCAACGACTTGCGCTTCTACACAAAGCACGTCGCCTTTGATTAAAGTGTAGCCAGAATGCGCTTTACCGTAGGCAGGGATTTCCGGGGATTCATGTAAGTAACCACCAATTCCGTGGCCTACAAATTCACGCAGCACATCATAGCCAGCCATATCTACCAATGAATAAATAGCGTGGCCAATATCGCCAACTTTATTACCTGTCTTAGCTTGTTTCACTCCAGCTAGTACGGCAATTTTACTAATTTCCAACAGTTGTAAATCTTGTGCGGCGGCTGGTTCCAAAATAAAGCTCACGCATTGATCTGTATAAATTTTATCTACAATTAGGCCAAAATCTAATTTAACTACATCTCCGGGTTGAAAAATAATATGTTTATGCGGAACACCGTGCAACACAACTTCGTTTACAGAAACACATAGATTGTAGTTGTAGATATTGGCGGGCTCACCAACTCCTCGAAAAGAAGGAACTACGCCATACTGGAGGCAGAGTTCGCCAGCCAGCTGGTCTATAAAGGCAGCGCTGATACCAGCATGTGTTGCATCGTAAAGCTGCTTTAGAATTTCTGTAGTGATATTCGCGGCAGACTGCAGCTTAGCCAATACATCGGGGCGCTGAGCGATATTCATTAATAGGTAAAACGATCGTAGTTCTGGGTAGCTCTCAGGGCAGCAATTTGCCTAGTAGCCTCTAGCACCACGCCGATTACAATTAGAATACTAGTACCGCCAATTACGGATAGTAACTGCAAGTTTATTTGCGCAAAGTTAGCCACCAGCAAGTTACCGAAAGTAGGGATTAGGGCAATAAATGCCAAGAAAAACGCACCTACCACATTTAGTCTAATTAGTACCTTAATTAAGTAATTCTCGGTAGATTTACCTGGGCGAATGCCTGGAATAAAGCTACCATTTTTCTGCATATTTTCTGCCACTTGATCAGGCTTGAAACTAATAAAGATATAGAAAATTGAAAACAAAACAATTAGCAAGAAATAAGCTAAAACATAGCCGCCAGATTGCGGCTTAAATAAGAAGCTCTCTTGCAAACTAGTCATAAAATTAGCCAACGGAGAATCGGGCACAGCGACTGAACTGATCAGTGGCACAATCAATTGCGGCATTGTAAGTAGTGCAGAGGAAAAAATGATTGGCATTACACCATTTTGGTTTAACTTCAGTGGTAAATAAGATTCTTGGACTGCCCCACTACGCTGTCTACTGGCATACTGCACAACAATTTTACGAGCTGATTCGGTAATAAAGATCACAAATCCAACCATTAACAACATTGAAATAGCCACAAATACCAAAGATAAGAATTTTGGATCCAATAATGCCTGAGGATTTCCACTTAAAGCTTCACGAATGGCATAAACTGGCGCCATCTGACTGATATCTATTTGCATATATGTTGGTAAACCGGCCAAAATACCAAACATAATCATTAGAGAGGCACCATTAGCAATACCTTTTTCACTGACAAATTCGGCTAGCCACATCACAAACAATGAACCTGCCGTTAGGATGATTGTCATAAACAAAAGTGTATTTGGTGTTGCTCCAGCTGGAATTAAGGGGAGCTGGCCTTGCCCCTGCTGCCTTAATAGGACTAAATATCCGAAAGAATATACCAACGATAAAGGCAAAGTTAAAAAGCGAGTGATACGGTCTAAAACATACTTACCACGAGTACCATCTTTAGAGATTTCCTCTAGTTTAGGAATAATAGAAGTTAATAACTGCACGACAATAGACGCAGTAATAAAGACACCAATACCTAAGCCCACAATACTTGGGGTTTCTAAACTACCACCTAAAACCAGCGTTAGTAAAAAGTTTGCATCGGAAGTAGTACGTCCTGCCACTACTGAGTTATAGACATTCATGTCTAAACCAGGCAACGGAATATTGGAAAGTAATCTAAATACTGCTAAAGCAAACAATGTAAATAAAATCTTATTTACAATATCGCGATTAATAGAGATTCTAGGAAATAGCCTCATAGTAAGACTATTCTACCTTACCACCGGCTTTTTCGATAGCCTCTTTAGCAGACTTGCTGGTAGGAACACCGGAAACTTCTAAAGCTTTTGTCGGCTCTTGATCGAAAACAATCTTCATGGATAACTTTTTACTGAAAGTTCTTATTAACCCAGCTTCTACTAACGTTTCGATGTTTACAGCTACTCCTTCTAGATTGTTTTCGATGTCGGAAATCTTTAGAACATAGTGCTTCAAATTATGTGTGGCATAATTTGGAGTATTACGACTACCTCTACTCTGACCTCTTAAATTAGGCAATCTGCGAGATAATGGCATTTGACCACCTTCAAAACCTCTACGCACACGTGAATAACCGGAGCGAGACTTTTGACCTTTAGTTCCACGACCAGTAGTGTGACCACCGTGTCCTGAACCAATTCCACGACCAACCTGTACTCCGCCTTTTGAAATTTTAGGTGATATTAATGTATGTATCATGCTTATAATCTTTTATTTCTTAATGTTTTTAACGCGCCCATAGTAGCATAAGCTGTATTAATAGTATTACGTGAACCATGAACTTTCGTTAATAGATCTTTAATACCTACCAATTCTGCAACTGCTTTTACTGTTGAGCCGGCAATAATTCCAGTACCTGGAGCTGCTGGCTTTAGTAATACTTTTGTAGCTTTAAATTTGAATTCAACTTCGTGAGGAATTGTGTTTCCAGCTAGGATTACACTGTCCATTTCAGCTTTAGCACGTTGACTAGCTTTTTTCTGAGAAGAAGCTACATCTAAACCTTTTGCACTACCAACACCCACTCTACCTGTGCGATCTCCAGCTACAACGAATGCGCTAAAACGCATACGGCGACCACCGTGATACATGCGAGATACTCTGCGTGAAGCCAAAACACGTGTATCGATTCCGTCGGCACTTTTTTCTGGCTCTTTACGAGGACCACGTTGTTGACCACCACGATTTCCACCTTTGCCGCCGTTTCCACGGTTAGCTCCAGGAGCTTGTGATGTTGCCTTTTCTGGTTGTGTAGTTGTCTTATTTTCTTGCATAATTTAGAACTTTAAACCTGCTTCACGAGCGGAATCTGCTACGGCTTTGACACGTCCGTGATAGCGATATCCGTTACGATCAAATGATGCTATTGCAATCCCCTTGGCTAATGCTGCTTTTGCTAATGTTGCACCAACTTCTAAAGCTTTAGCTGTTTTAGTACCTTTAGCAATTTTAGTGTCGTTTGCAGAAACTAAAGTTACTGAATTTACATCGTCGATTAATTGAGCATAAATATGCGCATTGGAACGAAAAACAGTTAAACGCGGATGAGACTCACTACCGCTAATAGCCTTGCGAATGTGTGCTTTACGACGAATTCTTTTTTCTATAACTGTGTTCATTTTTTAGCTTTTCTTTACTGACTTACGTTTAATAATTTCACCCTTATATCTAACACCCTTACCCTTGTATGGTTCTGGTTTTCGATAAGATCGGATACGAGCTGCCTCTTGTCCTACTAAGTGTTTACTTGCACCTGATACTTTGATGTTAGTAGCATCAACTGCCTCTACTACAATTCCTACAGGTGGATTATATTCGATTTTGTGAGAAAACCCTAATGAAAAGACTACTGATGTACCTTTAGCTTCTGCGCGGTAACCAATACCTTCGATTTGTAATTCTTTTACATAACCTACAGTTACACCAATTACCATATCGGCAATTAGAGCACGATATAGACCATGGTAACTTTTTGTTTGCTTTTCTTCGTTTGGGCGTTCCAAAGTAACAACACCATCCGTAACATTTACTGTCACTGGAGCACGCATGCTTTCTGACAGCACACCTTTTGGTCCTGTAACTTTAACTTCTAAATGATTAAAGCGGCCTCCTGAAATAACTTCTACAGTTACTCCAGTTGGGATTTTTATTGGGTTTTTTCCTACTCTAGACATGTTTATTACCAAATTTCACAAATTACTTCACCACCAATTTTCTGTTGACGGGCTCGGTGTGCAGTCATCACACCTTTTGAGGTGGAAACAATTGCAATACCTTGTCCGCTTCTTACTCGTTTTAAATCTCGATAACCTGCATAATTACGAATACCAGGTTTTGAAACTCTGTGTAATTCTCTAATTACAGATACTCCATCTACATATTTCAAATTGATCTGCAATGCAGGATAGCCTTCGTGTTGTATTTCATCGAATGAGGCAATGAAGCCTTCAGTCTTTAAAATTTCCATCACTTGACGAACCAACTTAGAAGCAGGTGTAACTACTTCTTCGCGGCTGCGCATGATCGCATTTCGAATGCGGGTTAAACTGTCTGATATTAAATCGTTTGTGTACATATTACCAAGATGCCTTTCTTACGCCCGGCAGGACTCCCTGCATGGCCATTTCTCTAAAACAAATTCTGCACATTTTAAATCTGCGAATATAACCATGAGCACGACCGCAGTACGCACAACGGTTATAAGCTTTTGTAGAGTGAGCAAGCTTTCCAGCTTTGAACAATCTATTTTTCTTTGCTGCTGCAAATTTTAGTGCTTTACTTGCCATAATTTATTATATCTTACCCTTAATTATCTTTCTTTAAAGGGCATGCCTAATTCTTTTAATAAAACTAGACCTTGTTCGTTTGTTGTTGCAGTAGTACAAATAATTACTTGCAGAGGACGGATTTTAGCCATCTTACTAGTATCAACCTCTGGGAACACAGTGTGTTCCTTAATACCTAATGCATAGTTACCGCGGCTATCAAACGCTCTCCGAGAAACCCCACGGAAGTCTTTAACACGAGGTAATACAATGCTTACCAATCTGTCTAAGAAATCCCACATGGCATTGCCACGCAAGGTAACCATTATTCCATTGTCCATGTCTTCTCTCAGCTTAAAGTTAGAAACAGCTTTCTTTGACTTAGTGACTACTGGCTTCTGGCCTGTGATTATAGCAATATCTGCGCTAAATTCATCTACCACTTTCGTATTTTTGTCTTTTGCTACTTCACGACCAATACCTGCGTTGACTACAATCTTAGATAGTGTAGGTACCGCATTTATATTTTTAATACCTAATTCAGCCATCAGCTTTTTCTGAATCTCTTTAGTATATTTAGTTTTTAATCTTGATTTATGTTCGGCCATATTATTCAGTTACGTCTACTTTAGTTTCTGTTTTCTTAGTTGTTTTCTGTTCTTTCTTAGCTACCTCTATCAATCTTACATTAGAAATTGAAATTGACTTTTCAATCTCTATAATACCACCAACAATATTTAATTGTGCATTTGGCTTGATATGCTTTTTAACTATATTAATGCCTTTGACAATAATTTTGTTTGCCGCAGTACCACTACGAGTTTTACCGTAGATTACTTTAGTAACTTCTCCAGTTTTACCTGCATCTCTACCTTTAACAATTTTAACTTGTGTTCCTGTTTTAATCTTTGTCATTATAAAACCTCTGGGGCTAGAGAAATAATCTTCTGAAAACCTTTCGCACGTAATTCACGGGCTACTGGTCCAAAAATACGTGTACCTTTTGGTTCTAATGTTGCCTTATTGATAATTACAGCAGCATTATCGTCAAATCTGACCCATGAACCATCTTCTCGCTTCCATTCTTTAGCAGTTCTAATAATTACAGCATGAACTACTTCACCGTCTTTAATTAGACCATGAGGTAGTGCTTGCTTAACTGCAGCACTTACAATGTCACCTACACGTCCATACATCTGTTTATCTCCGCCTTTTTTACGCCCTTGCACTTGGATAACTAAGATTTCCTTAGCACCAGTGTTATCGGCAATTTTTAATCTTGTCTGTGTCTGTACCATTATTTATCTAATTTCCAAGTTTTATTTTTTGAAACTGGACGAGTCTCCATAATAGAAACTACGTCGCCTACTTTAACTTCCGTACCTATTGGCATATCTACTAAATAGCTCTTATGCGCTTTAATAGCTTTGTTATAGATTCTATGAGTCTTATATTGTTCAATTTTTACTTTGACCGTATTGATATTGCTTACAGCAACTACAATACCTTTTAGTTTTCGGTTACTTTTCTCCATCTTGGTTGTTCAATTTCGTTAACAGTCTAGCAATTTCTTTCTTCATAATTCTAACTTTAGAACTATTTTTTTCTTCACCATTCATCAATTTCAATCTTAAAGAAAAAAGTTCAGCCTTTTTCTCTGTGACTTCTTTATTTAAATTTGTATCTAATTTCTTTGTCATAATTACTTTTTGGTTACAACTCTAGTTTTAATTGGTAGCTTTGCAGCTGCTAATCTCAAACTTTCTAATGCTAATTCTTCTGGTAAACCACCGACTTCGATCATAACACGTCCTGGGCGTACAACTGCAACATAATGACTAACTTCTCCCTTACCTACACCACGAGTCATTTCATCGCTCTTCTTAGTAACAGGCTTGTGTGGGAAAATTTTACCCCATACACGACCTTTTCTTTTTGTAGTACGTACAACTGCAACACGAGCTGCCTCTATCTGTTTACCGGTAATCCAACCTGGCTCTAAAGCTTGCAGACCGAAGTCTCCAAACGTTAGTTCACTTCCGCGCCATGAAATTCCTCTCATGTTACCTCTAAATTCTTTTTTGTGTTTTCTAAATTTTGGTTGCATTATTAAACACCTATTTCGTAATCTTGTTTCTCACCTTTATTTACCCATACCTTAACACCGTGAATACCGGCGCTTGGTACGTGTCCTTCTGCGTGAGCGTAATCAATATCTGCTCTTAGAGTATGACGAGGCACTGTGCCTTGTTGTACTCGCTCGATTCGGGCAATTTCTGCACCGTTAATACGTCCACCAATCCACACTTCTATTCCTTTAATTAAACCAGTTGCCATTGCGGCTTCTACTGCTTTTAAAGCAGCGCGTTTTGGGTTAATACGGCGTTCACATTGTGAAGCAATATTTTCGGCAATTAACGCAGCTTGAATCTCTGGTTTTTTTACTTCTAATACTTTACTGATTTTCACTTCCGCTTTAGTTAGTTTCGATAGCGCCTTATGCAATTCTTCGATACCAGCTCCACCCTTACCAATCACTACTCCTGGTCTAGCTACCATCAATTCAATCATGACCTTATTCATTGATCTTTTAATCAAGATTTTAGCCACGCCGGCATTCTTAAGTTTTGTTTTCAAAAACTTACGAATTAATTGATCTTCAATTACTGTATCGGCGTACTCAGACTTAGTCTTATACCAAATAGAAGACCAATTCTTATTTACGCCAATTCTAAACCCGACTGGGTTGATTTTGTGACCCATAATTTACGCTAAATCAGCGTGTGATTATAAAATAATGTGAGCAATAAGTCTATTTGCTGTCAGTATCTGCTGTAGTAATTTCAGACTTAACAGACTTCTTGGCTCTAGACGCTTTTTGTGTTGCTGGTTCAGCCTTTTCAGACTTAGCAGTTTTTGTTTTCTTAGTTTTAGTCTCCACTGCGGCATTCACTTCATCGGACAAAATTATAGTAATATGACAATTTCTTTTCAAGATCATGCGCATACGACCACGAGACTGTGCACGTGAGCGCTTAAACATTGGAGCATCGTCGATCAAAATACTTTTAATAACTAACGAATCTGCACTTAAACCGAAGTTATTAGTAGCATTTGCAATAGCTGAATTTAAAGCTTTTTGAACCTTCTCCGAAGCTCGCTTAGGTAGAAAAGTCAACATTTCTGAAGCATAGAGAGCTCGCTTACCAGCAATGGTAGCAGCAACTAATCTAGCTCTTTGAGATGAACCTCTTGTATATTTTATTTTAGCTATTACTTCCATATGTTTATTTTATTCTGTACGACCACTAGAACCTTGCGATTTAGAGATTTTACCTTTTTTACTATGACCATTATATTTTCTTGTCGGTACAAATTCACCTAACTTGTGTCCAACCATTGAATCTGTGACAAACACCAATCCAAAACGACGGCCATCGTGCACTTCAAAGTTTAAACCAACCATTTGTGGAGAGATCGTGCTAGCACGAGCCCATGTTTTAATAGCTTTTCTGGCTTTTGTTTGAATGGCCACTGTTACTTTCTCGGCTAAATTAGCGTCGATAAATGGTCCTTTTTTGCTTGATCTACTCATTGTTATTAAATAACTGTCTTATATTTCTTAAATTTATTAGTTGCTGGACGACGACGAATAATAAACTTACTCGTTGTACGGCGGTGTCTACGTGTACGTGTACCAACCTTATTACCCCATCGATCTTTTGCAGGACCTCCGGTACCATGACGACCACTTTTACCTTGACCAGATCCGTGAGGGTGCTTGTAAGACATCGCAACACCACGAACACCTGGACGAATACCCATTCTACGGCTGCGACCTGCACTGCCTAACTTAACATTTTTATGATCTTGGTTAGAAACAGCGCCGATTGTGGCCATACAAGTCTCTTTGACTACACGAATTTCACCACTTGGCACACGCAATATTGTATAGCCTTTGTCGCTACCCATTACTTGCAATTGAGAACCAGCACTTCTACCAATCTTAGCACCTGCACCAGGCATTAGTTCAACACAGTTTACCAAAGTACCCTGTGGAATTTCTTTTAGAGGCATCGCATTACCAACTTGAATTGTTGTAGCAGTATTACCACTGACAACGCTCATCCCAATTTCCAAACCTTCTGGAGAAATAATATAGCGACGATCACCGTCTGCATATTTCAGTAAAGCAATGAATGCGGTACGGTTTGGATCGTATTCTAATGTTTCCACAATTGCTGGAATACCGTATTTTTCACGTTTGAAGTCTAAGATACGGTACGATTTTTTAACACCAACACCACCACGATGTCTAACTGTAATTCTACCGGCGTTGTTACGACCAGATTGTTGCTTTTTAGGCAAAGTTAGCGCTGCGTGTGGACGTACTTTAGATAGATGTGATCTATCTACGAGTACTGTGCCTCGGCGTGATGCTGTTGTAGGTTTAAATACTTTTAGGGCCATTATTTACTAAATAATTCAATCTTATCTCCACTCTTTAAAGTGAAATACATAATTTTACGATCGCTGCGCACTCCAGCTCTACGTCCAAAGAACACAACTTTACCAGGACGAGTTAATACGCGTACATTAGTGACGCTAACGTTAAATGCTTTTTCTAGTTCTGTAGCAGCAGCATTTTTGTTGGCGGCTATTTGAACTTGAAATGCGTAGATATTGTTATCTTCAGCTAATCTCAATGTTTTTTCGGTTATAACTGGTTTAAGAATCAACATATTTATTTACTCCAATGAGATTCAATAAATTCTAATGCACCTTTGATTACTACTACATTCTTTGCAGAAATAACATCGTAAGCGTTTAGCTCAGTTACCAACACTGTACGTGTTTTTTGTAAGTTAGCAAAAGACTTATATGCTACTGCATCGTATGCGGGTAGAACAATTATCGTGCGTCCACTAAGTTCATGTTTCGCTAAGAATTCAGCAGCTTGTTTAGTTGCGGCTTTATCGGCTAGGTTCAATTCCTCTACAAGTTTTAATGTACCTTTGGCTGCATGCTTAGAAAAAGCACCACGAATGGCTTCTTGCTTCATCTTTTTATTCATTTCTTTTTTCCAATTACGTTCGGATAGTGGACCAAATGTGACACCGCCAGATCTCCATAATGGTGAACGGCTAGAACCAGCACGGGCTTTACCAGTACCTTTTTGTGCCCATGGCTTACGGCCACCACCTCTTACTTCACCACGGTCTTTAGTATGTGCAATTGCTTGTCTTTGGTTAGAAAGATATACGTGCACATATTGCGCAAGAATTCTGAGACTAACCTTAGCGGCAAATATAGAGTCTGCAAGTTCTGCATCTGCTACTTTTTTACCTAATTGTGAGTGAACTGTGTAATTCATAATATTCTTTCTTGTACGATTACGTAAGAACCTTTACTGCCTGGGATTGCTCCCTTAACGGCAATAACATTTTCTACAGTGTCGATAGCCATAATTTCTAAATTCCAAACAGATTGTTTGTCTACACCCATATGTCCAGCCATCTTTTTGCCTTTAAATACACGACCATGAGATGTACCAGGACCGATAGCACCTGGGCTTCTTAGTTTACCTGATTGACCACCATGAGTATTTGGACCACCTTTGAAACCATGACGTTTTACAACGCCTTGAAATCCTTTACCCTTAGTAACACCGCTAACTTTAACTTTATCTCCAACGGTAAAAGTTTCCACTTTAATTTCTGTACCAGCCTCTAGTGTTTCTTTTGTTGAAACAACTGCTTTGAATACTGGAACATTTTCGCCATAAATACCTTTTTCTGATTTATTACTGTATTTTTTTGAACCCATGCCAATTTCTACAGCATTCTTTAAGCTAGTAGTGCGAACTACACGTGCAGTAGATGCATCTAACAAAGTTACAGGTACAGCTCGGCCATCTGCCTTAAAGACCTGTGTCATTCCGATTTTGCGTGCGACTATGGCTTTCATAATATCTATTTGATAGTAATACCTACACCCGCTGGTAATTGAAGATGTGTTAAATCTTCGATAGTTTTTGTATTGTACTCAACAATATCAATCATGCGGGAGTGAGCAGTTAAACTAAAGTGTTCTTTTGACTTAGCGTCGATGTGTGGGCCACGATGAACTGCCATCTTCCAAGTACGGTTAGGTAATGGAACTGGACCAACTGTTTTAGCTCCTGAAGCCTGAACAGCTAAGATAATCATCTCTGCGGCTTTATCCACCACTTTATGGTCGTATCCTTTTAGTTTAACTCTTATGCGTTGCATATATTACAAAGTGCTTTAAAACGGCAAGTGATTATACAAGCAACCCACCGTTTAGACAAGCTTATTTAAGTACAAAAGACCCCAGCCTTTTGGCTGGGGAGCTTCTATAATCAAACTATTTGATTACTTTAGTTATTACGCCTGCACCTACTGTCTTGCCACCTTCTCGGATAGCAAAACGAGTCTGTTCTTCCAAAGCTACTGGCTTACCCAATACAACTTTGATTTTTGCGTTTTCACCTGGCATAACCATCTGAGCACCATCTGTAAGATCGATACTACCAGTTACATCTGCAGTTCGAATATAGAACTGAGGCTTGTAGTTAGCGCCGAAACCAGTATGTCGACCACCTTCTGCTTGTGACAGAATATAGGCTTCTGCTTCAAACTCAGTGTGAGGTTTGATGCTACCAGCTTTAGCTAATACTTGACCACGTTCGATATCTTCACGCTTAACACCACGGATTAGAATACCTACGTTATCGCCGGCAATACCTTCGCTTAGAGATTTATTGAACATTTCTACGCCAGTAACTGATACTTGCTTAGATACTTCCATTAAACCTACTTGGTCTACAATGTCTCCAACTTTGACTTGACCACGTTCGATTCTACCTGTGGCTACTGTACCGCGACCTTCGATTGAGAATACATCTTCGATAGACATTAAGAATGGCTTATCGATTTCACGTAATGGCTCTGGGATTGCGGTGTCGATTGCGGAAAGCAATTCTGCAATACCTGCATCGCCGTCTTTTTCGCCTGTAACACCGTATAGCGCGCTAGCTACCACGAATGGTACTTTCTTAGAGTCGTATCCGTACTTATCCAACATATCTGACACTTCAGCTTTGATCAATTCGATTAAGTCTGAATCTGGAGCGTCTTCGAAGCGGTTGATGAACACAACTAAATGTTGAACACCTACTTGACGAGCTAATAAGATATGTTCGCGTGTCTGAGGCATTGGACCATCAGAGCTAGAAACTACCAAGATCGCACCGTCCATTTGGGCGGCACCAGTGATCATATTCTTGATGTAGTCTTTATGACCTGGACAGTCTATGTGTGCATAGTGACGAATTTCTGATTCGTACTCTACGTGAGACGATGCCACAGTAACGATTTTATTGGAACCGGCACGGGCAATACCGCCTTTAGCGATTTCGGAATAATCCTTTCCCTTAACGACCCAGCCTTTGCGCATAGAATATGCGACAAGAGCAGCAGTAAGAGTTGTCTTACCGTGGTCGATGTGACCTAAAGTTCCTACGTTTACGTGTGGCTTAGTGCGTTTGAATTCTACAGCCATTTATTATGTAAATATAAGAAATAAAGTTTGAAATAATTGCATAACTTAAAATTAAGTTGCTGCGAATTTTATATATTCTAACCCAGTTTGTCCAGATGTACTAGGCAGAATCTTTTCTTTACCATTTTTGCCTAATATTACACATACTGTAGGCAAAAATTGATAACCTAGTTCGGGTGGAATTAACTACATTTTTAATCGACAATTTAACTAAAGAAAGCTCGATTACTGACTATCCGCAGCGATTAGATTTCCCATCGAACAGCCGTGGAGGCTTTCTGGGCTTCGGTAGTAAGAATATTTTTTGGGAAGAAATGTCTAAGCTGCGCCGATTTACCGATAGTAGTAGTGATCGTCTAAAACAGCACCCAGGTTACAGTGGCAGCACTGGTTGGGAGTATGGAATTGGAATTTTTTTGTTTGGCCAAGGACTCTACTATTCCGATATTTTTACATCTCGCGACTATACAAGTGTACAAACTCAACTATCAGCGAAGATAGAAGTGTCAAAAAAAGACGGTAGTTCTATCGATTCCTTGATAGTGAATGACAAAGTTTTAGCTGATCGATATTTCTATACTAACGACGAAATTAAAGAAAGAAACGACTTAATTAGCGCAAATAGTTACCCGTTTAAATTAGCTGGTGTTGCCCACACTCACCCAATTGTGACTAGTCCTTTTTTAAAGAAAGATTACTATTCGTTTTTTTCTAACACTGATATTTATAGTTTTATCTCTACAAAAACACCGTTTACATTTTTACTGACCGATCGTTTGTGGGTATTAGGAATGACAGCTGAATTTAAAAATCACCATAATCAAAATCTAAGTGAATTAAGTAACGATTTAGCAGAGGTTTCTAGAGCTGAACTAAAAGGAGTTGACGATCTATACTCTGCAGCCAGTAGCTTTGCTCGCAGGTACGAATTAGCGCTGTATGTAGCCGAAATGGGCGGCAGTCTGTATCGGATTTAAAAGACCGGCAAATGCCGGTCTTTTAAATTACTTAGTTAAAGAATTACTTCTTCTCTCCTAACACTTGAGCTTGAATTCCGCCTGGAACTTGAGCGTAGAAGCCAAAGTCCATGTTTGGAATTGCAGTTCCAGAAGTAATATTGCGTAAGTCGCCCACATAACCGAATAGTTCAGCTAACGGTACTTCTGCAGTAATTTGCTTCATCATGCCTGCTTGTTCCATTCCCTTTGGAATACCACGTTTGCTTGATAAGTAACCTGTAACTGAACCGACGTACTCTTCAGGTACTATAACGCTAACTTTCATGATCGGTTCTAGCAATACTGGTTTACACTGACGCATAGCTTCTTTAAAACCATAGTGTGCACACATTTTGAATGTATCAGTATTTGAGTCGACTGCATGATAAGAACCATCGGTAATTCTGGCCTTGATATCTACAACAGGGTATCCACCTAGTGGACCTGCAGTAAGAGCTTCTTGAATTCCTTTATCGATTGAAGGAATATATTCACGAGGAATTGAGCCACCTTTAATTTCATCTGAGAATTCATAACCTTTACCGGCTTCCATTGGTTCCAAAATAAAGGAAATATCTGCGAATTGACCAGCTCCACCAGTCTGTTTCTTTAATACTTCTCGGTGTTCGCCAATGGCCAAAATAGTCTCACGATAAGCTACTTGTGGTGCACCAACAGATACATCCACGCCAAATTCACTGCGTAGTAATTCCATCTTTACATCTAAATGAAGTTCGCCCATACCAGCAATGATTGTCTGGCCAGTTTCTTCGTCTGTACGTACTCTGAATGTTGGGTCTTCGTTAGCAAGTTTACCTAAAGCCATACCTAGTTTATCTTGGTCGGACTTAGTTTTTGGTTCAATCGCAAAAGATACAACAGGTTCTGGGAAGTTAATGCTCTCCAAGATGATTGGATTCTTTTCTTCACATAATGTGTGACCTGTTTTAGTATTTTTCAAACCAACAATTGCCGCAATGTCGCCAGCTTTTACATTCGATACATCTTCACGGTCGTTTGCATGCAACATCACAATTCTACCTACACGCTCCTTTGTATCGCTTGAGCTGTTGTAAATATATGTACCGGTTTCTACTTTACCGGAATAAACACGAAAGAATGAAAGTGTGCCAACATGTGGGTCATTAGAAATCTTGAACACTAACGCACTAAATGGTGCGTTTTCGGCAAGTTCACGATAATCAGCTGTGTCCGTATCCGTATTTAGGCCACCTACTCTGCCCATTAGTACTTCTGTCTCTTCTGTTTCTGGATTTAGGAATAAGTGTTTCTTTTCTACCGGGGAGGGTAAATAATCGCAAACTGCATCCAATAATAATTGCACACCGCGGTTTGCTAAAGCTGCACCAGCAATTACTGGGAACATCTTTAATTCTAAGGTAGCTGCACGAATTGCCGCTTTTAGCTCTACTCCGCCGATTTCTTCGCCGTTTAGGTATTTTTCGGCAATTTCGTCGTTTGAGTCAGATACTGCCTCGATTAACTTATTACGCCATTCGACTGCCTTGTCTAACATGTCGGCTGGAATATCGGTTTCGTCGATAATTTCACCTTTGGCGTCGAGGTACATGTGAGCTCTCATTCCTACCAAATCGATAATACCGTCGAAGTCGTTTTCACGACCAATTGGTAATTGAATTGGGGCAGCTGTTTTGGATAATTGATTAATTATGGTGCCGTATGACTTATAGAAGTCAGCACCGATACCATCTAACTTATTGATAAAGCACATTCTAGGCACCATGTACTTTTGAGCTTGCAACCACACCTTCATTGTCTGTGGCTCTACGCCCATTTTGCCGTCGAATACCACCACAGCGCCATCTAATACACGTAATGAACGTTCTACTTCGGCAGTGAAGTCTACATGTCCGGGGGTGTCGATAATATTGAAACGATAAAGCTCGTCTGTTTTTGTTTTCCAAAAGGCAGTTGTAGCAGCAGATTGAATTGTGATACCACGCTTTTGCTCTTGTTCCATGAAATCCATGGTAGCAGCACCTTCGTGCACTTCGCCCATTTTGTGTTTACGGCCAGTGTAATAAAGAATACGCTCGGTAGTTGTAGTTTTACCTGCATCTACATGAGCAATGATCCCGAAATTGCGGTAGTGTTTGAGATCTTTAACACTGTTGTAGTCTAAAGTCGACATATTTGATTAAATTGAATATAAAGGAAAATGCAGGCGATTTTAGCGATTTTAGTCTGCATAGTCTAGTTTATAAACTAAATTATGGTTTTAACAAGGTAAATATCACAAATAATCCAAAGAAAAGCCCAGTTAAAATAAGCATTACTTTGCGGAAAGTATCCGGTCTAGTGCCTAAGGGTAAGTGTTTTGAGGTATTAAACCAATATAAAAGTGGCGCCAAAGCAAACATCGATACGGCGCTAAAGAATGTGCCCAAAATTAAAATTTGTAACGGCTGCTGGATATTTAATAGTGTAATCAAAATAGCGGCTACAACTTGTGTCCACAAACAAATATAGTAAATTGTGGATCGAGCCACTTTAGCTGTGAGATTGGTGGAAAGTAATTGTAAATTTTCGGTAATAATTCGGGATGTTGTTTCGTAAATTCCTAGTTGAGTGGTGAATAAAAAGATAGCGGCAATAAATAAAAAACCTGTACCAACTAGCTGCCCAAATCTTTGGGCTAATAGGCTGCCTTGCAAAAATAAGAAGTTTAACGATTCACCGGCGGCCGCATTTGGGTAAAGTAATTGGTAGGCGATAAATGCTAGAACAGAAATTGCCACAATACCAACCAGCCAAAAGGAAATAAGTTGCTCTTTGGCGGCAAATCTAAACCAGCTTCTGAATAACAATTTATTTTCGGCAGTACTTTCGAATTCCAATCCAGTAACTAATTCTTTTTTCAAATTCAGTGGGTCGATTTGGGCGTTTACATTGCTAGCATTACCGTAGCCTTTATCTTGAATATAAAAATTGCTAGAGATAACTAAATTGCCAGCAGCTCCAGAATAAGCTATTGCGCCTAAAAATCCAGCCAAAGAAATTCCTACTGGAAAAATAAAGTAATTGTCGCCAATGCCCACTAAGCCTTGTACTAAACTGCCTACAGCATTTGCATCAGCTAACAGTAGGGCAATTATGAATAATACTGGCAATGAAGCCAGAAGTACAAATTTTTGTACTTTTTCTAACCTATTGTAGACTTTGCCCCCAACAGACAGAAATAATCCAATTAAGATCAGCATTACTATGGTGACAATTCGTGAATCTGCCAGGCCAAACAGGTGAGCCATAATTAGCCCCGCGGAGGCAATAATCCCTGGCCACATAAACGAGATAAATGTGGATAAGATGAACCAAATGGGAACTGCTTTACTTAACTTTGCCATACCAACGTAAACGCTGGCACCAGTCAAAATTGGGTAACGTAGGCTTTCGGTATTAATAAAATATTGGCAAGTGATGCCTACCACTGCTCCAGCCAAAACACCAAATCCGTAGGTCGCGACTAAAGAAGGCCACAAGATAAACTCACCAGCACCAAGACCTAAAGCAATTAATACCAAACCTGGGCCTAGAGCAGCCAATGTAAATTTTGGTGGAAGCGGAAGTTTCATTGGGACCATACTAGCGGAAAATTAGCTTTCTATAAAATCTGGATCGGTAGATCTTGTTACTGCAGGTGATTTTATTTGTTGGTAAGACTCCGCTAGAGTCTGCAAACAAAGGGTTTTTAGTCTTTGCTCACAAGTCACAGAACCAAAAACTCCGGCCTGCGTGTTGCAGTAATTCACGATGGTTTTCACCAAATTAGCGTCCAGAGACTGACCATTCCAAAATAATAGATATAAGCATGTTATATTCATCTATGGATTTCCCTGGTGATTACATAAGTAAACCAGGAAATATTTCCAATGCATTTTTAATTGGAGTGCGCGAACAATTAGAAATACCAGATACTAAAGAAGGCTTACACAAAGCTATATCAAAGATCGCCGCCACTTTATACACGCAACTAAGCGCTTCGTCATTCATCGTTTTTGCAGACGTGCTAAGAAATGGTGGCTTAACGCAAGCCGCAGTTTTACATCCGTTATTACTTAGTTATCATACTGGTCATTTATTTGGGTCTAACCATCTGGTTTCATTTCGCGAATTAATAGGTGATCTTTTTGTCGGCAACGACCAATTAACGCTTGATTTAGACAATCAAGTTAAAAGATGGTTAAGTATTTTTGATGGTATAGATAGTTTTTACTCTTTCACAGAAGCAGAACTCTTAGAGATAGTTAATGCTCTTCCACAAGAAATAAGAGAAACTGTACGCCTTCAATTAAATAGTAACAGCCCAAGGTCAAAGATACCCGTAGCTACAACTGGTACTAATCATAGAACTGTTTTCTATAATCCTTTTCCCCCAAGCAAAAATCAAAGACCTGGCCGAACCCTACTAAGAAGTCCAGCTCCACCCCACACAGATTTTGGATCAGACGTACAAAATAGTGATGTATTGAAAATACAAAACCGAGCGCTGGCTCAAATTGAATATGTATATGTCTTAACTAGTGACAATAAATTAGACTCTGAATTTAATGGTCCTTTTACTTTGGATAGACTGGATAAAGTTAAAGGCCCTGCATTGACTGCAATTAAACTAAACGCCTTTATGAATACACATGAAGTAGTAACTATCACAAACAGCGCGGTTAGTATAAAAGAAGTTAAGGTCGGAAATAAACGTTATTATTGCGCTAGATTAAATTTAGATGATGGTAAAATCGTCCTATTTGTTTCCGAGCGAAACCACGGGCACAACTCACCTTTCGATGCCTAATTGGAGTGAAAACAGCTGAGAAATATTCTTAAAAAAGAATCTTAGGCTAGTTAGACGTGTTGCCAGAGAGCAGATATAATAAAATCATGTTAGTTTCAATTCTATTGGCCGCTTGGAAGGAAGAACAAACCGTTGGTAAGGCCTTAAAAACCTTGTTAAACGGATATAAGGGTGAATTGGAAATTTTGTGTGCTATCCCCGATCAGCCAACGATTGAGGCTCTAAAAGCTGCTGCTACAGAACTTGGCCTGGCAGATAAGGTATGGATTTCCGATTTGGTTGCCGATGGTAAACCTAAAGGCAAGCCACGCGAATTAGCCTACCTAATGGACCACGCCAAGGGAGATTTTTGGATTTACGGCGATGGCGATGTGAGTTTTGGCGAAAATGTAATCAATAAATTAATTTCCCACTTCAATAGTTTGGATGTGAAAGCCGTGACTGGACGCCCTATTTCTACTGATCCTAAAGATAATATGATGGGCTACTTTGGACATTTGTTAGCCGACGCTGCTCACCATAAACGCACGATCGATTTAACCGAGAGCCCTGTTGGTAAGGGCACAGCATTTGTAAAAAAGAGACCATTTTTTCCGGTAAGTGGCTACTTATTTGCTACTCGTAAAACCGATATTCGCCCTGCATTCGATACCTTGGTAGAAGATGCCTATATTTCGTACATGATTCACAATCAAGGCGGCAAAATTGGATATGCGCCAGAAGCAGAAGTTTACATTACTTACCCTAAAACGCTATCCGATTATTTTAAGCAGAAAAAGCGTTCTGTTGGCGGTTATGTGCAACTTTGGAAGTATGGCTTTGTAACTAAGCAAAATAATACCCGCTCGTTTGGCCGCGAATTAGAATATTTCTGGTTTCCGTTTAAATATGCCCAAAATATTCGTCAGTTTTTCTGGTCACTAATGCTTTACCCTATTCGTCTATATTTGTGGTTAGTAATTTTCTGGGAACGTAAGGTTAAAAAGAAAAGTTTTGAAAAGACTTGGTTGCGCGTAGAAACTACCAAGTAGTTAAATAGCTTTGTAGCTAAAAGCTGTCGATACGGTTGCAATGCATCTACAACAATTGACAGACGTATTCAGCAAGTAACTAGCCTAGTACCACAAAGCATTTATTGCTTCTATCTCTTTAATCACTTGCCAATTTTTGGCATCAATCACTAGTAGTTTACCCTTGCCTGGTTTAGCCTGGTAGCCAATTGGTCTTAAGTTATCTAAATCTTGTAGCTGTGTAATCGTATAATTTTCTACCACAATATATCTATCGTCTGGAGAAATTTGGGCTAGTTCTAAACTCTCACCTTGCTTAATAAATGAATTAATAATCTGACTTTTATCAATCAGTTCTAACTTATATAAGCCTTTAGTGTTCACTAAATCTGCGTATTGTTTAGATAAAATTATTAGATCGGAACTATTGGCCCACACAGGATCAATGTTTCCTAAAGCGTCGGATTGTAATATTTGCGACTTTCGATCGGCGTCCACACTTACAGTAAACGGGGAACCGGTGCCATTCATAAAGTCGGCAGCAGTGAATAATAATTTTTGCGAGCTAAAATTAAACCCAGAGGTGGACACATACTTGCCGATACTGACAGGATTTACCGAATCGGTAACGTCCATTAAATAGAAGATCGACTCAGCGGTATCTTTATAAAGTAAAGCCTGGCCATCGGGGCTGATCACTAATTCTTCGATATCTTCGATGGCAGAAGGCATTGCTACTAGCTCAAATTTTAAAGTTTTTAAATTCAATAAATATAATTTACGGGTGGAATAAATAACGCCGTATTGAGCTGACTCTTCGGCAATTCGGGCTGTAAAATAAGCAAACGGCTGGTTTGGTACAAACTGAAAATCGTAAACGCTGTAATTATTTGGCAAAGGCAACTGTGCTTTTTTAGTATTTAGGTCAATCAAATTCAGTGTTTGGACATCGAAAGATATCTGATTAATTGCCGCCAACATATTTTGTCCAACCTGGTATCTAACAATGTTGCTGTCTTTGTATATAATCTCTTCGTCGCCAGAGTCAAATTGTTGCCTAACTAATTCTGTGCTCCCGGTGTTAGTTTTTACATAATATAAATCTAAAGGTCTGGTGGCAAAATTGGCCTTGTAATCAGAAGTAAGCGGCTTGTTAAAAATATCTAAAAGTTCTTTGTTAATAGTTAGAGTGTAATCTGTATTTGCTTCTAGAATCTGGCTAGTTTGAATTAATAATTCATCGCCAATAATCGAAAAATATAGCTTTTGTACTGGTTCAATTTGCACCAATTTGTCTAAATTTTGTCCAGCTAAGATTGGCCGGTTGAAATAGACTGCAAAACTTTGATTATACAAATCTACTTTGGGAGATTTCTGGTCAAGGACGTTAAAGGAGCGCACTGTAAAACCTGTACTCAAACTCAATATCCCTAGCACAAAACTGGCCAATACCAATATAAATACCACTAACCAAATTAGTTTGTCGGAATTTAGTTTAGAAAACATAAGGGTTACTTGGCTCCGCGATTAAATTAATGGTGGACGGCTTGATGCGTAAAGTACTTTGTCCATTAACCTCTATAAGTTCAAATATTCCCTGCACTTCTACCCATTGATTCTGTGAAAAATCTTGCTGCCAGTTAGCAATAACAGTTAAGCCTAACGGCCTAGCATCTACTGCGCAACAAGTGATTATAAAGCGAGAAACTAAAAATTCTTCTGTATTTCCTTCAGGCGAAAATACAAATCCGCTAACTTTTACTTCTTTGCCTGCAAATCGATTCAAATCGGGATTGTTATTAATCACCTTAATCCAATCGCCTAAGCTGTAAGTCTTGGTGTTTTTAAGAAACAAAGAAGCTGTATTATCGCTACCTCGCAGCCCATTTAGGTCTACTAGCCTTTGTTGGGCAGTAATTACAGATAGGGTTTTTACTGGCAGTAAAAACCCTAAAACTAAAGGTAGCGTAATTAAGATCACACCTAAGATTAAGTTAAATCTAGACCATAAGGTTACCTTTTGTGCGTGCTCATGATGATGTTCATCGTGCTCGTGGTGCTCGTGTGCATGTTCATGGTGATGTTCATCTTTTAGCTTTCCTTTTAGTTCAATTAAGCGAATCAAAAAAACTACCCCAAATGAAATTGCAATCCACGACATTAATAAAGCAAACTCTGTGTAGCGCGGGTGAATGTAGAAATTTAGTTTGCCGCTATAAAAAAGCATCAGCACATAAACACCAAACAGGCTGGAAACTAGCGTACCTAATATTGCGTATATTGTATGTTTGTTCATTTTAATAAATTAACGCTTAAACCTAAAATAATGCTTAATAGCGAGACCAATACAGTTAGCTGGATCAAGAATTTAGTGGTAAATGTAGTCTTCAACATCGACAATAGTTTAATGTCGATCATTGGTCCAAAAACTAAGAAAGTTAAAATTGAGCCTGAACTGAAGGTATTGGCATAACTTAAGGCAAAGAAAGCATCTATATTGGCACAAATGGAGATTACAAAAGCCAAAATAAGCATGGCGATTACCGACAATAGTGGGTTTGTGCCAATACTTAAAATTATGTCTCGCGGGATAAACGTTTGGGTAGCCGCGGCGATTAAAGACCCAAATGCCATCATACGCATCACCACAATAAATTCGGTGCGAAAAATGCTTAAGCCCTTATCTAACTTGTTTTGCTTGTCGTGATCGTGATCACAAACTTCCTCGTAAAACTTAGCAGTCAGGTATTGGGATTGATCTTTTTTACGACTGAACAGTAAGCCGACAAATACTGAGATGAATAGAGCTGCCAGTACACGAATAACGGCAACACTTCGATCAAAAGAGAATGCTTCCCAGGTAGCTAGAAATGTAATTGGGTTAACAATAGGTGAAGCTAATAGAAAAGTAACAGAGTGAGACACCTTCATACCAGAAAGTAAAAAACGCCTTACCACCGGTACATTGCCGCATTCACACACCGGCATGAAAATGCCCAATAAAGACACCATCAAGTGCGAAAGTATTGGATGCTTTGGGGTAAGCCAGTTAATAATTTTTTGTGTGTTAATTAATCCCACCACCACAGACACCAACACACCCAAAACTACGAAAGGGGTGGCTTCGACAATTAATCCTAAGAATAATGTGATGAAATCTTGCCAAACTAAATTTTGCACCGACTATTCTAGCAAATCGTGTAAAATACGCGGTATGGCAGGAAAACATTTAGCCGGCGGAAAATTTACAGCAAGTCACAGTACAACTTTGGATGCAACATATTATTTTTGTAAGTGGTTGGAGCGCCAAGAATTTGTGGATAAGATTTCGTTGGGAGTGATTACGGCTTTTGTAGGTAGTCGTAAAAGTGCGCTGGTGGCTTTAAAAGTGCAAGAAGTACCAGCCGGTGTGAAGTTAACAATTACTGAAAAGACTGGAGCCCAGGTGGTTTTTGTGTATTTTAGTATTAGTTTGGGCAGCTTTATGGAGCAAGTGAAAGTTTTTACGCATGCCAACAAGTGGCAATGGCGAGACTGAAACCGGATTGGATATTTTCAGAGATTACCGGTTATAAGCTGCTGCGCATCTTGAAACCGGATTGGATATTTTCAGAGATTACCGGTTATAAGCTGCTGCGCATCTTGAAACCGGATTGGATATTTTCAGAGATTACCGGTTATAAGCTGCTACGCATCTTGAAACCGGATTGGATATTTTCAGAGATTACCGGTTATAATCTTGCGTAGTTAAATGGCCTCATCGTCTAACGGTTAGGACACCACCTTCTCAAGGTAGTAATTCGGGTTCGATTCCCGGTGAGGTCATATTAAAGCTTGAGTATTTTCCCATATTTTTTGTTTCGAGAATTCCTTTAAAAGGATACCCACTTAGAGATTTATTAGTGACTGGTGGTGGTGTAATCAGGTATGTAGGTAGGCAAGGGTTCTAATTATTAAAAAATCTACTGGCAGCTTGGAATATAGGTAACGTGAGCTATTGAAATGATATGATGTAGGATGTGTAGTATTGGTGTAGTGAGTTATCTTAACTTGTAAGTATTGGCATATCACCCAAAACACAATCAACACTGTGAAAAGTTCTAAAAATAACTATGTCTGGAAATTAAATTATGGTCAGTATCGTTATCCCCACCCTAAACGAAGAAAAATATCTGCCGAGACTACTCAAATGTATTAAAGAACAATCTTTTACAGACTTCGAAGTAATAATTGCCGATGCTAATTCTACAGATTCCACTATCCAGATTGCCCAAGATTTTGGAGCTTTAGTTGTTGGCGGCGGCATACCTGCCATTGGCAGAAACAAAGGGGCAGAGGCTGCCAAAGGTGATATTTTAATATTCATCGACGCCGATGCTATGTTTGGGTCAGAATTTATCCAACAAATTTTAGGGGAATTCTCTAATCGAAACCTAGATTTTGCTATTCCTATCTTTAACCCCGAGCATCCAAGATTAAAGTATAAATTCTTTTTGATGTGGGCGAACTCATACAAGAAAATGATGCAAAATAGCTATTTTCCAGATGGCACGGGGCAACTAGTTATTTGCAAAACCGCTGCATTTAAAGATATTGGTATGTACTTAGATATGCAAGTTGCCGAAGATAATAATCTATTTTGGCGTGCAGCCAAAAGCAAAAAATACAAAGTCGGCATAGTGAATTTCAGATTCACCAGTTCCACCAGACGGCTAGAAAAGATCGGACTCAGGCGCACATTCTTTTTGTGGTCACTAATTTTCTGGGCAATGTTATTTGGCGTAATTAGATACGCAAAAGTGCAAAACTACTTTATCAAAATGTATGGTGGTTATAAGGGGTGGTAGGTAGTTTAAGCTAGATATTTCGACAAGAAATTATGTTCCTAGTTCAAGTACTCTTTTAAATTCAACCTCGCTGACCGGGCTAAATCTACGGTCGACCAACGAACAACGTCGATAGTTGGATCTGCATACGCGGTCTTAATTACTTGTGTAACTCCCACAATCTCTTTTCGTTGATTACTATGATAGAAAAAGACTTGATCGCCTACTTCCATTGCTCACAAATTATTATGCGCAGCGTAGTTTCTAACTTCAGTCCAGATAGTTTGTTTATCAAAAACTAGCATTTCCTATGAGTAGGTATGTGGTTCTGATTTGGCTAACCAATATTTCATGATTATTAGTTTATTTTCAATTTCATTTATTCTTCTGTTAAACTAAATAAGTTAAACTATAAATATGGACATAATTTTACCACTAGGAGTGTTGTTGTTTTCATTGTCTTCACTGTATTTTTTACTTACTCACAAAGATAAACAGAAACTAAATGTACCATTCTTGGTAAGTTTTATTACTGTTATTTCTTATTTAGTTATGTGGCAAGGTAATTTTGTTACCTTGAGTAAGAATGGGGAAGAACTTTACTGGATTCGGTGGTTAGGATATATGTTTAGCTGCACATTACTTATGTATACAATTGCTGGCTTAATCAAAAGCAGCCCTAGCATGCTAGTAAATAAGATTTATCTTACTGCACTTGTAATGTTTACGGGAGTTTTAGCCTCGGTATCTGATGGTAATTTTATGCTAGCGTTTTTTGGAGTAAGCACTTTTGCTTATATTTTGCTTATCTGGCCAATTATTACAAACAAGCTGGCTTATACATATGTGAACTATTTTATTATCTTGGGTTGGAGTTTATTCCCTGTTATTTTTTTACTTTCACCTGAGGGTTTCAGTATTATTGCTCAGCCAGTCTCTGCGGTAATATATCTAGGTTTGGATTTTTTTACTAAGATACTATTTTATGTGGCAAAGCCAAAAGATATTTAGGTTTATTTGAGGGGAAATAGTTTTTTTATATATCTGGGGTAAGTTTTCTGTCAACTAAAGCTGTCGGCACTTCGTCAGTTATATTTATAGAGCTAAACGCTTCGTTCATTACCTACTATACATATTATTCAGCATTTTGTTGAGCTGAGCTACTACAAATGTAGAACAGCTAAGGATTATTAGTAACAAGGGTTTTTCGTTTGACAAGTGCTTAGATTTCTCCTTAGAATAGCTAAGAATTTAATTTAACCTATTCACTCTTTATCTTCGATGAAAGATCAATCAGAAAAAGTAATCACTTTGGATATGAAGATGTTGGCTATGCCAATGGCTATCATCATTTCCAGCCTATTTATTTCGCTTGCCTTATTGTTTGGTTTCAATGGTTTTGGAAATTGGTTTGGAATGCGAGGTAGCGTTGTTGGTACAACTGTATCCGCTGGTAGTGGTAATGCAGCAGCTGCTGCTACAACTACTTCGGCGGCGACGGCACCAACCGGTGGTGAAGCTTCGGCTGTCACTCAAGACCAAGTTGTAGCTTTAGCTAAAGCGAACGGGAACATAGTTTTGGGTAATAAAGACGCAAAACTTGTCATTACAGAATTCTCTGATCCAAGCTGTCCATTCTGTCATATCGCTAGTGGTAAGAATGGTGCATTAAATACATCTGTTGGGGCTCAGTTTACATTGGTAGCCGATGGCGGGAAATATGTCGCCCCTGTACCAGAGTTTCGTAAGTTAGTAGAGTCTGGCAAAGCCGCCTATACATTTATGTACTCGAATGGTCATGGCAATGGACGTGTTGCTACTCAAGCCCTTTATTGTGCTAACGAACAAGGTAAATTCTGGGATGTGCACGATATGCTATTCACAGCTGCTGGTTACAGTATTATTAACGACGTAGTCAAAAACGATGTTACTAAAGCTGGAGCAATGGCAGATTTCTTAGTAGCCTCAATTGATAAGAACTTCATGAAGTCTTGCTTAGAAAGTAATAAATACGATGCTAAGTTAACCTCCGACGAAAGTATCGCTGTACAGTTTGGTGTACAAGGAACTCCTGGTTATTTTATTAACACTCGAAAATTTGCTGGTGCTTTCAGCTATAAGGATATGGAAGCTATGATTAATGCTGCTATCTAATTTCTGTTGATAATAAAGAAAAAAGGCCTCCCGTTCGGGAGGCCTTTTTAGCAGTCACAACCGCATTTGTGAACTACTTTTTCTTAAAAACATAGGCTAAACCACTCAGGATAAATACCACCGAAACGATTTGCCAGGTGAAGATGATGCCGAATTTGTCGGCCAAAGGGCCGACAACCAGTAGTCCGGCGGCGGCGGCTAGCATTGTTAGTGCACTTCTGATTGAACCGAAGTACGCCCGTAGGTGGGCCGGCGTGTGTGCTCGCACATACGTACGGATAGTTGGACCTAAGAATCCGCGTGGAGCTTCGTGAGCCACGAACCCGATTAAAGCCAAAATTGCGATCTGGCTACTGGCCACAAGTGTGGTGGCTCCAATTGCTAGCAGAACAAATCCCAACATTCTGTTAGTAACGCTGGTAAATTTACCAGCGTACTTAGCCCCCAACGCAATGGCTACGGCCACCACAGCCCACAGCAGGCCTAGGCCAAATTGGCCGATCTCTGGCTGGAACCTGGCGTTCCAGAACATGTTAAGTGGCTGGGCCAAAAAGGCCACTAACATGGTAATAACCACTGCGTTACGCAAGTAGCCATTTTGCCAGACTAGTTTTGCCTCTTTAAAACTGTAACTCAACTTTTCTTCAACTTTCAGCTCATTTTTCGCTTCATGCTTCTGCTCGGTTTTCACCTCTTCATGCCATGGATATTTCCACAACATAAATAGAATTGGCAATGCGCTAATTGCCGATAGAAGCCAAGGCAAGGCGAGCGAAAAGCTACCCACAGCTGCACCTAAAATGGCACTCAAGATCCCGACTAAGCGAGATCTGGTTTCGGCAACTGCCATAGTGGCAGTTGCCTCGTCGTTTGTGACACTGTTCTCCAACCAAGCTTCTTTGGCTTCTGACATAAATGCTAAACCGAAGCCCGCCGTAATTTCGGCCGCTAGCATCCCCAGAAAATTCTGGGAGAATCCGTAGACCAACATGGCCAGGGCGTTTAAGACTATGCCGATGGTGTAGGCCTGCTTATGGCCATACCGGTCACCAAGCCAACCTGTCCAGGGGTCCACAAAAAAGTTTGTGAACATGAACGTGGTATTCAAAATGCTAAGCTCCGTAAAGCTTAGCCCACTGCTTAGAACAAATAGCGTGTACGTAGTTAACGTCCACGCACTCATCACACTCTCCAAAATTTGGAGCGTAATGTAAAGTTTACGTGTTTTGATCATTGTTTTCCTCCTTCTTATAGATTGTTAAAGTACTTAACCTAACTAATGCGGTAGTTAGGCTACTTTGACCTCCAAGTTGGAAAGAAAATTATTAAGCGGGGAATAAGAAAGCCTCCAAGTTGGAGGCTAACGTAGATGAAAGTGTTTCCTGTTCTAATTGCCTCCACAATTTTTGCGCACAAAGCAGTCGCCTTGATATATACTATCGAAGCGCTTTTGCGGCTTAATTGTTGAGTAATTTAAATTACATCTCATTTATAAGCATTATATACGAATGTCAAAATTAAATCAAAAAATTATTTCGTTATTTAATTATTATTTTAAGAGCCAGTTCTTGGTATTTTTTATCGTGGGATTAAGTGCTTTTGTAGTAGATATTGGAACACTATTTTTACAGACAAATATTTTTAATTTTAACCCAGAAATTAATCTAATTAATTCTGGAGGCCTAATAATTAATATTTATATCGCAAATGTAATTGCCGTAATCGTGGCCTTAACTTTTGGTTTCTTTTTGAATCGATATTGGACTTTTAAGGAAACCACCGGTAAAGCCAAGAAACAAATTTGGCAATATTATTTTGTGTCATTATTTAATCTAGTCTTAAATAATTTAATTTTCGGGACATTAGTTCCTTTAGGAGTCAGTCCATTTATCGCTAAAGTAATTGCCACATTTATTCAAATGTTCACAAGTTTCGCCCTATACAAAATTATTGTATTTAAAGTTAAATAGGGATTAGTAACTACCACGGTTTCCTAGATTGGGAGCGGAGTTAAGTAACCTGCCGGTAAAATTTCTCCAGATTGGTAGTGCTGTTGTTAATCCAAAAGAATTACCAACAAGTGGTGTGTTATCGTTATTACCAACCCAAACTGCAGTTACCACCTGGGGGCCATAGCCTACATATAAGTTATCTTTATTTTGATCAGAAGTTCCAGACTTTCCAGCCAACTTAAAATTACTAATAAATTTCTGATTATAAGCTCCTACTCTATACGATTTATCTCCTAGAATACTATTTACTTGGTTTACAGCAGATCTATTTAAAGATAATTTCACTTGATTATTGGCCCTAAATATTTCGTTTCCTTTATTGTCCTTGATATACAATATTGGTTTAATTGTCATCACATTACCGCCATTTGCTAAGCCAGTATAAGCTACCGCGTGAGAAAGCAACGTTTCATCTACGCCACCAATTGTGGCTGCTAAACCGTAGGTGGTATCTGTACGATAGCCAATTTGCCTCATCAGTTCGGGTAACTTATTAGCGCCAATATTTTCGGATATTTTTAAGAAGGGAAGATTACGAGACAATAGCAATGCTCGTCTAATAGTCATATCGCCAAAGAACCGACCGTCGGCATTTTTAGGTCGATAACCGCCAAAGAACGTTTTCGCGGTGTCTGACACAATAGATCTATCGCTAAAATTACCAGTGGCGAATGCTAAGTAGGTTACCCAAGGTTTTAGTGAAGATCCAAGCTGCTGAAGTGAGGTAGCTACATTTGTTTGGGGGTCAAATCTGGCATTGTTCGGATCATCAGCAATGTTAAAGCCTTTAGAGCCAACCATGGCCAAAACTTCTCCAGTATTAGCGTTCACACTAACTAAGCTGGCATTAGCAAAACGATATCTGCCACCCAGGGCGTTTACGCCATTTAATACTTCTTGCTCGGCAATCTGCTGTAAATTTAAATCAAGAGACGTGTATATTTCATAGCCACCGTTGTAAATCTGTTCCGTAGAAATGTTATATGGAGCTTTAGTTAAAATATCTCGAATATAGAATACCCAGTGTGGTGCTCTCAACTCCTCCGAAAGTGGAGTGATTGTTAAATCCTTGGCGACTAGCTGGTCTAGATTCGGTAGATCCGTAACTTGCGGCGGAACTAATGTTCTTAAGGTTTCTAGATTTTTATCCGACCAATAGGCAATAAGCCTGTGATTACTAATTATTTGTTCCAAAATAAATTTACGTCTATCGTTAGAAATCTTTAACGCTTTGACTTTATCTACTGAATATAAAGGTGAAGATTCACCAGGAGATCTAACTAATCCAACCAAAAAAGCCGCCTCATTTAAATCTAGCTGCGATAACGACTTATTAAAGTAAGCTTTAGCAGCAGTCTTGATGCCTATTACACGGCCGCCGAAGGAACTGGTATTTAAATAAAATTCTAATATTTCTTCTTTGGTGTAAAGCTGTTCTACTAGTCTACTCAAAAAAGCTTCCTTTACTTTACGTTCTAATGTTTGAGTACTGGTTAATAATGTTTGCTTAATTAATTGTTGAGTGATTGTACTACCACCAGTTTTATCGTCTCCACCACTAGTAATCGTTCGTAACACTGCAGATGCTGTAGCTACATAGTCAATTCCTGAATGAATAAAAAAGTCTTTATCTTCAGCAGCTAAAGTAGCCAAAATTACAGAGGGCGGGAATTCTTTAAACGAGGCATATTCACGATCCTGATATGGATTCTTGAAAGTAAATAATAATTCTCCATTACGATCATAGAATCGACTATTTTCATCTTTGATCGCCAGACGCTGTCTGATCTTTGCTTCGGTAGGTAACTCGTGTAAATAGGTAGAAAGCTGCAATGCAAATAAAATAATTGCAGACAGCACTAGAAGCATACCAGCCAACAAACTAACCAAAAATAATTTTGCGATTTGGGCATTTCTATTTCGATTTTTAATTTTTAATTTTGAAAAATTATTTTTGTCTGTTATTATCCGACGCATGGATTTTTTAGCATTTATAAACACATATCAATATTCTTTAGTTCCGGCTTTAATAGCTTTTATGGTAATTGCAGTTTTAGCAATTTATCTCGGAATTATTTTTTGGACAGCGAGGGATGTTACTACACGTACGAAAAATATTCTAGCCATCGGCGGTGCAATAATTTTGGTGGCATTATTAAATTTTATTGGTTTAGTATTTTATTTATTAATTAGACCAACTAATACACTAGATGAAAATAATAGTTATGGCTTACTTGCTGGTATCGATAATCCAAATTTAATTAATTGTGTGAGCTGTCTCGAAGTTATTCGTCATGAATTTAGTAACTGCCCATATTGTGGCTCCCAGCAAAATATTATTTGTCCAGATTGCGGTGTTAGGCATAATCCAACTTGGAAGTTCTGTGAGAATTGTGGACACAATTTTGTTAAACCAAGACGTCAATTTAAAATTATTACAATTTTATTATTTCCATTTAAATGGTTAATTAGCAAAATAAAATTTGTGGCTATGTGGCTGGGGCGTAAAATAAAATCCGCGTTCAAGTGGATAGCTACTAAATTTACGGGGATTTTTAGATGGATACTTAAGCCTAAGTTCAGATTTCCTAAATTAAGATTACGACTTCCTAAGATTAAATTTGCAAAGCCTAGATTTCCTAGATTCCGCTTTCCGGGCTTAAGATTACCTAGTTTTAGCCGAGTTAAAACCTTGAGCACTGTTGATACCGCTTCGATTGCTACTGATATACTACTTGGTAGTAGTAACCCCGCAGAAACAAATATTTCAGGTGTAGGTCCAAAAACTAAACAGCGTCAGTCAAAAAAGGGAAAGATAACAGTCAAGTCGAAGGAACAAAGGCAGGAACTTGCGGCTCAGAAAAAGCAACAAAAACAGGCACTTGTGGCTCAGAAAAAAGAACAAAAGCAGCAACAAAAGCTAGAAAAGAGATCCCGATCAACCGCCAGAAAATTGGACACAGCAAAGACACCAGTCACATTTGACACAGCAGCAGTCAGATTAAACAAGGACGGCACTCCTCGAAAAGGTCGTACCGATGCTGGTAATAAGCGTGGTAAATATAAACCTCGGCAATAAGTTGCTAATTCCGCTAAAATTTAAGTATGTGGAAGCAATTTTCAGGACTCAACCTTAAACAAGTTCAAGAACAGCAACGTGCTGGTAATATCAATACGCAGCAAAACCAGCATATGACTACCTACAAAGGTATCTGGTTTAGAAATATATTCAGCCTAATTAACGTTATTTTAACGCCATTAATGGGGATACTGATCGTGTATGGCTTATATGTAGACGCTTTAGCCTTTGCCGTATTCCTACTTATCAATACGATTACGTCTATTATTGATGAGATCCGCACCAAGCGCCAATTAGATAAGTTAAAGAGTCAATTTCAATCCACCACTCAAGTTATTCGCAACAGTCAGTTGCTAGAGATTGCGGTTAGTGAAATTGTGCTGGGAGATCTTATCTATGGAACTGAAGGCGATTCGATTGTGGCCGACGGTAATATATTAGATGCTCGCTATTTACAATTAGATGAGTCAATGTTGACCGGTGAGTCTGATTATCTCCAAAAAGAAACTGGCGGGAAAGTATTAGCTGGCGGTTTTATTGTGACCGGACAATGCGTTTATGAAGTAATAGCCGTGGGTAAAAATAATTATTTAAATCAGTTAAGTGGTGCGGCAGTTGGGAAAAAATCTCGTAGCCGCCTGCAGGTTAATGGTGATAAATTAATTGGCTTTTTAGTGATTGGAGCTTTGGCAGTTGGTGCTTTAAACTTTGTGACAACTACAGTTGGTGGTGCTACTCCAGAAGCTAGATTACTTAGTTTAACCACGATTATTTCGTTGATTATTCCGCAAACTCTAATTTTCTTATTCACGCTTACTTTTACAGTTTCTAGTGTCAAACTATTTCGCCGCGGAGTACTGGTACAAAAAACCGCTAGCATTCCAGAATTAGCAGATATAGATGTAGTTTGTTTCGATAAAACTGGTACCTTAACCACAAATGTAATGTTTCTAAAAGAAATTGCTTATTTTAATGCTGATGCTGAAGAACTAGGGAACCTTTACCACAGCGTAGCCGCGGAAATTGTGGGCGTGAATAAAACGCAACAATTATTGACTAAACACTTCAGCACTTTCGCAGCTATTCCAGTCGGCGAGGTTGTGCAAGTTCCGTTTAATTCTAAACAAAAATATAGCTTGGTGGCGGCAGTTGTAAATGGTAAATACCGGCAGTTAGTTTTTGGGGCAGTAAATGTTTTAAAAGAATACATCGATAGCAAGGCCGAAATCAAAGAAATTACTGATTATATTGTGTCGCAAGAAGAACAAGGAAACCGTGTACTGGTAGCTTTGTATTCAGAATTAGATCAAAAAGATAATCCTACCGAAATTAAGATAACTAATAAATGTGCAGTATTTAGTATTGAAGAAGAATTAAACCTAGGTGTACAAAGTTTATTAAGTCAGCTTACCGAACAAGGTATTGCGATTAAAATTATTTCTGGTGATAGTAAAACTTCTGTAGGGCGAATTGCCCAAAAGGTCGGGTTTAATGCAGATTCAATTGTGGATTTATCTGAAGTTTCAGAGGCTGAATTAGCAGATTTAGTGTTGCATAAAACAATATTTACTAGAGCCCGCCCCGAAGACAAAGCAACTTTGGTAAAAGCTATTCAAGCGCAAGGGTTACGAGTGGCCATGGTCGGCGATGGAATGAACGATGTTTTAGGTATGAAGGCCGCCAATGTAAGTATTGCTATGGAATCTGGCGCCAAAATCACCCGCGAGGTTTCTGATTTTGTGTTGCTTAGCAACGATTATAAAAGAATTCCGGCTATTTTCTACGAGGGAGATAATATTATTTTCAATTTGAAATTATCTACCAAAATGTTTATAGCCAAGGCCGTTAGTGGTTTGATTTTGGGGATTTTCTTTAGTTTATTATTTGTACCGTTTCCAATTCTGCCAGCATCTACGTTAATCTTTAGCTTTCTAGGTACCAGTGCTCCAGGTTACGTATTAGTATTTAGTAGACAGAGGGTCACAAATAAACGCAGCTTTTTTCGCGACGTAATCAGTGCAGGCGTGCCGGCGGCCATTTTAATCAGTATAGCCGCAGCTTTAGCTTACTTAACGCTTCGTCCTCATTCTAGTTCGATAGCTTTAAATACTAGTTTTGTTCTATTGTTTTTATCTACTGCTATCACTTACTCTCTTTATTTGGTTTACTCCGCCAAAAAACTGAAGAATATTTTCATAGCTGCCGCCGTATACGTATTAATAAGTATTGTAGGCATATTTCAAACACTGTTGCCGGTTGCTAACTATCAAAATGCTAGCGACAGAATACTGCTGATCGGAGTCATAAGTATCGGAGTTACCGCTGTAGGGGCGCTTATTTATCGTCAAATGAAGAATGTACGCAACAGCATCCGCTTGCCATTAATTATTAGTTTAGTTTTAGGTTGCATAACTTTAATTTCCATATTTCCATTCCAAGCCTATTACCAAGTAACCAATTTGCCGGTGCAAACAATTGTAGGGATTATGTTAGTGGGATTAACCTTATTGCCTTTCTACTATTTAGTAGATTGGTGTATATCTAAATTCCCTTCACTTCAGAAATAGCAGCGACGGTAACATTTTAGATGCCAAAAAGTTTAACTTCGTGGCATCTTTTATAGCTATAGAGGTTGAGCTGCCGCCATCTAAATTAATTGCTAAATCAATCTTGCCGACTAATTGAGGGTGGGTGCTAATTTGCTCCACCAGCTCCGGTAAAGTTTTGGGTAATTTTTGAATCCAAATAAACTGTTCCCCCGACAAAAGTTGACCAAGAATAGTACGGGTATTAGGTGCCTTGGCATTATTGGCTTGATTGATGAAAGTCGTTTGTACTTTTCCATTGTTGATTAATAATGGGCCAGTTTGAAAAGCATTAGCTTTACTAGTTTGCCAGGCCGCCAGCTTAGTTGAAGCAGCAGTAGCAGCTAACACTGCCAATTTTTTATCTTGCCAATAAACGACATGTGATATTTGAGTAACTTCCATACTATTTAAAGGCGCAATTTGTTGTCCCTTAATCATTAATAAACCGGAGTGAATGAATTTTTCTTTTTGTTTGTAATAGAATCCAGCATTAGCTACCAACTTAGCCTCTTGGCTAGCTAGAATGTCTTCTAAACTTTGAGTAGGAGTTTGCTGATAAAAAAGCTGTAGGGGGTCGGAAAATATTGCCAAACTATATGTAGAAATCAAATCTTGCCACACACCTATTCCGTTTTGGTTAAGCACTTGTTGTGGTAAAGAATTATCTGGTGAAGTTCTACTTGATGAATCTGTATCGCCAGGAATTAGCTTGATCTCATTCCAATTACGCACTACGGAAATGGTAATTGCACCAGCTGCCAGCAAAAATATTACGCTAATCACTAATTTTTTCATTCCCCAAAGTTTAGCAGGCTCTCACCTGTCATTTGTGGAGGTTTAGGGATTTGCATTAGCTGCAAAATAGTTGGCGCCACATTTTCTAAACCTTCGCGTCTTGATAGCGTTGCTTTTAGATTAGTAACCACAATAAATGGCACCTTGGAAAGTGTGTGCTGCGTGTGTGGCTGATTATTCTTGTAATCCCACATAATTTCGGAGTTACCATGATCGGCGGTAATTAGAACCACATAATCATCTAATTTATCTTTGACTGCTTGATAAATTAAGCCAATGCAGAAATCTACTGATTCCGCAGACACCAATGCCGCATGGTAATTGCCGGTATGTCCAACCATATCAGCGCTACTTAAATTAGCAATAATAAAGTCGTATGTGCCGTTGTTGATACTTTCTACAATCTTTTTAGTGATGTCGAAGTTACGCATGCTCGGTTCAAAACTATACTTTGGCTTTACTAATCTATTTGATTCAAACATCGCCCAATCTTCGCCACTAAATTCGCTTTCACGTTCACCGTTTAAGAAGAATGTTAAGTGCGGGTATTTTTCAGTTTCTGTAACGTGTAATTGGGTTTTACCTTCTTTAGAAATCACCTCTGCTAATGTATGATCCAAACCATCGCGTGGATAAGCCACCAACAATTTGTCGAATTCTTCGCTACTTTTGACAAAACTACCTACCAAAAGTCCTGTAATCGCCTCGTCGAAAATGCGTTTGGTTAATTGGTATTGACGGTCTGTGCGGTAATGGAAGATGAATACGGCGTCGTTAGCTTTTAAAACACCCTGTTTATCAAACACATATTGACCAAAATATTCATCGTTTACTTTCTGATTGTATTCTAAATTGATTGCATCTTGCGCCTCAGTTACTTGGTTGCCCACAGCGTGGGCAATTGTCTGGAAAGCTTTTTCGGTAACTGCCCATTCGCGGTCGCGGTCTAATAAATGGCGGCCTTGTAAGGTGGCCACTATAATATTTAACTGTGCGTATGCGGCAATTTTGTCGTCTAATAGTTTGAAATAGCGCTCCGCAGACTGTGGCGGCACATCGCGGCCATCGCTAAATAAGTGCAAATAGATTGGCTGCGCAAAATTTAATCTGTTCAAGCTCTCGAAAATAGCAAATAAATGATTAATATTGCTGTGAACGCCGCCGTCGCTTAAGATCCCAATTAACTGTAGGCGGCTTTTCTGCGCTGTAGCCTGTTCGGCTAAAGCCAATAGTGTTGGATTGGTATAAAAGCTTTCTTCTTGAATTGCGCGATTAATCTTTGGTAAATCCTGCATAATTATGCGCCCAGAACCAATGGTTAAATGATTAATTTCGGATGTACCAAATTGGCCTTCGTCTAAACCCACAGCTTCGCCGTCGGCACGTAAAGATGTATTTGGATATTCGCGCGTTAATCTATCTACGTTTGGCGTATTAGCGTTAGCAATCGCGTTAAATTCAGAAGGTTCGGCAATCCCCCACCCGTCCATAATAATCATCACTACTTTTTTGGCGGAGGTATTGCTCATATATTTATATTAAATAACTTCGGCAATTCGTAATAATTCGTTGTATTTTGCTGTACGTTCGCCTCTGCTTGGTGCACCTGTTTTGATTTGACCAGCAGCTGTTCCCACAGCAATGTGTGAAATACTGACATCTTCTGTTTCACCACTTCTGTGTGAAACTACATTGTGCCAACCTGCGGATTCAGCCATATGCATGGCCTTGAATGTTTCGGTTAAGCTGCCAATCTGGTTTACCTTAACCAATAAGGCGTTACAAGCTTTCATTTCGATGGCTTTTTGTACACGTTCAATATTTGTGACCAATAGATCGTCACCAACAATCTGCACTTTATCACCATTACGGGCCGTAAATTCTACCCATGAAGCCCAGTCATCTTCGGCAAATGGATCTTCGATACTGGTAAATGGATATTTCGCCATCCAGCTTTCGATTAAGTTCATCCATTCTGTAGGAGTTAGACTACGCTTTTCTGTTTTTAAGTCGTATGTGTGAGTTTCGGCATTATAGAATTCTGAAGAAGCTACATCTAAAGCGAAGAATACGTCTTTGCCAAGCTCGTAGCCTGCTAAAGCAATGGCTTCGGAGATTACGGCAAAAGCTTCCTCGTTATTAGCAAAGCCTGGAGCGTATCCACCTTCGTTACCAATATTTGTAGATAAGCCTTTCTTTTCTAATAATTTTCCTAAGTGTAAGAAAATTTCGGCGCCAGCACGTAGCATTTCTGGATAATCACGATTCTCAATTACCACCATGAATTCTTGAATGTCTGTGGACCAATCAGCATGCTTCCCACCGTTCATGATATTAAACATTGGGCGAGGCAATTTATATTCTGTAGCACCGTAAACGTCTTTTATGTGTTCAAATAATTGCACACCTTTTGATTTAGCAACTGCGTGAGCAAAAGCCATAGAAACACCTAAGATTGCATTTGCACCTAAAGCACTTTTATTGGCTGTGCCATCTAGTTCCAACATAAATGCGTCTAATCCTTCTTGAGAGGCAAACTCTTTGCCAGCTAAAGCTGAATTTAATTTGTCGTTTACATTAGCGACGGCGGTTAAAACACCTTTTCCTAAAAAGTGTGATTTATCACCATCTCGAAGTTCTAACGCTTCGTGAGTTCCAGTAGATGCACCACTTGGAATTGCAGTCCGACCCATTGAGCCATCTGTTAGATACAGATCTACTTCGATAGTGGGAGTTCCTCTGGAATCTAAGATTTGTCTTGCGTGTAAGCGTGAGATTGTGGCCATATGTATATATTTAAGTAATACGAGAAATTTAAAATTAAGCGTTTAAGTTTATGTTTTATATTGGATTTTGTACAGAGGTGATTGGCTACTTACACATTCTGAACTTTGTTCTCAAACTCAGCCTTGCTCACCTTTATCTTGACTGGCTTTCGACCCTGTCTAAAATCTTTCTCGCTCACTGCTCTCTCGAAAGCAGCAATCAAAGTTTCGACTTCTATAGGAGTTAGTTTGCGTTCAAGCTTAAGTGCTCTCTCAAGTGCGCCATTTTTTAGGGCTTTTTGCAGCGCCGAAACTTCGGGAATAATGTTGGCACCACGACCACGGAGTTTGCCCAGTAAATCTACCTGAATGGCAGCTTCGCCTTCTTGAGGTTCAGCTAACCGCACTAACCGCAGTAACTCTTTTTTAGGTCGCTTCTCCCCTGTAACTATACAAGTTCGCATCGGCACATGTTTCTGCGGCTGTGTCATATTTTTATTAGGCTGAATATTCAGCTGACTTTTTAGTTTTCTGAGTAGCAACTTTTTTAACTTTTGCTGGTTTTTCAACTGCAACTTCAGCATTTTTGGCTTCAGCTACTACTTCTTCTGCTACTTCTGAAACTTCCGCTGCTATTTCTGCTTGTGCAGCTTCAAGTTCTTCAGCCTTAGCCTTAGTACGGGAAGCTTTAGATGGAATGCCACCTTCGATTTCAAACTTACTTAGTTTGTTATTGTCGGCATACATTTTCTCACCCTGAATATCTAAGTTCCAACCAGTTAACCTGGCAGCCAATCTCACGTTTTGACCTTCACGACCAATGGCCAAAGATAGGTCTTCGTCTTTAACAATCACTACAGCTTGCTTAGAACTTTCGCTCACAATTCTAACCAAACTTACTTCGGCAGGGCGAATAGCGTTAGAAATATATGTAGCTAAGTCTGCATCCCAAGGGATGATGTCGATTTTTTCCTCTCCTCGTGGACCAATTGTTTCGTTGGTGATTGCATTAATACGAGCACCACGCTGACCAACACATGAACCGATTGGATCTACACCTGGCGCGTTAGATTTAACTGCTACTTTGGCACGAGAACCAGCTTCACGAGCAATGCCCATAATTTCTACTGTGCCTGAAGCGATTTCTGGAACTTCCATTTCGAATAGTGAGCGTAAATAGTTCACATCGTTACGAGAAACAATCAAGATTTTACCGCGGGCGTCTTTATGAATATGTTTTAGATAGATTTTAATTTGATCGGCAGAACGATAGTATTCGCCGTCGATCTGCTCTTCTGGTGGAAGTTTAGCGGTGGCACGGTTAATTTCGACTAAAATACTACCTTCGCGGTCGACACGTTGCACAACTCCAGTCATTACTGTACCGATCTTATCGGCAAATTGTTTTAGTACTGCTTCTTTTTCGGCTTCGCGGACAAGTTGTGTAATCACTTGCCTAGCAGCTGATGCCGCCACACGACCAAAGTCACCTAAGTGCGTAATTTCTACCAAGATATGATCGTTTAGTTTTAATCTAGCATCGATTTTTTGAGCGTCTTCTAAACCAATTTGCGTCGGTGGGTGAGTGACATCTTCGACAACCTTTTTATCGGCGTAAACGGCAATAGTATCAGCATCGCTGTCTATTTCGATTTCTAAAGCTTCTGCACCTTCTTCTGGGTAGTCTTTTTTAAAGCCCACACGAATCGCTTGCTTGATTGCTTCGATTACATCGTTTGAGTCGATACCACGCTCTGCGGCAATCTGTTTGATTGCAGACATAAATTCTGTTTGTGCCATACGATAAATTAGTTTAAATAAAGTTATGCATCAAAAAATGAGCCCCTCAAAGCCCATTAAATTCAACTTGGGTATTTTACCAGAAAATGATGCTTTTGCGCTATCATTAAGTAGATGGATGAACAGATTGAATCTCAAAAGTACTCACAGCTGCAATTACCTTTACCGGTAAGGAAGCTTACTCGCCGTGAACAGTTGCAAAATTGGTTCTTACGCTTACGCCGCCGTGAAGAAGAATTACAATTGCAGCCACAATGGCGCTCCCCAGCACTGGCTTTTCTAATGGCCTCCTCTATTGCCGCTGGGCCGTTAATGTTTGTAATTGGGTTACTGTTATTTGGTCGCATGGGCAGCCGGGTGCCTTTGTTTTACAACCAATTGGCCTCTGGGTCTAAATGGATTCAAGTAGATAAAACAATTTTACTATTGTTGCCATTAGTCTTGGGAGTTATTTTGTATATACTAATTAAAGCTTTAACGGAAATTTATAAGATAGATAGACGTTTAGCTAATTTGCTTTGTTTACTAATCAGCCTGTTTAATGCCTGTTTTATCTTAGCTTTAGCTCAAATCTTTTCCTTAACTGCCTTTTAAGTTGTAAAATACCTAAGATGATTCAATTTCCACAATTAATCTTAAACTACGTTCAACTTTTACCTTACGCGTTATTAGCTTTTTTAGTCACCGTTATTTTGGTGCCATTGGTTGGTAAGTTAGCTTATCGAATTGGGGCTGTGGATATGCCAAAGCAACTTAGCGGGCGTATCGATCGTAACTCAGAAAAAAAGATCAGTACCAAGGTAACTGCCAGATTAGGTGGCCTGGCAATGGTAATCGCTATTTTATTTGTGATGGGAATCTCCCCTGCCGCCAACTTTAGTAGTTGGGGCATTATTGCTGGGATTATTGTACTTACGGTGGTAGGAATTCTAGACGATGTATACGATTTACCGCCTAAATATCAGTTTATAGCTCAATTTATTGCCGCATCTTTAATTGTAGTTGCTGGTACCACGATTTTATCCGTTAGTTTTCTAGGTGATATCAGTGCATTTTTAAAAATATTCTCTATTCCAATTCAGTTAGGGGATTTCTTTGTCTACACCTTTATATTCCCGGCCGACTTAATTACTATATTTTGGATTGTAGCCATGATCAATTTTGTAAATTGGGTGGGCGGTGTAGACGGTCTAAATGGGAGTGTTAGTGCCATTGGCGCTTTGGCTTTCTTGTTAATTGCAATGCAAACAGGCCAACTGGGGTTAGCAATCTTGATTGCCACACATTTAGGTGCAGTTTTGGGCGTATTGCCGTTCAACTACTTCCCTTCAAAAATATTTTATGGATTTGGCGATAGCATTAACGGCTTTTTGCTGGCTGTGTATGCTATATCGGGAGATATTAAATTTGCTGGGTCAATTATTATTTTGGGTTTGCCCTTGGTTGATGCTGTGTGGGTGGCCATGAGTCGCATTAGACGCCAATGGAAAGTAGATCGCAGCCTAAAATTATTATTGGCAGCCCCCTTAAAAAGTGATCGATCGCATTTGCACCATCGGCTTTTAGATATTGGCTATACTTGGAAATCAGTTTTATTAATCGAAGTAATTATTATGTCTGGCTTTGCCACATTAGCTTTCTACTTAAGCGGCTTTAGTATCAATGCTTTGCAGGTGATGATTGCCATTATTGGCATGTTAATTATTTTGACAATTATTACGCTGGCACGTAACCGGGCTAAAAAGATTAAAGAAGCGCAGATAGAATATTTGGCCAATCAGCCAAAAGTGGAAGTAAAAATTATGAATGGTGAAGAGGACAAAGGTGATGAAGAGAAATTTGTTTATTAACTATGAAGCCTAAATTAATTCAAAAATACTACGATGCTAATCAGAAAGAGTTACTTAAACTTTATGAATATCCGTCTGGTGTGCGTTTAGTGCACTGCACTAGAACTGGTTCGATAGAAATGTCTGCTGGAATTGCCTTTAAAGCTGGTTCTTTTTACGAAAAACAGCTAGCAGTTCCAGATGGTACGGCACATATGGTGGAACATGTCATCGCTGGTACGCCCAACCGGGTCCTAAAAACCTTTGCTGAACTTTCGATGTTTGAATATGGTTCAAAACGTAGAGCCTGGGCAAGTACAAATGCTTCTACAGGAAATCTAGTTGCTAAATATTATGGCTATACCAACGCCAAAGGTAGTCTGCGTTTATTAAATTATCTGAAATGGGAGTTTGAAAAACGCGAACATGACTTTGCTAAACAAATAGAGCGCGAACGCGGCGTGATCTTATCTGAATTTAAAAGAAACCCAGAGTTCGATAAAGATCCTGGCTACCAAAGCGATAAATTTTTAACTGACAATTTATCGCCAGATCGTACCAAACGCGTTATCGGTAATGAAGAAAGTATTAATGCCATTACTGCCGAAGATTTAATCAAGTTTTACCAGGCAACCTATACCAAAAATCGTGCTGTAATTGGAGTGCAAACAGGTGTTGCTTTAAGTAAGGATGAATGGAAAGCTGTGAATGAATTAGCCAATAGAATTGGTGAAATGGACTCCTCAGTAAAGCTAGCTGATCCAACAGATCCAACGCCAAGCTATAAGCTGGAGATGTTCACCTATCACGACGATCTAAAGAATGATGTTTATTTAGCAATTACCTATGGATTAAAAGACCTAGAAATGGGTTATAGTCCAGAACTGCATGCCTATACCAATTTATTGTGTAGATTAGTTGGTTACGTTGCCTACAAACAATTAAGAGAAGAGAAAGCCTTGGTTTATAACGCTACTTATATCCGCCAACGCACAGTATTAGATCTACTACACCTCGGTATGCGTACTGGCGTTGATCCCAAAAAGCTACCAGAAACTTTAGACGCTATTTACGATTTATTTGATAAGGATATTAAAGCTTTTATTGAATCTGAACGTGGAGCTAGATGGCTACTTAACTTCATTAGTGGTGAAATCTATCCAAGTCAGCCTGAACATTCACGCTACTCTTGTTTAGATGATGCTACAAATATTCTATTTGGAGAAAAGCCATTCGGAGATATTAAAGGCTACAGAAAGATAATTCGTTCACTGAGCTTAGCGCAACTGTATGCTGGAATTGAGTATATTTGGCAAAATCTGCCGCCACGCTTGTGGCTACAAGTAAATGCGCAGCCAGAAGAAACAGCTGAATTGATTAAGAATAGTAAGCTGTACAAACATTTCGAGAAACAAAAGGCTAAGCCTTTTGAAACCTACCGAGAATTTGTGGCTAAGTTTATTGCAGTCGAGTAATTGGATCCTATGACTCTGCTTTGGTAATTCTAAACATAGTCGACCCGAAAGGACAACCCCACGAAGTACCTGTAGTAGTGTGAGTCATGTGAGCACCTCTGCCCAAATTTTCAATCCTTAACATAATTGCATTTTCTAAAACAAGATGTGTGTCTGGTAATACTAATATTCCTCTAACTACAAAGTTTTGGCATAACAGTTGGCAGCCAGAATTTAGCTCACTAATTAAAATAGCCGCTAATTCACCTGTAATCCCAGGTGAATTACTTAAATTCTCCCCGTCTGGCAGCAAGGGCAAAATTAGTGTGTGCATCTTCTGAAGCAGAATATTTTCAAAGTAACCTCTAAGTTGCGGAAAACCTACTAAATATTCATTTGAATTTATTTTATGATCTACTTGGTGGTGAGGATCAGAGATTAATATTTGTTTTACTATCCTAATAGCAAGAGCAACTAAACCAATCATTACTGCATTAAATGCCCCAACAAAGTTTTTAAAGCTTTCTAGCTCACAACTGAATATATAATCAATAACTCTCTTACCATCAGTACCAAATTCAGATCTGACTAATTTGTGTACTTTTTTAAAAAATATACCGTTAAAGCTTAAAGTGAATAATTCGTTTTTTAAGGTTTCAAAGGATACCCCTTTTTCTAGTTCAGCAAGTATGTTCAACAGTGTCGACTCGTATTGTTTGTCTGTCAAATAGAAATTGAAATCTCGAATTATCTCCAAACGTTGTGTTAAATCCGCGGGCATTTCTTGAGCCGGGTCAGCAACTTTTACTAATTCTGCTATTCTTTCAATCATTATGTTTAAACCGTATCTATATCCTAGCTGTATTATATCCTGTAGTGTATTAAAACACCAAGCCGGGCTTTACTTATAAATAGAAAATACTCCTGTACTTCCAAAACTTGCGCCTAAACCTATCTAAGCTATACTAATATCCATGTGTGGAATAGTCGGATTTTCCGGATCTGCTGATAAAAAACGTTTAGATACAATGCTTAACTGCATTGTACATCGAGGTCCCGACGACGATGCGGGCTTACAGTCAGACATGTTTACTTTGGGCATGCGTAGACTCTCAATTATCGATTTATCCGATAATTTGTATCCCATGTCTAATGAAACAAAAGATATCTTTTGTGTTTTCAATGGGGAAATCTATAACTACCAAGCTTTGCGCGAAGAATTAAAAGCCAAAGGTCACGTTTTTCCAAGCGAATCTGATTCCGAAGTAATTGTTCATGGCTATGAAGAATGGGGGATCGAAGGTTTACTGTCTCGCATGCGCGGCATGTTTGCCATTGCCCTCTACGATCGAAGAAGCGAAGAATTGTTTTTACTGCGCGATCGTTTAGGAATCAAACCACTCTACTACGCCGAATTGGACGATCGCATCGTGTTTGCCTCCGAAATTAAAGCTATTTTAGCTGGTTGGCCAGAATTACCACGTAAGGCAAACGATAAATCGGTATATAGATTCCTACTCACAAGAGTACACGACGATAGTAAAGATACCTTCTTCGACGGTGTAAAACGCCTGATGCCAGGACATTATATGAGTATCGACGCCACTGGGAATTACCGTATTAAGCAATATTGGTATCCAGAAGTTAATACCAATTTCCGCTCCGAAAAACCAGACCATGAATATGCTGGGGAGCTTCGCGAAAAGTTTATTGAGTCGATGCAACTACACTTAATTGCCGATGTGCCCCTGGGAGTAACCCTATCTGGCGGCTTAGATTCCAGTGCGGTAGTGTCTGTGGCAAACTTACTATTACAACAAGGCACAGATTTACACACCAAGGGTAAATTACTCACTTTCTCGGCCGTGCACCCGGGGGAAAAGATCGATGAAGAAGAGTATATAGACGAAGTAGTAAATTTTACGGGAGCCACCTCGTTTAAAGTAACGCCAAATGTAGATGAATTCTGGGACGAAATCGATACTTGGGTGTATTTTCAAGAAGAGCCAACGATTAGTACGGCGCCATATGCCTACTACAGTGTAATGCGCGAAGCCAAAAAGCATGTAAAAGTGCTACTGTCTGGGCAAGGCGGCGATGAACTTTTTGCCGGCTACATCCCCTACTTTATGAGCTACATCCAAACAGCCCGCGAAGCTGGTGCGTTTATGGATATTGCCCGCGAATCTATTCAAGGTTTTGATTTGTACAAAGGCTTCTTTAAAAAGAAATTGGATCAGAAATTAAACCGCAGTAAGCAACTATCTGTAAAAAGCATGATCACCGTTTACGATAAGGAATTGTTGCAGGATTCAGGTTTACAGCACACACATTTTAAGAATTTGAACGAACGGCTTCGTTACGACTTAACTTTTGGCTCAGTGCCGAATTTGCTTCGCTACGAAGACAAGAATGCTATGGCTAATTCGATTGAATCACGTGTGCCATTTTTAGATCATGAATTTGTAGAATTTGCCCTATCGCTGCCGGCTAGTCAGAAGATCAAACACGGTTGGAACCGCTATGTTTATCGTGAAGCCATGCAAGGCTTAATGCCCGAAAAGAACAGGCTAAGACGTACTAAGATTGGGTTTGTGAATAGTGAATGGGAATGGATGAAGTATAAGTCCGATATTATCTTGGCTATTTTTGAGAGCGCGGAATTTGCTAGCAGACCTTATTGGAATGCCGAAACTGTGCGTAACGAATTTATTGCTTCTGTTAATGGTGAACGCCAAGGGGACTGGTTAATGTTCTGGCGCATTCTATCTGTGGAACTATGGCTAAGGCGGTTTGTAGATAGTTTTCGGGTGATTTAGACACCGCCCCGCACTAGATATATAATCAAACAAACGGCAACTAACTATGACAGAATTCGGATTACAACAAGAATCAAACCCAGAACGCCAATTAACCATAGAACTAGGTGGCAAAACCTACTACCGCTACCCCATTCGTGTGCCAATGGTAAGTATAGGCGACAGCTACATCAATCTAATCAACACCTACGCTGTACCTGAATTCAATAAAAATAGCGACGCCTGTATCGCTCTATCCGAAAAAGTAATCAGTATCTGCCAAAAACGTGTAGTCCACCAAAGCGAAGTGCAACCTTCATGGCTGGCCAAACTAATCTGCACCTATGTCACCAAATACCCCAAAGATGTGGGATTCGAAAACCCCCGCAAAATGCAGGTGGGAATCAATCAAGCCGGATACCTGCGTACAGTATTAGCAGTAGTAATTGGGGGTATCGCCAAATTCCTATTCAAAAAACGTGGTCTGTTCTATACAATCATGGGAAATGGCGTCGCCGAAATCGATGGCTTTAACCCAATTGCCGTAGCTCCTTTTAATGAATATGCAATTTTAGGACCAGAGAAACCAAACCAAGTCTGCCAAGAAATACAACAAGCAACTGGCATTGCTACAATCATTGTAGATGCATCTAATATCGCTACCAAAGTATTAGGGAAAAGTAGCAGAATTTCATTTAGCGATCTCCAAATAGAATCATTGATCTTAGGAAACCCAATGGGGCAAGGGCGCGAACAAACTCCAATTATCCTGATTACTGAATTAGCACGATAGGATGGCAAAAAAAATTGCCGGAATTCAGAAATACTCTAGCTGGATAGGAAAATATAGTTTTGTGATAGCAATTGTGTGGATTAGCCTTAGTTGGACAGCTTTCTATCCATATACTCACGTTAGTATCGACGAATTAGAATATGTAACTAATGCGCAGCGCCTAGTAACTGGTAATTTACAGCAAGAATGTACAACTGCAGTTGGAAATTTTGAAACTGGGCGTGGCTATTGTATCAGTAAATATAATATTGGTACTTCCCTATTTTACTTGCCAGTAGTGTTTTTATCATCTCTAGTAGCACTGCCAGGATCAATCGCATTACCAGCCCTTTTGGCTTTGTTTATTGGCGCCTTAGGGTTTCGAAAATTACTAATTTTACAAAAGTTACCAAGCTGGTTAAGCCTACTGTATCTATTTTACCCAGCATTTATCTATTTCAGCCGCACTAGGTATTCTGAAATGTTCTCGGCGGCCATAATTACCTGGATCTTATATTTAGCCTTTAAATTAGTTAAACAGCAAGCTACTAAACTAGACCAATTAGTTCTCGGCGGCCTGGTGGTATTGGCTTTAAGTGTCCGCTATACCAATGCGATTTCTATTTTACTTCTGGGAATAGCTGTGGGTTGCCAGTTAATCGATATCTACACACTCAAGTTTTTTTCGCTAAAAACCTATATTGCAAGCCTATCTTCGCGTATTTGGGCTGCCATTGTTACTTGTCGCTTTGTATTTTTCAGCCTGATACCTTTAAGCCTCCTACTGTTTAGCTTTAACAACTGGTTGTATGGCGGGATTTTTCGTAGTGGCTATTTCTTTTCTAATGAAGAAGGTTTATTTGTGATTAGCCAAATGCCGCAAGTGCTATTACTGTTTACTCTGGCCTTGTTAATTATTTACCCTGGCATGCTGGCTAGCTTGTTTTGGCACAAGTCATCTTTAAAATGGGGAATTGTGGCGGCTGTTACCGCTACGATTGTGTTCTATTCTGCTTTTCCATATGTATTTTTCGAAGGGAAATTGTTCGATTTAATCTTTGGGATTCGATTTTTAATCCCAATCACCCCCTTAATCTTATTTAGCTATGCCCAAGTACTGACTAAGTTAGTCCCAGAAATTTCAGACTTGAACTCAAAATTATCAAAGCTGCTGTTGCTACTGACGGTGTTAATGATTTTAAGCTTAGCTCTAGCAGTGCCCGTAATTAGCTTAATTCACAAGCAGTTTTTGGATACCGCAGAAATAACAACTAACCAGCAGATTAATAAATAGTTGGTGGTAATCTCAAAAGCACACAAAATCTGCTAAGCTTTAATACATGAAAGAATTCATCAAATCACACCGTATTCACTTGGTTGTATTAGTCAGTACCGTATTTGCTTTAGTGATGAACTTACTAGCCATTGCTTTGCCTCTAAACGGTAGATCGACGCAAGCTATTTCCGATAGTTTTAAGGTATTTTTTGTGCCTGCAGGTTACGTGTTTAGCATTTGGAGTGTGATTTATACAGCCATAATTATATTTGCTATTTATCAGATTCTGCCGCGCGGGCGAAAAGATATCAGATTAAACAGACTACGTTTGCCGTTTATCCTATCTAACTTACTGAATGGTATTTGGATTATTTGGTGGCACTATGGGATTGTCGAGCTATCTAGCATTACAATGCTGTTACTTTTGGGCACTTTGATTTACATTTATGGTCAGATTCCTTACTGGTCAGATACGATGGGTAGAATATTTAGATGGACTACGGCTTTTGCTTTTAGTCTTTATTTGGGTTGGATCAGCGTTGCTACAATTGCCAATCTTACTGTTCAGCTTTATATTTTGGGGTGGAATGGTTTAGGTTTAGGAGGTGAATATTGGGCCGGACTTTTGTGTCTAGTGGCGGCTAACTTAGCAATTAATTTATTGTGGATTCGACGTGATTATATTTATGCCAGCGTAATTATTTGGTCGTTAATCGGAATCTTTATTAAATTTAGTAATATCCCAGCCTTAGCGATTACAGCGGTTGCGGCGGTTGGTTTGATTGTGTTGTTCGTTCTATATTTCTTGTATAAAGAATTAAGTGGTTGGTTAAAACGTGAGTATAAGACAGTTGCAGTCGATGTGAAGAACGAAAAAGTCGAGAAAGAAACTGAAATTGCTATAGATGTTGCAGATCAGAAATCTGGAGTTGTAGTTGAGGATAAAGAAATAATAGAAGTTCCACTTAAAAAAATTGATGTTCAAAAAGAAGGCGAAATCTAATCCTTTATTAATTCAAAGCACTTAAAGCCTGTGGCATAGACTGCATAAGCTTTTCTAAATCTTCATCGGTATTATTCAAACCTAAGCTGATTCTAGCGGTGGCGGCAACTTGAAATTCCTCGCGGTGCAGAATTTGAGTACAGTGATGACCTGCTCGAATGTCAATACCAAGTTTACCTAATCCAAAAGCTAAGTCGTGAGCATGCATTTGTTCACTACTAAAACTAAAAATGCTAGCAGCACTATTTTTAGGTCGATACAATTTTAATTCAGCTTGAGTTTTAAACCACTGTTTTAGTGTGTCAGACAGCGAAACTTCGTGCTGGATAATTTGCTCCCAGCCGATTTGGGTAGTTAAAAAATTAACAGCCGCAGCCAAACCGAGCACTTCGGCAATTGGTGGAGTCCCGGCTTCGAATTTAGCTGGTGAATCAACCCATGTAGCGTAGGTACGATAGACTTCGCGCACAATGCCGCCGCCAACTCTGGCTGGCTCAAATTGCTGCCACAATTCGTTATTCGCCCAGATTACGCCTACGCCAGTTGAGGCATATAGTTTGTGAGCGGAGAAAACAAGCATATCAACTCCTAGTTCCAAAACATTAATTGGCATATGCGCCACAGCTTGGGCGGCGTCTAGAATAATCAAGGAATCTGGAAAGCGTTCCTTTAACGCCGCCACATCTAATATTGCACCAGTTACATTGCTTACTAACGAAAGCGAGATAATGTCTGGGGCAGATACAACACTTTCTAAATCGTAGTGGAAATCATCGTTTAGTCCTAGAAAATCTAACTTAGCTCCTTCCCAACGTTGCCATGGCAAGATATTGGAATGATGTTCGGCCACACCTAGTAGAATGGTGGGATTTTGTAAGAAAGGTAGGGATTGCAGTAATTTTACGGCTTGGTTTAAGCCGTCGGTGGTACCGCCGCAAAAGACAATCTCGTTTTGGTGACCACCCAAAAAGGCGGCAACATCTGATCTAGCTTGTTCATATGCCGAAGTTGCTTTTTCCGCCATCGGATACATTCCTCTGTGCACATTGCTGGTAAAATTTGTATAGTATGCAGACTGCGCATCTAAGCTAGCCGCCAATTTTTGGCTGGTAGCTGCACTATCTAAATAAGCTAATCTAGGATTAGTTTTATAGATGGGGAAGTGTTGTTTAAAATCTAACACGCAGGATTATAACAGGTAAAATATGTGCTTTCCTTGCCTGTTTCATGGCGCCAAGCGACATATAGCGGGTAATCTATGTTTAGTCTTATCCCACTTCCAGCTAAAGCGGCTATAATAAAAATTTAGACCAAAGGAGGTTTTTATTCCTTAAAGTATGAGTCACTTTATGTTGCTCATACTCTATTAGCTTATTTAACCTTAATCTTCGTTGTTTTGTGCTAGCGCATTAAAAGGGATAGAATTATCTACAATTGCACTAATTGTGTCATTGTCTATTCCAATACATTGTAGAAATACTCTTAAGGTATTATTTTCGAGGGAGAAAGCTCTTTCGTACCTAATACCTGCAATAGTGATGACGGGTTTTCCGTTAACTAGATGTAATCCGATTTCTATTGATTCAAGTTCACATATGCTCGTGGCTACTGCAAATAAAGCTAATTGCTCAGGGGGGTTTTTACCTACCATTGATGCTACCATTGATGCTATAATTGGTGCGTGTAGATTAGCTACAGAATTCCATGAACGGTTAAACCATATATTAACGCTAGGAGGCGCGTAGTTAGATTCGTCTCTATATTGTATCTCAATTCCCTGTAAATTATCTCCAGGTATATTGGAAATAGAATATAATAACGCATGCAATTTAGCATACCCTTCAGGTAGCTTTTGAAGTAGCTCTATATTACTCATATGAATCCTGATAATAAATATTTCTCTATTATATCATAAGTATGTACATATACCACGAAATTCATGTAAAATATGCAATATCCTAATCTGATTTCGAGCCAAAGGCTCATAACAGGTAAAATATGTGCTTTCCTTGCCTGTTTCATGGCGCCAAGCGACATATAGCGGGTAATCTATGTTTAGTCTTATCCCGCTTCCAGCTAAAGCGGCTATAATAAAAAATATGGAAATATATTTAAATTACGCACGTTTTTGGTGGTACTCCACCCCTTTACTACTACTTGGACTAATCACGCCTTTGTTCGTTTACATATACTGGGCAGCCTTTATTCTATTTAGCCTAAACTTAATTTTTATAATAAATAATTCGCCAAAAGAATCTAGCCGACACTCAGTTTCACATTACCAACACAATATTCGCCTAAATATATTGAATTTTGCTATTGCCCTGTTTTTAACTATCAGCAATTTTTTAATTGTAACTATTCCCATTATCCCCAAAGCTTTGCTAATTGCTGCTGCCTGGTGGGCTTGCGCCTGGCTTCTAAAACGCTACGCTGCACGCACCTTAGAGTATATTCATCTGACAACCCTAGTTAGCTATTTACAAACAAAAGTGCCAGAGGTACCAAAAGCAATCCTGCAAAATATTGCCCAGGCATACTTTTCTGATAGTTTACCTGCGAAAGAGCCTTTGGCTGGTAAGTATAATTTCAGCTTAGAAACTAGTGATAAAATCCACCACTATTACAACAGCTATATTAAAAACAATCACTTAAATGGCGATCTATCAACAGCAAATTAGAGATCACTACTTACAACCACTACACACTGAGGTGCTTGAGTGGTTCACGCATACGGCCAAAGTTAGTAATTTAATTTGTGGAGACGAAGTCACCATTTTCCTGGATGTAGAGAATGGCACAATCAAGAATATTTCCCATCAAAGCGAAGGCTGTGCTGTGGTTATCGCTACAGCTTCGATTTTAAGTGATTACTTAATTGGTAAAAATATCGACCAAATTAGTGACCTAAATTTAGCTAAATTATCGCAAATGATTGGATTTATCCCCGGAGCTGCCCGCGAGGGCTGCGTGCTGATTACTTTGGGAGCTATTCAAAAAGCGCTAACTACTCCCACAAACAAATCGGTCTAAAATCCCCGCAATCAAAAAGAGTATTTAGGTTTAAAATCAGCCACAGGTAGAAAAGATGCACTGGCTGCCTAACTAGATTACAATGTTGCGTGATGCACCTTGGGCTAACTAAATTACATACTGTCGCTGTTCAAACCTTCTATTTCCATTTAGTATTTACAGCTGGAAGCTTGGCTGTGTGGACTTACTACACCGCTCTAATTCTAAAAGCTAGTAACTATGACTTAGTCACCGTGTTTTTGCACCAAGGCGTTATGTACTTTGGATTACTGATTGGCTTTCTGGTGGCCGGTAAATTCTTTCGACAGCTTAACTATACAAATACTTACCGAGTGGGGATGTTAATTTTAGCCCTAGCTTGTATTGTTTCACTTTTAAGCTTAAACCAAATACTCAATATACATTTATTAGTAGCATTTTTACGAGGCCTAGGTGAAGCATTTTTCTGGATTACCCATCACATTGCCAATACCCGCGATATTGTGGGCGCGGAACGTAAAATTTTTCAAGGCCGCGTGCTGGCCACTACCGATTTATTAAGCATTTTAATTGCCCCATTGGCTGGTGCTTTGATTACACTGTCTGGGTATGAATGGATTTTTGCAATTACCGCCGCCTTTTATGTTTCGGCCTGCTTTATGTCGTGGAGCGAAGTGAAATTCTCCAAAGAAAGTTTACATAAAAAAGATTTAAGTGACATCGTTAAAAATCCTAATTTTAGCCAATGGGCCTCAATTAGCTATTTCGAAGAGTTTATGTTGGCTTTTCGCAGTATCTCCACCATGATTTTGCCTTTCCTGTTGATCACTAACGAATTTGAAGTGGGTGTATTTATGGCATTTATTGCTTTTGTTGGGTCGGTTATCTCTATTTGGGATAGTCATCGAAGCGACAGAACACGCTCCAGATTGGGCTTTCTTGGTGCCTGGATTATTTTAATATCTAACTTCATTTTGGTTGGTAGCTGGAACTTAGCCGGACTTGGTGTGCGCAGCGTTTTATCTAGATTTGGTTTTTCCTTTTATAATCCCAAAAAATCGGAACTTAAATACCAGCAACGCGAACTTTTGATTAAGGATTTTAAAGGTGAACATGCACTGGAGGTGCAAATTATAGCTGAAGTTATTTTATTCGCTGGCCGTTTGAGTGCTATTTTAGTTATTTTGGCCGGTATTTATCTATTTAAAATGGATCCATTAAACTTGCTATATCTGATGTTTGTGGCCAGTATGTTCCGCGAAGGAATCACTTTATGGGCGGATGAGCGATTGGTGAAGCAGATGAAGATTTAGTGGCCCAAAAAGTATGTCAATAAATGCTGATAATCTTAGATTTGGCACCATATGCTAAACCAACTCCGCTCTCAACTTCTCCATTAACCTACTATAAAAGCGTAAATTATGAATTGTGGCTAACCTATGTCCGGCAGCTTCGTCGATTCTCAATAAGTAGCGTAAATATGCGCGCGTAGTAGTCTTACAGCATTCACAATCGCAATTTGCGTCTACTGGCTCGCAGCTAAACTTATAGCGCTCGGTGCGCAAATGAATCACGTCATAATTTATAAATGCCTTATCTCCTTGCCCGGAACTGACGTACAGATTACCGTGGCGGCCGTTTCTGGTGGGCAAAACAGTATCAAAAATCTGCCACCCAAGCCTTGTGCAGTATTCAATATCGTCTGGAGTGCCAATGCCTAAACCATATTTTGGTTTATCTGGAACTAATTCGGTTACGTAACTTAATAATTCATGATTAAATCCACTGGCCCCACCCTCTTTCCAGGTTGTTTCTTTATGAAGTGGTAATCCACCAAAGCCGTAGATATCAAAGCCAATTTCTTGCAGTTCTGCTGCTGATTGTTTACGTAAACTAAAGTCATTGGCACCTTGAATTACGCCTACCAGTAAAGGTCTGACTATTTTTGAATTATTGAAATCGTTTTCGGTTAAGTTATGTTGTTCTAAGAATTTGATTTTGGCACGTTTAGCCCAAGCGGTAGTGCGTTTTACAGCCGCTCTAGCTGCTGCGGTACTGTCGGTGTGTTGAGCTGGTTCATCTAATACTACGCGGATATCACTTCCGAGATTATGCTGTATTTGCATAGAAGTTTCTGGTGTTAACAGCGAATATTTGCCGGTTCTAGGGTCTAGAAAGCTGCAACCGGCGTCGGAAATTTTGTGATCTTTGTTTTGCCGCCGATGAATTAAGGAAAACACCTGAAAGCCCCCGCTATCTGTAAGAATTGGGCCATCCCATCCAAAGAATTTGTGTAAACCGCCGAATTCTCGGACATATTGGCCGCCTAGGTGTTGCTCTAAATGTAGTGTGGTGGTGACAAATTCGTTTAAGCCGCTTTGCTTTAAGTCAGCCCAAGTTAGTGTTTTAATTGACCCATATGTGGCATCCGGCAAAAACGTGGGGGTATTTATTTCTCCGTGAGGGGTTTTGAGCTTGGAAAACACAGAGGATTATAATGGTTAATGTATGGAAATTACTACTCAAAAGATCTATAAACCAAATATAATTTTCTAAGATTGTCGCTAACCAGCTTTCCTAGTAACAAAATTAGCTAAAGTCTTAAACGCACTAGTTTTCTCGGGAATAGTACCTAAAAGTATTTCTTGCCAAAGTTGTTCAAAATTAACCGGTAAATCATTTAGCGTCAAAACCATTCTGTAAGCAGTAGTCATAGGTGGAATCGGTAATTTATTTACAGCATAAATTCCTTCTAGAACTTTCCACAAAGTATTCACAATAATAAAGGCAGTCTTATGATCATTCCCTTCTGCCGCAATAATTTTTTCAAGAGAGCTGCTTATCCATTTCACAATTCCTCCAGTTTCAGGTTGATAATTCTTCAATGTCTCCTCCGCAAAATATCTGATGTTGGCCAATGTTTTCTCGTCTCCCAAAATTACTTTTGCATCTAAAAATTGATAACAATTGATTGGATCTTTACTTATTTTCTCTTTGAAAGACTCTATCGACCTATATTTAATCTCTACTGTGATGTCTTTTTCGGTGGTTTCTACAAATTTAGGTTCATAATTGCCAATAGCGATCAGATCTAGATCTGAAGCCGGCCGATGCTCACCTCTAGCAAAACTCCCTGTGACTAAAAGTACGTTTAGGTTAGGATCGCTAGCAAACTGTTGTTGATATTTAGTAATTAATTCTTTGTGCATTATTAAAGCAAATAAATAACCAAAGCCACCCCTGCCGATATACTCAAACCAAGTCCCAACCACTTTGCAAATTGCCCATTAGCTTGGATTCTGGCATATAAAATCTTGGCGGCATAATTAACCACATTAGTAATCAAAAACGTAAATGCCGCCACCTCCGCACTCACATGCCCAAGTGCCCAACTTTCCCCAATACTAATCGTAGCCATATCTAAACCAACCAACCCAGACAAAGCGTTGGCAAACACAAAACCCGTGCTGCCAAAGTAGTGATCAACCACTTGCACCACAATTCTCACAATTGATAGTAAAAATACAAATTTAAATGCTGGCCCCAAAGAAAACGGCTGGTATTCAATATTGTAATCAATCCCATTTAACTTTTGCGGTCGCAGTAAATACACAACGGCCACCAGCAAACTAGAAAGCATTAAACCGATCGTAATTTCACTAATTATAGAAGTAAATCCACTAATCGAAGCCGCAATTACAAAAATGCTAATAAAGCTAGCCGCGTTTGCCAGTAATGCTAAACCTGCCAATCTCTGCACAACCCGACCCGCACGCGCTTTAGCTTGCGAGGCAAAGGCAACCACAGCCGAGGTAGACGAAACTAATCCACCAAATACCGAAGAAATAGACTCAGCCTTGGCCGCGCCTAAAATTCTACCCACAAAGTAGCCAAATAAATTAATGCCTGAAATTAGCAGAATATATAGCCACAAACGATACGGGTTGAAAATGGCCAAGGAATTAGTTAATTCCGCAGGCATTCCAAGCGATGACACTAAGCCTAAAGCATTAGGAATATCGGCTAGGTAGTATGTTTTATCTGGTAAAAATGGCCAAATCACAAACACTACAATCAAAAACTTCACAATATCTTCGATTTCACCATGGCCTAATCTACTTACAATTGCCGCTATCCCTTTCTTTTGGGACAAGATGAAAGCCAGAATTAAGGCTAAAACTAATAAGATTTGAATTGGTACAATTCCAGCGGTGGTAGCAAAGCTGATCAATACTGCCGTTAGAATGGATAGTTCGGAAGTTAAGCCAAAAGCGTGACGATATTGGACATTTAAGACATAGGCAGCCAACACAATTAGCGACACCACTACAAACATGAGGTAGGCGAATAGTTGGTAGCCTTGCACGAACATAATGCCGGCGAAGCCGCCGAATAGGGCTAACACCATGTAGGTGCGAAGGCCACCTAGTCTGCTTTTTTCGATTTGAGTTTTAGTTTTTTTGCTGTCGGAGCTACGGGTTTCGGTTTCTAAACCTAGAATTGCTCCGAAAGCTAAACAGAGGGCGATGCGTATTAATATTTCTAAATCTTGCACAATACAATTTAGCTGATTGAGAGGCAGAGATGAAGCCTAAATTAAAATATTTAAGCTCCAGACGATGGTAGTTTTTTACAAAAGTTCAAAATATTATCTTCAACTATTTACGGATAGCTGCAACCTAAATTGATAGCAACTTTCTGTCCTAGTTCTCTAAAAGGTGATGGTAGCACTCGTGATCCGATAACCTAGAAACACAGCAAAGCCCATTCTCAAAGACTTATTAACTCGCCTGCTTTTAAAAGCGGCGATGAATATGTTGGAGTGCGTTTTGCTGTGTTCCCTTAAATCCATCTACAAACTCAAATCTAAACTTTCGTCTTAAGTTGTTGCTTAGCATTCTCTTAAACCTCCATTTTTGCTATATTCAGCAATCTTAATTTCACATATGTTCGATTCATCTCTTACCGGACAGCGTGCTCAACGCTTACAAAAAATTGAGCAACTAAAAACCTTAGGTATTAACCCATATCCAAATAAGGCCGATGCCTTTACTTTTACCGCTGAATTAAAAGACAGATTCGAACAACATGCCGGAAAACTATTCACAATTGCTGGCCGCTTAATCAGCTTTCGCGAACACGGCCAATTAAAATTCTTAGATGTGCAAGATGAATCAGGCCAAATCCAGCTATACATCAAATCAGACACTATCAAACCAACAAATATAGAATCACAAATTCTAGGCTGGGACGATTTAGCCCTATTAGATGCTGGCGATCATGTACAGGCTATGGGTGAATTAACCAAAACTCAGCGTGGAGAAATCTCCATTTTGGTCCATGAAGTAAAACTATTAGCTAAAGCAATTAGACCACTACCAGATAAGTGGCAAGGGATTACCGATAAAGAAACCAGATATCGACGCAGATACTTAGACATGACCATGGATCCAGCAATCAGAGCTAGATTTGTGCGCCGTAGCCACTTTTGGAATGCAATTCGTAGCCACCTAAGCAAACAAGGCTTTATAGAAGTAAATATCCCAGTTCTAGAACATGTCACCGGGGGAGCTGATGCTAACGCATTTGCCACCCATTTCGATGCTTTAGATCAAGAATTCTATCTGCGCATTTCGCATGAATTACCGCTTAAAAGGCTTCTTGGTGGCGGATTTACCAAAGTATTCGATATTGGACCTCGATTTAGAAACGAAGGTTTTAGCGATGAACATTTGCCAGAACATGTTGCCATGGAATGGTATTGGGCATATGCCGACTACCGCGATGGTATGAACCTCACCAAAGAATTGTTCCGGGCCACCATGTTAGAAGTTTACGGCACCCTTCAGTTTGATATCAAAGGGTTTCACGTCGATCTATCTCAAGAATGGGAAGAATTAGATTACTGCGGAATTATCAAAGAAAAATTCAATGTAGATGTATTCGAAACTCCAATCGAGGAAGTAGTGAAAGTGTTAGCCACACACGGTGTAAAGTTAGAAGGTGATGTTAATCGTAGCCGCGCAATTGATAGTTTGTGGAAATTGATTCGAAAAACATTGTCTGGGCCAGCATTTCTGATTAACGAGCCGACATTTATGTCGCCTTTAGCTAAAGTTAGAAAAGAAAATCCGGCATTAACAGAGAGATTCCACGCCATAATTGCGGGGTCTGAATTGGCTAACGGCTACTCAGAGTTAAACGATCCAGTAGATCAGTTGGGCAGATTTGTAGAACAACAACGTATGCGAGAAGCTGGAGACGCCGAAGCACAAATGCTAGATATCGACTTTGTAGAAATGTTGGAGTACGGCATGCCACCAGCCGTAGGTTTTGGGCTATCGGAGCGGGTATTCTGGTTCTTCGAAGATGTCACCGCCAAAGAAGGCGTGCCATTTCCGACTCTACGGATGGAATTAGATAACTCAACAAAAGAAATCTATCATGATATTTTGGATTTGTTGCCAACTCATAAAGAGAAACAAGCAGAATCTGACTCAAATCATAATTTGGCAGAAAAACCGTTGCCTGCTCAAGATCAGATTTTAGTCGGACAGATTGAGTCAATTGAAAAACACCCCGATGCTGATCGTCTGCAAGTTTGTCAGGTAAACATTGGAAATGCCCAGACAATTCAGGTTTTAACTGCGGCCACTAATATTAATGTTGGAGATTTGGTGCCAATTGCCACCAAAGACGCCCTGCTCTACTCATTAAAAGAGGAAAAACAAATTACGTTTAAACCACGCGAACTGCGCGGCTTAATGTCGGATGCGATGATGTTATCGGAAGTAGAACTAGAACTTGGTAGCGACCATGGTGGGATTATGATTTTAGATCAAGCCAAATACACAAGTCAAATCGGTAAGCCGTTTACGGTGATTGCTTAATTTGAAGCGGCTTTATAGCTCTACGCTGCATTTTTTTAAATTTGTGCCCACCGAAATTGATTAATATTTAACTTATAGATTCTAACTATGGAATACACCACAGCTCGCCAAATTGTGCACAAATTTGTCACAGATCATGTGGGAGATGCATATCAACTCTTACACGCCGAAATGGTGGAAACTGCCATGCAAGGAATTGCTAAGTATTTAGGCGAAGATGAAGCAATCTTTGGTTTAACTGGTTTAATTCACGACTGGGATTACTATAAGTGGCCAGAAACTCATCCAGGGCAATACGAAAATTTACTAAATAACCCAGATTTACAGACCATTGCGATTGATTGGGCTTTAGTTATCGAAGCCATTAAAGGCCATGGAGATTTAAGCTATGCTCATGATTCTAAACTTTCACAAGCATTGCTTGCTTGTGATGAATTCTCCGGGCTGTTGTACGCATACTGTAAAATGGTTGGTAAATACGGCGACATGAAGGTGAGTTCGATAATTAAGAAGCTGCATAAGGAATTGAATTTTGCGGCTAAAGCCAATCGAGCGGATATGTTAACTGGGATTGAGCTGCTAGGTATTCCCGAAGAGGTGTTTATCGAGAGAGTAAAAGCAGCCCTAGCTGCTAAATATGACTAAATGAATCCGCACAAGACTTTAATAACTTAATAACTTCCTAAACTCAAGTTTCTAACATAGTGCATTACTTATTAATAAGCGCCTATGTAACAGATTTTACTTGGAGTTTAATTTACCAGTCTTAATCAATTTTTTTAAATATATGGATTATCAACACATTACAATCTTGGGCAGAGCTGTCGCTAGCCCACAACAATTTACCGACAAAAACGAAAAAGAATACTCAGCATTTTCAATCGCTGTTAACCGCTTTATGGGCAAAGAACGTGGCAGTGCCACCACTTTCTACGATTGCCTACTATTTGACTCCAAAAATTCAGCCAAAATAGCTGAAAAAATAACCAAAGGCGCCATGATTGCCGTACAAGGCAGACCAGAAGCCGATGGTTATGTCACCAAAGAAGGTGAACCAAAAGCACAAATCAAAGTGCTAGTAAGTAGCTGGCGCGTATTAAAGTAAAAAGCCTTTAACCGTATCCACTAATTTGGTGTACTCGTCTAACTTATGAGCATAATTCTCGACAGACAGTACACCATTTTTGAAATACACAATCTTATCGCGGTCTAGAGTAAACTCAGTAGAAGTTGTAGCGCCACCTTGTTGAATATTAATTTTGTAGTATTCATCTCGCTTACCTGGGTGTTTTTGAATCAACATGCGGTAGCCTTTATCTGCATTATAGTTTAGGTTACCAGGCAAATTATATGACACGTTTAAATCGTGATATTTAATCGGAGCAGATGCGTTAGGGCGTCTGTGGTCAAAGCGAATCACGTTTTCGGAAATTTGCTTTTGCATTTTCTGATCGAAATGCACTACCGGGTTATATCGGATAATGCCAGATTTTTTTAAACCGTCGGAACTTGTGAATACTGTGCCTTGCGGAGCCATAACTCTTGCCCACGAACGATAGAAAAATCTAGATGAGTTACTAATTATGGCGTCTTCGCCCCCGGCATATACATGTTCGTTACGCCACTGCACATTAATATCCTTTTTAATTGAACCGTTATCGGCAATTTTAATATTTTGAGTCACAATATCGCGGATAAAGAAGTTAGCTTTTAATGCACAATTTTGGGCTTCGCCCAATTGGAAGTAATCACCAGCAAAATTATTTTCGATTTTGCCGCCAAGCTCAAATTCGTTGATAAACTGCTGCACTTTGGCGTTTTTAGACTGCATTCCAATATTTTTCTGAATTACAGTGGTCAACATCTTATTCAATACGTCTAATAATTGATCAGAAGATAGATCACGGAATTTTTGCTGAGCTACATCAGCTACTTGCCCAATAAAGCTCTTACGTGTTTTAGACCCGTGCTTTTCTAATGCAGTTGTTGTGAATATTTCGCGTGCTAAATTTTCTTCTGTAATAGTACGGCCGGTGATTGGCTCTACAATAGGGTCGATTAACGACACCAAATCACTCGCAAAGAAAGTATTGATAATAATTACATGCTGGTAATCTGGGTATTTGCTTGGCACATATTTACGCGCTAAATCGTAATAGTCTGTAAACATATCCATTGTTAGATTTAAATCTGGATAAATGCCTACATCTTGAGGACGCAATACTTGTGGTCCACAACCGCGCGGCATTAAGGCTGCCTGCCCATAAATGTCTCTAAAACCTGGGTGACGACCAATTGCCGCCAATTGGTTATGTAGTTCCCACATATCAATTGTATTTAATGTACCCACAATTTCGCCCTTATCTAAAGTCAAAATAGCGTAAGAAGAAAGTAGCCCACCAGACGACCGCAATTCTTTTTCATTTTGAAAAATTACTAAATAACTTACTGGACTTATAGCACCCAAAAGTTCAGGTGTTACACGCAAGATATCTTTAAGTTTTGCAGAAGTGGTAGGAAAATCTTCGGTAGCATCTTGTACTTTACGCAGTAAATCAGCTGCTTTAGCACCAGGACCAATTGGCGGGATAAAATTAGCATCAAACTCTTGCACGGTAGCCATCATCCCGGCAATTTGGGATTCATACTTTTCATAAAGTCTGACCAGTTCTGGTAATTCTTTAATCACACTGTCTAGTTCTGTCTCAGAAGCTAGTGGTGGTACTTCTCCTTCGGCCAAAACAACAGCAGGTTCTGTGTTGTAGCCTAAAGCTTTAAGCGTAGTTTTAATCTCTGGATATGCGGTACTTACCAACACGTTAAATTGCGTATTTAACTTTTTTAGAGTTAACACATTTCCGTAGTACCCCTTAGTAAATTCGTACTGATTCAAAAAATCGAATCTATCTAACTGGGCGTTAATATTGGCGAATTCAGTGTCGATCACCGCTACTGTTTTTTCGAATTCGCTAATATTCTTGCTGGCTAAGCCATTTGCCAACACAGATACCTGATCGGTAACAATGCGTACGGAATTCAAAATTTGTTGTCCAGGAATAACTACAGCGTAGACAATCACCGCTAAAATCACCAAAAATGCCAAAGCTACTCCCAAAAAAAAGATTAGTAAAATCTTTTTTCGTTTTACCGGCTTTTGTTGTTGTAGAGTATCCGCAGAAACTGATTGCGACACTACACTTTTCATTTGCATCGCAAAAGTATACACGAATTGGCTTATAATTGACAAAATCACTGTTTTGACATATTGTTTGCGCGGTAATTAAGCTTAAATATTAAACTATATAACCAAATGGCAGCATATTCAGACGACCAAGCAGAAGCAGTAGCAAACGCAGCAGAAGATTCAGCCCACGACGCTAGTGGACCTTACGCCATCGGTGCTTTAGGCAATATCGATTTTAACAATAACGAAGCTCCCGAAGGTGATGAAGCTACCGCTAATCCTAATGTAGATGAATATGGAGAATTAGCCGAAGGTGAATCGGTAGAGCAGGTAACTAAAGGCAAAAAGAAAAAAGATGCAGATGTAGTCGATCCAAATAGCGCCGGCTTAGGCGGAGTATACAAAGACTCTGTATTAGATGCTGCCTACGAAAGCCCTGAAACAGACGGTTTAGCAGCTGGCTACGAATAAAATTTTACCCAAGTCTTAAATAATTAGCGCCCATAGCTTAAATACCTGGGTTTAGCTTATAATCTACTGCTCAAAAATTAATTTGAAATTATTATGCAACCTCATACTCACAGCCACGACTTTACTTACAAAGTAGAAAAAGGCAAAGATTACAATACTACAATTAAAGTTACTGTTCCTTATTTAGAATACAACAGTGTATTCGAAGGTGCAGTTTCTCAACTTGGTCAGAATGTAAAAATAGCCGGATTTCGACCAGGGAAGGCACCTAAGGCGAAGATTATAGAGGCAGTAGGATCGAAAGCTGCCAACCATGCTTTAGATCATTTAGTGCCAGAAATTGCCGAGCAAATCTTGGCTAAGGAAAATCTAAATCCAATTACGCAATTAGAGTATGCCGTAGAAGGTTTATCTATCGAAGAAGGTCTTAAGTTCACTGTAGAATTTGTGCTTTACCCAGAAATTAAATTGGCTAATTTAGATAAATTAAAGGTTAAATTACCTGCTGAGAAAGCAGAAGTCAGCGACGCCGAAATTTTGACGGTAATTTCTCGCTTGTTCGATAAAAAAGAAGACGAAGGATTAAAGTGGTTAGATATTTCAGATGAAATGGCTGCTGAATTAAAAATAGACGATGTAGCTACAGTGGCTGAGCTAAAAGCAAAAGTTGCCGACCGGTTAGCATCTTCTAAAACTGTTGAGCAACAACGAAAATTCGAAGATGATGTGTTAAATGCTGCCATCGAAGACAGCACCCTTCCCGTTCCAGCCAAACTATTAGATAGCCGTATCGAAGGTATGGTAAACGAATATAAAAGCAAAATTGCCGAATTAAACGTAAATCTAGAAGACTTTCTCAAAGCCCAAGGTCTAACAGTAGAAAAATTGGCTGAACAAAAACGTGTAGAAGCTGAAAAAAGTATTAAGCAAGAACTATTATTAAACGAAATTGCCCGTAAATTTGAGCTGGTTCCACAAGTTGCCGATATTGATTCGGAAATTGCGGCAATTTCCGATGAAAATACACGTGCAAAGCTACAAACAAGTGCTGGCAGGCGCTATGTATTAGCTACACTTCTACAGCAGCGAGCATTTACAAAGCTCCTAGATACTGTCAAAGCTAGCCAAAAGAAGTAAGCTACTTAAGTGTTAAAGTCTTTATCACTTAAAAATTACCGTAATCTAAACGGAGTTTACACTTTTAGCGCTGGTGCGAATATTATTTCGGCGCCCAATGGTAGTGGTAAAAGTAATTTAATCGAAGCAATCTATCAACTCTCGGCTTTAAAGATTTTCCGCCCGCATACAGATATTTCGCAAATTGTGGCGGAAAATCGTGAATTCGCCGAAGCCTCAGCCGAATTAGATAATTTATCGCTTAAAGTTGTAGTAGCTAAACTGCAAGATCAACATAACCGTAAATTGTGGGTAAACGATAAAGTGGTGCAGCCGAAAAATTTCCGTGGACATCTAATTACCGTTTTATTTGCACCTCACTCCGTAGATTTAGTCAGTAACGACCCAGCTAGTCGCCGTGAGGATTTAGACGACTATATCGGCCAAACCGAACCTAGTTATGCTGATTTAATCAGTAAGTTAGAAAAAATTATTAAGCACAGAAACGCCCTACTTAAACATATTCAAAACTTTAGTGAAGCAGAAGCCCAATTAGAGATTTGGGATCAAGATTTGGTGATCACTGCTAGCTTAGTTGTGCAAAAACGCTTACAAATCCTATCGAATTTAAATATCGAAACTACAAAAATTGCCAAAGAGCTATTTCCTGGTCGCAAGTTTGATATAAATTACAGCGATACTGCCAGTAATTGCGATTGGGACGCCGCTACGGCTATGAATTTATTTGATTTAGCAGCATATCGAAGCCGCCTGAACGAAGAACTAATTAGGCTACGCAAAAAAGATATTGCTATCGGGATTACTACGGTTGGACCGCATCGTGACGATTGGGATTTAAAATTAGATAACGATTCACTGCGATTTTTAGGTTCACGCGGCCAACAAAGACTTGGAGTTTTGGTATACAAGCTGGCTCAAATTAATCTAGTTAAAGTAAGTAAACAAGAGGTAATTTTGCTGCTAGACGATATTCTGTCTGAATTAGACATGCAGCGACGAGAATTTGTAGCCCAGCTACTAATCAAACACGATTACTTCTTTATCCTAACTGCTGTGGGCGAAATGGAACTACCAGATATTTTACGTACTGCTCACCGAATTGAGCTTAGTTAAGCGCTAAGTCTTTTAGGTCTTACTAGTTGCAAGAAATCTTCTATATTCTCCACGTCTAACATTGCTTCGTAAACATCCAATGCTTCTTCGATGTGCACTGCAGGCTTACCGGCAAACTTACTAAATTCAGCGCCCGTAATATCGGAATTATTTGTTTCAAAACGCTGAATAGATAAGCCGCCGCCAGAGTTTAGTTTAAGCATTTGGACTAAACCACAGTGATTACACTGCAACCGCATAGTTAACATGCCGTTTTGGGCAGATTCTAGGCGTAAATCGTTACTAGTATGCTCAAACCCACAGTTTTCGCAGTGTTTAGGTGCAATTAACGGATTATTGCGTAAAATTTGCAGTAGTTTGTTTAGATCTAGATTTGGCATCATTATCACTCTAAGTATATCACTGCTAATTGCTAGGGTAAATAAATATCTTAGTTACCTTTACTTCTCAAGTATTTCTAGCTCAGCGGCTGAATTTTTTGTAGTTTGCGCTGCAACATCAGAAGCTGCCAATTCTGCTTGGTTACTATGCCCATCCAGCTCTTGAAGTGGATGAAACCGACGATGTGAATCTTCGGCAAATTTGTCGGAGGCATGTACATATCTGGTTGTTGTTTGTAATGATTCGTGGCCAAGTAATTTCTGAATTGCCGCAGGACTGGCTCCCTCTTCGGCTAAATATGTGGCAAAACCATGTCTTAAACTGTGAGCACTGGTTGGCACAATAATTCCGAGGAGGCGGCGGTATTCGGCAATCTTCATTTGTAAATAATTCTGTGAAAGTCTGACCCGATAGGGGTTACCGGTAGCAAATCTAGTACCTTTGGTAGGAATAAACATGGCTGGGTATTCATCGATTCGTTCCCGTAAATACTGGCTTAAATATTCTTGTGCCCTGGGAGTTAAGTACACAAAGCGTTGCTTTTTGCCTTTACCCAATAAGTAGATACGGTCGTCTAGAATTTTCCCGTTTGCAAAACGGATTTGATCGCGGTTTAAATTGATTACTTCGGAAATACGAGTACCGGTAGCAAAAATTAATTCTAAAATAGCACGATTTCTAATCTGCACAATATGATCTTTCTCGTACTGCATTGGCGCTTCTACTAAAGTAATTAACTCATCTAAATTAGCCACCTGCTTTTCTTTCTTCTCCGCTTTAATTAGTTTGACGGCATTTGAAGGCACTGGAACTGGCTGATCAATATCGACTAGAAAGTTTAAATAGCTACGAAGCGATGACAGCATCCGGTTGACGCTTCGTGCAGATAGCTGGCCCAAATATAGGGCCGCTTTGCGATCAGAAATTTGCGTTCTACTGGCTAGCTCTTCTTTATCGGTGATCTCTTCGCCGAGCTTAAATTTACGTAAAATGGGAATATAGTTTTGGTTACGTAAAAACCCTTTGTACTCGCTAATAGCTAGCTTATCGAATTGTTTAAAGTCGATACGTCGATAGTCTAAAAAAGCCGCCAGTATTTCTAAATCGCGGCCGTAGTTTTCTAAAGTTTCGCGGGAATAATTATTATTCTGCAAACTAAGTATGTATTCGTGAACATAAGGCAGTGCTGCCTCAGTTGGTGCCGCCAATATAGCGGAAGTGCCAGGGCTCATAGATGTAATCTGTTTGTTGTTCGTCTAAAGATCGAATAAAGCCATATTTGGTAGAATTGGCGATTAACCATTTACCAGCGGCAGTATTTTCAAAATTTTGTACTAGATCATAGCTTACTTCATCGTTTGTAATATCTACCGTGGTTCCTAACTGGTGCTCTGAATGTCCTGGACGAGCAGAAACTTTTAAGCCTTCTTTCTCTCCGATACGGATTAAAATCCCAGAATGTGAAGACATTTGTTGATTAAATGAGCGGTAGCCAGATGCAATAGTTGCAGATTTACCAATTTCTTTACGCATGGCATCTAACATTCGTTTTAATTCCATGGCGGCATCTTTTCTTAAAGTGGCTTGATTAAAAGTATAGATTCCTTGATCTTTATTTAAATCCACTAAATCGGTTGGTTCATAGTCTTCTAGTAACCGTAGCTGACGGTTGATTTCGCCTTTATAAGTATTGGCATCTAAAACGTATTTAGCACCTGGCCAGGCTGGAACTTCTTTGTATCCAGCAGGCATAGTTAAACCATCTTTGAGTATTTTAAACACTTTGGTAAATGTTTGCCCCACTTCATCTTTCACTTCTAGTTTGGCGGTAGTCTCTCCCATTCCTAAATTTTTGACACGCGCAACATAGTATTTTTTGTCCGCCAGATCTCCCACAAATATTAAATCTAACCGATTACTTGGCTTGACTAATTCTATTGATTTATTGGCAATTACGGTAACTTCGGTAAAAGTATTTAGTACTTTACGATCTGGATTAATTACTTCCACTTCTAATGCTCGATTATCGATACTGGAAGAGCTCTGTGATGAAGTTGACTTACCGCCACTGTTGGCATTACGTACTAATAAAAAGACTGCTGTTGCCCCGATCACCAAGACAAGTAGGGTTAACGGAATAATTATTTTTCCAGAGGTTTTGTTTTGGTGCTTATTAGCTGGTTTAGTTTTGGTCATAATTTATTATACGAGTAAATACGGATTATACTCAATTGTTTTAATAGAAAAGCTTTGCATGCCTGATTTCCTAAGTTGCAACTTGATTAAAGATTGGTTAGTTTCAAAATTAAATAATTTCTGTTGTAATCGAAAATTATTTAATAAATCATCACGTAGAAATAATTTTGTAGCAGTCAAATCCCCACTTCGTTCGTTTAATAATTGCTGGTGCAAACTAGACTTCACTTCTACCCCAACTAACTCGTTTTTTATTGGATGTAAAAAAACTAAATCTATTTGCGCCTTTGTAGTATGTAAATTCCAGCACAGAAAAATAAACCCACGTTGTACTAAATAATCTAGTGCCAACAGTTCGCCAATTAATCCCAACATTTATTCTTGTCTGAGTGAGAATTTTCTATTTGATAATATAGATCCGAAATTAATTAAATAAGTTGGATCGTATTCAATAATATTAGCTGGAAATAAGACATTACTTGCTGGCTGCAAGTCTCTTCTAAATGAAACTTGCCTAGCAATTACGCCGCCACGAATATATAAACCATCGGCTGGTAAACTTGCGGATGGTTTATCGTAGCCATTAATTACGTAATCAGGCAAGTCATAGAATATACTATCGGTAATGAATAACCCATTTAATGTATCGTATTGTTGGCTGCCACCGACTGACGAGTGTGGTCCATACTCAATTTGAATTCTGCCTTTAGAGACAACAACGCAGCCGTTATTAGCCCCACTATTTACAAAGTTTGGTGAAACGCTAGTATTTAGCTCTACCACAATCACGGCTTTGATATTGCAAACTACACCGTCTGGAATAACTAAATTTCCTGAAAAATAACGATACGTATAGGTGTTAGCAGCTACTCCAAAAGTACTAGATAAGTTACCAGTAGCTAGTGTTCTAACTACGGTATTATCCGCTACATAACCTGGTAATTTCGAAATGATATTTTTAACTGCATCAGTCCAATTTGTAGTACCTAGATTAACTGGTGGTGAGATTTTCTTGTCCAAATAATTTGTTGCGATAAGACTTTTGCTGGAAGGTTTATTTGTGACAATACTATTGTTCCCCGACAAAGCTAAGTAGGTAGACAGAAATGGCGGGCCAGCAATATTGCCAAACGTATTCGTAGTATCGTTAATATTAAAATTAGTATAGCCACCATTAGCACTAGCATTCCCGTTTCCCGTCATAAGCCAAGGATTAGAGGCATTTAAAGTCGACGTGGCTGTGGCAGAGTTACAAGCATTGTCGCGGACGTGTAATCTAAAATTCATCCCCGGGGTAAGTCCACCCGATAGATCTGTATAGGAACGAGTTCCTAATCTACCCACACTATTTACTAAACAATTATCTACCGAAGGGTAGTTAAGCTGGGTTGCTCCCACACCAATATTAGTGGCCAGACCTACGTCGCGAATAGTTGTTGTAGGGGCAGAGTTTAAATAGCAATACGAATATAGTTGCGCCAAAGATATATTGTCACTAGCAGACCAGTTCAAATTGAAACTATTAGCACCAGTAACAGTTGGGTTAGAAACTGCGGCGGTCGGTGCAGTTAAATCGACCTGATAGGTAGTTGGTGAACCGAATGTGTAATTGGTATAACGTAAATTACCATCACCGCCTGTATCGGCAGGAGAAGGATTAGGAGTCACGTTAATTAATTCGTTACTAGCGTAGTCGTCTTTGCGTGAAACGACTGTAGCAAAAACGTTAAACTGGCCATTTGTAAAATTATTTTCCAAACGTACTACCAACTTAACTCTTAAAGTTTGATTATCTATCTGTGTGACAGAAGAAGAATATGCGTCTACGCCATTTAACCCCAGTAATGTAGCGTTCGATGTAGCGTTAGCAAGGCTTCCACTTGTGGAATATGCGCCTGATGAACCATCTGCATAATCTGTGCTCGCGAACCTACGTGTAGATGTAGTCAAGAAATCTGACAATACTACTCTAAACCCAGCTGCATTTTTAGTTACCGGCTGATATAAATTAGGTTCTAATTGGTCGAAACGTCGATATTGTTGTATATTTGGCGTAATCCCAATACGCGCATTGCGTAGAATATTTACCCCATTACCAAAATCATTATCTGTATCAAATACATCAAACTGTATCACTAGCGGATTATTTGCCTCATTTGCGCTAGTGCCAACATACCCTACTGTAGCGCTGCAGGTATTTTGACTACCAATTGTAAAATTAGTTATGCTCGGCGGTCTACCGGTTGTAAAATAAGATAGAGCGCTATTGACTGCAGTATTACCATTAGACCTTCTTACTCTCCAGCGATAAATAGTATTCCACTCCAGTTTATCTGTTCGGGTGACATTACCGTAACTACTAAACGGCAGACTTAAGTCATCTGGTCTTATTTGTAAATCATTACCTTGCACAGTTGGGCATCCATCCCCATAACCTCCACCAGACCAACCAGCACGGAGCACATTTGATTTAACCACTCTCCCTGGGCTAGTCGCACTAGTCGTTTGTGGGTTACTAGTATAAATAGATGTTGGTGCTGTAGGGGCGACTGGGGTGCAGCCCGGGTTAGTCGGGTTGCCGCTACCGCTGGTACAACCGTTATCAGCCAAGCATTGACAAGACCAAACCCAGTTCCAACCTTCCGGTGTTGGCGTACATCCGCCTCCAGTTCCACCTCCACAAGTACACACGCGTTTAGTACCAACTGCGCAATCGCTAGCTGCACCAGTACCACATTGTTGAGTAGCAACCTGACCTAAAGGGTTACAGGTACAAACCTGAGCATCCACATTAGCTGTACTTACCAAAAAAAACATTGAAAATACAATTGTGATTATAAGTGCTTTTAACCGCATAACTTTTCAGTAGAAATAATTTTATTTCCTTCGATCTTTGGTCTAAAAAATGAGCGACTTCCTTTCTCGCACGTGTCTTGAAAATCTTTCACAATGTTAGGAGCTAACATATATGGTAAATCTGATTTAAATCTATACATAATTAAGGTGTCGTCGCTCAAATTTTCTGGCTCTTCTACACGGTAGCTTAACCCTATAATCATACATAAGGCTGCCACAATTACGATTACATAATTTACTACTTTAATCATTTATAAAATAGTAACAGAATAAAAATTCCAGTGTTTGACCATTACATGTATAAGCAAACTGCTTATTTACGGCTAAAGCTAATCCGAATCTTTCATAAGTCGTTTCTGCAGGGAATTCACTCCTATTGGCAAAGAAAAATTTCCCATTCCTAATCAAATTAGTCTCACTAGTCTTACCAGCTGAATAGTAATTTACTGTGGTGGTATCGTCTTCGTTAATTTTTGCACCAGATACCAAGCCACTTCCCGATGTTGAATACTCCACACTCTCAACCCACTTATTCTGCGGGTGTAGCCAATACTGCTCATTGTAAGGACTTTCACCAAAGTAATTAATCGCTTTTTGGTAATTAGCCCAGCGTGTGTATGCAAAAATGCCAGACACAATCAGCAAAATAGTGCTTATAATTGTAATAACTTTCCAACCTTGGCTAATATTAGTCACCCTTTAGTTTAAACAAAGAAGATTAACTATACAAACAAAGATTTAGGCACAAAAGTTTTGCGGTGCAAAACATTCGTTCCTAATTTTTTAATGCCAGCCGTATGCAAAACAGTCCCGTAGCCGCGATTAGACTCCCAGGCAAAGCCTGGATAGGTTTTAGAAGCTTCTATCATTAAATTATCTCTAAATACTTTGGCACCAATGGCCGCCGCCGCAACGGCGTAATAAGTATTGTCGGCCTTAAAAGCTTGTAGCACTTTGTGGGTGGGTAAATCTTTAAATTGGCCATCTACAATAAAGAGTGTTTTTTCATCTTGATACTGCTCGATAATTTCTAGAACTAATGATCGAATTACCTTCGTAATTCCCAAATTATCGATGTTTTCGGCACTACTCTGCTTAATTATCAGCTTATTTGGGTCAAGTTGAGCCGCAATTCTCTCACGTTCGGGCAGTTTTATTAATTTAGAATCGCGTACGCCGTTAATTAAAACATCGTCTATTTCCCAAATATAGCCGCCAACTACCACAGGGCCAGACCACGCACCGCGGCCGACTTCGTCGATACCCACAATACGGCTAACAGAAAATTTGGATAATAATTGGGTTTGTAGATCTATATCAAGCACACAACTAGCTTATAGTCTTAATTGCAAAGAGGCAATGGAAAATTAAACAGCTAATGGAACTTCTACTTCTTCGGCTGACTTAGTTACGATTTCAGCAGTGTCAGAATCATCTACACCTTCTGAAGTAATAAGTAGTTTACCTGGCTTTACTTTTAACGCAGCTTTACCAACACGATCTCGTAGATAGAATAATTTAGCGCGGCGAACTTCACCATGCTTTAATACTTCTATTTTTTCAATATTGCTGGAATGCATTGGAAAGATTTTTTCGACACCTACGCCGTAAGAGATTTTACGTACAATAAATGATTTGCTGATACCTTTGTTAGCAATAGAAATTACTAAACCTTTAAAAATCTGGATCCGCTTTTTATCACCTTCACGAATGATTGTGTGAACTGCAACAGTGTCACCAACGCCAAAGTTTGCAACTTTGCGTACATAAGTTTTTTCGAATGCTTTTAGTTTGGCTTCCATATTAAGGCGTGGTAATGATAACAAATTAAATTCTATACAACAAATCCTGTATTAATTATCTAGATCAGTAATTTGCGAAATAAGCTTGATTTGAGTCAATTGTTCTTTAATTTCCTTCAAAGACATTTCTACTGCTCTTAGTCTTGACGACACACGATAATCTTTTGGGTCAGCTCCTAAAAAGAAAGTGATTGGCTTTTTAAATAGATCGGCTAGTTGCACTAATTTATCGATAGGTGGAGAAATACGCCCAGATTCATAACCACTAATGGTTTTATCGGAAATCCCTACTGCTACACCTACTTGCAATTGCGAGATACGCGATTCTTCGCGGGCAATTCTTAATCTTTTACCGATTTCGATAGCGATTTTACGTGCGGGTTCTTGTTGCATATGTAACTCTTTTTTGAATTCGAATGGATTTTAGCAAAAGTATACTTACTGTAAAGCGAAATATTGCTAAACTTAAGCTAATGGCTCTAAAAGTAACTATTGCAATCGAAACTTGTTTTCTGTTTGATCAGCTACAGAATCGTGGTATTGGTAGACATGGGCGCGAAATTTATAAAAGATTGCTAGTAGATGGGCGTTTAAATGGCCAAGAAATTAAAGTTTTATGGCTAGGATTTAACGATTTAGCTCAGAATCTAGAGTGCTTGTTTGAGAGAAATATTCCCGCAGATTTACCAGAAATTGAGTTTGTAAGTCTAGGTAAAGATAAGCTTTCTAGTCCGATTACCAATTTACGTTTATATGTAGGCGGAATTCGCCCCATTGTACAAAAATATTCACCAGACATATATTTTGCCATGTACTTCGAAAGAGGTTTACCAGTAGGCTTAGTGCCAGTTGTTGTCACAAGCTACGATGCCATTCCTATGCGTACCAAGAAGTTTTCCAGTAGATCTGGGATTGTGGGCTGGTTAAAAGGCAAATTCTACAAGCACATGTGGTACAAACAAACACAAGCGGCGGCGATTGTAACCGTATCTAATACTTCTAAAGCGGAACTAATTGACTTTGGACATTTGCCAGCGGCAAAAATTAAAGTTGTGAATTGCGGAATTAGCGAGATTTTCTTTAAAAATGAGGCTGAATTAGGCGATTGGCGGCATAAATTGCCTGCTTCGACTTTAAACGCCGATTATTTGATTTACGATGGCGGTTTGGAGGCAAATAAAAATGTCGATCAATTATTTAGAACTTTCGACACACTTTTGGCTACTTTGCCTAGTCTTAAATTAGTGCTTACTGGTAACGATTTTGAGCCAGGAGTCGATATTGTAAGCTCAAAACCT
>Ga0163152_10000409_pt1 | contig 77074 bp, 79 predicted proteins | sample OliLakLV19MP8IB2_FD_148635 | JGI IMG/M metagenome (GOLD analysis project Ga0163152, IMG submission 148635) | Freshwater microbial mat bacterial communities from Lake Vanda, McMurdo Dry Valleys, Antarctica - Oligotrophic Lake LV.19.MP8.IB-2 | ecosystem: Environmental > Aquatic > Freshwater >... | reverse complement strand
GGTTGCTCGCTGGCTGGTGATGTTTTTGCATCGCCCGGGCGGACAAACACAATTCGCCGCGCCGGTGTGGGCGCCGCGCGCGGAACGCTCGACGGTGCGAGCCGTGCGGCACTTCAGTCGTGTCTTCACCGACGAAGTCGGGGAATCGCCTGGCCGTTACGTCGAGCGCGTGCGACTGGAAGCCGCGCGTCGCAACTGGAAACGACCGGTGACACGCTCGATGCCATCGCCGACCGCTGCGGGTTCGGCACGGCCGAAACAATGCGTCGTTCATTCCGTCGTCGCCTTGGAGTAGCACCCGATTCTTATCGCCGCCGCTTTCGCGCTGTCTCCTAAGAAATCAACGTCAAAAGAAAGGCACACGAGTTCATGAGCAACGTGCAGGTCGTCATCCCGCTGTTCTCGAAGTTCACCGCACTGGACGGCGTTGGGCCATACGAGGTGTTGCAGCGCATTCCATCCATAGATGTCACGTTCATCGGGCACAAGCGTGGCGAAGTGCGCAGCGAGAACGGCTTCCTTGGCATCACCGTCGACGCGACCTTCGACGACTTCCCCAATCCCGACGTGCTGGTCTTTCCCGGCGGTGTCGGCACTCGTTCGGTCGTGCACGACGATGCCGTCGTCGAGTGGGTACGCAGTGTTCACCCCACGACGACGTTCACTACCTCGGTGTGCACTGGTTCGCTGGTACTCGGAGCGGCCGGCATCCTGCAGGGATTGACCGCGACTACACACTGGTCGTGCTACCCAGAGCTGGAAACTTACGGGGCGGTCCCAACTGCGGAGCGCGTGGTCGAGCACCTTGAGCAGCGGATCATCACCGCCGCTGGGGTGTCCAGCGGTATCGACATGGCGTTGCGTCTCGTCGAGCTGCTCGTCGACCGCACCGCCGCACAGGCCGCGCAGCTAATGATCGAGTACGACCCGCAGCCACCCTTCGACTGCGGCAGCGTCGCGAAGGCAACCGCCAGCAGCGACGACATCATGTTGCGAGTCATCGAATACGCCCAGCTCCGCGCGTAGCCCGCGTTGATCTACGCTTTCGGTGACTGGAGGAGGGGGCATGGGCGAAAAGAAGGTCAAACCTCCGAAGCTTCCGGCTGATGCGCCCAAAGAGCTGAAGGACTTCCTCGCGTGCAAGGTGATGGAAGTCGAGCTTGACCCCGCGCAGGCCGGATGGATCCCGCGCCCCGAACTTGTTCCGGAAGCGATGGCGCCAACCGTTACCCCCACCGCCACCGGCGACAACTCTCTCAGTGTCAACGTTGGTTGGGGTTTCGTGTCGATCACGCTGCCGGTATCGCTATCGGGCGGGCAACTGCAAGTCGACGCGACCAACATGCCAGGCCAGCAAAGCGTCGACGAATGGGTGAAATCGTTTAACGACGCTTTGAAATCGAACAAGAAGGAACTATCCGGCCTCGAACTGCGTAACGGCAAAATTCATTTGACCAAGCGCGCCATCGCCGCGCCGGTGGAAGCGACTGAGTCCGCGACGACTCCCGTAGTGCCGCCAGTGACTCCTGCGGTCACGCCACCGTCGGTCACGCCACCGCCAACGACCGACGCAGAGCCGACTGAGGAGACCGCAGAAGCGAACAAGCTGAAGCCGGGCTGCCTGATCGGCATCCTCGTCGCACTCGTATTGATAATCGGGGTCGCGGTTGCGTTCGTAGTGCGCGACGACTCGAAGTCAGCGGACTCGCCGACGACGACTGCGGTCCAAGCATCGACAACGTCCGCCGCGCCAATCGACGAAAGACTCATTTGCGCGAATCCCGAACTCTTGCAGCAAGTGCTCGCGGACTTCGGCACCGACGATCCGTGCGAATTCGATCCTGACGATTTCTGGGATGCGTGCGATGAATCGTTCATGCCCTGTTTCAACGGCGCATTGCCGCTCGTCGTGCTCAGCCCCGCAGTCGGCGTTACGCACGACGGCTCAGTACCCGATGTGGTGACTGGCGAACCTGGGCCGTCACAAGCTGAGCATCTGGTGCAGGTCGTTGGCCCGCTCGCAGATTCGACGGCCACCATCGAGGTCAGCAGCCGCTGTGGCAACAACACGCTCACCGGCCAGTCCCCACTCGTCACAACTGGCGTCACGGCGATAAGGCATCCGCTGTTGAGTTTCGGCGCCTGCAGAGCAGACGTCTACTACCGCACCGCAAACATGCGTCAACTCATTGGCGGCTACGAATACACCGTCGGCGACGCGATCGCTGCCGGCCCGCCGGCCACCGTTGGCGTCACAGTGCCGTCCGACACGACACTGAACGGTGCCGCGACAACACTCGGACTCCTCGGCGGCAAAGCGCTCGACCCGGCGTGCACGTGGTTCACCGCAACCAGCGCGTTACTCAATCCCGGCGAATGCCTGAGCGATCGCTGGACGTTCAACGCTGCGTACAACGACCCACGAATCGCGTCTTACGGAGCGGGATGGGTCAATCCCCTTGGAATCCCTTCGCCGACTGGCGACCAGATCTCTTTCTTCGGTGCCAGCCGGCTGTTCGGCCCGGGAACGTTGTTTCCGTGCGGCTCTGGCCACTTCGGCGACACCGCGTGTCCAAAGGACGAAGCAACAGTCGCCACTTCGGCGTTTGTCGCAGGCACCGTGTCGTGGTCGACGCAGCTCAACGATGTGCCCGTCGGCACTTATGTAGAAGTCGGCCTCGACGAGTACTGGGTGCGACTGTTGCGTGACGCCAACTCGTGGACGCTGACTTCGTCGGAAGGTGGCGACTCGCAGGCGCGGGCAATCCTGCGCGGCAACGCGATCACGTTCATGATTCCCTACAACGAACCTGCGGCCCCCGACCTCGCATACACACTGAAGGTCGGCGACGACAGCGGTGAGATCGCGCAACTACCGCAACCGGTTCTCGGAGTCGTCACATCGACGCAAGGCCCCGAAACGCCTGCCGACTTCTTCCAACGGCTGTCGACCAGCATCGCGACCGGCGACCTGGCGTACGCACTCGATCGCCTGCACCCGCTTGTTCTGGCAGCATTTCCGGGCGACGTGTGTCGCATCGAACTCTCGTTGCGAACTGCGGCCGACTACCAGATCGCCGTCAACTCAATCGGCGACACCGCCCCGTGGACGTGGGAACTGCCGGATGGTCGCAGCCTCGAGGTCGACGATGCGACCACCGTCACGATCTTGTTACCGGGAACAACTGAGCCGGTCGAAAGCCACATCGTCAATATCGATGGGTTGTATTACTGGTTCACCATCTGCGACGGCCGCTAGCTACTGGCCTAGACAGAAGTTGCGCAGAATGTGTCGCCTTGCGGCAACGACTGCATCGTCGCGACGTCGGTGTCGCCGTAGAGCGCCTGCAACATCCCCTTGACCATCCCGCGGTCGACCGCGCAGATCACTGGGTGCTCGATGGCAACATCGCCGAACGGGCAATGATTACTGATAATACGTAGCTGGTTATTGCGCTGATCGGCGTGAGCGGCGAAGCCGTGGGCTGACAACGCGTCCGCGACTGCCTGCATTGCCGAGCGCAGACTGCGATGCCCGGCCGCAAGATCGCCGCCGGTGAGCCCTTGCGCCATCGCCCGGCCGTATTCCTGGCCAACATCCTCTGCCATTACCTCAGCGTCCGCGCGCGGCAGTAATGCCAACGCTCGACCGAGCAGCGAGAGCACAAGATCGTCGCTGCGCACGGGCACGTCGGCAATCGAGTCGGCCTTGGCGTCGGCGGGAACGCGGTAGTACTTGCTCGGTCGGCCCGCGCCAGCACCCTCAGCACGTTCGACGGCAACTTCCAGGTACCCGCCGGCGGCCAGCTTGTCGAGATGGTGACGGGCCACGTTGGGGTGCACCCCGAATTGCTCCGCGACCTGAGTGGCGGTTACGCCGGCGGGCGCCTCGCGGGCGAAAAGGTAGATGCCGCGACGGGTCGGATCGCCGAACGCGTTGGTGATCGCCGACACGGTGCTGGTGAAGGCCAGGCTGGTGGAGGGCGACTTCGCGGACACGCCGATATTGTACCTATGCGCGTAGTAGTAATTCGATGCGCCGAACACGGAGAACCTCAATGTCCACGGCAATGCCCACGGTTACGCACGATCAGATCATCGAAGCGCTGCGGCCGGTGCAAGACCCGGAGCTGAATCGAAGCATCGTCGACCTCGGCATGGTGCGCGATGTCAGAATCAGCAAGGACGGCAAGGTCGACGTGCAGATTGCCCTCACGATCGCCGGTTGTCCGCTCCGTAACGAGATTCAGAATCGGGTCGGCGGTGCCGTCACCAAGGTGCCTGGCGTCACCGCCTTCGCACTCGACTTCACCGTCATGACCGACCAAGAGCGCGCCGATCTACGCGAGAAGCTGCACGGTCACAGTCACGCACCCGCGAATGGTGCGCCTGCTTCAGGTCACGGCCACGCCGAAGGTAAGGCAGTCCCGTTCAACGAGCCTGGCAACAAGACGCGGGCGCTGCTGATCTCCAGCGGTAAGGGCGGCGTTGGCAAGAGCAGCGTCACCGTCAACCTCGCCGTCGCCCTCGCCACCCAGGGTTACAAGGTCGGCGTTGTCGACGCGGATATCTATGGCTACTCAGTGCCGCGCATGCTGGGCACCGATCGTGATCCCGTCGTGATCGACGAGATGTTGGTGCCGCCGTCGGCTCACGGCGTCAGTTGTATTTCGATCGGGTACTTCGTGCCTGAGGGACAAGCAGTCATCTGGCGCGGGCCGATGCTGCACAAGGCACTCGAGCAATTCCTCGCCGACGTGTTCTGGGACAACCCCGACTTTCTACTGATCGACATGCCACCCGGCACCGGCGACATTGCACTCAGCCTCAGCCAATACCTGCCACGCGGCGAGGTGTACGTGGTCACTACACCACAGCCTGCTGCGCAGAAGGTGGCAGCACTGTCGGCGGCGATGGCGGCGAAGGTCAACCTCACCGTCAAGGGCGTCATCGAGAACATGAGCTGGTTTGTGGGCGACGACGGCAAGCGTTACGAGATCTTCGGTAGCGGTGGCGGGCAAGCGCTCGCCGACGACCTCGGCGTTCCATTGCTCGGCCAACTGCCGCTCGTGCCCGAACTACGCGAGGGCGGCGACACCGGCAACCCCATCACAGTGGCAAACCCAAGCAGCGAGTTGGCGCAATCGTTCCAGGCGATCGCGGCGCGCATCGCCACCGAGTTGAAGTCGAAGAAGATCTACAGCTCAGCGCTCAAGGTGAACTGAACGGCCTAGCCGATTACTTCAAACGTCGCCGCTAGCGGAACACCAAGCGCTGCTCCGCCAGCCTCGGCACCGCCACGCAGAAACTTGTCGGGTGATGCCATCTCGCCACCCAAGTTCTCGAGATACATGCTGTGACACGCGAGTGAACGCACACCAGCGTCGAACGTCTCGGTGACATCGACCCCGTGAGTCGCCTGCGGGCTGCCACTGAACGCAACAAAGCGCGCACCGCCCCACCGCTCGCCTTGCTCAGAAAAGATCCACGGGTTCGCGGCATCGCGCACAGCGTCGAGCAGTGCACGACCGACCGCGCGATGGTCGGTGTGATTCCAACTCGGGCCGCCCCATGACTCGCGAAAGTTGATCGAGAGAACAACGTCGGGCCGATGCCGACGGATTGCCGCGCACAGCACGCTGCGCAACTCGAGGCCTTCAACGACCAGCCCATCCGGTAACCCAAGAAAATCGACATCATCGACGCCGACCTCATGGCACGCAGCGATCTGCTCGGCACGCCGCGCCGGTCCAACCACGTCGGGTGCCATCGATTCGATACCTGCTTCGCCATCGGTGACAAGTACATAGCTGATGTGCTTGCCTTGCGCCGTCCAGCGGGCGACGGCGGCTGCCGCGCCGTATTCCATATCGTCGGGGTGCGCAACGACTGCGAGGCCGCGCTGCCAGTCCTCGGGGAAGTGCTCGAGCTTGCTCACTCAGCGTTACGCAGGTTCAGCGAGACGCTGTTCATGCAGAAGCGTTGACCAGTTGGCGCCGGCCCGTCCTCGAACAGGTGGCCAAGATGGGACCCACAGCCGTGACAGCGAACTTCGGTGCGCGTCATGCCGTGGGTCTTGTCGACTATCAAATCAACGGTGTCAGAGCCTTTCGCGGCGTAGAAGCTCGGCCAACCGGAGCCTGACTCGAACTTTGTGGTCGAATCAAATAGTTCGGCATCGCATGCAGCACAGTGATACGTGCCGTCGGCGTGCTCGTCGACGTACTTGCCGGTCCACGCGCGCTCGGTGCCAGCTTCGCGCAATACTGAGTATTGATCGGGCGTCAGAATCTGACGCCACTCGGTCTCGCTTCGTTCGATCTCGGGCATAGCTCAGTCTCCTGTGTGACGTTGTTCTTTGAATGGGTCGCCGTACATGTGATAGCCGTTGTGTTCCCAGAAGCCGGGGCGATCTTTCTCGACAAGTTCGAGGCTGCGCACCCACTTCGCGCTCTTCCAGAAGTACAAGTGTGGTACCACGATGCGCACCGGGCCGCCGTGGATCGGCTCGATCTCGTCACCCTCGTGGGCATAAGCGACGATCGCCTGTGCCGAAGTGATATCGGCGAGCGGCAAGTTGGTGGTGTAGCCGAACTCCGCGTGCTCGATAGCGAACTTCGCGCGCTTCTGCACGCCTGCGCGAGCAAAGAGATCGCGCACCGGCACACCTGTCCACGACGTGTCGAACTTGCTCCACTTGGTGACACAGTGAATATCGAACGTCAGCGTCACAGACGGCATCGCCTTCAGCTCGTCGAGGCCGATCGTGAACGGTTCATCGACGAGGCCATCGACGGTGAGATCCCATTCACCCGGGGCGTACTCGGGAACGTCGCCGACGTGCAGCACCGGAAAGCGGTCGGTCGTGTATTGGCCAGGCGGCAACCGAGATGCGTCGATGCCTTTCGAAATCAACTCCTCACGATTGCGCTCGAAGAACCCCACGGATCCAGTGTGCCTTCCCCAGCACCCCAGCGCCACGCGCATAGGGTTGCGGGATGAGCGAATTTCCTCCCCCTCCGCCAACGAATCTCACCCCTCCCCCGGGGTACGTCGCCTATGGCGGCGCCGGCGCCGCCGGCGGGTATTTCCGTCGCACCGCTGGCCTCGCCAAATGGCTGGTCGCGCTGATGGCAATCGGCCTTGCGGTGCAAGCTGCGTTGGTTCTCGTTCAGCTCACGCTGCAGGACTCCGCTCGTGACTTCATTGACGACAGCCTGTCGTCGGCGCAGTGGGACGACAAGCTTGTTGTCTTCGGGGTGATCGGCATTCTCGCCGCAATCGCAGGGATCGCACAGATCGTCATTCTGATCATTTGGGTGTTCCGCCTTGCCAAGAATCACCAAGTGCTCAATCGGCAACCACAGTCGTTCTCGCCGGGAGCGACAATCGCGGTCAATATTCTCGGCGGCTGCACGTTGGGCATTCTCAACTACTTCATGTACCGAGAACTGTGGAAGGCAAGCGACCCGGAAACGCCGCCCGGCGATCCGTCGTGGAAGCAGCGAGTTGTCACGCCGCTCATCACCGCTTACCTCGTACTCTCACTCGCCGGCATCGCGGCCGGACTCGCCGGTGGCATTCGGCAGTTCGGTGGTGTTCGTACATCGAACAGCGCAGAGGATCTCGCAGAGGATCTCGCCGACCAACTCGGTGTCATTTCGCTCAGCGGTGTGCTGGGCGTCGCTGCGGCAGTAGTGATGATCATGTTCGTTCGCCAGTTATCTGCTCGCCACACGAAGACAACAGGCGAAGCCGCCTAAGGCGCGAAACGCGATGTTGTATCTCGTCCGCCACGCCAAGGCGGGCAACCGATCGGATTGGGACGGCGATGATTCGACGCGACCACTGACGATCGCCGGCCAGCGGCAGGCAAACGCCATCGCCGATCGGCTGGCGCCGCTAGCAGGCGGCGACTTGTTGAGCAGTGCGTCGGTTCGCTGTGTGCAAACACTCGAGCCGTTGGCCGAACGACTCGGTGTCGACATCGTCGTTGCTGGCCAACTCGCAGAAGGCGCTGGCTACAAGGGTGCGCTACGACTGCTCGCCTCCGTGCCCGATGGAAGCGTGCTGTCCAGCCACGGCGACGTGATTCCCGAAACGATCGAGGCGCTTGAGCGGCGCGGCTGCGTGATCGTTGGCGAGCCGTTGTGGAGCAAGGCAAGCGTGTGGCAACTTCGTCGCGGCAGCGACGGCGTCGTGAACGAAGCGACGGCGTGGCGGCCGCTGTGCGATTAGTCGCGACAGACATTGCTACTGCCGAATTCGATGCAGTGATCGGGATCAACCGCGATCGCGATCCACACCACAGCACACAGCAGGACAAGAATCCCGCCAACGACGATTCCGGCAATCGCCATTCCGCGCCCACGCCTGCGGTCGTCCTTCGTCTGGCCGAGGCCGACGAACCCAAAGATCAATCCCAGCAGGCCCGGCAGCTGAAACACCCAGAAGCACGGAATGAGGCCGACCAGGCTGAGCACCATCGCTGCGATCGCCATACCGCTATTGCCCTGTTGAACAGGCTGGCCGCCATAGGGCTGATACCCGGGTGGTGGCTGAAAGTTGGAGGGCGGGGGCATGCTCATGTCGGGCGACGTTACTCCTTGCACGCTTAGGCTCGGCCCATGAACGTGCCGGTCACACCCAACGACATTCGCGCAGCGGCTCGACGCATTGCCGACCGGGTGAGGGTGACACCGATTGTGCGCATTGCAGCAAGCGAGTTCGGTCTGTCGATTCCGAACGAGCTCACCCTCAAGCTGGAACTGATGCAGCACGTCGGCAGCTTCAAGCCCCGCGGTGCGTTCAACCGAGTGTTGGCAGCCGGTGCGATTCCTACAGCCGGGTTGATCGCCGCCTCGGGTGGTAACCACGGTGCTGCAGTCGCATTTGTCGCCCGCTCGCTTGGTGTACCCGCTGAGATATTCGTGCCGTCAAGCAGCCCGGCGATGAAGCGCGACCGCATTACGTCGCTCGGAGCAACGGTTCAAATAGTCGACGGGCTCTACGACGACGCGGCGGCGGTTGCGCTTCAGCGACAGTTCGAGACCGGCGCGCTGGCCGTGCACCCGTTCGAGCATCCCGACGTGGTCGCCGGTCAGGGGACGATGTCGTACGAACTGGAAGCGCAAATGGAACCGGGCGGTTTCGACACGATGCTGGTGGCGACCGGTGGCGGTGGCTTCACCGCCGGACAGGCTGCGTGGTTCGAAGGCCGCAAGCGCATCGTCAGCGTCGAACCGGTCACCAGTCAGTGTCTGCACGCGGCTCGGCTCGCCGATGAGACCGTCGACGTCACCGTGGCGGGCTTGGCGAGCGACTCACTCGGCGCTCGTCGGCTGGGCTCGGTCGCGTGGAGCATCGTGCGTCCGTACGTCGCGCACTCCGTCGTTGTCGACGACGAGGCGATTCGCGCAGCACAACGGCTTCTGTGGGATCGCTTGCGACTCATCGTCGAGCCCGGCGGTGCCACCGCCTTCGCCGCGCTACTGAGCGGTGCGTATGTTCCTGAGCGTGACGAACGAATCGTGGTCGTGGTGTGCGGCGCCAATTGCGACCCGGCGACAGTCATCTAAACGACGGCATCTGAAGCGACGATTACTCAGCCGCCGCGATTTCTTCAATCAGCGGGACTATGTCGGCGGGCGGATCGAGCGCGAGACATGTGTCGGCCTCGCTCTGCGCTAACGCTGGGTCGCTATCGCCAGCGATGTTGTGCAGTGCGATTGCGAGCAAGCAATGTGGGTCGGCGTAGGTCTCGTCGAGCGTCGTCGCCTGCGCTAGAAGTCGAATCCCGTCCTGCACCCCCGCTGCATCGCCTGCGGCGTCGGCCACGAGCACGCTCAGCCACGCGTTGTATGTCGTTGCTTCGACGTTGCCCGGTTCCAACTGCTGCACACGTTCGAAAACGACGCGCGAGTTCTCGAGTTGGCCGAGGTTCAACAACCGCCGACCCTCGGCCAACTGCAACGCGACCTCGTCGGCCGGCTGTCCCCCGGTGAGGCTCTGCCCGGGCAAACGTTGCCCTGCAGACTGAGCAACGAAGATGCCCAGTGCGACCGCAACCGCGAGAGTCCCTCCGACAATCACAAGCCGCCGTCCCCATCTACTTTTCGGCTGCAATGCCTCCGGCTTCCGGCCGTCGATCTCGCGCATCACCGCAGCGGCGCGCGCGACGTAGCCATCGCGCAAGGCGTGAAAGTCTTCAGCCCCGACGTCGCCGACCGCGTGTTCGCGGTCGAGGTCGCGGATGCTGTCGAGCAAGAACTGTCGCTGCTCGTGCAATTCGTCCGGGGTCACTCGGGCTCCGGCTCCGCGAGCGCTGCTTCGACCAGCCTGCGATCATCGTCGTCGGGGGTGGCGTCCGCGGCTAGTCGCCAACGGCGGAACGCGAAGAACAACCCGACGGCGACACATACCAACGCCACCGACGGCAGCACCCACACCAGTGATTCGAATCCGGTCGCGCTCGGAAGCAGCTGTGTCTTCGCGTCGAAGTTCTGCACGATGTAGGCAATGATCTCGTCGTCGGTCGCGTCGGTGGTCGTGACCTGCGCCTTGATCTCAGTGCGGATCGAAGCCGACTGCGTATTGCGCGACTCGTACACGGTCTCGCCGTCACAGATTGGGCAGGCGAGCTGCTTGCTGATCTCTTCCACACGCTCCTCGGGCGTGCGGGCACCAGCGTCGCGAGTCGTACCGAAGGCGAGTAGGCCGGCGACGACCATCGTCAGCAACACCCAACCTGGCCAACGCTTCAACTGTTTGACGGTCAACTGCTTCATGGCCGCACGTAAGCGGCTCGTTGTTGCTGCAGCAATGTTGTCAGCGTCTCCGCGTCGAGCGGGCCGGCCCATCGAAGGCGAACAACTCCGTCGGGGTCGATGATGAACGTCTCCGGCACCTGTGCGACGCCGAACGAGACATTGATGCCACCGTCGTCATCACGAACAACCGGCCAATCACCTTCGCGCGAACCGAAGAACGCGCGCACGCTGCCGATGTGGTCTCCGAACTGGAGAACTGTGTAGAGCTCCGCGCCAGCGGCTCCGAGCGCAACTTGCTGGTCAGCGAATCGGACCAGTTCTGGATGCTCGGCCACACATGGGACGCATGTCGAGTTGAAGAAGTTGATGACAACCCAACTGCCTTTACGGCGCGACAGGTCGAACGGTTCGTCGTCAAGAGTCGTGCTGCGCACCGACGGCGCTGCCTTGCCAAGCAGGTGACTGTCGATCACGCCCGATGTGTCGTTCTCGGCCTTGCTGCCGGCAAGCACCCAGAACAGCCCGCCGAGCACTGCCGCGACAACAAGCACAACGATCGGCGCGATTCGACGGCGCGAGATCGTTTCAGACATGTGTCACCTCAGTCTCGAGTGGGATAGGCGCAGAGACCGGGTCGGTTGGCTGACGTCGATGACGGCCAGGGAATGCCGCGAGCAGCGTGCCGAACCCCATCAAGCCGCCGCCGACCCACATCCACAGCACCATTGGCTTGATAAAGATCTTCAGCTTGGCCACGCCCGTACTCGTTTGCGAGCCAGCTTCCAACGTCAGGTAAATATCGCTCACAAGACCGGTCTTCACGCTTGGTGTCGCGACATCCATTCCGAAGGCGGTGTACTTGCTGATTGCTGGCGCGTACGTTTGGCCGCCGTCGATGCTGACCTCTGCGCGAATGCCGACCGATCGCGACGTGGTGAACTCAGCCAGCTCGACAAGCGTGAACGTGTGGCCAGCAAAGGAAACCGACTCACCCTTGGCAACCGTGAACTCGCCTGCGCGCGTGTAGCTGTTGGAAGCGGCGAGGGCAACGGCCACGAAAATTACGCCGAGATGCACGATCATGCCGCCGTTGGTGCGACCGACCAATCCGCGCCATCCCTGTCGTCGTGTGGCCAGCACCAGTTGGCGCAGCGCGGCACCGGCCGCGAAACCAGCAAGCGCAAATGCGAGCAGCGGGGAAAACCCGTCGCCGCCCAACACAACCGCCAGCGCCAGCGCTCCGGCACCACACCAGGCTGGCCAGAACAATCGATCGCGTAGAAGTTCGCCACTCGCCTTGCGCCATGGCAGTGCAGGCGCGATCGCCATCAAGAACAGCAGCACGAGACCTATCGGCCGAGTCATCGTGTCGAAGAACGGTGAACCGACCGCGATTTTGCGATCGTCCTTGGCCTCAATGATGAGCGGGAAGACAGTGCCGAGCAGCACGACGAACGCGAAGAGAGCGAAGATTGCGTTGTTGGCGAGGAACGCACCTTCGCGCGAGACCGCGGAGTCGATCGCACCCGGCGAACGCAATCGATCGCCACGCCACGCGATCAGGCCGAGCGAGACCGCAACAACGACGCCGAAACCTCCGAGTAAATATGGGCCGATGTCGCCGTCGCTAAACGCGTGAACACTGTTGATCACACCACTGCGAGTCAAGAACGTGCCGAGAATAGTGAGCGAGAAGGTGGCGACCAGCAGGCTGAGATTCCAGACGCGCAACATTCCGCGGCGCTCTTGCACCATCACCGAGTGGATGTACGCGGTACCGGTCAACCACGGCAGCAGGCTGGCATTCTCGACGGGGTCCCAACCCCACACACCTCCCCAGCCGAGCACCTCGTAGCTCCACCAGCCGCCGAGCAGGATTCCTAGCGTCAGGAAGCCCCACGCGAACAGCGCCCATCGGCGCGTCTCGACGAGCCAGCCCTCGCCGACGCGGCCGGTGATCAGAGCAGCAATCGCGAACGCGAACGGCACCGTGAAACCGACAAACCCGAGATACAGAATCGGCGGATGGAAGAGAACCAGTACGTGGTTCTGCAGCAGCGGGTTCGGGCCGCGGCAGCAACGTAGGAAATCCGGTGGGCCGGCGGCGACGAACGCATCGGTCGGACCGAGCGCGAGAAAGAAGAAGAACGCCGTCACCAGCAACATGACGACGAGCGCCCAAGCGACAAGCGGATCGTGTAGCCGTTTGCGATAGCGCCGCATGATGACGAACGAGTACACCGCGAGAAGCAACAGCCACAGCAGAATGCTGCCTTCCAGCGCACTCCAGAGCGCGGTGATGTTGTACAGCGCTGGTGTGTCGTTGCTGCCGACTTTCTGCACGTATGCCAGTGTCCAGTCGCGCGTAATCAGCGCACGCTCCATGACGATGACCGCCAGCACGGCGCTGATCAGTGCGAGCGCGACGTACGACTGCACGGTTCGAACGAGACGTGGATTCTTCAGCATCGTTGCCGACGCCAACGCCATGGCACCGAATAGGGCGGCCGCAAACCCGACAATGAGCGCCGAGTGCCCGATTACTCCATTTACGCCTTCCGCGAGCACGCCGCCGCCTCCGCGTTCGCGTCCTTAAGGCGATCTTCATTCTCGGCGTCGTACTGATTGTCGTGCTTGACGATCACCTCGTCGCCGGCGAAGTAGCGCGAGCCATCCTCCGCGCGCAGCACTTTGCCGCTGACCACGACCGGGATGCACTCTTGGAACAGACCAGTCGGCTGGCTGCCGAGTTCCACCGGCATCGAGACACCGTTGAACGTGATCACGAAGTTAGTCGTCGTGCCTTCCTTGGCGATGCTGCCTTCGTCGACCGTGCCCTGGATGCGGATGTTGCGGCCTTCGTCGCAACCATCCTTGACGCCGACCTCATCGACGTTGCAGTAGTAGTCCAGCGCCGAGGTGAGGAACTTCGCGACCACGACACCGCCCACAACCAACACGAGCGCCAGCACTGCGTACGCGAACCAGGGCTTCTTTCGGCCACGCGGCGCTGTCGCAACAACTTCGCGCGGGCTCAGGTCCACGGGCGATCCTCGGGCGGGACTTGTTGCGCCGCCTTGCGCGCGCGTCGCAGCAAGTTCCACGTGTACAACGCGATGCCAACGAACGTGACCGCGTATGAGGCAACGACATAGCCAGCGTCGCGGAGCCCAATCATGATGCCGCCTCGTTTCGCCGCTCGGCGAGTGCGCGGTCGAGGCCGCGGTCATCGACGATGTCGTTGAGCGCAATCAAGCGTTGGCGGTGCATGACCAGCCAGACGTACAGCAATGTGAACGTGACCATGCCGACGAAGAAACTGAACAGCATCAAACCCTTCAGGCCACCGCGCTCAATCGTTTCGGACTGGTGCAGCGGTCGCCACCACTTGACGCTGAAGTGGACGAGCGGAACCTCCAAGACGGCCAACAGTGCGACGACGCCACTGCGGCGCGCTCGTTGTTCGTGGCTGCCGCCGAGGTCGCGTACCGCGAGGTAGCCGATGTACGTCACAAAGAGAAACGCGGTGGTGGTGAGGCGGGCGTCCCACGTCCAGTACGTGCCCCATGTGACCTTGCCCCACAAACTGCCGCTCACCAGTGTGATCGCCATGAAGACGACACCAACTTCCGCGCTCGCGCCGGCGATGCGATCCCAATTCAGATTGCGGGTTCGCGGCCAGAGATAGCCAGCGCTGGCGAGGCCCGTGACACCAAACGCGAGATACGCAAGCCACGCGGACGGCACGTGGATGTACAGCAGTCGCGCGTAGCTGCCCTGCACCACATCGTCGGGTGAAATCAGCAGGCCAAAGGCAGCCAACCAGCCGAGCCCGAGAATTGTCGCAACGCCCAATGCGCGTGTGAAGCGGGTCGAAGTTGAACTGCCGTTCACGGATGCTCGGTTCATGTCATTCGTCGATCAGCGAGCCAAATGCCAACGAGCCGCCAGCACCGAAGACTACGGCGAATAGCAACAAAAGCCCGATCCACGGCCAACCGTCACCTGTGGTTGCACCCTGTGTCCCGAGGGCGGCTTCCGTAGCGCGCGTTGCGCCGATCAGTACAGGAGCAGCGACGGGCAACATCAGTAGCGGCAGCAGGGTTTCGCGACCCCTGGCGCCGGCAGCGAGCCCGCCGTACAACGTGCCGATGAACGCCAGACCGGCTGTGGCAGTCAGGTACGTGCAGATCAGCAGTGTTACCCCTGAGCCGACGAGCTGCGTGTCGTACAGAACAATTGCCGCGCCGAGCAGGATCAGTTCCAGGACAGCAAGTTGGGCGGCGAGCGACATCGCCTTGCCGAGGAAAATGCCTGCGCCACGCACACCAGCTACCCGTAGAGCATCGAGCGCACCATCGGCCGTCTCGACCGCGAACGCGCGTTGCACGATCACCAGCAGGCTGAACATCGCGGCCAGCCACACCAGCCCCGGAGCAACTCGCTTCAGCACCGTGTCGCTGTCGAGCGCAAACGCGAACATGACCATCATCAGTGCCGCGAATGGGACGACTTGATTGGTGACGATGCGGCTACGCCACTCGACGCGCAGGTCTTTGCCCGCAACCAAGCGGCTGATCGCCCACACACTCAGCATGGATGCGACGCTAACGCCGGGGCCGAGACTTGTCCTAGCGGGCGCTAGCGAACTTGGCCGCCGACGACCTCAACGACCCGAGTCGCCAATGACCCCGCGCGCTCGAGCTCGTGGCTGGCCACGATGACGGTGGCCCCTGCGCCAGCGGCGGAACGCAGCGTGGCATCGAGTTCGTCACGTCCGGTTGCATCGAGCCCGGCGTGGGGTTCGTCGAGCAGCCACAACTCCGCTCGCCGAGCGACCAGACAGGCCAGCGCGGTCCGGCGCCGCTGGCCAGCACTCAACTTGCCGACCGATACGTCGGCAAGGCGCTCGGCCAAACCCATGCGCGACATGGCGCCCTGCACCTCGTCGGCCGAGGCACCGACAGTCGCTCCCCAGAAGCGAACGTTGTCGGCGACGGTGAGATCTGCGTAGAGACCGTTCGAGTGCCCGAGCAGCCCCACACGTGGTCGCACGGCAGCGCGATCGAGGACGAGGTCGACACCGAGCACAGTTGCCGTGCCGCGCTCGACAGCAAGCAGGCCCGCGCACAAACGCAACAAGGACGTTTTGCCTGCCCCATTCGGCCCGCGCAACAGCACGATCTCGCCGCGTTCAACGGTGAGCGTCGCCCCGGCTAGAGCCGGAAACGCACCCAGCACGGCGACCACATCAACAAGCTCGACCACCGGTTCCATGTAGCAGGCGACGCTACCGGAGCGATCTAGCAGGGGTTGCGTGCGCAGCGCGCTTCAGTCGGTGCGGCAAAGGTGACAACCACGATGTTGGCGTCCGCGTCGGTCGGCGGTGCGCCACGGCTGCCCGGTGTGATCGACGAGCTCGAGATCGGGAAGCGGTGTGGTGGTTTGCGGCCATGGCGGACATCGCACATCCCGCTCGCCGCGTCTCCGCTTCAGGATTCCTGAACGCAGATAGCGTCAATGGTCATGGCGAGCGGCACCGAGTACTCCTCCTCCCCCGTGTCGCGCTTTCGTCGTTACCGCCAGCGTCGCGTTCCTTACTTCTCGCGGCCGAAGAATCCGCGCGACTGGCATTGGGTCGTTGCTGGCATCGGCAAGACGCTGATCGTGGTTGGTCTGCTCATGTTCGCGTTCGTCGGCTTCCAGCTCATTCAAACCGCGCAGGCGCAGGACCGGTTGCAGGACCAGTTCCGTGCCAAGCTCGACTCGACCACAACGACCGGCCCAACGACCGGCCCAACGACCGGCCCAACGACTACTCCAACGACCACCACAACGACCGGCACCGACCCGACCACAGTGCCGGGCGATACCACGCCCGCGACTCCGACAACCGTTCCGACCGCGGCACCGACACCACCCGTTCCAGGTGGAGAGGCCATTGCAATTCTGCGCATCCCGCGCATCGGTATCGAGTGGCAGGTCGTCGAGGGTGTCACCGTCGACGACCTCAAAGACGGCCCGGGGCACTTTCGTGAAACGGTGATGCCGGGTCAATTGGGCAACTCGGCTATCGCCGGCCACCGCACCACGTACGGGCACCCGTTCTTAAAGCTCGACCAGCTTGAGCCTGGCGACTTGATCGAGGTCACCACGCTGATCGGCACCTACACCTATGCGGTCACCGACACCGTCATCGTCAAACCCGCCGATTATGGGCTCGTCATTCCCACGGTGGACCCCACGAAGGCGACGCTGGTGCTCGCGACGTGCGACCCGGCCTACACCGCTCGTAATCGGTTGGTGGTGCGCGCAACGCTTGTGCCCGAGAGCAGCGACCAGGTGTACGCGCCACCAGTCACCACGCCGTCGACCGTGCCAACGGTTGGCACGACTCCCGGTACGACACCCGGTACGACTCCCGACACGACAGCCACTACCGAACCGACCACGTCAGTCGACGCAGCCCCCGATGAAGTAGAGCTCACCGACGATGCGTTCACCGAAGGCTGGTTCAGCGACTCGGCTGCCATCCCGCACGTCGTCGGTTGGGGCGTATTGCTGTTCTTGGTCGGTCTCGGCGCGTACTTCTTTGGACGCGCTGCCAATCGGCTGTATCTGAGTTTTCTGCTCGGACTTGTGCCCTTCACACTCGTTCTCTACTTTTGGTTCGAAAACGTCAACCGCCTACTACCGCCGGGACTCTGATGACCGATCCAATCCGAGCGCGACGCCAAACAATTGCGAAGTACACGAAGCTCGCAAATCGAACCGGCTACCTCTGCTGGGGAGTTGCCGTCGTGACGTTCATCATCGGATTCGTCGGCAGCTTCAACGACACGATCTCCACAATCGTCATCACAACGCTGATCATCGGCTGCGTGCTGCTGGCACCGGCAATCATTCTTGGCTACGCAATCAAAGCCGCCGAGCGCGAAGATCGCGAACGGGGCGTGTGATATGACGGTGGCCCCATGAGCGTGCGCCTCCCCGCCTCGGCTCGTCGTGAACAAATCCTCGACGTCTCGGTGCAGGTATTTGCGCGTCACGGTTTTCACTCGACGTCGATGAACGACGTCGCTGAAGCCGCGGGCGTCACAAAGCCAGTTCTGTATCAGCACTTCGACAGCAAGCAAGACCTGTACTTGGCGCTGCTCGATGAAGCGGGTAACCGATTGCGCACAGCGGTTACCAAAGCCGTCGCGGGTGCAGCCAACGGCAAAGAGCAAACCGAGATGGGCTTCCGCGCCTACTTCCGTTGGGTTGCCGACGATCACGATGCGTTCCTGCTGTTGTTCGGCTCACGAGCAAGTCGCGATGAAGCGAGCACCGCTGCTATCCGTCGCATCACCGCCGAGACTGCGCACGCAATCGCTCCTCTGATCGCGGCCGACATCGACCCCGAACACCAACGAACGCTCGCGCAGGGTTTGGTCGGGCTTGCCGAAGGCGTCAGCCGTCACCTCGTCGAGCGCGGCAAGGTTTTCGACCCCGAGGTGCTCGGGCAGCAGGTCGCCGACATGGCATGGGCCGGCCTACGCGCCGTCCACCGCAACGCTTAAGCGCTTGCACGTGGTTCAGAGGCCGAGTAGCGCCGGATCGATACCGCACGGCGTAACGGCCAGAGCAAGTGCATTGGAGGCGATATCTTGCGCTGCGGTGGGAAGGCCATCGAAGTCGACCAGGTCGTCGCCATTGAAGATGACGTCGAGGCCGAGAGCATCGACGACATAGCCAGCAGCACACGTCGCCTGATCCGACGGAATTCCCGCCTCTGCCGTCAGGCTGTCGCTGACAAACACGATGGCTTCGGCACGACGTTCTTCGTCGGACCTGTCGCCGCCCGCTGTGCCCTCATCGATCATCGGCAGGATTACGGCCTGCATCGCGCCGGGTGATCCGTGGAGGATCAAGTGGTTACGTGTTCCAGCGCCCCCGGCGACCGTAAACGGGCCGCCCACCGGTTCGCCCGTGCACTCCCTGTCCTGGTTCTCGTACAACAGGATGGATGCCTCGTTCCCGGAATACGCGAACGCTGGTGTCTGGTTACCGCCGACCAACACGTTGCTCAGGTTCGTCGGAAGCTGACAACCGGCCACGCCTTCGATGCCGAGCTGCAGACCGAAGTCGGCATCGGTGAGCGCGATGGCAGTGACGACGACGAGACCAGTTGCCGGATCGGCCGCGGCCATCTCGTTGGCGTTGCCGCTACCACCGTCGGCAGATTCCCATAGATCGAACGAACCACGTTGATCGCCGCCGCCATGCAGAACGACAGTGTGGTTTGGCCCGTCGGTGGGAAACGCAGTGAGGTTGGCAATGAAGTGTGGGCAGGTCGCGACGCAGGTCGCGTCGTCGGCGCCAGCTTCCACGACCAAGAACGTTCCATCAACCGGCGGAGCGTGAAAGTCCGATACCTCGCCCGGAGCAAGTCCCGCCTCGACCAGGAACGCCTCGACGAGTCCCTGCGTCCGCACGTAGAGATCGACCGGCTCGTTGAGCAGATTGACGGCTCGGTACTGCACACCGCCAGCGGTGAAATCGCCACCAACGACCGTGTCGTCCGGAGTGCTGTCAGCGACCGTGTCGGTCGCTGTGTTGGCCGTTCCGGCGTCGTCGGACTTCTCACTCCCGCCGCATGCGATCGCGAGAATTGCCAGAGAGGCGACCGCAGCCACCCGAACAACTTGCTGAGTGCTTGCTCTCATCAACGATGCCTTCATTTCACGTCTCCCGTCCGTTGACCGGAGCGGCCCTCCAATAGATCAGTACAGCGTAAACCAGGCTCAACACCTAGGCGCGGATAGCGAAGCCCTTGTAGCCCTCGGTGAAACCCGCTGCGATCAACGCGCTCGCCCATGGTGACGTAGGCGTGATCGCTTCGCCATTGACTTTGCGCACCTCTACGCTGCGCGCACGACCGTCTTTCACGAGAGCGGCCAATGCTTCCGCCCAACCGGCATCGTCGGCAGCAGTGGCGAACGTCACTAGGTGATGCGAGCGACGGTCAAACCATGTCAGCGGAACACCCGCGCGCGAAATGACGACCGCACCGGCGCTGCGTGCAGGGCGGCCCGGCGACTCGGGCCATGCGATCGCGGCGCCGTAGGGCTGCGCGGGATCGGTGGCAGCCAGCGTGACCGGAACTGCCGCCTCGCTCGGATGAAGCTCGGCGTCGGGTGTGTCGCGCAGCGAGCGCAAGCGATCGACGGCACCGGGCAAGCTGAACTGCGCGGCACCCAATCCGGCCACGAAGTAGCCGCGCCGTGTTTGGCCGCGCTCCTCCAACACCTTCAACACTCCGTAGACGGCGGCGTAGCCACCGCGCACACCCTCGGCCAACACTGCTTCTCGTGTGACCACGCCGTAGCGATCGAGCAACTGCAATGCGGCAGCGTGCGCGGCCACAGTCGCCGACGGCGGCGGTTGCAGCAGCGGAGCAATGAGGCTCCAACGACCGGCGCCCAGCGGCGGACCGATGCGCGTCAGTCGGCCTGGTCGCGGCCGGCCGCGCGCCGGACCGGACGGGCGAGTGGCACGCGCACCCTTCGAGTTCAGCAGTGCGCGCAATGGGGCCAGCGAGTCGTTGGTGACTTCGCCCGCCCACACCAGGTCCCACAGTGCTGTCAGCAATTCGGTGTCGGACGATTCTGGCGATGAGGCACGAACTCCGTTCCAGAAGCTGGCGCCGTGGTCGGCCAGACGCGAACGCAGCGCGTCGTGTAGCGGCCCCTCGGGCGGCGCAGGCGTTTCCCAACCCGGCGCCAACACGGGGAGTTGATCGGCGAAGCACAGTCGGATGCGACCATCGTTGGCGCCCAAACCACCGGCGCCGATCCACACCAGCTCGCCGGCGGTGCACAGCTCGTCGAGATCAGCCGAGCGGAACGATCGCAGGCGCACTGGCAGGATTTCGCTTTCAACGGTGCTGGCCACGAGTGCTGCACCCTGCAGTTGGCCGATTGCTTCGACGAGACCATCGAGCCCTTGGCGCTCCGATGGGATTGAGTGCCAGCCGAGCAGGAACCGCGCGTACGCCTGTTGTTCAACGGGTTCGATCTCGCGGCGCAGTGCGGCCAACGAGCGGCGGCGCAGCTGGCGTAGCACCTCGACATCGCACCACTCGTGTGCCGCACTGTTGCTGCCACCCGCGCCGAGTGGCCGGAACTCGCCACGCGCCACGCGCCCATCGGCCTCGAGCGCGCCGAGCGCACCAAACGAGCGATCGACGGATATGCCGAATCGCGCCGCGACGTCATTCGCGATAAACGGCCCATGCGTGCGCGCGTAGCGACTGACCAGCGACTCGAGTGGAAGCGGAACAGCCTCGGTGAACTCGCGGGGTAAGCCGAGCGGGATGTTGCAGCCGAATGCGTCGCGATAGCGAGCGGCGTCTTCGGCGGCGATGTAACGGTCCACTCCACCGACCGACACGATCGCTGCCCGCCGATCGCGCACCAGCTGTGCCAGCCAAGCCGCGCTGCCGGTGCCCTCGCATCGCAGGTCTGCCTCAGCGGTGGACAAGTCGCCAACGCGACGCAACACATCGTGGAGCTCGTCGCAGTTGCGGGCTCGCCGGCCATCAGTCAGCAGCTGCAGTTCGAGTTCAAGATCGGCGAGCGCACCCGGGTCGAGTAGCTCGCGCAGTTCCTCGGCACCAAGCAAATCGCGCAACAGATCGCGGTCGAGCGACAATGCCGCCGCCCGCCGCTCGGCCAACGGGCTGTCGCCCTCGTACATGAAGGCAGCGATCCAGTTGAACAGCAGACTCTGCGCGAATGGCGATGCCTTGGCAGTATCGACGCTGACCACTCGAATCGCGCGGCTGCGCAATTGCGTCAGCACTTCGCGTAGCGCTGGAAGATCGAAAACGTCTTGCAGACACTCGCGCGAGGTTTCCAACAAGATCGGGAACGTTGGATACTTGGACGCGACGCTCAGCAGGTTGGAAGCACGCTGGCGTTGTTGCCATAGCGGAGTGCGCTGACCAGGACGTCGACGTGGCAGCAACAACGCTCGCGCGGAGCACTCGCGAAAACGCGCCGAAAATAGCGACGTCTGGGGCAGCGAGTCCATCACCAGTTCGTCGATGTCGTCGGGGTCGATAATCAGATCGGAGAGCGGTACGTCGTCACCCACGCCTCCGGTTGAGGTTTCTGGCATGCGGATGACGATTCCATCGTCCGTGTACATCGTCTCGACGGGCATCTCGAAACGCTCGAACAGGCGTCGCTCGATGGCCATCGCCCACGGCGCGTGTACCGGCGTGCCGAACGGGCTGAGGATGCACACACGCCAATCCCCGATCTCGTCGCGAAAGCGCTCGACGATGATCGTGCGATCGTCGGGCACCGCACCAGTGGCTTTCATTTGCTCGGCGAGATACAGCAGCACGTTACGCGCGGCCAGTGCGTCGAGCGAGTAGTCGGCCATCAACTGCGCTTGCGCCGACTTCTCGGGAAGTGCCCTGGTCTCGCGCTGGAAGGCGCCGAGCGCGCGGCCGAGCTCGAGCGGGCGACCGGGGCGATCGCCGTGCCAGAACGGCATCTTGCCTGGCTCGCCTGGTGCAGGTGACACGACCACCCGATCGAACGTGATGTCTTCGATGCGCCACGTGCTGGCGCCCAGCAGAAACGTTTCGCCTGGCCGGCTCTCGTACACCATCTCCTCGTCGAGTTCGCCGACACGTGTGCCGTTGGGCAAGAACACGCCGAATAGACCGCGATCGGCAATCGTGCCGCCGTTTGCTATCGCCAGCCGTTTGGCGCCGTCGCGCGCACGCAAAGTTCCTGCCACTCGATCCCACACGAGACGTGGTCGCAACTCGTTGAACTCGTCGCTCGGGTATCGACCCGACAACAGGTCGAGGACATTCGTCAACAGATCGTCGCTGAGGTCGGCGAAGCACGCCGCGCCGCGCACCATCACGCCAAGCTCGGCGACCGTGCAATCGACATGCATGCTGACGTGCGCCACAATCTGTTGGGCAAGCACATCGAGCGGGTTACGCAGGAAGCGACTGGATTCGATGAGCCCCTCGCGCATGCGACGAGCAACGACGGCAGCTTCCAACAAGTCGCCGCGGTGCTTCGGGTACAGGATCCCCTTGCTCGGCTCGCCGACGCTGTGGCCAGCACGGCCGATGCGTTGCAGGCCACGTGAGACGGCTCCGGGCGATTCGACCTGAATCACCAAGTCGACCGCACCCATGTCGATACCCAACTCGAGGCTGCTGGTCGCCACGATCGCGCGCAGCTCGCCGCGCTTCAACTGATCTTCGATCACGACCCGCTGCTCGCGCGCCAGCGAGCCGTGATGCGCCTTCACCAGTTCGCCGTCGTTGGTGATGGCGTGCAGTTCGTTCAGTCGCGCCGCTAGACGTTCGGTCTGTCGGCGACCGTTGCAGAAGATGATGGTGCTGCGATGAGCGAGCACCTGTTGCAGGATCGACGGGTAGATGCTCGGCCAGATGCTGCTGTCTGCGCCGAGGTCGCCCATGTCGTCGATCGGCACGACGACTTCGACCTGCAACGGCTTGCGAATGCCGGCGTCGATGATCGCCACCGGGCGACGAACGCCGTTGCCGTTCGCGTCGACAGTGTGGCCACCTAGGAAGTGTGCGATCTCTTCCAATGGGCGCTGCGTCGCGCTGAGCCCCAGCCGTTGCGGCGGACGGTTAGTGATCGCTTCCAATCGTTCGAGGCTGAGCATCAGGTGCGCACCGCGCTTGGTGGTCGCCATCGCGTGAATCTCGTCGATGATGATGGTGTCGATGTTGACGAGCGTGCTGCGCACCTCGCTGGTCAGCATCAGGTACAGGCTCTCCGGCGTCGTGATCAGCAGATCGACCGGGCGGCGAGCCAGGGCCTGACGATCGCGCGGGCTGGTGTCGCCGGTGCGCATCGCCACCGTCGGTTCGTTGAACGGCACGCCCAAGCGCTCGGCGGCCAAGCGAATACCCATCAGCGGCGAGCGCAAGTTTTTCTCGACGTCGAATGCAAGTGCCCGCAGCGGCGAGATGTAGAGCACACGCGTGCGTGCTTTCGGATCGACGGGCGGCGCTGTCGGATCGGGTGTTACCAACCGGTCGATGCTGCTGAGAAATGCAGTGAGCGTTTTGCCGCTGCCCGTGGGAGCACACACAAGGGTGTGCTGACCGCTGTGAATCGCCGGCCAACCCTGCACCTGCGCCGGGGTTGGTTCCGGAAACGACGCGCTGAACCAGGCACGCACAGCAGGCGAAAAGCCCTGCAGCACCGGATGGTCGGCCATGTGGGCAGGCTACGCCGGGGGTGTGCCGTCAATCTCCAGCGACAGCAACGATTCCGTGATCGCTGTGGCCTCCTGCCGGGTTGTCGCCAATCCGAGCACAAAGACCGTCACCTGATCGTCGCCGTAGAGAGCGCTGACGTAGATCCGCGGGGTGTTGTTGCAGTCGCTCCACAGCCGAACCTCGCCACCGAATGAATCCTCAAGTTCGATGATCTCGGACGACACGCAACCGAGCGCCGAGAAGAATTGTCGCGGCTGGAACTCGTCGAGGCCATTCGGCATCAGTGTCGCGGTCGGCGCCGCACCCACGAACAGCCCCCCAGCCCGGCCACCGTCGAAGCTGCTGCGTTGAACCGAAGCGACCAACAGATCGCCGAGAACGGTGCCGTCGGTGTCCTGGAACGGAATGCTTCCCTGGACCTGGGTCCACGTTGACGGCGCCGCAAACGAAACAGAGTCGTCATCGTTCTGACTGCGGACCAACTGCACGACTTCGCCATCGGCAAGTCCCTCGGCGGCTGCCAGATCCACGATGGTGCTGTCGAGTTTCGACCAATCGCTGATAGTGGTTGGCGCATCAGCGAGTACGTCGGCGACGGCCGCATTGGTGTCGTCGCCGCGAGTTGCGAACCAAGCGACCCCACCGAGCGCGATGAGTGCGGCCCCAGCCACCGCGAGCCCGCGACCCGGCCTTGATCGCGGTGCGGCCACGCGACGAACTACGCCACGGCCTTCAAGCGCCGTGCGAACTCGCTCGGCGTGACCTGCAATTGGGGGCGGGAAGACATCGATCCATTGCCGCAGGTGCAGCAGGTACCGCAGCGAGCCATCGGGCTCGACTGCTGCCAAGCGCAGCGGAACGATCGGTTTGCCAGCCTCGGCCGCGATGCTCACTTCGCGCGCAACATGATCGGACTTGTTGGCGGCGTCGGAGATCAGCACGACCAGTGCATGACAGCGTCCGACCGCTGCCAGTATCTGTTCCGCCCATGAGCTGGCGCCCACCAGATCGTCCGGCGCGATCCATGTCGCGTAGCCGAGTTGTTGCAAGAGGTCGCGAACTTCGACGGCGGACGCCGCGTCGGCCGAAGCGTGAGAGATGAAAACCTCTCGGTTGTTCACCGCGCCAGTCACGACACCAGTCACGACATCAGTCACGACACCAGTCACGACACCAGTCACGACAGACTTCTTGCGCTCTGCCACATTCGGTGCTCGCGCGAGATCGCAGTCTCCGCCGACTCGACGAAGCTCGCCCACTCGTCTTCATTCGTGCCGGTGAAGAAGAGATCGAGGATTGAACTCAGCTCCAGTTCCGCCTGCGCGTACGCCGACGACAGCGTGCCGAACTGCTTGGCGTGCGACCAGGAGATCACAGCTGCGACGACGGCGCCGGCGACGCCGAGGCCGCCGACTCGAACCGAGCCGAACAGACCGACGGCTTGCGACAAGCCGACACCGAATCCGACGAACTCGAGGAGAAGGACGGCGAAGTTCCAACGGCGATGGCTCTGCGCGTTAGAGAATGCCCGCGCCGCGTACCACTCGCGTTGGTCCTCGATGCGGCCGGCGCGATACAAGTTGGCCCGCTCCGCGAGCGACAGTTCGCGAACGCGACGCATCCACGGTGTGATCTGCGCGGCTGGCAGTTCGCGGTGCTTGACGATGGCACGAGGCCGCCCGGTCACGATCTCGCGCAGCAGACCGAGGAAGACATCGTCGGCCACCGCGGCCGGCAACTCGTGCCCGACTGGCTTGCCGCCGACCGCGTATCGCCACGCAAGACTCTTGATCGATTCGGCCGCAGCCCGCCCCTCGAACCATTGGCGCTCGTACTGTTCGGACGACCGGTGCGCACGTAGTAACAGCGCGCCGACGAAGAGCACGCCACCAAACAGCTGCGGCATGTTGATGTCGCGCTTGCCGACGTAGTCGACCAGCCCAGCAAAGGCGCCGAGGACGACAAGACCCAACTCGACCCTGGTCAACCGCAGGTGGATCGTCTGACCCCACGTGCTCTGGTCGTCGGCAGCCGTGAAGGCGCTGGGCAGCTCGGTTTCCACGGACGAAAGTTACCAGTGAGCGCAATGCAGGTCGCTGGTGCTTGCTTCTGGGCGCAGCCGCCGCCGACGGTCCTCTCGCCGTAGCGCCACGGCGTCAGCGACAAGACGTGTTGCGCGACAGGCAACCTGTGTTGTCGCTGAACTCACCAGAGCATTGGATCATCGCCGTCAAAGTCACGCTGCCGCGCCGCCTGGCGAGACACGTTGAGCAGCCGGCCGATACGACCCCAGTCGTAATCGTTGTCCCGAGCAAACGCGAGCATCGCTCACCAACCGCAGTAGATCCTCCACGAAAACCTCCAACGTCAAGGTTGTGGAAGCCAGTTGTGGAAGCCATTGGTGAACATATCTCCGCAAATCGACCGCGAATCCGCCGCGAATCAGCCGCGAAACCGTGAGCTAGTGCGCTTGTGCCAGGCCAGACTGGCCAGTCCCCCATGTCAGCCGCCCGCAACTCCTTCGATACTCGTGTGCACCTGCGCGCATGGCAACGCTCTGCGTTCGACAAGTTCGCGGCGAGTGAACAGACCGATTTCCTGGCGGTTGCTACCCCGGGCGCCGGTAAGACGACGTTCGCGCTGGCATGTGCACGATGGGCGCTCGCGCAGCACCGCCGCCGCCTGATCGTCGTCGCTCCCACCACTCACTTGAAGACCCAGTGGGTTCGGGCGGCGCACTCGATGGGACTGCAGCTCGACCACAACTGGTCGCCAAACGACGGCATCGCGAGCGACGTCCACGGCATCGTCACGACCTACCAACAAGTCGCGATGCCCGCGACGGCCAAGAAGCTGCGCGGTATCGCCGACGATGCATTCGTGATTCTCGACGAACTGCACCACGCGGGTGATGAGCGCGCGTGGGGCGATGGCGTGCGCACCGCATTCGAACTGGCGGCACGCCGACTTTCGCTGAGCGGTACTCCCTTCCGCAGCGACACGGCCAGCATCCCATTCGTTCGCTACGAGCAGACCGGTGAGGGCGGCCAGGCGGAAGCGGACTTCACCTACGGCTACGCCGACGGTCTACGTGACGGAGGCGTAGTTCGCCCGGTGTACTTCCCCCGCTTCGACGGACTAATGGAGTGGAGTGCGCCCGACGGCAGCATCGTCAGCGCTAACTTCCACGACGACCTCGATCGCACCGGCTCATCGCACCGACTGCGCTCGGCACTCAGCCTGGAGGGCGATTGGCTCGCCGTCGTGATCGGGCAGGCGCACGAACGACTGATGAAGATCCGCGAACTACACCCCGACGCCGGCGCGCTGGCGATCTGCATGGATCAAGATCACGCCCGCGACATCGCACGCTTCATCCGCACGCGGTTCAGCGTCGACGCCGAAGTCGTCGTCAGCGACGATCCGACGGCCAGCGCGAAGATCGCAGCGTTCGGTCGCAGCGATCGACCGTGGCTGGTTGCGGTGCGCATGGTCAGCGAAGGCGTCGACATTCCGCGCTTGCGCGTGGGCGTCTATGCGAGCACGGTCGTCACCGAGTTGTTCTTCCGCCAGGCAGTCGGCCGGCTAGTGCGCTGGATCAGCGGCTTACCGAACCAGAAGGCATACGTCTACCTGCCCGACGATCCGCGACTGCGCAGCCACGCGTTCCAGATCGCGGAGGCACGTCGGCATGTGCTGCGTCCGCCAGCTTCGAAGGACGACGACGATGGCTTCACACGCGAAGCCATCGAACGCGCCGCGCTGCAAGAACTGAACATGCTGCCCGAGCAACTCTCGCTGTTCAGCGTGCTGTCGGCGACCGCCACGGGCATGACCTTTCATGCCTTCACCGAACACGGCATCACCTACGACGACGAGCCTGACATTCCCGAACCCGATAGTTCGATCGCGAGCGGCGACGTGTTGGAGCTTCCCGAGATTCCGACCGACGCAGGCTTTCAGCTAGTCGGGTCCAAGAGCATCGCCGACCTGAAGGACGAGCTACGCGAGCAGAACCTTGCGGTCGCCAAACGGCTTGTCGACTTCACCGGTTGGAGCCACGCCAAAGTACAAAAGGAACTCAATCGCCTGGCCGGAATCGAGTCCGTCGGCAGCGCCACCAACAAACAACTCGAGGCGCGAGCGCGCTACGGGGAGGGCTGGCTGCGCCGCCGATAGGGTGACCCGCATGCCAGCAGCTGGGGAGCACCATCCAGCGTTCGAGGAGTACTGCGAGACCATCTTCGAGCTCGAGGAAGACGACGTCGCCGTCATTCAGGCGCGTATGGCCGAGCGGTTGCAAGTCAGCCGCCCCGCCGTTAGCGAAATGATCAAGCGCCTTGAGGCGGAAGGATTGATCACCACCAACGGTGCAATTCGGCTGACGAAGTCCGGCCAGAGTCTCGCGCAGCGCGTCGTTCGCCGGCACCGGCTTGCGGAACGCTTCCTCACCGACCTGCTCGGGTTGTCGTGGGCAGAGGCTCATCACGAGGCTGGTCGCTGGGAACACGTCATCAGCGAAAGCGTCGAAGCCGCCCTCGATCGTGTTCTCGGCAATCCGACGACGTGCCCGCACGGGAACCCAATCCCCGGTTCGGATTACAGCGCTCCCGCGACGATCCCCCTCTCCGACGTCACCGTCGGCAGCAAGTTCACGATCACCCGCATTCCCGAGGAACTCGAGTTCACACCCGGCCTGCTCGACTTTCTCGAGGAGAGCAGCATCCTGCCGGGCCACGCGGGTGTACTCAACTCAACGTCACCCGACGGCACGATCACCATCGAGATTGAGGGTCGCTTTGTAGGTGTTGGCCCGTTCGCCAGCAACCGCATCTTGGTGCTCGCGTGATTCGGTGCTGGCTACTGATGGCGGGTTTGCTCGTCGCTGGTTGCAGTCCGACGACCTACGACGCGTCGGACGAGACGGCGGTGCCGACGGTGTCGACGGTGCCGCAAACGACAGTACCGATCTCGACTGATCCCGTTGAGGTGTTGCCATTGCTACTCGCGGAAGTGAGCGGGCTCCCGCAGCGAGTCGTCGACAGCGATGGCGACGGCGCGGCCGCTAGTCGCATCGAAGCCATGTGGGCCGCCATCAAACCAAAAGTCGTCGACGAACGGCCGGAACTGGTCAGCGGTTTCGATTTTGTAGTGCGACGTTGTCGAGCGGCGGCCGATCGAAACCGGCCAGCCGATGCCGATCGGGCATTGATCAATCTTGAATCGCTCGTCGCCGCGTACTTGCCGTGAACCATTTGGACGTTAACGAGCGTTAGAGCATCGCGTCGGGCAGCGGCTTGGCGTGAACGATCGTCAAGCGCTGCGTACTGCGAGTCAGCGCCACGTACAGCGCGCGCAGGCCCTGCTGTTCACTTGCAACGATGTCGGCAGGCTCGACGACGACTACCCCATCGAGCTCGAGGCCCTTCACGACACTCACCGGCACCACCGTGATGCCCATCGTGAGACCCATGCGCGTCGCCTTGCCATGTTCGATGCCGGCATCATCGAGAGCGCTCGAAACGGCCTCGAACATCGCGTCGGGCACAACAACTGCGATGTTGCCTTCGCCGACATCGGCATCGAGTTCCTTGGTGGCACCGACGACGGCGGTCATCAGCTCGGAAGGTGCAACGTGCAAGAACTCAGGATGCTCGTCGCCAACGCGAACGCTCGTCGGCGCACGCAGCGCTGGAGTGGCCGCCATCATTACGCGGTTGGCGAGATCCATGATGTTCGCCGGGATGCGGTAGCCGACGCTGAGGCCAATTACCCGCGCCTCTTTCTGGGCGGGCAGGTGACGCAGGACGTCGTCCCAATCGTTGGGCGCGAGCGCACCAGTCGCCTGCGCAATGTCGCCGACGACGGTCATGCTGCCGTTCAGCGATCGACGCGACACCATGCGCAACTGCATCGGCGTCAGATCCTGTACCTCGTCGATCACGATGTGACCGAACGTGCGAATCTCGTCGGCCTCGTCGGGTCTCGTAGAACCTTTCGCCGCGCGCGCGCCGAGATAGCTGCGCGCTTCGTCGAGCAGCGCAACGTCGTGTTCGGTCCAGCGAACATCGTCCACCTCGGGCATCCGCTCGCGGTATAGAGCGAGGTAGTCGGTTTCGGGTAAGTAACGCGAGCCGGCCAGCTTGAGCAGAGCCCTGCTGCCATACAGATCGTGCAGCAGCTCCGCCGGTGTCAGCACCGGCCACATGCGTTCGAACGCTGCACGCACTTCGGGTAAGGCGCGCACAACCTCTTTCACCTGCGTCGGCGACACCGAATCCTGACGCCAGCTTTCTGCCATCGCGGTCCAGACTTCAGTCTCGACCCACCGGCGAGCCGCATTGTGTTTACGGAACCGGTGCTGCGCGGCCTTCACGATGCGCGACGACTCGTCGGCGCGCAACCGGACGTAGCCAGTTCGGAACGGCACGACAAGGTCGTCGCGCAACGCACGCTCGCGGTCGGTGACCGCCTTGTCGATGACCAGGCTCATCTGCAGGTCGCCCTTCACACGCGCCGCGAGCGCGGTGTCGGGTGGATCGATTGCGTAACGCGCCCACTCCACATCGGGCACGAGGTCGCCCAGAACTGCTTGCTCGACGCCGGCTTCGCCCAACGAGGGCAGCACGCGCTCGATGTACCGAAGGAATACACGGTTGGGACCGATCACCAAAACGCCCTGATCTTCCAGCGGGAATCGGAACGTGTACAGCAGGTACGCAGCGCGGTGCAGCGCCACAACCGTCTTGCCGGTACCCGGGCCACCCTGCACCACCAACACGCCAGCCTGCGGCGAGCGAATGATCTCGTCCTGTTCGCCTTGAATCGTGGCAACGATGTCGCCGAGCTGGCCAGTGCGACCACGCTCAAGGACTGCCAGAAGTGTGCTGTAGCCGCGAATTCCGTCGGCACGATCGGGCGTTGCGATGCCATCGTCGGCGCCGATACCTAAGTGGCCGTCGCCGAATAGTTCGTCTTCCAGTCCCAACAATTCGCGGCCTTGCACATGGAAGTGCCGACGCCGGGCCAACCCCAACGGATCGCGCCCGGTCGCGCGGTAGAAGGGCTCGGCAACCGGCGCGCGCCAGTCGACGACCACCGGATCGGAGTTCTCGTCGGCGACGGCAAGGCGGCCGATGTGGAAGCTCTCGATCGACTCGGGGTCCTGCGAGTCGGCCACGGGCAGCCGATCGATGCGGCCGAACACGAGCGCCGCATTACCCAAATCGAGTTGGGTCAGCCGATTGAACACGGCCTCGTCGAACACATCACGTTCGTAGCGAGCTTGAAACGTGCCGCCAAGGGTTCCCTCATGCAGGTTCCGCAACTTCCACGCATCGACCTTGCTCTGCTCCAGGCAGGCGTACGCGAAGTCGATGAACTCTTGCTCGGCAGCCAAATCGGGGTGGTGTTGCGTCATAAATTCGCCATAGAAAAAAGTTGTCCACGACCGAGGTACTTGGGGCCCTTGGTCTTGGAAACGGGGTCTGAAAACTCTATCGGCCAACCCGAATGCGGCAACTGGACGAAGCCGGACATAAAAAAGAGCGAATTCGTTAACATGTCAGCATGATCTCCGGAGCCACAATGAGGGAGTTGCGGGTGAAAACCGGACGATCCCAACGCGATGTTGCTGCGGCCGTTGGCCTTCCCGCCAGCGTGTTGAGTGCCTACGAACGCGGCAGGCGACAGCCGGGAATTGAGATTGCCGGCCGCCTCGTTGAGGCACTCGGTTGAAGCAAGGATTGGGTTGACATCGAAACGATGGCCACCGCTCGATTCGATCGCGTTCGCTGGGCTGCTCGGCTCGTCCTGGGTGCTGCACTCATCTTCGCCGGACTCGGCCACCTGACGTTTGCGCGCATCGACTTTCAGGCGCAGGTACCCGATTGGTTGGGGATCGACAAGAATGTCGTCGTGATCCTGTCGGGGCTCGTCGAGATCGCGCTCGGTGCGGCACTGATCGTCGTTCGACAACGCCGCCGCTTGCTCGGCCTTGCAGCAGGTCTCTTCTTCATCGCCGTATTGCCGGGCAACATCAGCCAGTTCATCGACGGCCACGACGCGTTCGGTTTGAACTCCGACACCGCCAGACGCAACCGCCTGTTCTTCCAGCCCGTGCTCGTCGCGTGGGCATGGTGGGCAACCGATGCGTTCGCGCTCCTCCGGGCCACAGCGCGACGCACTTTAAGTAGAACTTGAACTTGTCCGACGGTGGTGAAGCCGAACGCAGTGCAAGAGATTCAGGAACGCTCGCGATAGAGCGGGGTAATGACTATAATTGTGATCATGTCTGACGTGCTGCCGCTGGCTGAAGTCAAAGCAAAGTTCTCTGAAATGGTCGACCGTGTTGAGCACCAGCACGACCGAATCACAGTGACCCGAAACGGTCGCCCGGCCGCCGTACTCATGGGCGCCGACGATCTCGCTGCACTGGAGGAAACGTTGGAATTGCTTTCCGACCCAACCGCCATGGCCGACATTGAACAAGCCCGGCGCGACGTCAGCGAAGGTCGGACGTTCTCCGCTGATGAACTACGCGCCAAGTACATCCGCGGATGACGAACGCCGCGTACGCGTTGCGCATTGCAGCGTCTGCAGAGCGACAACTAGTGCGGTTGCCCGAGCGAATTGCCGCTGCCGTCGTCAAGTTCATACTCGGTCCATTGCGTGACAACCCCCAGCGCATGGGTCACCCGTTGCAGCGGGAACTTACGGGACTGTGGTCTGCCAGGCGTGGCGCATACCGACTGGTTTACGAGATCGACAACGATCTCAACATCGTCACGATTCTCCGAGTTGAGCATCGGGCAGACGTTTACCGCCCCCGTTAGCCATGCTCCAATCGCCCTCGGCGTTCATCGATCGACGCTTATCCAACGGGACGTTACGTAAACTTGAACTTGTCCGACGGCGCGTCAACAACCTCACACCGTGGTGCCGATTCCCCCGTCTACGGCGATGACGCTGCCGGTCACATACGAGCCAGCGCGACTTGCGAGAAAGACCGTGACGCCAGCCATGTCGTCGGGTCGACCGATGCGGCCCAGCGGCGACGACTTCGCGATGGTGTCACCGAACGCTTGCAGCGTCGCCGCCATCATCTTGCTCTCGAAGGGGCCGGGCGCAACCGCGTTGACCGTGATGTGCTGAGGACCAAGCTTGCGCGCCAGATTCCGAGTGAGGTGGTGAACGCCGGCTTTACTGACCGCGTAGCTGTAGGTGTCCATCGGATTCACATGCAGACCATCGATCGACCCGATGTTGATGACGCGAGCCGGATCGTCGGCCGTTGCTCCGGCGCGAAGGTTGACCAGCAGGCGCTGGGTGAGGAAGAACACTCCTTTGACGTTGGTGTCCATGACCTTGTCCCAGGCGTGCTCGTTGAAGTCGTCCAACGGCATGCCCCACGTGGCGCCCGCGTTGTTCACAAGGATGTTCAGCACCGGGAAATGCTCGGTGACCTGCGCAGCGAACGTTTCGACGCCATCCATTGTGCTGACATCGGCACGGATGGCATGCACCGCCCCAAACTTGGAGAGGGCAATCTGCGCCTCGTCGAGTTCATGCTGCTTGCGGGCACTGATCACCACGCTGGCACCGGCATCAAGCAAGCCACGGGCGATCATCGCACCGATGCCACGGCTACCACCTGTGACAACGGCGGTCTTACCTTGCAGGGAGAATAGGTCGTTAGGCATTTAGAAGATCCTGCTACAACGCAGCCGCCGATAGCGTGCCGAAGCGATGGCCGACGCTCCGTTTCTCGAAGCCGCGTTCGGTCGCCGGGCCACCCACACGCCTGTGTGGTTCATGCGCCAGGCTGGCCGCAGCCTTCCCGAGTACCGCGAATTGCGTGGCGCGGGCAGCATTCTCGACGCGATCAAACGGCCAGATCTAGCAGCAGAACTGACCATGCAACCGGTACGCCGCTACGGCGTCGACGCCGCGGTCCTGTTCAGCGACATCGTGGTGCCGGCCCACGCAGTCGGTTTCGGCATCGACGTTGCACCTGGTACCGGTCCCGTTTGCACGCAGCCGCTACGCACAGCCGCCGATCTCGCACGACTGCGCCCGTTCACCGCAGGCGACGACGCCCCGTATGTCGCCGAGACCGTTCGCCAACTGACCGCCGAACTTCCGCCCGAAGTGCCGCTGCTTGCTTTCGCAGGCGCACCGTTCACGGTTGCGAGCTACCTCATCGAAGGTCGCCCGAGTCGCAACTACGTGAACACCAAGCGAATGATGCATCAGGACCCAGAGTTGTGGCACGCCGTCCTGGATCGGCTTGTGCAGCACGCAGTCGAATCGATCAGCAGTCAACTGCGTGCAGGCGCTCGCGCGTTTCAGTTGTTCGACTCGTGGGCAGGCGCACTCAGCGCAGCCGATTATCAGACGATGGTGCTGCCGTATTCGACGGCGGTGTTCAGCGCGCTTGGCGAGGCATTCCCCGACGCGCCAGGAATTCACTTCGGTGTCGGCTGCGACCATCTGCTGGAACACATGCACGCGGCGGGCTCCACCGTGCTCGGACTCGACTGGCGCACATCGATCGCACAGGCACGGCGACGGATGGGCGCCGATCTCGTCGTGCAGGGGAATCTTGATCCAGCACTAGTTCTTGCGGGAACCGAAACCGCGCTTGCCGGAACGCGAGCGGTCCTCGCCGACAATGCTGGGCATCCGGGACACATTTTCAATCTCGGTCATGGCGTGCAGCCCGAAGCCGATCCTGCAGTGCTCGCCGCGGTCGTCGACCTGGTTCATCAGCATGAGTAATCGCACAGCTGTATTGCTCATGGCGTACGGCACGCCTCGTAAGTCCAGCGACATCGCCGCCTACTACACCGACATACGGCGCGGCCGTCCGCCGACCGACGAGCAACTCGCCGAGTTGACCGCGCGCTATGAAGCGATCGGTGGGCTCAGCCCACTCGCCGCGCTCACCGAAGCACAGCGCGACGCGCTGCAGCGGATGCTCGACGAACAAGCTCCCGGGCAGTACCACGTCGTGCTCGGATTGAAGCATGCGGAACCACGTATCGAGGCCGCTATTGAAGCGATCGCGGCCGATGGCTTCGACCGCGCGATTGCGCTGGTGGCGGCGCCGCACTATTCCATCCTCTCAGTTGGCCAGTATCTGGCGCGCGCAAGAGCCGCTGGCGAGGAACACGGCGTCGAGGTCATCGGAATCGAAAGCTGGGCCACCGAGCCAGCGTTCGTGCAGTTCACCGCCCAGCAGGTTCGCGCCGAGTTGGCGAAACTGCCTACAAACACCAAAGTGCTCTTCACTGCGCACTCGCTACCGCAACGCGTCCTCACCATGGAAGGCGACCGTTACAGCGACGAGCTGCGGTCGACCGCCGAGGCGGTGGCAGCGGCAGCAGGCCTGCACCGCTGGAGCCAGTGGGCGACGGCATGGCAGAGCGCCGGCCGCACTACCGAACCGTGGCTCGGCCCGGACATCCTGACCGTGGTCGACGAGTTGGCCGAGGCCGAAAACCACGCCGGCGAGGAACGCGGCGTCCTCGTTTGCGCCGTCGGGTTTGTTGCCGATCACCTCGAGTTGTTGTACGACCTCGATGTGATGGCCGCCGCGCAGGCAAAACGTCACGGCCTCGCGTTTGCTCGCACCGCGTGCGTGAACGACGAGCCCACCGTCATGGCGGCGCTGGCAGCGCGAGTTGTGGCGGTCGCCCACGACACTCCAGCACGAACAGGCTGAGCGATGACCAGCGAGCGGCCGCGAGTCGCTGTCATTGGCGGCGGGATCACTGGCCTTGCTGCGGCTCGTGCTGCTGCCGAGCACACGTCACCAGCAGACGTAGTCGTGTTCGAAGCTAGCGAGCGCGTTGGTGGCAAGATTCTGACGACCGCGTTCGCGGGAATCGCCGCGGTTGATGAAGGGGCTGACGCGTTTCTCGCTCGCGTGCCTTGGGGCACCAACCTGGCACGTGCCGTCGGACTCGGTGAACAATTAGTCTCACCGGCCGCAGCACGTGCAGCCGTGTGGTGGGACACGCTGCACCCGATTCCCGAAGCGCTGCTGCTCGGGTTGCCGACGGAACTCATCGCACTCGCGCGATCACGACTGCTCACATGGGGCGGCAAGCTGCGTGCTGCAACCGAGCCCTTGCGCCCGCGGACTTCCACGGGACCCGATTCACTCGGCACCTTTGTTCGCGCCCGATTCGGAAACCAGGTACACGAACGTCTCGTCGATTCATTAGTGGGCAGCATCTACGCCGCTGACACGGATCAATTCAGCCTTGCCGCAATACCGCAAATCGCCGACATCGCGGCCTCGGCGCGCAGCATGTTGCTGGCAGGACGCGCCGCACGTTCCAAGTCAGTCGCACAAGGACCAATCTTCTTCACGCCCAACGGCGGCATGGGCGCGCTCGCCACAGCCACTTCCGCCGCGGTCGCGCAGGCGGGTGGTGATCTGCGATTGGACACGCCCGTCAGCGAACTCGTCGCGGATGACGGCGGCTGGCGCGTGAATGGCGAAAAGTTCGACTCGGTCGTGCTGGCGTGCCCGGCGGCAACGGTGGCGATGCTGCTGACAAATTCGGCACCGAAGACAGCAAGTGCCATCGCGACCATTCCCACCGCCGACGTAGCAATCGTGACGCTCGCGTTAGCGGCCAGCGGTTGGCCGGCGCGGTTGGCTGGCTTAAGTGGCTACTTGGTGCCAAAACCGAAGCAGCGGTTCGTCACCGCGGTGTCATTCGGATCGCAGAAGTGGACGCACTGGCAGACGGCCGATTCCATCGTGCTGCGCGTGTCGCTCGGCCGCGACGGGCTGCCGGTGCTGCACATGTCCGACGACGAACTCGCAGCCGCGGCCGTCGACGAAGTAGGGCACCACCTCGGAATCTCGCTGCAGCCCTTGCAGGTTCGCGTCTCGCGCTGGCCAGCGGCGTTCCCGCAATACCGGCCGCACCACTCGGAACTCGTCGCGGCGGCGACTGAGGCACTTCCCAGCGGCCTTGTGCTCGCTGGTGCGAGCTATCACGGCATCGGAGTGCCAGCGTGTATTCGATCGGGCGAGCAGGCAGCCGCGGCCGTGTGCGGTTCCCTCGGCGCGGGGGCACACTGACGACCATGTTCCCTCGGCACCGTGGCCTCGCACTCGTTGCGCTCCTGCTGGCGAGTTGCACTCAAGAGACGAGCGTCACGCGCGAGTCCTTCCCGAGTGTGCTCACGACACCAGCTGCAACGCCGTCGACACCAACGACCGCCGGTGCTCCGACTGCGAGAAAGACTTTGGACACGCGGACAGCACCACGAGCATCCACCACGACGATCGCAACTACCACGACCGTCGGTTCGCTGGAGATCGCTCAGGCAGACCCCGACGCGCAGCCGTCGAACGCACAGAAGCTGCCGGTCCCGCAGGCACCGCCCGATCCGCGAGCTCCGGAACCAGTCGTCGAACTTGGGTCAATCGAGATCCCGCGCATCGGTCTCGATAAGTCGCTCTTCGAGGGGATCACGCTCACCACGCTCGACCGCGGTCCCGGGCATTGGCCCGGGACCGCACTTCCCGGCGGGGTGGGCAATGTGGTCGTCGGTGGTCATCGCACCAGTAAGTCGCGGCCGTTTCGAAACCTGCAGCAACTCGTGCCCGGCGATGAAGTGATCTTCACCACGGCCGCAGGTCGCTTTGTGTATCGCGTCGTTCGTACTGAGATCGTGACGCCCGATGCGATTTGGATCGTCAACCAGACGGCGGAATACACCGCGACACTCTTCGCATGCCACCCCGTCGGCTCCACCAAGGAGCGGATCGTGGTGTTCTTAGAACTCAGTTGAATGCGACTCGCCAACGCCGTGGCAACCGCGGGCGGCTCAGCAGCAAGGCGCTGCCGATGCAGCCAAGACCAAACGCCATCGAGAGCATCGATTGCGACTGGCCACCGCCACCGCTTCGTGGCAACGTGCCACTCACAGTGGTGGTTGTCCGGATGGTGGTCGTGGTCGCCCCAACGATCGTGGTCGTGGTGGTTCCGCCGATGGTGGTAGTGGTGCCACCGCACGATGGCGAGGTCGTCGTCGTCCCGTCGCCACAGGGGGGCAAGACTGTGGCCGACACTGCGGAGAGGTCGCACACCTCGCCCGGGAGTCCCGGACATGTGAGCTGGCTGGTTCCGGGCTGCGGCGTATACGTGGGTGACCCGCCCGGAGTCGGGTTGGCGAAGTTGCCCTGCACCATCGACTGGTTCAGAATCAAGGTTCCGTCGGCGACGTTGGCGTCAAGCTTCACCTTGACAGTGATGACCTTGGTCAAGCCTGCAACCGGCAAGGCCGCGTTCATCGCACACTGCAACAACTGCGGTCGATCGGCGTAGACGAGTGCGCAGCTACCACCATTGTCCTGCACTGTCGCCGAGACAAAAGCCGTCTCCGGCGGAAACAGGTCAGTGATCACCACGTTCCCGAGCGGCAGCCCACCGGTATTCGTGGCTTGCAGCGTGTAGGTGAGTTCGCCGCCAGCGACGACCGGCGCAGTCAACAACTGCTTGTTGATCTGCACCGCCGCGTAACCGTTGATCACGATAACGCTGATGGTCTCGTTGAGGTGTCCGGAAGCCGTGATGATGGAACCACCGCTGCCGTTGACGTTGATGACCGTCGTGTTGGCCGTGCCCGCATCCAACTCTTCGATGAAGTAGTCGATGCCATCGGGGTCGAGCGTCGAGGGCAGATCAATGGAGAGGGTCTCGCCAGCGTCCAGATCGAACGTGAGATCCTCGAAAAAGGTCGAGTTGTCGAGTCGGGAGATCCGAATCGTGTAGGTCTCGCCGCTCGGCGGCTGGCCGATCAGCTCTTTTTTGACGATCGTGTTGTTCTTACAGATCTCGGAGTTGACGTCGGCGTTCGCGATCTCGATGCCATTGAACTTCAGCGACAGTGGCGCCGTTGTGCTGGCAATGTTGACCGTCTGGCCGGCGAGTACCTGCACGGTGCCGCCGTCCCACGTGACCACCAAGTCGGTCGACTCGGTGTTCTTGATCGCAAACCAATACACGTTCTCAGCCGTAATGTCGGTGCAAATCGCCTTCAGGTCGAACAGCGGATCGCAGTCGACGGTGACTGTCACATCGAGGACCTTGCCGTTCGCGACAACCGGAATGACGACAACACCGTCTGCGAACCCAAAGAGTTGGTAGTCGGCCGAAGCTCCGGCGCCAACCGGCCCAACGTTTGCTGTGGTGGAGTCGCGCGGGTCAGTGACGGTGAACGTGACTGCCTCGTTGCCCGCGTTGAGGAGCGTGATCGTGATGGTGCCTTCGAAGTTCTCGGTGCACGAAGCAACTGCCGAAGCCTTCGGGTCGGGGTGATCGCAGTCGACGGTGACAGTCTGGTCGAGCCCGGTCGTGCCATCGCTGGCCGTGATCGTGATCACATAGTCGTCGTCAACGAGGTTGAGGTACGTGTAGGTAGCTGCGGGTCCGCCGGGATCGACCGTGAAGTCGCGGCTGACCGCGTCGGGGCCAACGACCGTGAACGTTACGGCCTCGCCGCCGGAGTTGGTGAGCGTCAGCAAAATCTGACCGTTGCTCTCCAGGTCGCACGAGGCGGTCGCCGACGTACTGGGTGCAGCTTTATCACAGTCGACCTTGAACGACTTACTGAAGTCGTTGCCGTTCAGAGAGATCGTGATGGTGTAATCGCCATCGGCAAGCCCGGTGTACGTCCGCGTTTCAGTTGCACCAACAGCCACCAGAACGGTGGTGGCTGGCTGGCCGCCGAAGGCGTCGACATTGAACGTGACGCTGCTCGCGAACGGCCCACCCGTGTTGGTGAACGTCACCACAACGGCGCCATCGCCGATGTGATCGGTTGCGTTATCGCAACGCGGGTCGACGTCGACCATGGGAGTTGAGCCGCAATCCTTGGGGAGCTTGAGATAGACGGGCCATGGAGCACCATCCGCACCGACACCGTTGCCCCATTGGGCCAACGCTTGAGCACTGAGCTTGACGCTCGTCGCGCCGGTCGGCCATTGAAACGTTCCAGAGAAGGTGTAGCCGTTGCCGGAATTGAAGACACCGGACTGATCGGCCGGCGCGGTTCCGCTGCCGGTCTGGATCTCGATCCACACGCGAACACTGGCGTTCGTGCGTGATAGGTCGTATTCGTTTTGATGGGTCGTGTTGGGATCATCGGGATAGCCCTCCCACGCGGACGCCGACCAGGTAATAACACCATCGCAGCTGACTTTCGCCGACACCTCAGCATGGTGGGCGGTCGCTGAGCCGTTGAATGCCGGAATAATCGTGACGACACCCAACAAAACGAGCACCGCCGAAAACAGATGCCGGATCCGAGACTTCAGAAATCCACGAACAGATGCCATTTGAACCGCCCTCTTTCCTTGACGTACGACTTTCTTCGCAATCAGGTTAGGTCACAATCAGTGGTGCTGCAATACTGAGAGTGGTCAATGTTTCGGCAACCGAGACCACTCGTCGTGTTGAATCCGCCACATTTATCACCGCGCGACCACCACGCCGCCCACTTCGCAACGAGGCGATGACGCCTATCCACTCGCGCCGCCGAGCGCCCAATGTAGCGTCGCTGCGTCGTGTCACTCCCTGCACCCTTGCGAAGGTTTGTACCTAGCCGCCGAGCCCTGACCTGCGCGCTCGCCGGCCTCTTGGTTGCAGCCGCGCTGCCGCCGTGGGGATTGTGGCCGCTCGCGTTCGTTGGCATAGCGGTCTACGAAACCGCCGCCCAGAAGGCACCGACGGGGCGTCAGCGACTCACGGGCGGATGGATATTCGGTGCTGCATGGCTGCTGCCGGGCATGTGTTGGATGTGGTTCCTGACCATTCCCGGCTACCTCGTCGCCGCAGCAATGTTCGCCGGGTTTCACGGGCTCGCGGCCTGGATTGCACCCCGCGGACCGTGGCGAGTGATCGGTCGGCCAGCGGCACACACCCTTGCCGAAGCCTTGAGGTTCTGTTTTCCGTTTGGTGGCGTTCCATTGGCCAGCCTGCCGATCAGTCAGGCTGCCGGCCCGTTCGCGACCGTCGGCCGCGTTGGCGGCGCGGTGCTGCTCACGTGGTTCGTATTCCAGATCGGCTTCGCGTTGGCGGGCCCGTCACCCGTTGTGCCCGCGTTGGCTCGCAAGCGCGGCGTGACCAGCAAAGGCGAATGGCACGGCGTCGCCGCGCTCGCGAGCGCGTTGTTGGTGTGGCTGGTGTTGACGCCGATTGCCGATGCCGACAACACATCCAACGGGCAACTGCGCGTTGCAATCGTGCAGGGTGGTGGCCCGCAAGGCACCCGCGCCATCCACACGTCCGCCGCAGATGTGTTGGACCGTCACCTCGACGCGACTTCGCAGATTGAGACCGGAAGTGTCGACCTCGTCGTGTGGCCGGAGAACGTGATCGATGTCGTGCAGTTCGCGGGCAGCGACGAGTTAACGCTGATAGCAGCGGAGGCCGACCGGATTGACGCACCCTTCGCCGTTGGGATTACTGAGGACAGCGCCGACGGCGACCACTTCTTGAACGCGCAGGTCATCGTCACACCGGAAGGCGAAGTGATCAGTCGCTACGACAAGGTTCGCCGTGTTCCCTTCGGCGAGTACATGCCGTGGCGCGGCTTCCTGCAAGCGCTCGGTGCACCAACGAATTTGGTCCCGCGCGACGCCGTTGCTGGCACGGGCCCAGCGGTGCTCGAACTTCCCGGGGGCACGCGTCTGTCGACAGTCATCTCGTGGGAAGTGTTCTTTGGCGGCCGAGTCAACGAGGGTGTCGAGGCTGGCGGCGAGTTCATCATTAACCCGACCAATGGCAGTAGCTATACCTGGACGGTGCTGCAGAGCCAACAAGTCGCGGCTTCGCGCCTGCGCGCCATCGAACAACATCGGTGGGTCGTACAGGCGTCGCCCACCGGCTTCAGCGCCTTCATCTCCCCCGCTGGTGACGTGTACCAACGCACAGACGTCAGCGAACAACAGGTGATTATCGGCACGATCGAGCTGTACAACGGCCGCACCTTTTACAGCTACCTCGGTGACCTGCCCTGGGTCGCGCTCGTGGCCCTGCTGCTAGCCCTCGCCTGGTCGCCTGCAGGCCTTAACTGGCGGCGGGAACGGGAATCGGTGTCGGCGGAACTCCCCCGCTGAGCACGTTGATCGCGTTGTGCGCTGCTAGCCGCGCCATCGCCGATCGAGTTTCCATCGTCGCCGAACCGAGGTGCGGTATCAGCACCGCATTCTCGCAATCGAGCAGACCCGGGTGAACCTTTGGTTCTTCCTCGAAGACGTCGAGACCGGCACCGGCGATCTCGCCGCTCTGCAGCGCATCGGCCAACGCCGCCTCATCGACGATCGGACCGCGAGCCGTATTGATCAGAAACGCGGTGGCTTTCATCGAGGCCAGTTCAACAGCACCGATCAGGTGGTGCGTCGTCGCGTTGTACGGGCAATTGATGCTGACGACATCGCTCGTCGACAGCAGTTCATCCAGGCTCATCACCTTCGCGCCAAGTTCAGCTTCCAGCGCGGGAGCTACTGGCCGACGGTTCGAGTACGCGATGTTCATGCCAAAAGCCTTCGCACGTCGAGCGAGCGCACAACCGATATCACCCATACCAACGATGCCCAGCTGACGGCCCTGAATTCCGTAACCGAGCATGTAGAACATGCCCCATTGCCACGGCGTGTTGCTGCGCAGCACGCGCTCGCCTTCACCTAACCGGCGAGTTGTCATCAGGATCAGCGACATCGCAATGTCGGCAGTGGCTTCGGTGAGTACGCCCGGCGTGTTCGTCGCCACTACCCCACGCGCGGCGCATGCCGCGACATCGATGTTGTTGTAGCCGACAGCGACGTTGGCGACGACCTTCAGTTGCGGACCAGCAGCGTCGAGAAACGCATCGTCGACCTTGGTGGTGAGCAACGTGACCGCAGCATCAGCGCCGCTGACCAGTTCGTGGACCTGCTGCTGCGTTGGCACCTCCAGCGAGGTCCAAGCGTGAACATCGCCCGCTTCGCCGAGCATGTCGAGGCCTGCATCCGGAATGCGACCGGTGACCGCAATGCGCGGACGCTGTTGGGCACTCACGCCGATTCGATCCAGCGCCGCAGCCCGGCGAGACCTTCCTCGATGTCGTCCACCGACAGGCCGGAGTAAGCGAAGCGCACGAAATGCTCGCTCTCGCCTGGCTGCGGCCGACCGAAATGCTTGCGGGTGCAGAACGAGACGCCGGTGTTGTGAAGTGCGGCCGTCGCGAACTTGCCGACCTCGTCGAAACCCATGCGCGCCATCACGTTGGTGACATTGGGGAACAGGTAGAACGTCGACTCGGGTTTGGGACACACGACGCCCTCGATTCCCGTCAGCGCGCCCCACGCGGCGTCGCGGCGTCGATGCAGTTCGTCGAGGATCACCTTCGGCCCCCCAGCGGGACCGGTGATGCCAGCGACGCCAGCCGCCTGCACGAAATGAGTGGTGCAGCTTTCATCGTTGGTGTTGAGCTTGGTGATGCTCTCCGCAACGGCGATCGGGGCGATCGCGGCACCAAGCCGCCAACCAGTCATCGCGAACTTTTTGGAGAAGGTATAGAGGATGACCGTGCGATCGATCATGCCCGGCAACGAAGCAATCGACGAGCTACTACCCGAGTAACGCATCTCGAAGTAGGCCTCGTCGGCGAGCACCCAGAGGTCGTGTTCGATGGCGATGTCGGCGATCGCCTGCATCTCTGCGGGCGAACTCTCGCAACCGAGCGGGTTCTGCAGGTTGTTGTAGAAAATTGCCCGTGTACGCGGCGTGATCGTGCTGCGCAGATGGTCGAGGTCGATCGCAAAGCCCGAGTCGGTTTGGTTGTACCGGTACGGCTGGCTAACACCGCCGTAGTACTCGATCATGCTTTCGTAGATCGGGTAACCCGGGTTCGGGTACAGCACGCCCTCGCCAGGATTCATCACACTCTGCACGAACTTGCCGATCACCGGCTTGCCACCAGGCTGCACGACGACGTTGGCAGCGTCGAACTTGAGACCTCGCCGACTACCTACGTCGTGTGCCAGCGCTTCGCGCAACGGCATGATCCCGGCTGCTGGGCAGTAACCCGTCTTGCCTTCCGCGATCGCCACGTTCATCGCTTCCGCGATGTTGGCAGGCGTCGGCAGGTTGATGTCGCCGAGGTGGAAGGGGAAAACCCGGTTGCCCTTCGAGGCCCAATCGGCAGCAGCGAGTGACACCGAGAATGCGGTCTCGGTGCCAAGATTGGTGAGTCGTTCTGCCAGCGCCACGGGGCGAAGATAGCTCACGGGCCACCGACTTCCTCAGGTCTCGATCATCACCGTCACGGGCCCGTCGTTGTTGATCGCGACCAACATCTCGGTCCGAAAACGGCCAGTCGCGACGGTTGCACCGAAACTGCGCAGGTGATCAACAACCGCCTGCACGATCGGCTCGGCATGCTCGGGTCGCGCGGCTGCTATCCAACTGGGGCGGCGGCCGGCGGTGGTATCGCCGTAGAGGGTAAATTGGCTCACCACCAAGACGGCCCCGCCAGTGTCCGCCAAGCTGCGATTCATTACCCCATCGGCATCGTCAAGAATGCGCAGGTTCCAGACCTTTTCAGCCAACTTGTGGGCATTGGCATTCGTGTCGTCGTGAGTGACGCCCACCAGCACACACAGGCCGGCGCCGATCTCGCCGACAACCTCGTGAGCGACGGTGACGCTGGCCGAGGTAACCCGCTGAACGAGACCACGCATAGCGCCGATGGTAGAGAATGATCGGCAGATAACTGAAAGGAATCGCAGTCCGATTCACGTTGCACTTCTGTGACAGCTACCGGCCGGTAACTGAGCGCCGGTAGCGTTGAAGCAATGTCTGCCGCACGCCCGGCGGGGGCGTCCGGGCTGCCGCCCGATGCTCCGCTGAAGATCGCCTATCTCACCTACCGCGGCAAACCGCATGTAGGTGGCCAGGGCGTCTACACCCGCCACCTGACCAAGGCACTCGTCGACCTCGGGCACAGCGTCGAAGTGTTCGGCGGCCAGCCATACCCGGTGCTCGACGAGCGGGTGCCGCTCCACCAGCTGCCCAGCCTTGACATCTGGAACGACCACTTCCCCGGCCGCTTCCCCGGCTTTTGGGAGATCAAGTCGAAAGCCGACCTGGCAGAAATCTTCACCCACTTCAAAGGCACCTTCGGCGAGCCGCGCTCATTTTCGATGCGGGCGCGCGAGGCGTTGAAGCAGCGGAAAGGCGACTTCGACCTGGTGCACGACAACCAATGTCTTGGATACGGCATCCTCGACATCGAGAAGATGTTTCCCACGATCGTCACGCTGCATCACCCGATTACGCGCGATCGCGCGCTGGAGATGCAGCACTCCAAGAACTGGCACAAGCGATTCGGAATCGGCCGTTGGTACAACTTCGTGAAGATGCAGGGTCGCGTCGCCAGCCGCATGCCGCGCGTTGTCGTCGTCAGCGAAAACAGCATCAAAGACATCCACAGCGATATGGGCGTCGCGCTCGATCGCATGCGGCTGGTTCCGGTGGGCGTCGATCCCGAGTTGTTCACACCACTTCCGAATATCAGCCGTCAGCCTGGTCGGCTGATCACCACTGCGTCCGCCGATGTCGCGCTGAAGGGCCTCAGCTATCTGCTTGAGGCGACGGCGAAGTTGCGCACTGAACGCGACGACATTCGCCTGACCATCATCGGCAAGCCACGCGATGGCGCCAGCAACGACATGATCGACAAGCTTGGGCTGCGACCCCACATCGATTTCGTGTCGGGCGTTACCGACGAACGCATCGTCGAGTTGTACGCCGAAGCCGAACTCGCAGTCGTGCCGAGCCTCTACGAAGGTTTTAGTCTGCCCGCGATCGAAGCGATGTCGACCGGTATCTGTCTAGTCGCCACCGACGGTGGTGCATTGCCGGAAGTGACCGGCTTGGACGGCGAAACAGTGCTGCAATGTAGAGCAGGCGACGTCGATGCGCTGGCAGCAACCATCCGCCGAGGTCTCGACGATTCAGCGTTGCGGGCGCGTATTGGTGAAGCAGGTCGTCAGCGCGTCGTGCAACGCTGGACTTGGAAGCATTGCGCGCAACTCACCGTCGATCAGTACCGCGAAGTACTTGCCATGCCGCACAACATCGAGAAGCTGCGCAAGAACGGTCGGATTTAGATCGTGCTCACCATTCGCTTTGATCGGCTGGGGGTGCAGCCCGGCGATCTCGTGCTCGATGCCGGTGCTGGCTTCGGCCGCCACGCATTCGAATTGGCTCGTCGCGGCGCGAACGTCGTCGCACTCGATTACATGTCGGACGAGGTCACCGCCGCTCGCGGCATCTTCGCCGCGATGGTTGAGGCCGGCGAGATTCCTGTTGAGCGCTACGTCGGCGTGCTGCAAGGCGACGCGACCAGGCTGCCGTTCGCCGATGGGTCATTCGATCGAGTGATCACCAGCGAGGTGCTCGAACACATTCAGGACGATGTTGCCGCGGTCGGTGAACTGCTGCGCGTGTTACGGCCCGGCGGCACTATCGCCGCGACGGTGCCGACGTGGTTGCCCGAGAAGGTCAACTGGATGCTGAGCGACGAATACCACGCGCCCAAAGTTGTCGGCGGCCATGTGCGCATCTACACGGCAACCGAGCTGAAGGCAAAGCTGCGCAGCGCTGGTGCAAGCGTCGTCGGCAGTCATCATGCCCACGCGTTGCACTCGCCATATTGGTGGCTGAAGTGCGCAGTTGGACCGCGCAACGACAATCACCCCCTCGTGAAGCAGTATCGCAAGCTGCTCGAATGGGAAATTGTTCAGCAGCCGAAGTCGCTGCAATTGGTGGAGCGAATGCTGTCTCCCGCGCTCGGTAAGAGCTATGTGGTCTACGGGGTGAAACGATGAGCCGCGTGTCGCATGTCGAAGGTGTCCTCACATCCGAGGAGATTGCGCAGACCGCCGAATCCATCGCCTCACTGCAACTTGATACCGGCATGATTCCCTGGTTTCCAAACGGTCACTGCGACCCGTGGAATCACGTCGAGACCGCAATGGCTCTCGATGTCGCTGGCCTGCACAGTCCTGCCGAGCGAGCGTATGAGTGGCTGGTCGACATTCAGCTTCCCAACGGCAGCTGGTGGAACTACTACTTGCCCGACGGTTCGGTCGAAGAAGCCAAGCTCGACACCAACGTTTGCGCGTACATCGCAACAGGCGTGTGGCATCACTGGCTCTGCACGTGGGACCGTGGCTTCGTCGATCACTTGTGGCCGACAGTCCAACGCTCGCTCGACTGGGTGCTCAGCATGCGCAGACCCGACGGCACTGTGTTGTGGGCTCGCACGGAGAACGAAACACCGTGGGATTACGCGTTGCTCACTGGATCGTCGAGCATCTCGCATGCATTGCGCTGTGGTGCGCAGCTTGCGGACCTCACCAACGAGCCCCGTCCCGACTGGGAGGCGGCCGGGTTGCTATTGGCCGACTTGGTTGCCAACCAACCCGGCGCGTTCGAGCCGAAGGAACGTTGGGCGATGGACTGGTACTACCCCGTCCTGTCCGGCGCACTCACCGGTGAACCGGCGAAGGCGCGCTTGGCCGATAGTTGGTCCACGTTCGCGATGGAAGGCAACGGCATCCGCTGCGTCAGCGACGAGCCTTGGGTTACCGCTAGCGAAACTGCCGAGTGTGCGATTGCGTATGCAGCAATCGGCGACATGAGCACCGCCAAAGAGTTGCTCAACTGGACTCGGCCGCATCGCCGCGCCGATGGCTCGTACGACACGGGCATCGTCTACCCCTCGCTCGTGCGCTTCCCCGCCGATGAGACCAGCGCGTACACCGGTGCTGCTGTGATTCTCGCTGCCGATGCCATCAGCGGTGGGAGCGCCGCCAGCAACGTGTTCGTCCCGCGCCCCGACTCCTGACGCGTCGCTAGTCGGGCGGCGTCTAGGCGGTCGGTACGCTGACAGCGTGAGCTTCCCAACAACTGCTGAACTTTCGTCTCTTGCCAATGATGCGCTGCAAGCGTGCGGCGCAACCCCGATGGGTAAAGGCCCGCACAGTGCGCGGACACCGATCACTGGCGTATCACTCGGTTCGATCGCCGCTACCGCAGCAGGTGGCCACCAGGCCGTTGGAGACATAGTCGATCGTGCGACGCAGGCATTTGGGCCATGGCGTAACGCGCCAGGGCCGCTACGCGGCGAGCTCGTGCGCCGACTCGGTGAGCAACTGCGTCTTCATAAAGCAGACCTGGCGCGGCTCGTTCAGCTCGAGGTCGGCAAGATCGAAAGCGAGGCGTTGGGCGAAGTACAAGAGATGATCGACATCTGCGATTTCGCCGTCGGGTTGAGTCGCCAGTTGCACGGCCTCACCATCGCCAGCGAGCGCCCCGGCCATCGGCTGATGGAACAGTGGCACCCGATGGGGCCGACCCTCGTCATCACCGCGTTCAACTTTCCGGTCGCGGTTTGGAGTTGGAACGCAGCACTCGCACTCGTATGCGGCAATCCGGTGATATGGAAGCCGAGCGAGCTGACACCGCTGACCGCGATCGCGACGCAAGCGCTGCTGGAAAAGGCGGCGGCTGGCCTCGACGTACCAGCCAACATCAGCCAATTGATTTTGGGCGACGGTGCAGTTGGGGCCGAACTCGTTGCCTCCGACGGCGTATCGATCGTCAGCGCCACCGGAAGCACGGCGATGGGTCGCAAGGTCGCGCCGATCGTCGCCGCCCGTTTCGGTCGCAGCATTCTTGAACTAGGTGGCAACAACGCAGCAATCATCGCTCCGAGCGCAGACATGGAATTGGTTGTGCGAGGCGTGACGTTCTCTGCCGCGGGTACTGCCGGGCAGCGCTGCACGTCGCTGCGTCGCCTGATCGTCCACAGTTCGCGACTCGACGAGGTCACGACGCGACTGACAACAGCATTTGCCAGCCTTCCCGTCGGCAGCCCACTCGAGTCCACCACGTTGGTTGGCCCGCTCATCACCACGAAGGCAATGGTCCACATGACTGAGGCGCTCGACAGCGCCCGCGCGCAGGGTGGAACCGTCGTCGTCGGCGGCGAACGGCACCTGGCTGACGAAGCACCCGACGCCGCCTACATGCGACCAGCGATCGTCGCCATGCCCGGCCAGAGCGAGATCGTGCACACCGAGACCTTCGCTCCGATTCTTTACGTGATGGCCTACGACGAATTTGATCAGGCGGTCCAACTACACAACGAGGTTCCCCAGGGTCTCGCGAGCAGCGTGTTCACGACGGACGTGCGCGAGGCCGAGCGTTTCTGTAGCGCTGCTGGCAGCGATTGCGGCATCGCGAACGTGAACATCGGCCCCAGCGGCGCCGAAATCGGCGGCGCGTTCGGCGGCGAGAAGACAACCGGTGGTGGCCGCGAGAGCGGCAGCGATTCGTGGAAGGCCTACATGCGGCGAGCGACGAACACGATCAACTACAGCAACTCGCTACCACTCGCGCAGGGCGTGCAGTTCGGCTAAGTCGTTCGGGTGACAAAGGCGGGCAAGATCGCCGCGACCACACTGCAGGTGCGGCGGCTCCTCAGTGGCTTCAGGCTGGTAGACGTACGTGAACAGCTGACCCTCGACATCGGCCACTGCCTTGAGCCCCGCGGGCGCTAGAGCGACCATGGCATCGAAATCGCCGAGCGGGCACACGTTGAGATCGACAGCGGGTTCCGAACTATCGGCGCCGAGCTTGTTCGGCATGTTGGTGACTCTACGCCACTCGCCGAAGCACCCGCAGACTTCCTGTCGTGCTCAGCAACTGAAAGCGGCCACTCTCGATCGCGGGTCGATAGATCAACTCGTACGGCGGGCGACCACCATCGGCTGGGTCAGGGAACACGTCGTGAATCGCCAGCAAACCACCATTCACAACGTGCGGCGTCCAGCCCTCATAATCCAGCCGCGCCGGCTCTTCGCCGTGGCCACCGTCGATGAATAAGAACGCAAGCGGTGCCGCCCAGCTCGCGGCGACGTCGGACGAACGGCCCACCACAGCAAACACGACATCCTCCAACCCAGCGCCGTGGATCGTGTCGCGAAATGTTGGCAACGTATCCATTAGCCCCGTACGCGAATCGACCAGCGATGCGTCATGGTGCTCCCACCCGGCCTGGTTCTCCTCGCTTCCGCGGTGGTGATCAACGGCGAACAACGACGATGCGCACGCACGCGCAGCCGCGCCCAGCCACACCGTGCTACGGCCGCAGTATGAGCCGACCTCGAGGAACGGGAGGCCCGGAACGGCGTTGCCCGCGGCGACGGCAGCTGCAAACAATGCATCGCCCTCGTCGGCAGGCATAAACCCTTTTGCCACCAATGCACAAGCGCGCAACGTGGCAGGCAACGACCGATCAGACACGGCCGCACGATATCCGCCACAATGCATGTGCATGTCTGCGCTCGACGACCTCATCACGCTGCTCGATCTGGAAGCAATCGAGGTGAATCTGTTCCGCGGAGTTTCGCCCGACGAGAACCGCCAGAGGGTGTTTGGTGGCCAGGTCGCCGGCCAAGCACTGGTCGCCGCATCTCGAACGGTCGATGTTCCGGGGCGATTGGTGCACTCGCTCCACGCGTATTTCTTGCGCCCAGGCGACCCAAACGCGGCAATCCTGTACGAGGTCGATCGCATCCGCGACGGAAAGACTTTCAGTACGCGAAGGGTTGTCGCGATTCAGCACGGCCGCGCGATCTTCAACCTGCAGGCAAGCTTCCATGGGCGCGAGAACGGGCTTGAGTACCAGATGCCGATGCCGCTCGATGTCCCTGCGGCTGACACGCTTCCCGACTTCAAGGCGCGCATGGAGCCGCACAGAGCGCGCCTCGGTGATTTGTACGAACGCCCCCGGCCGATCGATGTTCGCTACGTCGGTAGTGATCCGTTCACTCGCGCTGGCACCCCGTCGTTCGGCCAACAAGTTTGGCTGCGCGCCGACGGGGTACTACCGGACGACCCGACGTTACATGCGTGCATCGTCACCTACGCCAGCGACATGACCCTGCTCGACACTTCACTACTTCCCTTCGGACTCGCATGGGAAACGCCCGGAATGCAGCTAGCCAGCCTTGACCACGCAATGTGGTTCCACCGTCCATTCCGCGCGGACGACTGGTTGCTGTACGACCAGCGACCAATTTCCACCGGCGGTGCCCGTGGGTTAGCTGGCGGCAATCTCTACACAACCGACGGTGCGCTCGCGATCAGCGTCGCGCAGGAGTGCTTAGTGCGAGTGGTGCAGCGATGAGTCCGCTCCGCGCCCTCGTAGTCGCGATTGCGGTCACGCTCGCAGGTGGTTGCGCAAGCGACGACGATGCCGGAACTTCGTCGAGTTCGCTCACGCCGACGACAACTGTCACGGGTGACACGACACCAACCGAACCAACGGAGCCGACCGAATCCACCGCCCCGGAGGTGACCCTTCCTCTCGTCGAAGGCGCAGTCGTGTTGACGCCTTACGCGGACGGCCTGAGCTCGCCAGTCGATCTCGCGTGGCGCGTCGGTGACCCCGCCATGTACATCGTCGAACAAGGCGGCGCCATCGTGCCGATCACCGACGGCGTACGCGGCGAGCCCGTGCTTGAAATCGCTGGCCTGTTGAGCACAGGCGGCGAACGCGGCCTACTGGGGCTCGCCTTCGATCCCGAACTGCCCTTGGCGTACATCAACTACACCGACGACGACGGCAACACGGTCGTGGCCGAATTCGGGGTTGCGGCGGACGGCACCTTCGATAAGGCCAGCTACCGCATTGTCATCACGATCGATCAGCCGTACGCAAACCACAACGGCGGAGGCCTTGTGTTCGGTCCCGACGGGTACCTGTATATCGGCATGGGCGATGGTGGTTCCGGCGGCGACCCAGAACGCCGAGCACTCGCGCCGGATCAGCTTCTGGGCAAGCTGTTACGCATCGACCCCCATGCGAATGGCGACGCTGCATACAGCGTGCCGGCCGACAATCCGTTCGTCGGTGTCGATGGTGCTCGCGGCGAGATCTGGTCGATCGGCCTACGCAATCCATGGCGATTCAACTTCGACAGTGCAACAGGCGACCTGTGGATCGGCGACGTTGGCCAAGTTGAGTGGGAGGAAGTCGATGTTGCGCACGCGGCCGACGGCGCTGGGCGTGGCGTCAACTTTGGGTGGAGCGCACTCGAAGGCACGCATCACTACAACAGCGATCAATCCGCGGAGGGCGCAACGCCACCGATCCACGAATATGCCCACGGTGACGACGGATGCTCGATTAGCGGCGGTGAGGTATACCGCGGCGATGCAATTCCCGCATTGCGCGGCTGGTATCTATTCAGCGACTACTGCAGCGGAATCGTGTGGGCATTGCAGGAGGTACCGGGCGCTTCGCCGGTGGTGCTCACACTCGCCAACGGTGGCAACGTCAGCGCGATCGCCGACGGTCCCGATGGCGAATTGTACGTACTCGACCACGGAAGCGGCTCTTTACTGCGCATCGACGCCGCCTGACGGCTCACCGTCAACTGACGCGCTGAAACTCAACACTGCGACGCTGTTGGTCGACCGCAGCCAGCTTCACGCGCATGGCGTCGCCCGGGCGCACGCCGCGTGCCTGCACCTTCGCGACGACCGCTACTTCACATAGCTGAATGCGCGTCGCGTTCTCGTCGTCGTCGACGACGACTGCATTGAATACTTCGCCCTCACGACCGTGCATCGTGACCGCCTCAGCGAGATCGATGACGGCTCGCTCGATACCGCTGGCGACGGCCTCCGCGCGATCCATCGTGTCCGGCAGCTTGGGCAAAGCGGTCTGGACGGCTTGGGGCACTTCGCGTCCGTTTGCCAAGGCGAGCACAGTTTGCACAACGAAGCGATCGGCAAGCCGGCGCAACGGCGCAGTCACGTGCGCATACGTTGCCGCCATTGCCGCATGCCATGGCTTGCCACCAGGCTCGAACGTCACGTAGTCGGCACCTCCCCCGGCGCGGCGAACAGCCATCGCAAATGCAGCATCAGCCGGACGGTTGGGGTCGAGGCGACGCGAGAACTCTTCCAAGGATTCTCCGCGGCCCCACACTAAACCGAATGCTTCCGCAGTGTGACGCAACTGCCGTACTGCCCGGTCGTCGGGGCGCGCCATCACCCGAAACAAACCGATACCGGCGGCGAGCATGACATCGGCGACCGCCAAGTTGGTAGCCAACGACAACGCCGAATTCTTTTCTTCGCTCACCAGCCGCGGACGGAACTCCAACCGATAGCCGCCGTCATGTCGCTCGACCTCCTGCTCGGGCGGCGACAGTGCACCCGCGCCGCGCGCCTCGGCGGCCACGGTCATACGACGAGCGAACTCGTCGAAGTCGTCGGGTAGCTCGGATGACTTGGCGCTGTCGTAGGCGAGCTTGGCGCGGCTGCGCACAATTGCGCGTTCGGCACCGGCGAGTGTCGGCAGTCCTTCGGGTGAAAGCCGAACGGAAAAGATGACGGCCGGTCGCGGGCCATCGGGCAAAAGACTGGCAGCGCCCTCGGCCAGCACCGCGGGGTACAGGCCAGCCTTTCCGTCTGGCAAATACAGAGTCGTTCCTCGCTGCCAAGCCTCCACATCGACCACATCACCATCATCCACAAACCACGCAACATCAGCGATCGCGTAATGCAGCAACAAGTCGTTACCCGCACGCTCGATAGTGAAGGCCTGATCGAGGTCCGTGCTCGTCGCTGGGTCGAGCGTGACGAATGGCCAATCAGTGCGGTCGACGTGCTCGGTAGGCGTTCGCTGAGCGGCGGCAGCCGCAGCCGCCAGGACCTCTGGCGCGAACGCGCTCGGCACGTCGTACTGTTTGCGGATTTCCGCTAGGCCGGAGTCGAGAGCGTGAGTGTGGTCGACAATCGACCGCATCAGCGGCGAACACCCATGAACATCGACTTCAGGGCGTCGTAGTGTTCGATGCAGTGGCCGGCACCCATCACAACTGCCTCAAGGGGCATATCCGACATGCGCACAGGCACGTTCGTTTCCTTCTCGATGCGCTGCGACAACCCCCGTAGTAGTCCCCCACCGCCGACCAGGTACATGCCGCGCACGAGGAAGTCCTGGGCCAACTCGGGCGGCGCCTTCGCGAGGCAACGCTTCACCGAATCGATGATGCTGCTCAGCGTGTCGTCGATGGCGAAGCGCACTTCTTCTGGCGTCAGAACGACAGTACGCGGCAGGCCGGTCATGAGATCGCGCCCACGAACCTCGGCTTGGCTCTCGTCCTCGGTTTCTGCCGCGGAACCAATAGCGACCTTCACTTCTTCAGCAGTGCGCTCGCCAATCGCAATGCCGTGTTCGCGACGGACATAGGCCTGGATCGCAGCATCAATGTCGAAGCTGCCGACGCGAACTGCTTCCAGTGCAACGATGCCGCCGAGACTGATCACCGCCGACTCGCTGGTCCCGCCGCCGATGTCGATCACCATATTGCCGATCGGCTCGTCGATCGGCAGGTCGGCGCCGATAGCCGCAGCCATCGGTTGCTCGATGAGTTGCGCATCCGCAGCACCAGCACGTCGTGCCGCGTCGGTTACCGCGCGACGCTCGACCTCAGTGATTGCAGAAGGTACGCAGATGACAACCTTCGGTCGTGTGAAGCGACTAACACCCACGCGCTGCAGCAGCAATCGAATCATGCGTTCGGTGATCTCAAAGTCGGTGATTGCACCGCCGCGTAGTGGCCGCACGGCGACGATGTAACCCGGCGTGCGGCCGATCATCTGCCACGCCTCGCGACCCGTAGCCAGGACCTCGCCGGTTTGCCGGTTGACGGCGATCACCGACGGCTCGTTCAGCACGATGCCGCGGCCCTTCATGTACACCAGCGTGTTCGCCGTACCGAGATCGATTGCAAGGTCGCGTGCCATCGCCTAGGGCTTCCGACGTTTGTTGTTCTGTGCGCGGTCGTTGACCTCGCGAACTTCTCGCCGCGATTCCGAAGACAGCGCGTCGATGTGCTTGCGATACGAGGAAACTCCAGACTCTGGCCGCCTACTGCGCAGCAGCCATGTCGCTGCGATCAAGATCACGACCGCCGCCACGTAAACCCAGATCACGAGCGTTCCCCATGCGCCGCGAGACCCCAGTCGGCGCCATCGGCCCAACTCTCGTGCTTCCAAATCGGTGCACTCGCCTTGACAGCGTCGATGGCGAAGCGAGCAGCCTCAAATGCCTCCGCCCGATGCGGAGCGCTGACGGCAACGACCACTGAACTTTCCATGAGCGTGACCACGCCGATGCGATGCAGCAACGCGACCCGCCCGGTGTTCGGCCACCGACCACGGAGCTCGGCTTCGATCGCCGCGAACGAGGGCACGACCTGGCTGTCGTAGGCCTCGTAGACCAGGTGCGTGACGTCGGCTCGCAGGTTCCCCGCGTCGTCAACCGCGTGATCGCGCACTATGCCGCTAAACAGAACAACGGCGCCACATTCGGGCTGCACACACCACTCGTAGACAGCCGCGATGGGCAGAATCTGGTCGGCGATTGCCACCCAAGAATTGCCTGTAGCGGGAGGATGCACAACAGCGCATGGTAGCCGTCATAACGCCCACAGCCACCGAGTCTCGGCGCGCGACGCCACTCGCGCGACAAGGCTCACTAACCTCTCCGGTTCGTGGCAGCCGGGGAACACAATGACGAGGACCAGCGGCCTGCGCCGTTGCCAGCTCATGAACGCGGCTGGCGCCATCCCAGCGAGGTCGGCCGCGAGGCTTGGGTGCTGTCTGAACCACCGCTGATGCTCGGACGCGGATTGACGGCCACGACCGGTCTGATCGGCGTTGCCATCGCTTTCGCCGTGGTGTGGACGATGATGCCGACCCACGCCGGTCGAACCGCTGTCGTGAGCGTGCGATCCACGCTCGCGACCATCAATTCGTCGGTGGTCAACAACTCCTTGCGGCTGCCACCCGGCACTTCTGACTCGACGTTGGTCGCCCCCATCACCGCGACGACGCCGACGCCGACGCCGACGATTGCGCAGAGCACAGTCGCGCCCCCGCCGCCGATGCCCACTTACAACATGCAGCAGACAACGACACTGCAGGGCGGTGCCGTCGCCGTTGCTCTCAGCGGTAGCAGCCTCGTTATCACCACCGCCTTCGCCGTCGAAGCCGACAACAGCGTGGAATTACTTCTCGCGAACGGAAGCACGCAGATGGCACAGGTGCTTTTCGTCGATCACGACAGTGGGCTGGCGGTGTTGACGACCGAATCGCTGCCCGCAGAATTGGCATTCGAGATGGCGCAAATTGAGCCTGGTGACGAATTGACGCTCATCGGCGAGACGACGTACAAGTTCACCATTGGCGCCGACGGAACCTTCGACCAGGAATTCACCTACGACGAATCGGTGCGGGAAGGAACGCCGGTGATGAACCAGAACGGCGATTTGGTTGGGTTGTGTTCCAACTCCAACAGCGAGCACTTCGTTGCGCTCGCCGATCTCGCGGTCGTCCAGCGAGCACTCAAAGGCTGGGCAGGTTTAGGCGAAGGCGACATCATCGTCGCGATCAATGGCGTACCCGTTGCGGATTACACGACGTTCGCCGACGCTCTCGCCGGCCTGATGCCAGGCGACAGTATGCAACTCAACGTGCGCTACGCGAGAGGCGCCGAAGCGACGCTCGACGTGGTGCTCGGTTCCGCGGCTAGTCCCGACGCTTAGCGCGGGCACGCCGGATCGCGCGCACGACAAGCGCCAACGCGACCAGCGTCGCGAACGCTGCACCAGCAAGCGTGATCTCCTGACGACGCTTCGGTGAGACCATCGTCCACCACTTACCTTCGGTGCCCTCGACGTACGCCTGCTCGTTGGTGACCTTCGGTTGCCAACCGGCCGCCTTCAGGCGATCGTTTGCAATCAACCATGGCGAACGCGTGTAGCTGCGTAGCCCGGGTGGAATCGGGCCACGCTGGAACCGCCAGCGTTGGTTGGCGATCACTTCGCTCACCCGATCGGGCAACTTCAGTCGCGGGACCGCGCCAGCCAGCGCTCGAACGCGCTCGCCTGCTATCCATCCATCGGGTGCAACATTGAAAACGCCATCCAACTCCTGCTCGGCAGCAAGCAGCACAGCATCGGCGAGGTCGTCGAGATGAAGGAATTGCGCCGGTGGATCGGCGGTGCCCACGCGTTGACCCATACCCGCGGCGAGCGCGGCAGCCAAGCGACTGGTGTCGTCGGCAGCCATTCCGATCGCGGGGCGCAACACGGTGACCGTGCGGCCAGGCAGTTCGCGACGCCACTCATCGACCAGCTGCTCAGCGGCGCCGAGTTGACGGGCAAACGCAAATTCGACGTCGGGACGCAGCAGCGCGTCCTCCGTCAGCGGTACCGGGTTGTTCTCCCACGCTCCGTACACCATCGCCGATGACACCAAGACTATGTGGCGCACATGCGAGCTCTCATGCAGAACCTCTGGGAGACCGCCGAGTGAGCCGCGGTCAAGAACTGCGCTGTCGGCTGCCAGCCACACCATTACCTCGCTTGCTGCTGCATCGGCCGGGCTCATGGCCGTGCTGGCATTGAGAAGCCGGTGAATCCGCGAACCGAGACCACCGGTGCCGTTACCGACCCAAACCCGCGTCATGCCGGTCGCCGACGCACTCGCGTCGCTATCCGATGCCGTGGTGGCGGGGCTCATCGCGCTTGACGCTAGCGGTTCGCGGAATGTGTTCATAAGCTGCGCGCATGGAAGACGACGAGTCGTCCGCGGAATTCGGCGACAATCCGTTCGCGAACCTTCCGATGTTCGGCGACCTAGCGAAGGCCCTCGCAGGGCAAGGTCCGCTGAACTGGGACGCGGCCCGTCAGTTCGCGGCGATGGCAGCGACCAACAAGAGCGGCGACGCCGCAATCTCCGAAGGCAACGTCGAACCGACCGTGCGCATCGCGCTTGGCGATTTGGCGCGCATCGTCGAGTTGCATGTACGCGACCTCAGCGGACTCGACACCGCATTTCCGGAAGTAACGCCCGTGACGCGTGGGGTGTGGGCTCAACGCGCGCTTGAGGCGTATCGGCCGCTGTTCACCGAGCTCGCGACATCGCTCGGCCGTCGTCCATCGCCAGATGAGAACGACGACGCCGATCCGCTAGCCGCGATGATGAGCAATCTCACCCAGATGATGGCGCCCTCGATGATGGGGATGGCCGTCGGTTCAATGGTCGGCCGACTCGCAGCGCGCACATTCGGACAATACGACCTACCCATTCCGCGCAGCGATCGCGCGCTGATGTTGGTGCCCGCCAACATCGACCAGTTCGCAGTCGATTGGAGCTTGCCGATCGACGAGATGCGGTTGTGGGTACTGGCTCAGGAAATGATCGGTCACACACTTTTCGGTTTCGAGCGGCTCTGCGAGCAACTGAGCGCGATGGTGCGACGCCATGTTGGCGCGTTCAGGCCGGATGCGTCCGCGGTCGCCGAGCATCTGGGCTCGCTTGAAGTTGGCGATGACGACCCGATGGCTGCGATGCAGCAACTACTTTCTGACCCCGCTTTGCTACTTGGTGCAGTGCAATCGCCCGAGCAGCATGCGCTCGCTCCCCAACTCGATGCGGCGATCGCCGCTGTTGTCGGTTCGGTCGATTACCTCGTGGATGCTGTGTCCGCTCGCGTGGTTGGCGGCGATGCGTTACGAATCGCCGAGGCCGTGCGTCGACGCCGATTCGAAGCTTCGCCAGACGATCTCTTTGTCGAGCGCCTACTCGGCCTGCAACTCACACAAGAGCAGGTGCAGCGCGGCAAGACGTTCACCGCTGGCGTTGTCGATCGTGTCGGCGAGCACGGGTTGGTGAAGTTCTTCTCCGGCGAACAACCGTTGCCTACGCCCGCCGAATTGGAAGCGCCGGGATTGTGGATCGCCCGCCTAGAACTCTGACCGGCCCTGCCCAGAACGGCCACTCTGAACGCGACTAGACGCGCGTCAGACGTTCCTCGACGAGTCGCAATATCCACGGCGCGTCCACATCAGTGCACACGTTCACCGGCGGGCGACCGCGCCACGCGGATGGTGCCGCGTCGTCGGTGTCGCCCATGTTCGGCCAGGTCTTGCCACGACTGAAGCTTTGTGTCTCGACGCGGATCGGCCACTGCTGCGTCGTGAAAGCGTCGGGGTCCAGCAAGTAGGCAACAGCCGACGGGTCGTGAACGAAGATGCCGTCGGTGTGGTTTCTCGTTTCGAAGAAGTTTCGATACAGCGGCAGCGCCGCGGCCAGCAATGCCGCCATCGGTGTATCGGCGGCGCTGATGCGATCGATCGCGGCGCCGGACAAATTGATCCGATGGGTGACGTCGAGTCCGACCATCGTTACTTTCCACTTTGCACCGAACACGAGGTCGGCCGCTTCCGGATCGTTGTTGATGTTCGCTTCCGCGACCGGCGTTGCGTTGCCCGGCGCCAGCGCGTTGCCACCCATCACGACGACCTCGTCGACCAGATCGACGATGTCGGGATGATGCTGCAACGCCAACCCAAGGTTGGTGAGCGGGCCGACCGCTAGCAACGTGATCTTGCCCGGATCGGCAGCGATCGTCGAGTAGAGAAACTCGTGCGCCGGCGTATCGATCGGCGGACGACTGGGCTCGCTGATCGCAGCATCGCCAAGACCGTTGTAGCCGTGCACCCACGGCGCTGGCCCAATGTACGTCGCGGCGAGCGGAGCATTCGGCCCGAACGCGACCGGAATGTCGTCGCGACCCGCTGCGTCCAGCAACACGCGCGCGTTGCGCGTGGTCACCGCAGTGTGCGCGTTACCGAAGATGGTTGTCAGTCCGACGACGTCCAGTTCCGGCGATGCCAATGCCATGAAGATGGCCATCGCATCGTCGACGCCAGGATCGGTGTCGATGATCAGTTTGCGTGTCAGGGCTGACGCCCCGTGAACGCGAGCAGCTTGGTTTGCTCGTCGGCTGAATCGGGAACCGCAACACGCGCACCGAACTGACCTGCGGTTTCGGTCACGCCTTGTCCTCAGTTGCCGCTACCGCGTGAGCGTCGTGGTGATAGCCCTCGACGTCGATCCTGGGCAGCAGGCGGTCGATCCACTTCGGAATCCACCAGTTGCGATTGCCGAGCAGTTCCATGGTTGCGGGCACCAGCAACATACGGACGACTGTCGCGTCAATCGCGACAGCAAAGGCAAGGCCAAGACCGAACAACTTCAGCGAGCGGTCGTCGCCGAGCGCAAACGCGCTGAACACGCATACCATGATCAAGGCGGCAGCGGTAATCACGCGTGCGGTAACCGCGAGACCGTCGGCAACTGCCGTTCCGTTGTCGCCGGTGCGGTCGTATTCCTCTTTGATCCGTGAGAGCAGGAACACCTCATAGTCCATCGAGAGCCCAAAGACGATCGCGAACAACATCATCGGCACCCACGCCTCGATGGGACCCGGCTTGTCGACTCCGATGAGCTCGCTTGCCCAGCCCCATTGGAAGATGGCGACGATGACGCCATACGCGGCACCGATCGACAGCAGGTTCATGACCACTGCCTTCAACGGCACCAGCAGGCTGCGGAACACGGCCATCAAGAGCAGGAAGCTGAGGACCAGCACGGCTCCGATCAACAGCGGCAGACGGCTACCGAGATACGTCGCGAAGTCCATACCCGCCGCCGTTTGACCGCCAACCAGGGCGTCGACACCGCTGGCGGGCACAACTTCGTCGCGCAGTCGGTTGACGAGGTCGTTAGTGGCCTCGTCCTGCGGTGCGCTATCGGGAATCACGCTGACGATCGCCAAACCCGGGCGTAGCGGATCCGGCGGCGAGAAGGCTGCAGCCACACCCTCGGTGCCGCGCAGCAGTTTCACGAATTCCTGGCGGGTCACATTGTCGTCGGCAGCATCGCCGGTGACGGTGATCACCAGCGGACCGTTAGAGCCGGGGCCGAACCCGTCGGCAAGTAGGTCGTATGCCTTGCGGACCGTCTGGTCTTCGGACTGGTTGCCCATGTCGCCAAAGCCGAGGCGAATCGAGAACAGCGGAATCATGAGGAAGACGAGCAACCCGGCAGCGATGGCAAGCACCGGCCACGGCCGGCGCTGAACGATACGGCTCCATCGGAACCACAAACTCTGTTCGCGCGGTCGATTCTGGCGGTGCGGCACTGGCTTGCGCAGCGACTTCACGAAGATGCTGAGCACCAGCAGGACGACGGCGACTGCGAGGCCCGCCAATAGAATTGCGATGTTGGTTGTAATGACCGCGCCGAGACCGGCGACAACCAGCACACCAAGCGCGCCTAGTGCGGCGCGCGACGTGATGTCGATGCGCTTGCCGGTCATCGCTAATAGTGCGGGAAGCAATGTGATCGACGCGATCATCATGATGAGCACGCCGACTGCGGCACCGGTGGCGAGACCCTGAATGAACGGAAGCCCGATGATGTACAACCCGAGCAACGAAATCATCACTGTGATGCCAGCGAACACAACTGCACGACCACTCGTGTCGACGGCTTCGACAACGGCCTCCTCCACCGACAATCCATCGTGCAGTGCATCGCGGTAGCGAGTCACGATGAACAGCGCGTAGTCGATGCCAACGCCGAGCCCGATCATCGTCACCATCTGACTTGTGAAGTCCGGCATCGACTGCAAATGGCTCAGCAAGCCCACGATGGCGGTACCCATGCCAAGCCCGACGAGCGCCGTACCGATCGGCAAGCCCATGGCGATGATCGAGCCGAATGCGAGCACGAGAATCACAACCGCGGCGATGATGCCGAGCGCTTCCGAAGCGGGGAACTCGAACTTGCTGAAGATCCAGCCGCCGTACTCGATCTGCAACTTGCTGCCATCGGCCTGCGTCGGCGGGACGGAATCACCCAACTCAAGGATCTCGTCGGCGAGATCCATGGCCTCTTTCTGGGTGCGCTCGGTGATCTTCAGTCGCGCAACGCCAACAGTGCCATCGTCGCTGATCTCGGGATCGGAGGCATCGAACGGACTGGTGACCTGAACGCCCTCGAGTGCGTCGACTTCAGCGAAGAACGCAGACAGCGATTCGCGAATCTCCGCCGTGTCGACACCGTCCGGCGAGTAGAAGACGATGTCGGCATCGAAGCCCGCTGCTTCGTCACTAACACTTTCGAGCAGTTCGAATACGTCGCGTGCTTCGCCGCTCGGCAACTTCATTTCGGTATGGAAGTCGGTGCCAGCCGCACCGGATGCTGCTGACAGCGCGATGAATGCAGGAATCCAGATTCCGAACACGACCAGCTTGCGCCGACGGACACACCACCGACCCAAGCGGGCAAGCAGATGAGGTTTACGAGTGGATTGCGGGGTGAGCGACGTGGTCACGTCGATCCTTTCGTAACGGGCCGGGTTCGCAAAATGTATACGGAATCTGCCACAATCGCCCACGTGGCTGCGGTCGAAGTTGTGGGACTGACCAAGACCTACCGCGCAAAATCCGCGAGCACGAAGGCGGTCGATGGACTTGACCTACGCATCGAACTCGGCGAGATCTTTGCGCTGCTTGGCCCTAACGGTGCCGGCAAAAGCACAACGATCGAAATTTTGGAGGGTTACCGCAATCGCGACAGCGGCGAAGTTGCCGTACTCGGAGTCGACCCACAGCGAGGCGACGCGGCATGGCGTTCGCGAATCGGCATCGTGCTGCAGGCGACGAAAGATCTCACGGAGCTCACGGTCGTGGAATCGCTGAACACGTTCGCCGCCTTGTATCCGCGACCACGGCCCATCGATGAAGTGCTCGAGCTGGTGGGACTGAGCGATCAGGCCAACCAGCGCGGCAACCAACTATCCGGAGGCCTGCGTCGCCGACTCGACGTCGGACTAGGGATTCTTGGCCGCCCGGAACTGTTATTCCTCGACGAGCCGACGACTGGTTTCGACCCCGAAGCACGCCGCCACTTCTGGTCGATGATTCAAGGTCTGCGCGCAGAGGGCACGACGATCCTTCTGACGACGCACTACCTCGATGAAGCCGAAGCCTTAGCCGATCGAGTTGGCGTCATCAACCACGGAAGGCTGATCGCGCTGGACACGCCCCGCGGTCTTGGTGGGCGCGGCAAGGCACTGGCCAAGGTCAGTTACCGCGATGCCGGTGGCAAGATCGTCGAGATCGAGTCGGATACGCCAACGCAGGTCGTGCGCGACCTCGCCAAGGCAAACCCCGGCGAGCTGCCCGAACTCAAGATCACTCGACCGAGTTTGGAAGATACGTACCTTGCAATGATTGGCGGCGCGAAGGATGAGTGACACGCGTACTGAAACGGCCCGTGAAGCGGCTGGTGAAATGGCTTCGGTGAGCTATCTCGCGATCTGCTGGGCGCGAATTCTGGCCGAGCTCAAGTCATTCTTTCGCCAGCGTGAGTCCGTCGTGTTCACGATTGCATTCCCGCTGATCTTGCTAGTGCTCTTCGGCTCGATCTTCGGCAGTCAAGACGAGATCGTTCCTGGTACTCCCTTCGTCAACTACTTCGTTGCGGGCATGCTCGGTGCCAGCTTGATGACATCGAGCTTTCAGAACCTGGCGATCACCATCGCCATGGAACGCGATGCCGGCCTGTTGAAGCGCTTGCGTGGAACACCGATGCCCAAGAGCGCGTTCTTCGTCGGGAAGGTCGGCGTAGTGATGGTGGTGTCACTGTGCTCGCTGGCCCCGATGTTGGCATTCGGAGTGTTGTTCTTCGACCTCGAGTTGCCGGTCGATGCAAAGCATTGGGCCGTGTTCGCGATGATCTATGTACTTGGGGTTACGGCGTGCACGATGTGCGGCATCGCGTTCTCGTCGATTCCGAAGAACGGCCAATCAGCGCCGGCACTGGTGTCGCCGATCGCGATCGTGCTGCAATTCATCTCGGGTGTGTTCTTCGTGTACAGCGATGTACCCAGTTGGTTGCAGCGAGTCGGCGCGATCTTTCCGTTGAAGTGGATGTGCCAAGGACTTCGTTACGCATTTCTGCCCGACGAAGCCAAGACCCGCGAAGTCACCGGCGACTGGGAACTCGACCGCATTGCGTTGGTGCTAGGTATTTGGATCGTCGTCGGGCTGGTGTGGTGCTTGCGCTCATTCCGCTGGCGCAACCGCGCCGACGGCTAGGCAGCATCTAGCGCGGCGACGAGCTTCGGCGGGGCGATGACGCGATAGGCGTCCTTGCAGATCGCGGCGACTTCGTTCCAGTCGACTTTGCCGTCCAGGCGGACACCGAGCCACCCTCGTCCGCCGACATATGGCGGTCGGAAAAATCGTTGCGGCTCGGTCTCGACCAGTTCCTCCTGCGCTCCGGGTGGCGCTGCGCACCACAGGTGCGGGAACTGATTTTCATGGTGACCTTTTGCCCAGAGATGCACGAACTGCTTCTTGACGAAGAAGGCCGGTGCACTGTGGCTTGTCTTTTCGGTGACCTCAGGCAGCGCCATGCAGATCGCCCGCACGCGTTCCTCGATCGTCTTGGCAGCCACGAGTGCAACCGTATCCGTCAACCGGTTTACACGTTGACAACGATCTTGCCCTGCGCGTGGCCTTCACCCAAGTAACGCATTGCGTCTTGGCGACGAAGAACGTTGCCTTCCTACGACTGCCGATTGCTGCCAGCCGCATCTTCAAGATGTGACTCAGCTGTCCCATCAGGCGACTGCCCTTCGGCGCGCCGACGACGACGACGACCTTCGCTTTCGGCTGCAACACGCGCCGACACGCTGACCATCCTCTACTACCGGCGACATCAAGCAGCAGGTCGTAGCGCTGATCACTGCGGGTGAAGTCGTCCGTGGAGTAGTCGATCACGTGATCGGCACCGAGCGACCGCATGAGTTCGACGTTGCGCGTGCTGCACACGGCAGTCACCTCCGCCCCCGACCACTTCGCGATCTGCAGCGCGGTGAGAGCAGCGATCGCCACCGAGCCAGCCTGCTCCATTGTCACGTTTGCCGATCTTGCGACGATCGCGCGTTCTTCGCGAACAACCACACGTACACGATCGTCCGTCTCGCCGAAGGAACGTTCGAGGCAATCCGAGCCTGACAGACGTTCACGCCAAGTCAGTGGCCGACGGCAACAGTGAACCAGCCCGATCGTGCCCGGGAAGAACTACTTCTTCCCGGGCTTCGACGGCCGCTGGCGGAGAGCGCTCCCTGCTGCGCTCTTCGCCGCTTTGGACGCGGACTTCGAGTGGAGCGTCTTGGCTGCAGCCGAACCGGCCGACTTGCGCGTCACACTGGCGGACTTCGTCTGGGACAGCGCGCTGCCTGCAGCACTCTTTGCTGCCTTTGTCGCGGACTTCGACTGGAGCGTCTTGGCAGCGGACGCAGCCGCCCGCTGACCGGTGCTTCCTTTGTTGGCAGCCATCAGGCTCATCCTTCTCGTCGAACGTTCGACGGTTCTGCGATGCGTACGCACGCCCGACTCCATCGGGTCAGTTGGAGTGGGGCCGAGTGCGAAACTGGGCGACCCGGGATCGAGGGCTACGCGACGACCGTCATCGAAGACCGCGAAGAGTTCCAACCTTGCTCCGATTGCCTCGACGTAGCGACGAACAGTTGGCACGGAGGAGTTGCCCGATCGCTCAATCTCCGACACGGTCGGCTGAGTGACCAGCAGACGATGAGCAAGCTCCACCTGAGTCAGATCCGCACCGCGCCGCAGATGAGACAATGCTAGGCCAAAGTCTTCAGCGAGGTTCTCGAGGTGGGCGCTAGAGAGCGCACTATCCGAGACAGGGCGCAGCTTCTTGATGTCGCTCCATTGTTTGGTCATTTCTCGTCTCCTTTCTTGCTCGTCTCTTTGAGGTACTCGTCGTAGAGATGGTCGGCCTGAGGAATCGCTTTCTCGTACCAACCCCTCCAGTCACTTTGTTTGTCACCGCCGAGCAGCAGAACAGCTGACGACGACGGGTCGAATACGAAGAGCACACGTAACGTGCTCGCTCGCAACTCCTTCATGTTGTGGTGCTGGCTGCCCTTGATCGCGTCAACGACGGGACGGCCGAGCGATGGACCAACCTGTTCCAAAAGGTCGACTCGATCGACTATCCGAGCGCGGTCGGCCTCGTCGAGTTCCACAAACCAAGCCTCGAACTCCTCAGTGCCGACCACCTCCCAGGTCATGAGCTCATCATAGGTCGTAGTCGATATAGGCACAACCCTATGTTCGGGAGCCGGGCTGTGCATCTGGGCGCGATTTCATATCGATTCCGCCAGCGGTTTCGCGCCTGTGGGCGCGGCTTACACGGTGAGAATGATCTTGCCCTGCGCGTGGCCTTCACCCAAGTAACGCATTGCGTCGGCCGTTTCGGCGAGTTCGTAGCGACGATCGATGACCGGCTTCACCTTGCCGGCTTCCATCAGGTCGGCCAGCACCTGCAGATCGGCCTTGTTGAACTTGGCGATGAAGAACGTGACCTTGCGGCGGCTACCGATTGCCGCAAGTCGCATCCGCAACAAGTGACCCAACGGGCCGAGCAGGCGGCCGCCCTTTGGTGCCCCCACCATCACAAGCGTCGCCTTCTTCTTCATCACCCGTCGGCAGGCAGACCACGACCGACTGCCCGCGATGTCGAACAGCACGTCGTAGCGCCGATCGCTGAGCGTGAAGTCGTCGCTTGTGTAGTCGACAACGTGGTCGGCTCCGAGCGAGCGCGCCAGCTCGACATTGCGCGGGCTGCACACCGCGGTGACTTCGGCTCCCATCGACTTGGCGATCTGCACAGCAAATGTGCCGACACCGCCAGATGCGCCGTTAATGAGTACCTGCTGTCCGGGCTGCAAGTTGCCTTTGTCGCGGAGACCCTGCAAAGCAGTAAGGCCGGCAACGCCGACCGACGCAGCTTGCTCGACCGTCACGTTCGCGGGTCGCTTGACAATGGCACGCTCTTCACGAACACCGACGTACTCGGCGAACGCGGCGTCGCGGCCGCCGAACACTTCATCTCCGACCTGAAACTGCGTGACGTCCTTGCCGATCGCCTCGACGGTTCCAGCGAAGTCAACGCCGACTGTTCTGCTACGAGGCTTGAAGATGCCCGTCGTCACGCGCATGATCAACGGTGTGCCAGCGACCACGTAACACTCAGCCGGATTGGCGGAGGTGGCGCGCACCCGCACCAATAGCCCATCGTCGGTGAGTGGTGGCTGCTCGATTTCTTCCAACGAGAGCACATCTGGTGACCCGAACTTGTTGCGCACTATTGCTTTCATTGCATGTTCCCTTCGCTCGCAGGATCCGCCAACACGGTGATGACCACATTTCCTGTCTTCTGACCTGTTTCGACGTACGTCGTTGCCTCAACGATCTCCTCGAGCGGATACGAGCGATCGATGACCGCTCGGTACTTGCCGGCATCGATCAGCTCCTTGAGAAAGATGATCTCCGCCTTGCTGTACGTCGGTATCGGGAGCGTCACACGTCGACCGCCCAATAGCCGAGTCAATCTGGTTGCAAGAGCCAGAAACGGGACATGCCACATGAACCCAAGGTCGGTGTCGATGTACGTGCCGCCCGACCTCACTGACCGGCGGCAGCGTCTGAACGAATGCTTTCCGACCGCGTCGAAAACAACGTCGTACGTCTCGCCGTTCTTGGTGAAGTCGTCTTGCTGGTAGTCGATCACAGCGTCGGCACCCAGCGATTTGACGAGTTCGACATTCTTGGTGCCGCAGACGGCGGTGACATGTGCGCCGAAGTGACGAGCCAACTGCACTGCCGCCGTGCCGATCGAACCGGAGGCGCCATAGATGAGAATGCTCCGGCCCTCATGAAGGTCGGCACGTCTCAGACACCCACGCGCGATCATCGCTCCGTCACACACTGCCGCCGCCTGTTCGAATGACATGCTTGTCGGCTTGGGCGCCAGTACGCGGCCCTCGCGCACACAGACGTATTCGGCGTGTGCGCCGGAGCCAGCGATACCGAAAACATGGTCGCCGACTTCGAACTTGCTGACTGCCGCGCCCACTGCCGCTATCTCGCCAGCCAACTCGCCGCCGAGAATCCTTCGCTTTGGTCGACGCAGCCCGGTAAAGAAGCGTACGAAGAATGGCACAGGTTGACGAAGGCCACAGTCGGATCGGTTGACGGTGGTCGCGTGCACCTTGATCAACACTTCGTCGTCTTTAGGAATCGGCCGCGCGACTTCCTCAATGCGCACAACTTCTGGTGATCCGTATCGGTCGTGAACTGCGGCTCTCATTGTCGTTGCTGACACGTCATTTCCTTTCGGTCGTTTTGGAACCAGTTGCTCGTGACACGCGATGGATGGGCCCACCGTTCTTCCACGCGCGGCCAGCGCGGTAGAGCTCGGCCGGTCGACCACCCGATGGGCCGGGTTGGGTTCGGCGACCAGTCGGAATCACCCATCCGTCCTCCGCCACAACGCTGCGTCGGAAATTGGCCGCATCCAGTTCAACCCCCCAGGTGGCTTCGTAGACCGCTCGCAACTCCGCCAACGTGAACGTCGGCCCCACGAACGCGGTGGCAATTCCCGTGACCTCGAGTTCCACGCGCACTCGTTCGATTGCGTCGCGAACGATTTCCAAATGATCGAATGCCAACTCGAGCTTGCCGCGCAGGACGTCGGTGACGGGCACCAGCACTGCATCGGCCGCGTCCGTGCCAGCCACGATCGTTCCGACGTCGCGCAATACCGCCAGGTATCCGACGGTCACTACATTCATCCGTGGGTCGCGCGCCGGATCGCCGTATGCCCCGAACTGCGTCAGCAGTGTCGGCACGTCAACGCCGGTCTCTTCAGCAAGCTCTCGCCGCGCGGCCTCGTGCAACGTTTCGTTAGGACGCTTGAAGCCACCTGGGATCGCCCACATGCCCTTGAAGGGCGCTTCGCCACGACGCACCAGCAACATGCGCAGGGCACCCTCAGCCATCGTGAGGATCACGACGTCGACCGTCACGGCGAAAGCCGGGAACTGCGACGGGTCGTAATCGTTGGGCGAGTTGCTGGCAGATTTAGTCACCACGACTCTTACCCTACCACGGTTCTGGTCGCTTAGACAACAACCAGTGGCAAACTTGTTGACTCGGCTCCTTGGCTCAGGATGCTCGGAGCCAGCCAACAACCACGGCGCTTGACAGATCCATAGTGCACACCAGTGCAGGGTCGTCAATCTTCTCCAGGCCCGTACTAACTGTCGCCAATGGTCCGGTCACGTGAACGACCCATTGCCCGCCTTGCCCGGCGATGATGTCGTCTGCCTCAAGGCACACAACCTGACGGTCGCGGGCAGCGATGGCAACCGGAGAGCCCAAGTCGGCGGAAACGAGTAGTGCCTGCCGTTCAAGCCGGAACCGGACCGGCGCGACGAACGGGAGCGCGAATCGAGTCAACGCGAGGCGCGCCAAATCGGTGCCCGCCAACAATTGCAAGCACTCGTCCACCGCCAAGCGTTGAAGCCGGAGACCCAGAGTCATGCATTTGAGTGTGACCCGCCGCCCCGCCTCCGAATAGGGCCGAAAGCCACCACTACTTCAGGGTTGCTTCCCAAACCAGTCTGGTGCCGCCATTTACACCGGGTGCAATAGCGAACCGTCCCGCCACGGCCGCCGCGCGTTCGCGCAAGTTCGCCAGACCGTTTCCAATCACTGCAGACTCCAAAACGACACCGATGCCGTCGTCGGTAACGATCATCGTCAGACGAGGTCCGTCCACCGCGATCTCAACATGGACTCGTGTGGCCGCCGCGTGGCGAGCAACATTCGACAACGCTTCGCGGAGACTGAACAGCAGGTGGTCAGCAACTGAGTGGGGCACTGCACTGTCGATCGGGCCGCGGATCAGGCATTGCGGGTCGAAACCGAGCGCACCGGTCGCGTCGTTGCAGACCGAGATGACGTCCGCACGGACGCTACGCGAATCCGATGCCTGTCGGTTGAGTTCGAAGATTGATGAGCGCACGCGCTGGATCGTTAAGTCGAGATCGTCGACCACTCGCGCGATGCGGTCGGCCACTGGCGTTTCTCGGGTCAATTGTGCCGCCGATTGCAATGTGAGGCCAGCAGCGAACAGCCGCTGGATGACGTCGTCGTGCAGGTCGCGGGCAATTCGTTCGCGCTCGTTGAGTAGCGACATCGCCGATTGGTGCGACTGCAGGCGCGAGTTGTCAATCGCCAATCCAGCGGCAGCGGCGAGACCGATCGCGAGTTCCTCATCGACATCGGTGAACGGACCACCACCAGCCTTATCAGTGAGGTAGAGGTTGCCGAACACAGAGTTGCGCAACAGGATCGGCACACCCAGGAACGTCTTCATCGGCGGATGATTCGGTGGGAATCCAAAGCTGTCGGGGTGCGCGTTCAGATCGGTAAGCCGCAACGGCTTCGGGTCGACGATCAGCAATCCGAGAATCCCTAGCCCTTCCGGACGGTGCCCGATTCGGTCGGCAGCCTCGTCATCGATTCCGACGGTGATGAACTCGACCAACGAGGTCCCGGTCGGGTCGAGCACCCCCACTGCGCCGTACTGAGCGTCGACCAGGCTGGTCGCGGTGTCGACGATGCGACGCAGGATCATCGGCAAGGTCAGGTCGGACCCGATCGCCATCACGGCGTCGAGCAGTTTGCGCAAGTGGTCGACGCCCGCATGCTCCAGTCCGCTCACCTGCCGAACGGTAGTCTCGTCAGCAAATGCTGCGCGTATTCCTTCTCGACGATCATGAAGTAGTCCGGCGCGGTGTACGCGACATGCTGGAAGCGACCGGCGACATCGAGGTCGTCGGCGAAGCCGCGACCGCCGCTGAGGCACTCCAGCGAGTTCCCGCAACGGCGCCAGACGTGGCGGTTCTCGACGTGCGGCTGCCCGACGGGAGCGGGATAGAGGTGTGCCGCGAACTCCGCTCGCAGCTACCCGACTTGAAGTGCCTCATGTTGACATCCTTCACCGACGACGAAGCCTTGATCGATGCTCTGATGGCTGGAGCGTCTGGCTACGTGTTGAAGGACATTCGCAGTGGCGGTCTCGTTGAGAGCATCCGCCGTGTGGCTGCTGGCGAGTCGCTGCTTGATCCACATGCCACGGCTCGGGTATTGGAACGACTGCGCAACCCAACGGCACGGGACGAGCGGCTCGCATCGTTGAGCCCGCAAGAGTCCCGAATTCTCGGCCTGCTGGCGAAGGGCATGACGAATCGGCAGATAGCGACCGAAATGTATCTAGCCGAGAAAACGGTGAAGAACTACGTCTCTAATCTGCTGCTCAAACTCGGCATGCACCGGCGAACCGAAGCTGCGGTGTACGCGGCGCGCCTCGGCGAGCGCACGAATAAACCCAAGCAGTAGCGGCTTTCGCCTTAGGGGCTTTAGTCCCTGCCGGTTCGTGGCACACGCCCCTGCCTGCGATGCTGATGTTTGCGTACTTTGAACTCAGTAGGACCTAACGAAGGAGACTGAGCAATGAGTACAGCACAGACCGGAAATCGCGGAACTGGAAAACTAGTAGGCATCATTCGGAAGCCGTTCGGATTGCTCGGGATTTTCCTGATCGTTGTCGGGATCGGCTACTTCGTGGGCGCTGGTGTCGCCTACAGCAAGGTGCAGGGCGGCTACGACGCGCTACAAGCCTTTAGCGAAGTGCAAAACGTCCAGCTGAACTACAACGAGGATGGCCAACTTGTCGACCGCGGCGAAGTCGCTGGCGGCGAGGCGATCAGGTCGCTGCTGGAAGACGACTGGGGTTTCCCGGTCGTTGAGTCCGACCTGGATCCCAACGATCCGCTCGTCAACAGTGCCACCGAATACATGTACCAGATGGCAACGATTGCGTATCACACGTTGCACGGCACCCAGACAGTGGTGCTGAGCGAAGCTGCGCTGACCGGTGACGACGGCCTAGCCACCGAGTACGACTGCAACGGCGAGATGGTCGCAGTGCCGGATCCGTTCCCGGCTGAGGGTGTGACCTGCGACTTCGAGGTCGACGGTCGCTACTGGACTGGGTTCGACCGTTCGGTTCCGGTTGAGGCTGCGGCTCGCGACAAGGCGTGGAGCGGTACTGCTCACGCGCTGGTAGCCGAGCTAGGTGTGGGTGCGGCGACGCACAGCACGCTGCAGTTGGCTCTCGGTGTAGCAGCGTTGCTCGCCGGCTTGGGTGTGGTCTGCATGGCGATGGGCGTTGCTTTCATCTGGGAAACAATGCGCCGCAACAAGGTCGTGGTTCCGGAAGCGACCGCTTAGGCACGCTTCACGAACGGTCACGATCGAGGCGACTCGATGAACAAACGACAACCCGGTGGGTCCTTCTACGGAGGGACCCATCGGGCGTTTTTGCAACTTGCAGTGGCTGATCTTGCACTCGGCTCACCGTCGAGCACGGCTGGACTCGAGTCGTGGCTGACTACAGCGATGATGCAACTACTGGTACAGAGCCCAGACTCACTGCGTTAGATGACGGCCGCGTCGCCAACCAACAGCCAGTCATCACGAGAACAAACCCCACGAGTGTTGCGGACGTTACCGACTCGTCGAGCAGCACTGCGCCGAGAGCGACCGCCACCACCGGATTGGCGAACGTGATCAGCGGCGCACGTGCCGGGCCGATCTCGTCCAGCAACTTGAAGAAGACAACAAACGCGAGTCCTGTGCACACCAGTGCGAGTGCGATCACGGCGAGCACCGACTGAAGCGTCGGATGGTTGGACGCCGCCGAAACGCCAGCTATCGGCGCGTAGAGCAAAGCGACAGCACCAAGCGAAACCCCGATGACACCAAACGACGGCACGCCAGCAAGTTTGCGCTCGATGATGAACGGTGCAGTCCCGTAGCAGACGCACACGATCAGCACCATCGCGATGCTCCACAATGGCGGTGCCGAGTCGCCGCGCAAGTCGTTGCCGACGAGGAACGCGACACCGGCGAACCCGACGAAGATGCCCAGCACACGCACCCTGCGCAAGGCTGACTGATCGCCGAGGGAAAACGCAGCGATGGCGCCCACGATCGGCACAGTTGCAATGATGAGTCCGGCAAGTCCCGACGCCAGGTGCTGCTCGGCGATGGCCAACAAGATCCACGGGATGGCCATCTCGATGATGGCGAACGCCAAGACCGGGCGCCAGCGGCGCAGCGCAGGGACGATCGCGTTATTCCGATGCGCGAGAACCAGCAACACCGTTGCCGCAATCGAGGTGCGGCCGAATACCACCATCGCCGGCTCGAGTTGGCGCACTGCCACACGAATCAGCAGATATGGGATTCCCCAAATGAACGACATCGCGACGAACAACACCCACCCGCGCTTTGTCATTCGGTGATGCTCACAGCTTCAACGACGCGGAAGCAATCGCAATCCGGAATCGCAACCATTAGCAACCAGTCACATAGCGTCGCTGGCGCTGCGCGCTGCTTGCTCAAGGCGGTCGCGGTAGTCCTTCCACCATGACGCATCCCCCGGCGCCATGTTTGCGTTGCCAGCGCGCAAGCCCGCGGCACCATCAACGAGTTCACGAACAATGTCGGCTTGCCCGGCGTGTCGGTTCGTCTCCGCGATCATGTGGACCATCAGCAACTGCAGCGTCACCTCACGGCGATTTTCCGGCCACCAGGGAACTTGTCCGAGCGAGTCGAGTTGCAGCTGATCGATCGTCGCGTCGGAGTGGGCAGTCACGCGTTGGTATATGCCGAGTATGTATTCCCGCGTTTCGTCCGCCGTGGCCCACATGTCGGCGTTCGGCTCGGCATCATCGTCGGTCCATGGCATCGGCTCAGTGAATGGCCGATCGAAGCACTCGCCGAAGTAGCCAGCTTCCACACTCGCCAAGTGCTTGACCAGCCCGAGCAGATTGGTACCGGTCGGTACCAGCGGCCGCCGAGTGTCGTACTCGCTGAGGCCGTCGAGCTTCCACACGATGGCCTCACGGGCGACGCGAAGGTAGTGACGAAGTACATCTTTCGGATCATTATCAGCCATTGCGGAAGGCAGCGTACTTTGCGACGATTCAGGCGTGCGAACACTGAAGACCGACTACCTCGTCATCGGCGCTGGCGCGATGGGCATGGCCTTCACGGACGCGCTCATTGACCATGCGGACGTACACGTCACGCTCGTCGACCGTCGCCATGCGGCCGGCGGGCACTGGCAGGATGCGTATCCCTTCGTGCAGTTACATCAAGCGTCGCTGTTCTACGGCGTCGCATCGACCGTGCTGGGCAACGGGACGTTGCAGCGGAACGGCCCTGAGGCGGGGCTTCAGGAACGGGCCCGTCAGTCGGCAATTCAGGCCTACTACGACGACATCCTGCATCGGCGCTTTCTCGCCACTGGCCGCGTCAGCTTTCTCGGAGGCAGCAAGTATCACTCCGAAGGCTCGTCGCATCTCGTGACGTCGCGGGTGTCGGGTGAGACAGTGAAGGTCGAGGTGCGACGCCGCGTCGTCGACGCCACGTACCTCGCGCCGACGATTCCCGCGACGACCCCGCCACCTTTCGGTGTAGCCGACGATGTCCGAGTCGTTGCCATCAACGAACTCGCGAGGTTGGACGTCACGCCGAACCGCTTTGTGATCGTCGGTTCCGGCAAGACCGCGACCGACGCGGTTGTGTGGTTGTTGACGAACGGCGTCGCGCCGGATCGCATCGTCTGGGTGCGCCCGCGCGACCCCTGGATGCTCAATCGTGCCGTCGTCCAACCCGATCCGGTCGTGGCGCTTGGGCTTGCCGCAGACACCATGACGGCGGCCGCCAACGCTGCGTCGCCGGATGACATGTTCCTGCGCCTCGAAGCTGCCGGCGTGATGTTCCGATTCGACACCGACGTTGTTCCGACGATGGCCAAGACCCCCACTCTCGCTGCGTGGGAACTCGAACTGCTCCGCACCGTCGAGAACGTCATTCGCCTGGGGCACATCAAGCAAGTGACGCGCAGCGAGATCGTCCTCAACGAAGGTTCGGTGTCCCTGGAACCGAATTCTTTGATCGTGCACTGCGCCGCCTCCGGTCTGCAGTACCCGCCGCCAGTTGACCTGTGGAGTGCGGACAAGATCCGACTGCAGACTATTCGGGCCGGCTTCCCGTGCTTCAACGCAGCTCTTGCTGGCTATGTGGAGGCCACCCGCGCCGACGACCGAGAGCGCAACCGCTTGTGCCCGCCCAACACCCTTTCAAACAACACTTCCGATTGGGCGCTGATGCAAGTTCGCGGAACTGCCGCGACGCGTACGTTCGGAGCGGAGCCCGACATCGCCACATGGGCCAACGGCTGCGCGTTGAACCCCGCACGCATCGAACCGTCGCAACGCGAGGACCCTAGGGTGCATGCCGCCGCCGCACGTCTGGCCGACGTTGCCGAACAAGGGCTCGTGCGACTGGCCGAACTCGCCACAGAGCCTGCCCGCTAGATCCAGATTGGTGCGACTGTGCGCCGCATCAAAGTCTCCGCGGTCCGATTATGGGTTGGTGCGTCGCGGCACCGACCCCATCGGGAGTCGACGGGCACCACAACGCGATGACCGGCACCACTACACGATTTGTGATCGTTTGGTCGACGGCTTGCCGCGACCAAGCGCGACACGTCAGGCGCGCGCGACGGAGGCAGTTCCAACGCGGACGCTGGGTCGCTCGCTGCACGGTGAGAGCCCTCGATACCTGACCGTGTGGCGATCTCGAGAAAGTGGGCGTCGGTCAAGTCGACATGGACGACCAGTTCTTGGACGAGCGGCACCGATCGCCGCCGCGTAAGCCAGACAACTGTGGCTGGCCTACCAGCTCATTTCGCCGTTGAACTCTGGTTCGACCTCGGCAGTCGCACCGAGTCCAAGATAGGTCGGCCGCGTGCCGATTTCGACAACTTCGTTGGGCACGGCCGTGACCGCGGCGCGTGGAGATACGTCGGGGATCGCCTGGACTGCCGCATGGTCGTTACAATGTGCCTCATCAAATCCCGTGCCCGAATTGTTGTAGGTGTGTTGTCGGTCGTCCTCGTCGCCTGTGGCGGCGATGCGGAGAAGGCGTCGCCGTCGCTGGATACGGCGTCGTCCGCTGCGAACACTGAGCGGTCATCCGCAGAGCAGGTGTTGCCGACGGGCGACCGGATCTCGGTGCTCGGCTGGAGCGCCTGGCCGTACGGCGACCTCGCTGACGGGGTCGCTTCGATCGGGGTCGACGCACAGCGGCCGCCATCGGCGCTCTGGGTCCAGGTCTGCGCCGACCCTGCGGCAGACGAGGTGCTTGGCGGTGTGCTCGCGTTCACCTTCGGCGACGCGGAAGGCAAACCGCTCGAGTCTCCATGGAGTCAGGTCATCGACCCGTTGGTCTCACCCGTCCTGTTCACCTGGCCGGCCGCCGGCACGTGCGATGAGGGTTGGGTGCAACCGAGCTTGCCAGTGGGAGTGACGCCGCTGACTGCCGTCTGGTCGATCGACTACGACGACACTCTCCCCGACCTTCACTGGCCACTAGCCGAACCGTACGGAGCAAGCGAACACCCCGTCGACGCGGGCCCGAACGGACTCGTGCTCGATCTTGGCGAATCGCATGCGGTGGGCGGTGGCGCGTCGTGGACAGTCTTCGGTGTGCGACGGATCGCGGCGGCCGCGCCCGGCGATGTCGTGCCCGCCGATGCAGCGTTCGGGGCCGGCGGCAGCTTCGAGCAACCACCACCCGGGACCGACTGGGCAGTGGTCGACGCCGAGCATTGCTTCAGCGATTCGCCGGGAACGTTCACCGAAGGCTTGACGCTTGCCCTCAACGGATGGCAAACCGGAGTGACATTGGCGACGCAGGTCAACATCGATGCCAAGCATCTAGCTGATGACATCACCGGCGAGGCGTGCCAGCGCATGGAATGGGTGGGCATCGTGCCGACAGCGATGACGGTGACCGCGGTGACATCAACGTCGATCGATGGCCCGTGGTGGGTCGTCGATGCGAGCGTGCAGACCTAAGCGGCTGTGCCCGAGGTGGGACTCGAACCCACACCCTCTTGCAAGGAGGGGGGTTTAAGCCTTAACTCCCACGTCCGGGACGTCCGGCTGAGTCCGTCCGGCCGGGTCACGTCTGCCGCTGTTGTCC
>Ga0163152_10000408_pt1 | contig 77110 bp, 77 predicted proteins | sample OliLakLV19MP8IB2_FD_148635 | JGI IMG/M metagenome (GOLD analysis project Ga0163152, IMG submission 148635) | Freshwater microbial mat bacterial communities from Lake Vanda, McMurdo Dry Valleys, Antarctica - Oligotrophic Lake LV.19.MP8.IB-2 | ecosystem: Environmental > Aquatic > Freshwater >... | reverse complement strand
CACCCGTAAACCAGAGTCCCGTGCTAGAGCGCTACGCGCACAGTACAGGACACGGTTTAGGGTAGGCGCGAAGTGTGTTTCGTACCCGAAACTCCACTTCATGTCCACCTATAATGAATTACACTGAAATCTTGTTTTTTTAGGCGCTTTACACTACAATCCTCACATGCGTAAGAAATCACTTTTGTTCATATTAGCAGTGTTCGCAGCGACCATATTAGCTATTTTTTACATCTCGCCGACCGACACTAATATCGGTAGCGGCAAGTGGCGCCTCGGTCTCGATCTCGTCGGAGGCAGCCACCTCGTATATGAGGTGGATATGAAGGATGTTGTTGAGAGTGACCGAAGCACGGTCATGGCTGGCTTGCGCGATGTCATTGAAAAGCGCGTGAACCTTTTCGGCGTTTCAGAGCCACAGGTGCTCACCGCCCGCAGCGGGGAGAGCTACCGTATTATCATTGAACTTGCTGGTATTAAGGATATTTCCGCCGCCATCAAGCAGATCGGCGAAACGCCGTTCCTTGTCTTTGCCGAGTTGGGGGAGAGGAAGACTCCTATTGAGCTCACGACCGCCGACGGGAGAACGATTAGCGCCGTGGCCACCGGCGGACAGCAAACCTTTGTCCCGACCGAGCTCACCGGCCGCTACGTTAAGAGCGCTCAGGTCAGTCGCAACCCGACAACCGGCCGTGTCGAGATCGTTCTAAACTTCAATGAAGAGGGTGCTAAGATCTTTGAAGAGGTGACTGCGCGCAACGTTGGTAAGCAGCTCGCGGTCGAGCTCGACGGCAACATCATCACCGCCCCGGTGGTGAATGAAAAAATATCCGGCGGCACCGCTCAGATAACCGGCACGTTTACCCTCAAAGAAGCGCAGCAGCTGGTGCAGCGTTTCAATGCTGGCGCGCTCCCGGCCCCCATTACGCTCGTTAGTCAGCAGACAATCGGTGCGACACTAGGAACCGACTCGCTTAAAGAAATCCTCTTTGCCGGTGGTATCGGCATGCTGCTTGTCATGCTCTTTATGTTGCTCTACTATCGCTCGCTCGGCTTCTTTGCTTGCATCTCCCTTATTATCTACACCGCGCTCGTGCTCGTCGTCTTCAAGTTACTCTTTACCCTTACCCTAGCGAGTATCGCTGGTATCATCCTTTCTATCGGTATGGCGGTAGACGCGAACATTCTTATCTTCGAGCGAACGCGTGAAGAAGTGAAGAAGGGAGGACCAAAGCACTCGGCAATCTTGGAAGGATTCCACCGTGCCTGGCCGTCGATCCGCGACAGTAACATCGCAACGATTATCACCTCGCTCGTTCTTTATAATCTGACTTCGAGCTTCATCAAGGGCTTTGCGCTTTCGCTGCTCATCGGCGTGCTCATTAGTATGTTCACGGCGATTACGGTCACCCGCACCCTCCTCTCGGTCTTCATGAAAGAGAAGAAGATAAAAGCTTCGCTCACTAACTAACTCTACGACTATGTACATCATTAAGAACAAGTGGATCTTCCTCGGTTTCTCTCTCTTGCTCATTGCCGCGAGTATCTATGGTCTCGCGACCTACGGCCTCCAGAAGGGCATCGACTTCACCGGTGGCACGCTCTGGCAGGTGAAGTTTGAAGAGCCTGTTAGCCGCGATGAGCTCGCGAAGTTCGTGCAGACCGATCTGGGACTCGCTGACGCCGCGGTTATTGAGCAGGATAACGCCGCCGGCTTTAACATCCGCGCGCGAGAGATAGCGGAAGTTGACCACCAGGCCTATCTGACCAAGATGACCGCCACGTTTGGTCCCGTCGAGGAGCTCAGCTACCAGACTATTGGTTCAGTCATCGGCGCGGAGCTGGTGAACAAGGCGCTCTGGGCGCTCGGCATCAACCTCTTCGCCATTTCGTTTTATGTCGCTTACGCCTTCCGCAAAGTGAGCTACCCGGTGAGCTCTTGGAAGTACGCGTTCATCACGCTTATCACGCTTTTCCACGATGCGTTTATTCCGTTGGGGCTCATGGCGTTCCTCGGTCACTTCCTTGGGGTTGAGATAGATGCGAACTTCATTGTCGCAATCCTTCTTGTCATTGGTTTTTCGGTGCACGACACAATCGTCGTCTTTGACCGCATTCGTGAGAATCTTCGTAAAGCGGGGAGTGCGAAGACCAACTTCGGTGACCTGGTGAACACGAGCATCCACGAAACGTTCGCCCGTTCGGTCAACACCTCGCTCACGCTCTTCATTGTACTCGCGGCACTCCTGGTGCTCGGTGCCGGCTCCCTCTACTACTTCATTCTGATTATCTTGGTCGGTACCGTCATCGGAACCTACTCCTCAATCTTTGTCGCTTCTCCGCTACTGGTGCTCTGGAACCGGAATTTGGTAAAGAAGGCTTAAGTATTTACTGTGTATGTAGTCGCAGCCGCCCTTTCGGGCGGCTTTGACATTTTAATGAGTTCGTTATACTTTATCTTGGTCTGCGCGAATCTCGCGCAGTTGGAGGTGTTCTCAATGAAGCGATTTTATGTGAGAGGCTTGGTTCTGATTTTCGGTCCCATCTGCTTCGACCTGGGGCGGATGAACGTGATCGATTCCAATCTGCCTTCGGCACACGCCGACAAGGATGCGTCCCCAGTTCCCGCTCCGCCGATGCCCGATCCGGTTCCGGCGGACCCCGGGGTTCCCGTTACTCCGTTGGAGGGGTCTTCTGCGGCGAGCGTCGCACCTCCCGTCGACTACTACGCCCTGCCGCCGGAGCGCTGTCTCCGTTACGTGCGGGACTTCGTCGGTGTCGAGCAGAAGGAGACGGTGAGGGGATGGGTGCGCATCGTGGACTTTCAGCGTACCGAGAAAAACAGTCATCTCCGTCTTCGGCTCGGAGCTCCGCTCTTCCGACAGGCTTCTCGTCAGATTCCGGGACTTCCGGTGAGTTACGAGAATGGCTTCTGGTACGCCGATACCTCGGCCTGTCCCGAAACGTGGGAGTTCCCCCTGGGGACTTCGGCCGCCGTCGGGCCGTGGGGTGATGACGTCGAGGTCCGCCTCGAGTCGAATCGGAGCTACTACGATTCGTCCAAGTAGAAGTAGCTTCGCGCGACGCCCCCAGAGGGGAGCGTCTTCTCGGGCGGGGTGGGTCTTCTGACCCACCCCGCCCGTGCTCGTTTTTGAGGCGGGAACTCGAGTTATCCTCAACCTATTGACACTTTTACGCTAAAATGATATCCTAAAAACATTGAAAATAACGGCTAGGCAGGGGCTCTTAGGGGCCCTTCTGCTAAGCTTTCTCACTCTAATAATCACCTATGTCACCAGTTGCAAAAACAACCAATCGGATTATTGACGACCTTTTCGGGGGACTCGACGCGCGTCAGAAAAAAGTGCTTACTAAGCGCTATGGTCTTGATTCCGTGCAGGAGATGACCCTTGCCGAACTCGGCAAATCTTTTGGAGTTACCCGCGAGCGCATCCGCCAAATCGAATCGCTTGCCCTAAGCGATGTCCGCAAGAAGTCAAAAGAGGGGCACCTGAACGAGCTCACCTCCACCGTTGTTGAGGCGCTCAAGAAGACTGGCGGCGTTCGCAAAGAGGATCATCTGCTTTCTGAGATAAAGCACTTCGCATCTGAGGCTGATGCGGCTGCTAACTTTGCCAATCAAGTGCGTTTTTTGCTTGAGATCAGTAAGGTGGTCGTCTATCACCGCGAGGATGAAAGCTTGAACAGTCACTGGCACCTGAGCCAAAGCCACCAGAAAAAAGCACTCGACTTTTTGGATGCTCTTGTGAAGCACCTGAAGGACAAAAAGCATGCGACTCTCCACGACAAGCAGTTCGATGCGTTTTTCCATGAAGTCGTTAGCCTGCACAAGCTGGAAAAAGACGTGGCGAGCCACTATGTCGCCATTTCGAAGAAGTTCGGCGCCAACATTTACGGCGATTTTGGTCTTACTGAATGGGCAGAGGTCAAGCCGAAGGTTTCCCGCGACTGGATCTACCTTATTCTTAAAAAAGCCGGCAAGCCGCTGCACTTCGGCGAGATAGCGAATGAGATCCGCCGCCTGCGCCCGACCAAAAAGACCAACACGCAGACGATTCACAACGAGCTCATTAAGGACAAGCGCTTCATTCTGGTCGGCCGCGGCATCTACGGCCTTCGCGAAACCGACACGATGCCGTCGGGGACCATTCGTGATATTCTCGTGCATATCCTCAAGACAAGCGGACCCTTGAAGCCGAAGGACCTTGTCGCTAAAGTGCTCGAACACCGCATCTTCAAGGAGAACACTATCCTTTTCAATCTCCAGAACAAAAAGTATTTCGAACGCCTCTCTGACGGTCGCTACCAAGCCCGCTAGCTACTGGGCGATGATCTGCCGGCAAAACACGCCTACGGGCGTGTTTTGTATTTCAGCCCAATCGTACTAAAATAGAGGAGTACCTATGCAGTTTTTGGAAACAATATGGAGCTATGTCGGACCGCTGCTTGCTTCGAGCTGGTGGTTTTTGATATTCTTCCCGATATTTTTCATGGCATACGGAACGTGGTTCGCCTGGCGTCAGCGGGTATTTGAGCATGGCCTCAAGTGGGACATGCTTGAGATGCGCGTTCCGCGCGAGATTCTCAAGAGTGCCCGCGGCATGGACCAAGTGCTCCAATCCATCGCGGCGATGCGCAACACTCCCGGAGATCTTCAAGAAAAGTACTGGGACGGGGAGGTAACGCGCTGGAGCACGCTTGAGATGGTAAGTTTCGGCGGGGAGATCCATTTCTATGTTCGCGTTTACCGGAAGCTGCGCGCGCTTATTGAAGCGGCCTTCTATGCTTTTTACCCCGATATCGAGCTCGTAGATGTCCCACCGGAACAGGACTACGCGCACACGCTCCTTCCGCCGACTATCGGCGAGCTTACCGCGAGCGGCCGCGCCTTCTGGGGTTCGGAGATGATACTTAACGAGCCCGGCATGTTTCCAATTAAGACTTACCTGGAGTTTGAGAATATGGAAGAGGCTCACCAGCTTGACCCGATGTCCAACTTTCTTGAAACGCTTTCAAAGGTAAAGCCCAACGAGCAGTTCTTTCTCCAATACAACATCCAGCCGATGAGCCGCCAGTGGGCGGATGATTTCGAAGAAAAGTTTGATGAGCTCAAAAAGCCGGTTCGGGTGAAGATTGACGACGTCGGCGCCGGAGAGGAGGGACTGCTGAGCGCGACCGTGCAGCGCACGCCGAGCCAGACCCAATACCTTGAGATTATCGGGCGCAACTTCGGAAAGCCGGCATTTGAAACAACCATCCGCTTCATGTATGTCTACCCGCTGGGCCAGTACAACGACGCGTTCGCGCGGCGAACCGTGCTTTCGACATTCAACCAGTTTGCGGAGGCGGGACTGAACTCTTTCCGGCGTAATGAGGACATGGGCACGAAGACAAATGGCTGGAACTTTCCGTATCTTTTCCCAGAGCTTCGCCTCAAGCTGCGCGAGCAGCGCCTGCTTGAGTTCTATCGCGACCGGGAGATGTGGACTGAGACGAAGATGGGGCGCATCCTGAGCTCGCATATCCTTAACTTCAATACCCACTCTCAGCCCCAGATTCTCACCAGCGAATCTCTGGCGAGCTTGTGGCATCCGCCGTCCAATCTCGTGCTCACCGCGCCGCACACGCAGCGCATGGAGAGCAAGAAGATGGGCGCTCCCGCCGGTCTGCCTATTTACGCTGATGATAAAGTGCTTGATCAGTTCAAGTAAAGGATTTTCTTAAAAATTTTAAATTTTATGCAAAAATTTTTATCAGAAAACCTTTATCCAGCCGCTGGCGGGATAACGTCAAGGAACACCCACGCCGTCCGCCAAAAGCGGATAAACTGGCGGCCTGCCTGCCGGCCGGCAGGGGTGGTGGTTTTATGAATAAATAGAGTACCATTTATATAAAACTCATCATGTCCGGGCATAAGAAAACATTCTATAAGAAACTCGACCAGATTGAAGAGAGGGTAATTTTCTGGATAGCCATCTCTCTTATCATCGGCTTTTTTGTCTGGCAATTCATCTCGGTTGGGGGAGATACCGGCCTTTTCAAGCACGTCATCTTCACGGGGCGGTTTTGGGATGCTTTTTGGGAAACGCTAGTTGGGGTATGGAAGTATCGCATCGGCCCCCTTTTCATCGTCCTCGATATCCTGTTTGCTTCCATTCTCGTGTTTGCGTTTATAAAATATTGGCCGATAGCGCCGCGGGTCAAGTTTAGTCAGACCCGTGCGCCGTCGCGCGCCCGCGCGGTGCGCTTCCGGAAGGACCCGGCGATAGCGCAGCACTGGGGCGGTATCCTGAACCGGGTTAAAATAGGCACCCAGGACGCGATGAAGTCGGCGGTCCTCGAAGCCGACGCGCTCGTTGATCACTTTCTCAAACGGATAGGGCTTGCCGGCGAACACATGGCCGATCGCCTAACCCAGATTCTTCCCGAGCGCGCGCCGAGCTTGGAGCGCGTCTGGAAGGCTCACCGGCTTCGTAACGAGCTCGCGCACACGCCGGGCATGACGGTGACGGTAACCGAGACCAAAGAGGCCCTGACCGCCTTCCGGGATTTTTTAGTTGAATTGGGCGCTTTGTAATATGACTAATACTCCGAATAAAAATCCCGCTCCTGCTGCGCCTCCGGCTGCGGCAAGTCCCGCCAACAGGATTCAGATTATTAAGTATGCGCCGCCTCCGCCGCAGCTGCCGATGCTCGGCAAAATCGAACCGGCGCAGGTCTCGTTCATCGGACAGACGAACTACGTTGCCGCCCTCGAAGAAAAGAAGTTCGTTTTTGGCATCAAGCGCGACGATCGTCGTCGCCACGTGTATGTAATCGGCAAGTCAGGGGTAGGGAAGTCGAAGTTATTAGAGCTGCTCATTCGTCAGGATATTGCCAGCGGAGCCGGGCTTTGCCTTATGGACCCTCACGGAGACATTATTGAAGATATTCTCAACTTTATTCCCGAGAGTCGCATTGGCGATGTGTGCTTAGTCGACCCGTCAGACGCTGCATTCCCCCCAGCATTCAATCCGCTAGCCAGTGGAGACGTTGATTTCCGGCACCAACTTGCCGAGGGCCTGATTGAGGTGATGAAGAAGCAGTTCGGCACAAATTGGAACCCGCGTCTGGAGCATATTGTTCGCTTCACGGCGCTCGCGCTACTCGACTATCCACAGGCGACGATGTATGGAATGGTACTCATGTTGACCGACCACGGGTATCGGCAGAGGGTAGTGGGGCATGTCAAAGATGAGATGGTGAAGCGCTTTTGGGCGGTGGAGTTCACTGAGTGGAGTCAGAAGTTCGATGCTGATGCTATCGCTCCACTCGTTAATAAGCTGGGACAGTTCTTCTCCGACCCGGTGCTTCGGGCTATGTTTAGTCAGTTGGAGAATAAGATCGACATCGAGCAGATAATGCAAAAGAAAAAGATCCTTCTTATTAACCTTTCGCGCGGAAAGCTCGGGGCTGAGAACGCGAGCTTTCTGGGCGCTCTCTTTCTCGCGAAGATAAAGCAGGCCGGCACCCGTCGTGCGCGGATAGCCGAGCGTGATCGAGGTGACTTCTATCTTTATGTCGATGAGTTTCAAGATTTAGCGACGCCAACGTTTGAAAGCCTGCTTTCTGAAGCGCGAAAATACGGCATCTCGCTCACGGTGGCAAACCGATACTTGGAGCAGCTTCCATCACATGTGCAGGCGGCGATCATGGGCAATATTGGAAGCATCATCGTGTTCCGCGTCGGCGGCCAGGATGCTGAGAAGCTTGAGGCGGAGATGGCGCCTGTCTTTAAGGTGAAGGATATGATCAATCTGGGCAGGCAGGAGTTCTATATTAAGCTCATGATTGATGGTGATAGTTATGACCCCTTCTCGGCGCGCACGCTCAAGGTGTTAAAGCCCGATCATCAGAGCTACCGAGAGCGGATCGTTGAAGCGAGTCGCCGCGCCTATGGGATACCGGCCAGTGTGGCTCAGAAGCCTCCCACGACCAGTAGCGATGCCGTTGATTTAGCGGCAGTATCTGATACGATAAAGTCATGAAGCTCGCAATATATTATGGAGTTCGTCTCATCTCCCGCGTTATCATTGGGCTCCTTGCTATTCGACTGGTCCTGCGTTTTTTCTCGGCGAACCCAATCGCTCCCGCAGTGGCGTGGCTGTATGATTTCACCGGATGGCTCATCCAGCCGGTCAACTTCATCTTCCCGAACATCGTAGTGGGCTCGGGTGTCTTTGATATCGTCGCGCTCATCGCTATCGTTTTTTACGCGCTTATCTTTATGGTCATTTTGCGCCTCCTCCAATCGTTCCTGAACGGACCGGGTTCGATTATTTAGCATGCAAGAGTTCCTCCGTCCGAGTTCCAACGAAAGCCTTCCGGAGGATGTTGGGTTTCAGCCGGAGGTGATACCGGAGGGAGCTCCGGACTCAGAGTTGGTCGATTTTTTTATGGAGCATCTCAGTATGCCAAAGCCAGCCGGGATTTCGGAGCACTATCATGCCGCTGAACTCCTTTACTATCGTAGGCAGGCTGAGGACGCTCTCTCTGAGATAGGGGATGCTGATCAGCGCGAAAAGCTTCGTAAGTTCTTAAGTAACGAGTAGGAGTAGCGTTGGAGTATTGTCTCGTAAGTAGGGAGGGAGATGGCGTGAAGAGCGCTGCATTCAAGCTTCCGGCGCAATACTGTGGTAATAAAACCTCGACTCAATTTTGTTGTCATTCCCGCGCAGGCGGGAATCCATTTTGCTGGCTCCATTAGCTGGATTACCCGGCCCCGCCAGAGGCGGGCAGGCAAGCCGGGTAATGACAAGCCCAAGGAATCGTTGCGCTAGTTTCTTGAAGTCAGCTAGCTGATAGTTGACGAAAAGTAACTTTTTTGGCATTATACAGCCATGAAGTTTACTCTCGTAAAAGGCCTTAATAAGACTGAATTAAAGAAGATTGATGCGGTTATCGTCCCTGTTTGGATGACCGCTAACAAGCCAGCTTTACCGGGCGGGGTTTTTGCCGCCCTCGCTACTGCCGATCGTAATCTACTTAATGGTTTCATGAAGGCGCGCGAGCTCAAAGCGGGCGAGGTGCAGCTTATTAAGCTTGCCGGCAATGGTTTCGCTTTTATCGCTTCCGAGAACGCGTGGACCGAGAAGAAGTTCGCGCTTCTTATCCGCAAGGTTATTCGTCGCGCCAAACAGGAGGGTTTTAAAAAGATTGGCGTTTATCTCGACGACTTTGAACGGGACAAGATCTTTGCCCCGAAGGCTGCCGAAATAATCACGACCAACGCGCTTATGGCGCACTATGATTTTTCTGAGGAGTTTAAAAGTAAGCCGAAGGGCGGATGGAAGCGTATTGAGAGTGTAACTATTTTTACCCTTGCGGACATGAAGCCAGTTGCTGGCGCGATTAAGGCGGCGGAGATTATTGGCGAAGAGGTAAACCGTTCGCGAACACTCTCGAACTTCCCGCCCGGAGATATGAAGCCAGAAGGTTTGGTTGAGGCGGCGAAGACGATTGCTGGGGAGACGCCGTCGATTGTAGTTACTGTTTTTGATGAGAAGCGGCTCAAGGCCGAGGGGATGAACGGGATTTTGGCGGTTGGTCAGGGCTCAATCGCGCCGCCGCGGCTTATTATTATGGAGTACAAAGGCTTGCCCCTAGGGCGATCGGACGCCGGGCTAGCCGAACCGCGAAGCGGTTTTAGTGGGGCTAAAGTTTCCGACGTAAGGCCAATAGCTCTTGTTGGTAAAGGCGTCACGTTCGACTCGGGAGGACTCAACATCAAGCCGGGTGAAAGCATGGCGGATATGCACATGGATATGAGTGGGGGAGCCGCGGTGCTTTCGGCTATTTCGGCGATTGCTCGACTGAAGTTGCCGGTCAACGTCATCGCGCTCGTTCCGGCTGTAGAAAATATGCCGAGCGGTTTGAGTTATCGCCAAGGCGACATTATTAAGGCGTATGGTGGCAAGACGATGGAGATTGGGAACACTGATGCGGAAGGGCGTGTTATTTTAGCCGATGCCATTGAGTATGCGAAGACGAAGAAACCGGCCCTAATTGTGACGCTCGCAACTTTGACTGGTGCCGCGATGGGGGCGCTTGGTCTTCGTTCGAGCGCACTCTTCGTAAAAAATAATCGTCCACTTCAGGACGAGATGCAGAACCTTGGCGATACGTCCGGTGATGCCATTTGGCCGCTCCCGCTTCTGGATGAGTCAGACAGCGATATCGTTGGTAATTTTGCCGACGTAACAAACACGCATAAAAACAACTCGCGTTACGGCGGTGCGATTACGGGAGCCTCGTTTCTCTGGGCATTTGCGAAGCCGGCGAATTTCGCTCACATCGACATGGCGCCAAGGATGACCACGATTCCAGAAGACGAGCTTGCACGCGGCAGCGCCGGCTACGGCGTCCGCTATTTTGTGGAACTCGCGCTGCAGTGGGAGAAGGTTCAGAAATTGCTTAAGTAGAATCTAGGATAGGCAGGAGAAAGTGGTATAATTGAAGAATGTCAGATCACGGTCACGGAGACAATCACTATCAAACGCACGATCCGACGCCGCAGCACGCGGCGACTACCGCCAGTAAAGATGTGGTGTATTTTGCCAAGACGAATTTTCGGCACCAGGATAAGCTGTTCGGTATCCAACGTAAGGACCGCCGTCAGCACATGTATGTTATCGGGAAGACGGGTGTCGGCAAGTCCGGCCTACTTCACAACTTCATTTCGCAGGACATTATGAACGGGGAGGGAGTGTGTGTTGTTGACCCGCATGGCGAGCTTGTTGAGGGAGTGCTCAAGATGATCCCGAAGGAGCGCATGAAAGACGTCGTCTACTTCAACCCGGCGGATATGGATTACCACATCGGGTTTAACGTGCTCGAGCTTCCGGACCCACAGTATAAACACCTTGTCGCCTCTGGTCTCATGGGAATATTCACCAAGATCTGGTCCAATGTGTGGAGCGCGCGTATGGAGTACATCCTCAACAACGCTATTTTGGCGCTGCTTGATACTCCGAACACCACTTTGCTGGGTATCCCGCGCCTGCTCGTTGATAAAGCCTATCGTCAGGTTATCATTGGGAACCTCAAAGACCCTGTCGTCAAAGCGTTTTGGGTGAACGAGTATGAAGAGTGGCAGGATAAGTTCCGCAGCGAGGCGATCGCGCCTATTCAGAACAAGGTCGGTCAGTTTCTCTCGACCGCGCTCGTGCGCAACGTGGTCGGCCAGAGCCGGAGCACGCTCGACATCTTCGGGCTCATGAACACCCAGAAAATATTTCTCGTGAACGTATCAAAAGGGCGTATCGGTGAGGACAACTCGGCATTGCTTGGCGCCATGCTTATCACGAAGATTCAGCTCTCCGCAATGGAGCGCGTACGCATTCCGGAAGATGAGCGCAGAGACTTCTATCTCTATGTCGACGAGTTCCAGAACTTCGCGACCGACTCGTTCGCCGGCGTGCTCTCTGAGGCGCGTAAATATCGCCTCAACCTGATTATCGCGCACCAGTATGTCGGCCAGCTCGTCACCGATACATCAACAAAGGTTCGTGACGCGGTCTTTGGTAACGCTGGGACGATGATTATCTTCCGCGTTGGCGCTGCCGATGCTGAGTGGCTTGAGAACGAGCTCGCGCCCGAATTCACCATTGAAGATGTTGTTAACATTCCGAATTATCATATCTACATCAAGTTGATGGTTAACGGCATTACCGTTCGGCCATTTTCAGCTTCGACTCTCGCGCCATTCCGAACTCAGGCCGAGGCCGCAGGAGTGGAAGCAATCATTAAGATGTCCCGGGAAAAGTACGCGCGTCCGCGCGAGGTCATTGAAAAAGAGATCAATCGCTGGGCCTCTGGCGGCGGCTTTTCGGAAGAAGAGGAGGGGAATGACACCGCCGGAGAGGCGACTAAGGTGGGAACGACGATCTCCGGCGGCAAAGGCGATATGTTTATCTCGGTGTGTAATAACTGCGCGAAAGAGGCGAAGCTGCCGTTCAAGCCGACTCCCGGCCGGCCCGTATACTGCTCCGAGTGCCTTGAGAAGCTCCAAAAAGGCCTCATTAAACCAGTGAAGATTATAAAGAAGCCGTCAGTCGAGCGCGAAGCTGCCGGCATTTCGAGCCTCGCTGGCATCGGCATTGAATTTTCCGGTAACAGACCAGCTCCAAGGCCGGAGAGGCGCGATGACCGTCCACGGGCGGGCGCCCCCCGTCCCGGAGATAGCCGCGGCAACACCGCGGCGCCCACTGCCCGTCCACAACAGGGGGCGAAAGAGATCTCGCTCGGTTCGCTTAAGTCTGGCGACCCTCGACAGGCGCGAGTAAAGGAGAATGATCTTCAAAAAGTGGCGGCGATGAAGGAGGAGCTTAAAAAAACCCTGGGCCAGTAGCGGAGCTGTGATATACTATTAGCGTATGGCTATAAAAAAGCTTGGTGTGTTTAAAGTAAAAAGAATGCAGGATAATGCCTCAATGAGAAGCGTTGTTTTCTTGCGCACCGATGTCCCCAAAATTTCATTTTCCGGTTGGTCGTGGAGGGAGCATGGTCGCTCACTTGGGCTTTTGCTTGCCGGCATGCTCGCCATCTCCGCCATTGCCTTTACCGCCAGCGGCTCCTCTTTCGATTACTATCCGGACATTTGTCTTGGCTCCTGGACCAACCCGCAAAATGCGCAGGGAAGGCCCTTGCCGATTACCCTGCGTGATTCAAAGCGATTTACCCCTCAGAACTCGGCGGTCTTTGTCGGTGGCACTCAATCCGTGATTTGTCAGGCTTTCGCCGGCGAGCCGATACCCGATGACGCGACCCTCAGCAGTCTCAATCTCACCCTCTCTCTTGTGGTAAAGCATCCGCTTGTGCCGACAGTCGTAGAACCGCTCGTACCGGAAGTGCCGGGTGCCCCTGTCGAGGAGCCGACCTCTGTTGGCTCTGATGAGTCCGAGTTCATCATCATTGATGGGCCGACGGGAGAGCCTGAAGGCGGTGAGCCGGTTGAAGGTGAGCCGACGGCTGAAACTCCCGCTGAAGAAACAGAAGAGGGGAGCGAGCCAGCCCAAGAGCCGGAATCGCAACCAGAACCAGCTCCTGAACCTTCTGCCCCAGCCGAGCCATCCTCAGATTCTTCAACCGGCTCAGGACCTTCCGCGTTCAACTTTGCTCTTATCAATTCGGCCCGCGCTCAAGAGGCGAGCGAAGGCCTTGTGACCATTTCATATTCGCTCGATGGCATTGATTGGCAGGCACTCGGCCGGGTTGCCGATGCGCCAGTGCAGGATCTCTCCTTTCAGATACCGATTGGTGCCGGCGGCGTGACGGCAGTGGCTGATATCGCGAACTTGCGCGTGCGTTTCGACGGCAGCTTCCTGGACATTGATGCAACCGAGGTCTATCTCGACGGTATGCGAGTTGAGATCAATACCGATGAGTATGTTTCGGAGGAGCCACTTCCGCTTGATGAGATCCAGACGGTTGAAGGGCTTCCGGGCTTTTCCCAGGCGATCACGCAAACGTTTTCCCTTGCTCGCAACGTTATCCCGACCGAAGAAGTGCTGTCTTGGCAGCCGCTTGATTATCAGTTGAAGAATGAGGCGAAATCCGATGATATCACGCGTTCAGTGGCTACCGGAGATGCGCAAACCGGCGGGATTAAAGTTTCGGGTTCCTGCCAGAAAGACTACTTCACTGTGCTCGTTTTTAGGAATCAAGATGATTATGCAAACGCGCCGCGAACCGCCTTGTTCAACAGTGCTTTCCCGTGTGATAATGGTCTGTATTCTTATAGCTTGCTTCCCGCCTCTCTTCGTCTCAAGGCGGGCACCTATTATCTCCTTGTTGCCGAGCAGCCAGGAGATGGTCCATGGATTCCGATTTCTGCCCTGATGCCGTTTACTGTCGAGTAATCATGAAATTCAATTTTAAGAGCCTCTACCAATCGAATGTTGTCTTCGTTCTTAATCCGAACGGCTTTGTCATGCCCGATAACGCCCTTTTCACTTCGCTTTATGAGGGAGCGACAGGAGGAAGCGGGGCCCGTTTTATTGATGACCCGGTTATTGAGTCGAAGTTTTTAAACCTGCCAAAGCTGCAACTAAGGGTTGCGCTCGAGAGGACTCGCTTGCGTATCGACGATGACAGTAAGCTGCAACCGGGTGACACCCGTCTTCTAACCGAAGCTTTCCATATATTTAATAAGCTGTTCCCGACCAGCCAGCTTGCCGCCTTCGGATTTAATTTCGATATTTTTTACCGCTTTCCTCAAGTGGCCCAGTCAGATCAGCTGTTCTCTCAATTCGTTTCTGCTGACGCGCTCAAAAAAGCAAAATTGCGCGAGCTTGGCATTCAGTTCTCGCTCGAGAAAGAAGGCGGTAAACTTCAGGAAACGTACTTCATTAAATTCACTGGACCGATCGAGTTGGCTCTCCACTACAATATGCACCGGTCGGTCATTGAACTGCCGAAGCCGCAGCGCCTTGAGGAGCTCCACAAGCAGGCCTACCTCGTCCCAGATGTCATAGTTGAGCAGCTGAAACTGTAGAATAGTAGCTAGCAGTTAGAGACTAGGATCTAGAATAAAAAAAGAACTATGAAAAGCAGGACAGAAAAATGCCGATCCTTATCACAAATGATTCAGTTTCTAGCTTTCACTACTAGTTTCTAGATTCTAGCTACTAACTTCTATCCCGATGAGTATCAATAATAACAAAGTTGAGTTCAGTCCCGATCCTAAGCGCCGTAAGGGTCTTATTTGGTTCCTGGCTTCAATCGAGATTATGCTTACGGTCATGCTCGGGCTGGTTATTGCAACCACGAAGCTTTTTACCCCTTCGGCTGATTCGGCCAGGGGTATCGTCAATGCCCTTTCATACCAGGGTCGACTGACGGACACGAGCGGCAACGCGCTTGGCGGTTCGGGGACCAACTACTGCTTCCGCTTCTCGATTTATGATGAATCAAGTAGTGGTAATAAAGTGTGGCCAACGGATACGCCGGCGACAACGACCCTCAGCGTGGTGAGCGGTGTATTTAACGCCGATATCGGCTCTGCGGATGCGCTCACCTATGACTTCTATCCAACCAGCACAACGTATCTCAACGTCGAGGTTAACTCGACGGCCACCACTTGCACCGGCACTTGGGAGACGCTCACCCCCCGCCAACAGATCCTCGCCACCGGTTATGCGATTGCCGCGGAGAACGTGTATGGTGATCTTTTGCGCACCGACGTTGCTTCATCGATCGTGCAGATTGGTACTGGCGCTGGTGTTTCATCTTCGTCAGTAAAGAAGCTTGCGCTCGATGTTGCGAATACTGATGAAGTGATTGGCACTGCGTGCACCACCAATGGAACGTTGTGGTATAACTCTAGTGCCGCAAACACGCAGGCGCTGGCTTGTATTGACGGTAAGATTCGGGCGGTAGTGCCGGATATTGTGAACGGTTACTTTGCATCTTACTTTTCGGGTGAGCACCTTGCGGCGCAGATCGGGCAGAGCTCATTATTTATCCAGCCGATGGAGGTGGCAGCAGCGTTTCAATATGACAATTTTGTGCTTCCGATAGTCTATACCGCCACCTCCAACTTAAGCGGTAGCGCGACGTTAAGTTTGTACGCCGGGCTCTATACTCGCACAGGGGCGACCCTGTCTCTCGCATCAAGTCAATCGCAATCTTACGGTATAACGAATTCAGGCACCGTCGGGAATTACAGCTTAAACGCCGGTAAGCGCAACTATCCCATGGCCTGGACGAACACGGTCCCTGCGGGTAAGTATTTCCTCGCTATTTTGTCGAGAACTACAAGCGGTGGCGCCGCGGGTATGACGTGGAGTAACTTTGTCGCCTCAAACGCCAACAGCATTTACTCTGGTAAATTTAGTCAAGCGAACAATGCAACAAACCAATTCATTCTCGGCCTTGGCTCATACTCGGCGCAAACTGCTAATCTTCCGGCTTCGGTTGCGTTTTCTGAAATACGCGGCAGCGCGGCCTTGAACTTGCGTCCGCCATTGTATTACTTCGTAAGCTCTACCTAGTATGAAACCGGCCGTTGTCATTGAAAATCTGAATCTCGGGCTTCATAACGCTGATCTCGCGGCCACTATTGAGCGTCTTAATAAAGGTAAGGCGTATCGCGATTTATCAACAATTATTATCTGCCCAACTCGCGGGATGATTTCTGACAGGGTAGTACAGTCGTGGATGGGCATGATCCGTCCCATGAATCAAAAAGTTATTGGTCCGATTTTTATTCGGGGCTATGAAGTGGGGGAGGCGTACAATATGGGGATTCAAATGGTTCTCCAGAATCCTGAACTTTCGACCTGGAAGTATATCTTGACTATCGAAGAAGATAATATCCCACCGCCCGACGGGCTTCTTAAGCTCTACGAGAGCATCGATGCGTACGATGTGGTCGGCGGGCTCTACTGGACAAAGGGGGAGGGCGGGCAGCCGATGATTTATGGTGACCCGGCGGTACAGCCAGTGAATTTTTTCCCACAAGTACCTCAGGCCGACACGATTCAACCAGCAAACGGGCTTGGGATGGGCTTTAATTTGTGGAAGATTGATATGTTTAAAGACGAGAAGTTGCCAAAGCCCTGGTTCAAAACGCTGAATGAGTTCGTCCCAGGGGTTGGCGCGCGAAGCTATACACAGGACCTCTATTTTTTTGAAAACGCTGGTAAACTTGGGTATAAGTTCGCGTGCGATACTCGGGTGCGCGTTGGACATTTTGATGCGGCGATGGACATCGTGTGGTAGGTTTCATAGGGTTAGTAGGCAGAAACGTTTTTGATTAGTTTCTGCTCATAACGTTGAGTTAATATGAAAATTGAGAGTTCAAGATCTTGATTGGGATAAAAGAATTGATACTCTTGAGAAAGTATTCAAAGAAGCATAGGATTGGTGGACATCTATGAAACTTGATATTGCGTGTGGACAGAATAAGCAGAAGGGGTTTAAGGGTGTAGACATCGCCCCTGGAGAGGGGGTTGATTTTGTCTGGGACTTAGAGAAGTTCCCATGGGAACCGTTTAGGGACAACTCGGTGGAGGAGGTGTATATCAGTCACTATCTTGAGCACACCAAGGACTTATTCGCCTTTATGAACGAGGTGTATCGTATCTGTCGTAACGAGGCGATTGTAAAAATTCTCTCTCCTTATTACACCTCGATTCGAGCCTGGCAGGATCCGACTCATACTCGGGCGATTTCTGAGGCGACCTTTCAGTACTTCGATCAGGGTTGGCTTAAAGCAAATAAGCTTGATCACTATCCGATAAAGTGTAATTTCAAGCCAGAAAAAATGCTCACATTTTTAAATGAGCCGTGGAATGTGAAAAGTGAAGAAGCGAAGCAGTTCGCGCAGCGACACTATTTTAACGTCATTAGCGATATCTACGTGGAGCTGAAGGCGGTGAAGTAGGGGAAGTAACTAGTGAGGTGCTAGAAAATGAATGGCGAATCTTCAAAGTCATAAGCGGAGAATCCTGATTCTTATCACCCTGCTGGTCATCGGCGGGCTGTATTGGTTTAATCGATATGGCGGAACAGCTCCGGGAAAGTATCTTGAGTCGCTTACTCCGGTTTCTGTTCCGGCGCCCGTGATCGCGGGTCAGAGCACGCGACCCTTGCAGGTGGTCGGGCCCAACCCCGCAACGTTTAAAACGTTTACGCTTCCGGCAGAAGGCGAGTTGGTGCACGAGATAACCTGCGGCGATGTGCTTTACACGTTCCTCGTGTATCCCGTCGGGGATGATTATCGCTATACACCGCGCGCGGCGGTTTATAATAGTGCGGCAGGATGTAAGAAAGATGAAAAGGTGGTTATAAAGTTAAGTGCGGCGGCCATTAGTGCCCCGCCAGGGGACTACTACTACTTCGCCGCCGACCAAGGGAGCTCTGGCGCTTGGTACAATCCGCGATGATAGAAGCTAGTAGCTAGAAACTAGAATGGGGAAAACATGGAAACAAAATCATTTCGTGAATTAATAGTCTGGCAAAAGGCGCGCGATTTAGCAGTTGAGATTTATCGTCTTACTGAGGGGTTCCCGAAATCTGAATTATTTGGACTCACGAGTCAGATGCGTCGCGCAGCTATCTCGATTTCTTCAAATATCGCAGAGAGCTATGGTCGTTTTCACCGGAAGGATAAAGATCATTTCCTGGTGATTGCGTTCGGGTCTGGTTCGGAATTAGAGAGTCAACTTGAGATTGCAAAGATACTCTTCCCGGGTCTAGTCTATCGGAAGCCAGAGGATCTCCGATTGAGGTATTGAAGATACTCAATAAATTCCTGTCAAAATAGAAATTTCTAGATTCTAGTCTCTAGCTTCTAGATTCTCTGTGATGTTGGACTTTTCACTAAGCTCACGATAAGCTCACACTATAATGAAAATTCTAGTAACGGGGGTGTTAGGATTCATCGGCAGTCACTATGCGCGAACGGCTTTGGCGGCTGGCCACCATGTGGTTGGACTTAATCGACCGACCAATGAGAGTAAGTTCAAGCGAATCGCTGATTTTAAAGATGACAAGAACTTTGATCTTATTCTGCGTGACTTAGACGGCGATCTTTCCGAGCTTCTTGATGGTATAGACGTAGTGGTGCACATGGCGGCAAAGACCTATGTAGACCACTCGATTCGTAATCCCGGGCCATTCATCGAGTCGAACATCATCGGAACCTATAACTTGCTTGAAGCGGCGCGTAAGTGTCTGCCAAAGCTCTTCATCCAATTCTCGACCGATGAGGTGTATGGTTCAATTTTAGAAGGCGCTTATAAAGAGGACGCTCCCTTAAATCCCACCAACCCGTATAGTTCTTCAAAGGCGGCCGGCGATATGCTGGCGCTTTCCTATTTCAACACCTATAAGTTGCCGGTGATTATCACGCGGACGGAGAATAACTTTGGGCCCTTCCAGCACCCGCAAAAGGCGATGCCAAAGTTTGTGCAGCACGCTATCGCCGGTAAAAAGCTGCCGGTCTATGGCGACGGCGGCCATGTTCGGCAGTGGCTGTATGTTGATGACACGTGCTCAGCACTCGATACGCTTATCGCCAAAGGCAAGCCAGGGGAGATATATCACATCGCCGGCAATCAGGAGCTCACTAATATCGATCTCGCCAAGAAAGTATTGAGCTTCTTTGCTAAGCCCGAAAGCCAGATTGAGTTCATTGATGATCGCAATATCCGACCGGGACACGACCGTCGCTATGCGCTCGATTGTTCAAAGCTGATGTCGCTCGGATGGAAGCCGAAATATTCACTTGATGAGGGACTTGCGAAAACGTTCACCTGGTATCGCGACAACGCGTGGTGGTTTGAAACTGCGTAAGCCGTGTAGCGTAAAACGTGTAACGTGTGGCGCGCGACAGGAAACACAAAACAACAAAAACACATGCGAGGAATTATTTTAGCGGGGGGAAAGGGGACACGGCTTTTGCCGGCGACCAAGGTGATGAACAAGCATCTTATCCCAATCGGAACGAGGCCGATGATTGAATTTCCACTTGCCACCTTGAGGGCGATGGGGATACAAGACATCCTGCTCGTGGCCGGCGGTGATCATATCGGCGGTTTTGCCGAATATCTCGGAGATGGCTCGGCCTTTGGCGTTTCACTGACCTATCGAGTACAGCAGGAGGCGGGAGGCATCGCGCAGGCGTTAGCGCTCGGGAGAGAGTTCGCAGCCGGCCAGCGTGTTGCGGCTATCCTCGGGGACAATATTTTCGATGAAAAGGAGCTCGCAGGGTCTTTACCTGCCGAAGAGAATACGGCCTGTATTTTTACCAAAGAGATTGAAGACGCCTCTCGTTTTGGCGTTGTTGAGTTCGATTCGTCCCGAACGCCTGTCCGGATCGTTGAAAAGCCGAAAACACCCCCTAGCCGCTCCGTAGTTACCGGACTCTACTTGTATCCTGCAGATGTTTTTGAAGTCGTAAAAACTCTGAAGCCGTCGAAGCGCGGCGAGCTTGAAATAACAGACGTGAATAACGCGTATTTGGCAAAAGGAAGGATGCGGATTGTCGCCATCACAGGATTCTGGTCAGACGCCGGGACTCCGGAGTCGCTTTTCAAGGCCAACGAGTGGTTACAGGGCAAGAGAGCCTAGAAATCTTTGCTATACTGAAAGCGTATGAAATTGAGGACTCTGTTCACTCGCCGTTTTCTTTTTGGTACCGCTATTTTAATCATGCTGACGGCGGTCAATTACGGCATTTTGCTTTATGTGCGCGATGGCTCGCTTGAGCGCCCGTGGAGTTATGTCGAAAAGATGGACGGGACGGTGCTCTTCGGTAGGGCAGAACTTCTTGAAGGAGGATTCATAGACCTTTCAGATGTGCACAGTCTTACTTATACGGGCCACTTCCAGGGATCAAGCGAGGGCGGGGAGTTCCGTATCGAGAGTTTGAATCCGAAGATGGTGACGGTAACGGCTTTAGATATCAGCGGTACCCTTCGCATCGGGCCGAACACAGTACGCCAGTGGGGGACCGTCCCTCCTGATTCACAGATCTATAAGCAGCTGGAACGCGAGCGTGGCCATATTTAAAATCGCATGAAAAGCGCACGCACCATCCTGCTTATTCTCGGAGCTCCCGCTCTTGTGTTTGTGTTCGCCCTCGCGCTCTTTTCTCCAGTGCTCACCTTCGAGGCGCAGGCATTCGTCTCAACCTCGACGAGCTACAAAATCAATATCAGCGAGCTCATGAGTATCTCGGGGCCTTCAACCTCGACGAGCTTTAAATTAAACTCCGCGGGCGGGCAACAGGCGACCGGCATTTCAACCTCGACCAGCTTTCAGGACTATGCTGGCATTCTCTACGCGATGTTTGCCACTGCTGCCAGCGGCATCACGGTTTCGGGCACGGTCTACTCTAACGAGGGCATCACTACCACGACCTCTTCGGTGTCGCTTTCGATAAACGGCGGTACTAAGACAACGGTCGCTACCAATGGCAGCGGCGTATATACATTTCCGAGCGTTACCCAGCCGGTGTCCGGAGATGTTATCACTGCTTGGATGGACAACGGGGATGCGGCGCGTTCTGGCGCGACGGTGACACGCTACTCCGGCAGCGGCGGTATCACGAACCTCCATATCTATCAGAAGCATCTCATCGCTCGGCACGAAGACGCTGGCCCGCTCACCAATGCGAACATCGGCCTTTGTGACAGCGCGACCGGTACTGGTTGCGCTGACTCTGATTTGCATTTTAATGAGGCTGCGGGGGCACTCACTGTGGATAATGACTGGGGTCTCTATCTTTGGGGTGCGAGCACATTTACGCCGGGAGGGAGCGTGACTCTCAGTAATACTGCTGCGTCTTCAGCATACGGCGGTGACCTCATCTGGGCGAGTTCGACCTCCGCCATTTCGCTTTCAAATAACGCGCTCTCGGTCGGAGGAGACTTCGATAACGCCGCGGGCGGCACCTTCTCGACCGGCCTGACTCAGACCACTACCTTCACAGCGACCACGACCGGGTTTTTCATCAACGCGCCCAACCCCTTCCGGCGCATCACCTTCAATGGCGCTGGTGGCGGCTGGTCCGCGAAGAGTAACACCCTGGTCTTGGGAGCGGCAGCGGTGAGCGAGAACAATCTCACAATGACTAACGGCACGCTGAACAATGACAATGGGACATCGAGCATCACGGTCCGTAACGGTAACGTTACCGGCAGCGGCGGTATCATCAACCTCACCACCGCGACCTTTACGATGACTATGTTCACCACCACCACCGCGAACTTCGGCTCGACTTCCGGCAACTGGACCTTCAACGACCTCGTTTTTAGCAATTCCAGCACTACCGCCAGCACCTTCCGATTCACTACGCTGACCACTGGCAGCGGAAACATCACTGTTGGCGGCAATCTGCAGGTTATAAGCTCCGCAATGGCCGGCAACACGATGGCGCTTAATGTGGGTGACCGCACATGGACACTTTCAGGCAGCGACGGCGTTCCCTTCGAGCTCTCGGCGGGCGGCGGCAGCGTAAGCTTTGAATCCGTTAGCTCGACTTTCTCCTATACGGGCAACAATACGGGGGGCAATACGACAATGGCATCAACGACCTATTGGAATCTTCAGCCAGGTGGTGGTGGCGGCGAGACGTATGTGTTTGGTACCGACACCACCATACTCAATGATTTCGCTTTCGACCAGGGTGCCGATACGGTGGACACGACAGGCCGAAGCATCACCATTGCTGGCGCGATGAACCATACGTTCGGAACGATCAGTGGGACGGGAAATATCACGGCTAAGGCGGGTGTCACGTTCGGAATTGGCGCGGTTGTGAATCTCACCGGGGGAACGTTCGAGCATCTCATGACGACGACCTCGACCATGCAAATAGATCCGGTTGGCATCACCGCGATTACCTTCAATAACCTGAAGATGAACAACCCGAACACCACGGCGCGGACATTGACGCTTTTGCCGGCGACCCCCAGTGGCGGCTTTACCGTTAGCAATGACTGGACTATAGGCGATAATAGCTCGGGAACGTACACTATGAGCGTAAGCACCGGCGCGAGCGTGCCGACCTTCGATGTTAATCGTGACTTTGCGATAGCGACTAATGGCATCCTCCAGCCGGCAAGCTCCACGACCCAGGTCGCGCGCAATCTGACCATCACCGGCAGCCTCGTGCCCGCATCAAGCACGATCGTGCTCGACACCACCGCAACTTCGACCATCACCGGCGGCACTTCAATCCCGGTGTTCTTTAACAATCTCACGGCCAATACGGCGAACAAGCCGCTTATCTTCGCCACCGGCACGCCGTACTTCGAGACCCGCGGCCTGCTCACACTCCGTGGAACCGCGGGCAATGAGCTCAAGATAGATTCGAGCGCTTCGGGCACCCAGTGGAAGATCAATCACCAAGGGACTGAGACGATTGGATATGTCACCGTGAAGGATTCGGGCTGTGTGGCTACCAGCACCTACATCACTGTAAACTACGCCGACTCGGTCAATGGGGGAAATAACGGCTTCTGCTGGGCCTTCCCGAGTCTCTCGTTCATCATCAGTCCGCTGTCAGTGAATCTCAGCTTGAACGACACGAACACGTTTACGAATTCGGCCACCAATACGCTCACGGTTTCGACCAACGCTGAATTGGGTTATAACATCACCGCCTACGAGACGGCTCTGATGACCATTCTGGGCGGCACCACGACGATTGCGAACTGGACCGGGACGAACGCGACGCCGACGACCTGGAACACCAGCTGCATCGCCTCGGCGACGTGCGGCTTTGGCTATAGCACTAATGACACCAGTCTGACGCAGTTCTCGAGCACGAAGTTCGCAGGTTTTACGACCTCGACCCCGGGGGATGTGGTTGCGACCGGCTCCGGACAGGTGACCGGCGACGCGACCATCATGACCTACCGCTCCTCGGTTAATCTCTTGCAGGGGCCGGGTGATTATCAGACCACGGTCAGATATATCATTACTCCTGGATTTTAGTATATGAAAAGAATATCTATCCTTTTGCTTCTGATCGTCTGCGGGACAGTGGCGCACACCGCGCATGCAGCGAGTTTGGGATTTTCGCTTAGCAAGAGCCTTTTTGATGCCGAGATACTGCCGGGCACCACGTATCAAGACGAGATCGTTGTTTCGAATACCTCCCGCGAGATAGCATTGCCGCTTCATCTCCAGCTTTCGGTATGGAATCTCGCTGACGGCTCAGAAGAGGATATTGAGTTCATTGCGGCGGAAGACGCCGTCAACCCCCTCAAGTGGTTCTCGCTGGTCACCGCGGGCGGACAGACGATGCAAGATGCGGCGACGCTCAAGCCCCTTGCCGCCGGACACGATTTCATTGTCTCGCCGGGCGAAGAAGAAGCGCTTCGCTTCCGGGTGCGTCCTCCCGTCGACGTGGCCGCGGGAACGTATCTGGTCAGCATGCGCTTCCAAACGGCGGTGCCCGACTATTATTACGAGAGCGCCGCCGGCCCTCGTTTCGCGCCGGAGGTGGTCGCGCTCTTCTTTTTGCGTGTTCCGTTCTTCTCCCTTGATGGCCAGCAGACGGAGTATGCGGCGGAGATCGTAGACATCGGCCTCCGTGATAGGCTCGGCAGCAGGGAGGGGATCATCCCGGTCGCGAAGGCGGACATTCTTGATGATGCCGCGAAGGTTATTGCCGCGAAGATACGCAATACAGGGGCATTTTACTTCAAAGCAGACGGGCGGCTTCGGATCGAAAGCTGGAACGGGCGTTTAGTGAAAGATATCCCGCTTCCGGGCAAGTATATGCTCCCGGGCAGGGTTCGAACGCTCGAAATACCACTTTCATCGCAGTCCCAGGGTGGGTTTTTCAATACGGTCGGCAGGTATATCGCTGATAACGCATATCTAGGAAGGTATACCGCCACCCTGATATTGAATTATCCAGCCGGACAAGATGCGGGAGCTGGTTTTGCCGCCGGTTCATTCGCGCAGAAGTCCGTTCAGTTTTGGATATTCCCTTGGCGCTTCCTCCTTATTATCGCTGCACTCGTTGCTCTGTTGACTATTTTCTTCAAACATTTCGGTCGACGCCTTATACTCGCTTTGAAGGTCATTTTCATCCCGCGCAAGAGGCGCTTCGCGGGAGAAAAAGGGAAGGGCCTTGAATAGGCTCTCTAACTGCATTTTCGGTGATTTTGCAATTTTTTCAGGCAGGTTCCGGCTCCTACTTATCCACAGATTTTTTTGAGCTCAAATGTGAGGGAGAGTTTCTTGTGCTATACTGCAACTACTAACAGGTGCGCACGAACCACGCTGTTTACGGAGATTATTAATTCATTAAAAAAGTAAACAGATTTATGAAGCAGATTATCAATAATGTAAAGCAGGCTGGTCGCATAACACTCTTGACCATTCTTTCAGTATCCCTCGTGATGCTGTCGGGCGGTTTGTATTTTGCCACCAACTCCGCTCAAGCGGCGGGCTTAACAGCAATTCGTGCGACCCTCACATCGTCGGCTCCAAGCGCTGACTCCAACTGGGAAATCCAGTTTGTTACCGACACCTTGGTCAATGAGAACGACGTGATCACCCTTGATTTCGACACTCTTGGTACTCTCGATGAGTTTAGTCTTACCGGTATCGTTGAAGACGATGTCGATATCCTCGAAGATACGGACGGTTCGCCGAGCACCTGCAGTGGTACCCTCACGCAAGAGGCGACCGCCGCCGCTGCGGCTGCAGCCGATTGGGGTGTTGCCATTAACACCGGTACGGATACAATCACTCTCACCGCCCCGACAAACGCGGCGACCTATATCGCCGCTACCGCCTGTATCGTTGTGCGCATCGGAACCAACGCGACCTCCAGCGGAACGGGTGCCAACCAGATCAACAACCCGGCAAAGGCTGCCGCAGCCGGCACCGCTGACATCTATGACCTTGCTATCGCGTTTACCGGCAACTCCACCAACAGCGGCTCCGCCCTGGTCGCGGTCGTTGAAGGCGTAACGGTCTCCGTTTCAGTCGACGAAAGCTTGACCTTCTCAATAGCCGGTGTCGCATCGGGCTCCTGTACTCAAGGAGGCGCGGCAACCGCGATTACCACCACGGTGAGCACGGTTCCTTTCGGCGCGTCTGGCCTTAGTCCTGAAACGTTCTACAAGGGTTGCCATGATATCGCGGTAGGAACCAACGCGACATCTGGTTACACTGTTTCAGTCCAGGAGAACCGCAGCCTGCTCTCGGGTACGGATACCATTGATGACACCCTCTGTGATGCGGGTGATTGCAGTGAGGTGATCGCCGCTGGTACAACAAAGACGTGGGCGACCGCGACTAACAATGGTTTTGGGTACACCTGCTCTGGCTCTCAGTGTAATGCGGAGTTTGCCACAGCAGCTGAGTTTAACCAGTTCCCTTGTACTGGCGCGGACGCGGTCTGTGACGGCGGAACAGGAGCTGAAGCGGCAACAACCCCGATAAGCAACGCCGGTGCTACTACCGCCCAGACGAACCGCATCATCTACAAGCTCTCCTTCGACACCGTCCAGCAGGCAGGTGACTACACGAACACAATCACCTATATCGCCACCCCGACCTTCTAGTATCTACTGTGGAGTGGCCCGCCCCAAAAGCGGGCCCCTTCATAAAATAATAATACAAATATGAAAAAGGAGGGGATCGTCTCGGTAGTTGCTGCCATCTTTATCGCTGTCGTTGGGCTATTTGCGACCGCCCCCAGCGCTTTCGCGGTCGCGATTTCGCCGGTCAAGTTCGAACTTTCGGCCAATCCGGGTGACGAGTTGCGTAACGTGGTCCGCATCTACAATGACACGACCGCCCCTGTCGAAGTTTCTCTCGCGGTTGATAACTTCAGCCCGACGGGGGAGGGGGGTCAGGTTGTGATCGACGAGAACTCGCCGGAGACCGAATTCTCGCTTAAGGCGTGGGTGACCCTCGGCGAGGAGAAGTTTTCTCTTGAGCCAAGGACTTCAAAAACCGTTGAGTTCGTGGTTGCTATTCCTCCTAACGCCGAACCGGGTGGTCACTACGGCTCCTTGCTCGCCTCGATAGCGCCGATCAATGCCGCCTCCGGCGGAGCGGTGGGTATCGCGCAGCGCGTGGGAGCCCTCCTGTTGCTTGATGTCAGCGGTGAGGTGACCGAGAAGATGTACATCGCCGAATTTAGCGCCTCGAAATTCGCCGAATATGGTCCAATAGATCTCTCCTTGCGTCTGAAGAACGATGGTTCGGTCCACCTCAAGCCAAGAGGATTTATCACGCTCACCAATATGTTTGGCAAAGAGGCCGGCACTATTGATATCCCACAAAGCAACATTCTTCCTCAAAGCGTTCGTAAGTTCGATCTCTCCTGGGGAGCGAAGTATATGTACGGTAAATACACAGCGACGGTAAGCGCTATCTATGGCTCCGCGAACGAGCCGCTCACTGCCGTAACGACCTTTTGGATCATTCCTTGGAAGCTCCTCGGCATTGCGCTGCTGGTGCTGCTTGTAATCCTTATTGTGGTCATCAGAGGCCGCCACCGAATCGCGCTTGCTATTCGCGTCCTCCGCGGGGGGAATATCCCCCAGGAATAGGAGTGGTTTCTTTCGCCCTAGTTCCTTTATTCGCTGCCCTTATGCTGCACAGAAAGCGCGGAATAATTCAGCTTTCGATTCTCGTCTTCGCGGCCTTGTTTTGTTCCATCCTTGGCGCGGACATCGCCTCTGCCGATGACCTGACCATCTCCATTACTATCCCGGGATCATCAACGCCTTCTGGCGGTGGCAGTAACAATAATGTGATAACCTCGCCGGTTGCTAATGTGGCCCTTTCGGGGCTTGCCTATCCGGGCGCCACGCTCACGTTTCTCCGGGACGGCGCGGTCATCGGCACGAGCGTCGCTCAGGGCGACGGCACCTTCGCGCGGGAGTTCATCGTTAATCCGGGAGTTGCTACCTTTGCGGTCTGGGCCCGTAATCGCGATGGCCTAATATCGCCGACCGTCAGCATCGCGTTTGAGGTTACTGATAATTCGGTCTCCCGCATTGAGCTTCTGGCGCTGTCGCCGACAATCGCGCATGAGCAAGTGGCGGCCGACGGTTCTTTGACGGTGTATGGCAGTGCTTTTCCGCAAAGCGTTGTTCGGCTTTTCAACAATATCAATACGTTCGCCGCCCCTTTTACCGTAACGGCTCAGGGTGACGGCAGCTGGAAGTATGCATTGCCCCACGGGACGTTTAATCCACAGAATTTTTCCTACAAAGCGAACTATCAGTATGAGCGGCTTGGCATCATCTCGCCCTTTTCAGAAACACTCGAGCTCCGGCTTGTTACCTGCCTGAACTCCGACTTTAACGGCGACAGGGAGGTCAATTTAACCGATCTTTCGGTGCTTCTCTTCTACTGGGGCCGCGCGGTGCCCAAAACCGGTCCTATTAATGAATGTGTTGATCGCAACCAGGACCAAATTATTGACCTGAAAGATTTTTCGATTCTTATGTACGAGTGGACGCTTAAGTATGAGCTCACCGGTTAGGCTGCCACCGGCAAGGGGTATATAGTTATCAGGTAAGACCCGTACATGAACATACAAAAAAACATACTGCTTGTCGCCACCCTTGCCGCTGCTTTTTTCTTTGCTTCGGCCGCTGCTGCGCAGGCTGCGAGCCTGTACTTCTATCCTCAGAACATCTCCTTAAGTCCCGGCGAGGAGGCGCTCGTTGATATCCGCATTGACACAGGGGGCGAGGCGATAAACGCCGTTGAGCTAGAGGGCGGTCTTGCGGGTGTCGCGGTGACTTTGCGCGCTATCGAGAACTCTGGTTCACATCTAAGCATCTTCGTGGAGAACCCAAGCGTCAAAGGCAAAGCTGATTTCCGATTGGTTGGCGGCGCTCCCGCTGGCCTGACGGGGGAGCATTTGCTTGCTCGCCTGGCGCTGCGAGCGGAGCTGCCTGGCAACGCCACGCTCTCCTTCGCGTCCGCAAAAACCAGGGTTCTCCTGGCTGACGGTACTGGAAACGCGGCCGAACTAAAGTTCGTGAGCGCCTCCATACAAGTAACGGCAAAGTCAAAAGACTATCTCGTGGTCTCCTCCGAGTCGCACCCCGATCAAAATCAGTGGTATGCAACCACCAAAGCGAATATGCGCTTTAATTTTGATCCGAAGGCTTCATACAGCTATCTCGTAACCCGAGATCCGCTCGCTGAACCTGACAACGTCGCTGACAAGCCCGAAGGCACCGCTCTCTGGCAAGGGGAGACGAAGCTTGAAAAGCTTCCCGAGGGTATTTCCTATTTTGTCATCAAAAAGATAGGCACCACCTCCGTTTCCCGTTATCGCCTGATGAACGATATCACTGCTCCAACCTGGGGGGAAGTGAATAAGAACGAGGGAATGAGTGAGACTGAGGGGCGGCCGTTTTTGACCTTTCTCGCGCAGGATGCCGCTTCGGGTGTGGAGTATTACGAAATGCGCGTAGACGACGCTGAGCCGGTGACCGTCGCTTCGCCGCAGCCGCTTCCCGATCTGTACACCATCCTTTCGCTGCGCGCTTACGATCGCGCGGGGAACTATATCGAAGAGTTCATCCCGGGACCGAAGAAGGACTACTCTCTTTGGATTTGGCTCGCCGTTCTGTTCGTTCTCCTCGTCTGGGTCTCTGGTATAATAGATACAGATAAACGAGGCAAGTAAGGTCTTATCTTTTATTTCCATTCCGTGAAACGTCTTCTCGTGAGCCTCTTTACCGGACTCGTACTTGCGGCGCTTGGTGTGCTGGTTCCTTTGCGCACTCAAGCGGCCACGCTCACTCTTCGGCCTAGCGAAACTGATCTCGAAGTTGGCCAAATATTTGAGGTAGCGGTGCTTCTGAATACTGACCAAGAGGAGATAAACGCCGTTGAACTTATATTGGAGTTTCCTGCAGACAAGCTACAGGTCATTTCGCCGAACACGGGTCGCTCGTTCATCGAGATCTGGGCTGGCCAGCCGAAGTTCAACAATAAGACCGGCCGCATCGAGATGCGCGGGGGTGTCCCGAATGGGCTTACCATTGAGAACGGACTTGTTACGATCATTCAGTTTCGAGTCAAAGCGGCTGGCTCAATTTCGCTCCAATTCACCGCTCAAACGCGAGTTTTGGCCAATGATGGTCTAGGGACCGATTTTCTTATTCAAACTCCGGGAATATTTCTTACTTCGCAATTACCAAAGCCCGCTGGTCCGCTCGTTAGTTCGCTGACTCATCCCAACCCAGGCCGCTGGTATGACAATGCTGATGTTGCCTTAGGGTGGCAAGTTGATGAAGGGGCAGGGGAAGGATATAGCTATATTTTTAACGATGAACCGCTCGTGGAGCCGGATACGATCTCTGAAGGGGGCGCCACAAATATTGTTTACAATCAAATAAGCAGCGGCGTCCATTTTTTCCATATTCGAGCGTTGCGCGCCGGGCTTTGGGGCGGTTCGACTCACTTCCAGGTTAGTATCGATACCGCGCCACCGGCGAGTTTTAAGATAGAAGCGATTCCAGCGCTTCGAACAGTGTCGCGACAGCCAGTACTTAAGTTCTTTACGAGTGATGCTCAGTCCGGAATCGATCACTTTGAAATAAAGTTGATATCACTCGCGCCGGCTGAGGGCGGTGAACCACCGGCTGATGAACTTTTCAGCGATGCTCAGAGCCCTTATGTTACTTATCCCCTCGATCTTGGCAGCTATGATGTCCTCGTCAGGGCGTATGACAAAGCGCATAATTATCGAGAAGCGAAAGAGCGGCTTATTATCACGACCCCTATTTTTAGCCTCGTCCAAGATAATGGCATTCAATTAACCGAAAGCTTTACACTCACATGGCCTTGGATGTGGCTTAGTGCAGCTCTTATACTCGTATTTTTTACATTCACGAGCTGGCGCCTCAAGCACTGGCCGCGCAAGCTCGGGCTACACGAGCGAACTGGAGACGTTCCGAATATCGTACAGAAACAACTCGAGGAGCTGAAGACGTATCGGAAGAAATATGGAAAACTCGCGGCGGTTGTACTTATCGCTATCGCGATGAGTTTTGGTGGCGCATCGGTGCGGGCGCAGTCAGTAGACGCACCTCGTGCGACATCAGTACTTACTCCACCGAATGTTACTACCATCTCAACTGACATAACGACTGAAGAGACTTTCTATATTGGTGGTGAGACCGTGGTTCCGAGTACCGATGTCGTTATTTATTGGAACAATTTGACCACGGGCGAGACGCTCTCGGCGATTACGACTTCGAATGGTAAAGGCGAGTGGTTTTATCACCACCCGACCGCGCTCGTAACGGGCAATTACATGCTTTGGGCGCAGAGTCGTATTGGTGAGACAATGAGCCCGCCGAGTCCGCAGCTTACCATGGTGATTCGCACCGGAGCGATTAAGCTTGGTCCGGCCCGCGTGAGCTACGAGATGCTCTACCTTTCGATTATCACCCTTTTGATAGTCATCCTCCTGACGCTCGGCTTCTTAATTATCAAACACTGGGCGACGATTAAGCGTCAGCACCGTCTCTTTCTCGAGGAGGTGCGCAAGGGAGAGGAGTCTATTCGTCGCGGGTTCGCTATCTTGCGTCGTGATATGGAGCTCGAGTTCGCACTCATTAAAAAGGCGAAAATGGAGCGGAAACTCTCACGGGAGGAGGAGGGTCGCGAGGCGCAACTCGTTAAGGACTTATCCGCAATAGAGGAGCGTGTCGGTCAGGAGATTTGGGAGCTCGAAGAACTCGAGCACGAACGATAAAAAGCAAAACCCTTCCGTCAGCTGACGGAAGGGTTTTGTCCTATGACCATAATAGGGTGAGTTGTTCGTTCTCTAGTAGCTCTCGGACCGCGACGGCGGGAGAGTGAAGGATGATTTTCCAGCAGGAAAAGACTTCCGGTGCTAGAAACGAATGACGAGCCCTACTCTTTACCTTTCTCTACCCGCTCCCCATAAGCGCCGGTCGAAGTGTTGAGACGGATGATGTCGCCCTGGTTGACGAACATCGGAACCTGAACAATCGCTCCAGTTTCGAGAGTCGCCGCCTTGGTCGTGTTGCCAGCGGAGTTGCCCTTCTCGCCCGGAGGAGTCTCAGTCACCTTGAGGTCTGCCTTGATTGGCCAGATAACGTTAATGATTTTCTCGTTCCACTTGAGCGCAGTCACCTCAGTGTTCTGCTTCGTGAACTGGGCGGCGGTGCCGGCAATATCTTCTTTGAGCGAGAAACGCTTGCTCGGGTCCTTGGACTGGCAGAACCAATACTCGTCCTTAGCGTGATAGAGGTATTTTACTAGAAGCTTCTCGATCTCCACCTCCTCAAAGCTCTCGTTCATATGGAAGTTACGCTCAAGAATCTTGCCAGTGATGAGGTTCTTGATAGAGGTCTGAGCGACGGGCTTGCGTTGCTGCATGCGTAAAAAAGCGAAGTGGATAACTTCGTAGGGCGAACCCTCGTAGACGAACATCGCCCCCTCCTTCAAGTCGTTGTAGTTAAGCATGTGATTAACTTTAAACAGTAAACTTTAGACCATTAACAATGGAGAAATAATAATTCAAAACGGGCCTTTAGTCAATTTGCACCGTTGTTTATCGTTTATCGTTAATAGTTTATAGTAAATACATGAAGGCCATCTTACTTGCTGCGGGGGAGGGAAAGCGCATGCGTCCGCTCACCCTTGTGAAGCCGAAGGCGATGATTGAGGTTCTTGGAAAGCCCCTACTCGAGTACCTCATAGAAGGCTTGCCTTCCGAGATCACAGAGCTGGTGCTGGTTATTGGCTATAAGGGTGAGATTATTCGAAAGCACTTCGGCGACCGTTTTGGACGGTTTCCAGTGACTTACGTCGTACAGGAAAAACCGCTGGGCACGGCGCATGCCCTCCACTTATGTAAGCACCTCATCGCTCAAGGGGAAAAATTCCTCTTCATCCTTGCCGACGATCTTCACAGTCCCGCTGCTATTGAACGATTAGTGAAGCACCAAAACGGCATGCTGGTACAGGAGCATCCGGAGCCTCGCAAATTCGGGGTCATTGAGGTGGATCACCAGAATCGCACTATCGGCATTGAAGAGAAGCCCGAACATCCGAAGACGAATTTGGTTGCGGTGGGAGTCTATGTTTTCGATAGTAGCTTTTTTGACTACAAGATTGAGCCGAGTGCTCGTGGCGAACTCGAGTATGTGGATGTAGTGACTCAGATGATCAAAAAGCAAGATGTGTTCATTGAGAAGACCGATTTCTGGCATCCGGTCGGCTATCCGCATGATATTGACGCGGCGGAAGAGCTTTTAGCCAAGGAGGCGACTCCTCTTGCGGCTTCGGTTGTCATTATCTGTGGTGGTCGGGGAACTCGCCTCTCTGATGAAGCACCGGAGCTGCCCAAGGCGCTTATTGAGGTGGCCGGCAAGCCGATCTTGCAGCACCAGCTGGAGCTGTTGAGAAAGCAAGGAGTTGCCGATGTCACGGTCGCGCTTGGCTATAAGGCGGAGATGATTGTTGACTGGCTTAGGTCGCATGGATATGGAGATATCCGTTGCGCAATCGAAAAAAAGCTACTCGGCACCGGCGGAGCAGTAAAGTTCGCGGCCAAAGCTATTTCTTCTCCCTTTATCGCCATGAGCGGAGACATCCTCGCGGACTTTAATATCCGCGGTTTGTTGCGCCACGCCGAAGGCGGTCAGCGGGTGATCACAGGTGTTGAGCTCGATGATGTGGACGACATGGGCGTGCTGGAGTGTGATGAAAAAAAGAAGGTGTGTTCGTTTAAAGAGAAGGCGGCCTCTGGCAAGCCGGGACTCATCAATGCGGGCCTCTCTGTATTGTATCCTGAGGATTTGGTTCCTATGCCGGAGTCGTTTTCGCTCGAACACGAGCTTTTCCCGAAACTCGCCCAGGAAGGCAAGCTGGTTTTGCATCATCACCGCGGCGACTACTGGTTTGACTGCGGCACCGTGGAAAGACTTAAACGCGTCCGGGCTTACTTTGCAGATAAATTATGAAGCAGCACGGGCCTTGGAAAATTAAATCGAGTGAGGTGAAGTATAAAAATGCTTACGGGATGGAGGTCTTTGAAGATCAAGTCATCCAGCCCGATGGCAAGGACAGCATCTACGGCGTCGTAACGTTTCGCGAAGGCATCTCCGTGCTGCCCCTCGACGATAAGGGATGCGTCTATTTTGCAAAAGAATTTCGGTATGCGATTGGGCGTGAATCAATCGAGGCAGCAGGTGGCATCATAAATGATGCTGAAGCTCCTCTCGAGGCTGCCAAGCGAGAGCTGCGGGAAGAGTTGGGAATAGTAGCTCAGAAGTGGACCGGTCTCGGCAGGGTCGATCCTTTCACGGGGGCGGTCCGCTCCGCCGCTCATCTGTACCTCGCCCAAGGGTTGAGCTTTGTTGAAACAAAACTTGAAGGAACAGAGACTATCTTGCCGGTTAAGGTCGCGTTTGAGGAGGCCCTTGGTATGGTGATGAGGAGCCAAATAACCCATGGCCCAAGTTGCGTCCTTATCTTGAAAGCAGCGAAGTACTTAGGTAAGCTCTAGCTCCAATGGCGAAGAAACAAAAAAAGGTATTTGTTGGCATGAGTGGCGGGGTGGATAGCTCGGTGACTGCCGCGCTCCTCAAAGAGCGTGGTTTTAAAGTTGTCGGCGTACATCTCAAGTGCTGGAATATTGATGGGTGCGCGGCGCAGGATGCAGAGGACGCGCGACGGGCGGCGGAATCTCTCGATATTCCTTTTTATGTTTTTGATTTCGAGCAGGAGTACCGAGACCGGGTGGTTGAGTATATGGTGGATGGCTACCGGAAGGGCATCACGCCGAACCCGGATGTGGTGTGTAATCAGGAGATCAAGTTTGGACTTTTCTATAAGCGTGCGATGTCGCTTGGCGCCGACTTTGTGGCGACCGGACACTACGTTCGCCTAGGAAGGCGAAAAGCATCAAGTACCAAGCATCAAGTACCAAATAAATCAGGCCGTCATTCTGAACAGGGTGAAGAATCGATTTTTGAATTATATGCCGCAACAGATAAAGACAAGGATCAGAGCTACTTCCTATGGACGCTTACGCAAAAACAGCTTGCGCACTGCTTGTTTCCACTCGGCGACTTTATTAAGAGAACGCAGGTGCGCAAGCTCGCGAAGAAGTACAAGCTGCCGAACGCCACAAAGAAGGATTCGCAAGGAATCTGCTTCTTGGGCCAAGTAAGCTTGCCAGAGTTTTTAAGTGAGTTTATTCCGCAGCGGAAGGGGGCGATTATTAACGCCGCGGGAAAGCAGGTGGGTGAGCACCAAGGCGCTTACTATTATACGATCGGTCAGCGTCGGGGACTGGGAGTCGGCGGAAGTCCGGTGCCGCTCTATGTTGCTGAAAAGGATGTAAAGAAGAATACGATAACGGTGGCTCCGGAAGGGGACGAGTCGCTCTTGAGCTCCAGCATTACTCTCAGCGCAGTCAATCTTATTAATTCAAAATTAAAACATTCCAACATTCTGCAGAATGTTGGAATGTCCGTGTGGTGCAGGGTGCGGTATCGGCAGCCTTTATTAAGAGCTCATTTAATTAAAAAGGGTACGCGCTGGAGTATTAAATTCGCTAAACCGCAAAAGTTCGTCGCTCCAGGTCAGTCGGCGGTCTTCTATCGAGCTACCCGTTCGGCCCATTCGACTAGCTCAGGACAAGCAAGCTCGGGGTCAAAATCTGAAAATCTTGAAATGCTCGGCGGAGGCGTTATTCAGTCAGCTATTTAACTCACTCCCGGTTCTCCTATACCCTTATTCGCGCGAATAAGGGTATAGGCCATCAGGCGCTTTTTTTGATTTGCTATACTAACTATATGATTGAGTTAGAGCGGATTTTAAAGTCCGTGGCGAATAAGCGGCGCTTGGCCATTTTGAAGTTCCTAAAGCACAATAAAGAGGCGTCAGTTTGTGAGATCGCGGGCGAGATTCGTTTTTCAGTAAAATCCACATCGAAGCATTTAAGTATTCTCACCGCTGCCGATGTTCTTGAGAAAGAGCAACGACAGCTCTTTGTTTTTTATCGACTCACCAATAAGCCGTCAATAATCGTAAAAAGCATTTTAGCACTTATTCCCTAGAGTCATATGCAATTATCCCTATGGATTAATTTCTGCCAAAGGCAGATGGGCACGCCTGCCCGCCTTTGGTGGGAATAAGGGGTATGGCACTGTATCAAAAAGCATTCTGGGTAGTCATCTTTTTTCTTATCGGCGTTGTTCTCGTGAGCGCCCTGCCGCTTGACGTGAGTGTCGCATTCCCACTGCTTATCAGCGCGATATTTATCTTGGGCATCGCCCTGTTCGGCCGCTATCAGCTTGCATTGTGTGCTCTCGCTATGCTCTGCGGCGCTTTCTACTATCATCTGCGCGCACCAATTGCCTTTGAAGATTTTTCTTCAAAAACGAGTGAGTACGTTGGAGTCGTTGAGAAGGTGAAGCTCTACCCGGACGCCCAAACCCTCACTGTCGCGGTAGAGAAGCCAGAGGGCTTTATTATCCAGATAAGCACGCAGCGTTATCCCAATTATGGCTATGGTGACCGGATAGTTGCAGTGGGCAGTCTGGTGCCGTTTGAGAAAGACGACTCACGTCTTCTTCGGAATAGGGCAGTTGGTCTCATTCGTTTTCCAAAGATCAGTTTCGTCGAGGGCGGACAGGGGAGTCGTTTCCGAGCGGCGCTTTTCGGGCTGCGCGACCGAATCGCTCAAAGTTTCAGCCGAAGTCTCCCGCCAGAGTCGGCGACGTTCATGACCGGTCTCACGCTGGGTAAGAGTGCGGCATTTTCTGATACGCTTCGGGAAGAGATGAAGATAACCGGCACGACCCATCTCGTCGCTCTCTCAGGAACGAACGTCACGATCATTGTGAAGGGTGTCATCCTCCTTTTCGGATTTTGGTTCTCACGCCGCGCCCTTTTTCCGCTCACTATTATCGCCATCACCCTCTTCGTGCTCATGACCGGGGCGGAGGCGTCGGTGGTGCGCGCTGCGATTATGGCGGGCATCGTCTTGCTCGCAGAGCGTACCGGGCGGGTGCACGTGACCTATTGTGCCATCGCCGCCGCGGCTTTCATTATGGTTGTCGCTAATCCTTCGCTGCTTGTCTTTGACATCGGCTTTCAGCTCTCATTCTTTGCCCTGCTCGGCATCGTCTACCTCCAGCCGGTACTCAATCACCTCATCCGCATTAAGAAGGTGAAACGTCCACTTCTCGTTGCTATCCTTAGGATAGCAACGGCTTCGCTCGCGGCCCAGCTGGCCGTGTTCCCAATTTCACTCATCTATTTTGGCTTTGCGTCGCTTATCTCGATTATTCCGAATGTACTCATCGTTCTTTTTATACCGGCGACAATGTTTTGTGGTTTACTGATATTTCTTGCGAATTTACTTTCGAGCTACCTCGCTTTACTGTTCGCTCTTCCTGCCCGCCTCCTGCTAGGTTACGAGCTCGGTGTTATCCACTTCTTCGCTCGTTTCAAGGTCGGCATCTCGACGGAGTCGTTCCCGCTCTCGCTCGTAGTACTCTATTACGCCCTCGTCGCCTTCTTTATTGTCCGAACAACTCGGCGCGAGCATCTTGTGATAGAGTAAATCTATATGGTCGGAGTCATCGCAAAGTACAAAGTCTTCGTCTTTATTCTTGCTAGCCTTTGTATTGCCGATGCGACCCTTTGGTATCTAGTCTTGCAAAGTCAAAAAGTGGAAACGGGTGCCGAGTTGTATTTTCTTGATATTGGGCAAGGGGATAGCCAGCTCGTCATCCTACCCGCCGGAGGCGGGCAAGCCGGCAGCATAAAGGTGCTCATTGATGGCGGACCGACCGACGCGGTACTTGCGAATCTCGCAGAGATATTTTCACCGATTGATAGACGGATAGACGTTGTTGTGACGACTCATCCTCAGCTCGATCACTTCGCGGGACTTGTTGACGTTCTTAATACGTATGATGTGGGAGTGGTGGTCGGCAATGGGCGCAAAGGAGAAATTGAGCCCTATCGTGAGTTTCATGCGGCGCTCATAAACCACAAGGTCCCCTATGTACAACTTGAGGAGGGTGACGGTATTCGCATAGGTGATGCGCGTTTCGATATCCTGGCGCCCAATAAACAGGAGGTGTTAAGCGGCGAGCTCAATGACACGTGCATTGTCGCTCTGCTTACCACTCCCCAGTTCAAGGCGCTCTATACGGGTGACATCGGTGCCAATATCGAGGAGCGGCTTGTGAAAGACTACAATCTTGATGTCGATGTGCTCAAGGTCGGACACCACGGTTCACGCTTTTCGTCGAGCGAGGCGTTTCTCAAAGAGCTCTCGCCCGACATTGCAGTTATCGAGGTTGGGAGTAAGAACACCTATGGGCATCCAACGAAGCAGGCGTTAGAAAGACTGGGGGAGTTTACTCAGAGAATATTGAGAACTGACAAGGATGGACTGATTAAAATAGAGTACGCGAGCGGAGGATTGGCGGTATACAGTGTGAAGTAACTATAAAGCAAACGGCACCCGAAGGTGCCGATGCGCTGTGCCCTCGTTTTACTCCTGAGGGCGGGAATGGTTGTTGGGGACTGTGGCCAATCTAGTTTTACCAGTTCGAGTCTCCGATCTGCTTGGGAACGGGAGTGACCAAGAAACCGATAACGCTGCCCGCGAGAACGAAGACTCCGTAGCGGACCCCCACAAGCAGCACGGCGCCAGCCTTTCTCGGGTCATCCGTAACTGCCCACCAGAGCGAACCGCCCAAGAAAATGATTCCGATCAATCCCACGAGGAAGGCCAGCCCGAGGATGGACGGGTCGGGCTTCCCGGCGCGGATGCGCCAGCTCACAAAGAGGAGGGCTGCGAATCCCAGCACGACAGCCACCGGCAGGGACCACGGAGGAAGCCCCGCAGCCTCTTTGTTGGCGATCTGTCTTTCCCCCGCCCCTCCGCTGCCGCCTTTCGCGAGCGCGATGCACGCCATGATCCCCACGAGAAAACCAAAAACGATTCTACGCATTCCTTCTCCTTTCGGGAGAGTTGAGGAAGAGCGTCCTGGGCGCGGGTGATCGAACAATAAGTTCCAGCCACCTGCATTGAAGATAGCACAAAAGCGTAGAAAAGTCAACTTTTCAGCAGGCTCAGCATAAGCTAAAGGCGAAGCATTGAAAGTGGCCTCAAAAGCGTGATATTATCGACATATTCATTCATAAGACTGGATTATCCAGTCAAGCCGGATAATGACAGAGGGACTGTGTCATCCTGAACGTGGTGAAGGATCTATAAGCTAGATTCTTCGCAAGCTCAGAATGACGACAAAAAAGAGAAAGATAAAATCAATGAGAATTTTAACTTCGGAAACTGCAGACAAGGCTGGCCAGTCAGTCGAGCTGATGGGCTGGGTGGACAACCGCCGTGACCACGGCAAGCTTATCTTTATCGACCTGCGTGACCGCTCCGGCATTATCCAGCTTGTCTTCACGCCAAAGTCGCCGGCCTATGCGGCGGCAAGTGCGCTTCGTGACGAGTGGGTTATTCGGGTTAAGGGTGAGGTGAAGGCGCGTCCGGAGAATATGATTAACGCCGACATCCCGTCAGGTAAGGTTGAGCTTCCCGTTACTGAGCTTGAGATTCTCGCTGAAGCGAAGACGCCGCCGTTTCCGATTCACTCCGACGGACATGATATTAACGAAGAGGCGCGTCTTAAGTATCGCTATCTCGACCTCCGTCGTCCGCGCGTACACCGCAACATCCGTTTGCGATCCGAATTTATTCGCCGTATCCGTGAGTTTTTGTTTAACGAGGGCTTTGCTGAAATTGAGACTCCGTACTTTACGAGCACGACGCCAGAGGGCTCCCGTGACTTTGTCGTCCCAAGCCGTATGTATCCAGGGCAGTTTTTCGCACTTCCGCAGTCGCCACAGCAGTACAAGCAGCTTCTCATGGTGGGAGGTTTCGAGCGCTACTTCCAGATTGCTCGTTGCTTCCGTGATGAAGATCTTCGCGCTGACCGTGGCTTTGAGTTTACCCAAATCGACCTCGAGATGAGCTTTGTGACGATGGAAGACGTGATGGCGCTTAACGAGCAGATGATTACAAGCGTAGTCGAGGGGATGGGGTACAAGATAAAAGAGAAGGTGTTCCCGCGCTTCACCTATGCCGAGGCGATGGCGAAGTATGGCGCTGATAAGTTCGATATGCGCACTGAGGATGATAAGAAGAATGGCGTTCTCGCGTTCGCGTGGGTCGCCCGCTTCCCATTTTTCGAAAAGGATAAAGAGGGCAAATGGACGTTCAGTCACAACCCGTTCTCATCTCCAGCTCCGGAGCACATTGAGGCTCACCTAAAAGGTGAAGATACGGAAAAGATAATCACCCAGCAGTACGACCTAGTGTGTAACGGCTTTGAGGTGGGCGGTGGTAGTATTCGTGCTCACAAACCGGAGCTTTTGAGGGCGACATTCAAAACGATGGGATACAGCGATGAACGCATTGAAAAAGAGTTCGGTCACATGCTCGAGGCGTTTACTTATGGCACTCCGCCGCATGGCGGTATCGCATTTGGTGTTGAGCGACTCGTGATGATTCTCACTGGTGAGAGTTGGCTTCGTGAAGTGCAGGCGTTCCCGCAGACCTCGACTGGTCATACGTCGGTTATGCAAGCGCCGACCGAATTGCAGCCTGCCCAGCTTAAAGAGCTAGGGATTCGAGTTGACCCTCCAGCGAAAAAGGAGTAGAATACACACCAATATGAGTTCACCTAAAGAAGAACAGACATTAGTACTGCTGAAGCCAGACGCCCTCCAGCGCAACTTGCTGGGCGAGATTATCCACCGCTTTGAGGCACGTGGCTTAAAGATTGTCGGCATGAAGATGATTCAGCTCTCTGACGCGCAGCTCGATGAGCACTACTCGCACATTAAGGATAAGCCGTTCTTCCCGGGTAACAAGGCGTTCATGTCTTCGTACCCAGTCGTTGGCATCGTGCTTGCTGGCATCCGTGCGGTCAACGTTGTGCGCACGATGCTCGGGCCCACCAAGGGTCACGAAGCGCCTCCGGGAACGATTCGCGGTGACTTCTCAATGAGCACTCAGGCGAATATGGCTCACGCTTCTGACTCTATCGATGCGGCAAAGGCGGAGGTGAAGCGCTTCTTCTCTCCAGGCGAGATTTTCTCCTACGCAAAGCTTGATTTCGATCTCAGCTACAGTGACGACGAAAAGTAAGGCGCTTCTCGCCTTATTATCCGGCTTGACCCTAGGGCGATCGAGTACGCCCGGGCTAGCCGGATGATCCAATTTGGGTCCCCGATGAGTACTCGGGGATGACACGAAAGGTGTCAATTTTTGTAACAAACTTATTTTTCGTGCGTTATATATGGTGTAATCCAGCCTACAGATTTCCTATCAATATACGACCAAGGGATGGCACATTGCTTCAGTCCGTGGACTGAGGTTGAGCCGACCCACCTAGTACGTACTAGGAGTCGCCGGGGTAGGATTACAAAAGATACCGAGCTTCGTGCTCGGTGTTTTTTTACCATTCGGCTTGTTTGGGCTTTAAAATCAGGGTACATTACTATATATGAAGGTGCTTATTACCGGCGGAGCAGGATATATCGGCGGAGCAGTGACCGAGCTTTTGACCCGTCAGAATGTTCCATTCACCGTCTACGACAATCTACTCTATGAGAATCACTATTTAAAGCCGGTTGATTTTATTCGCGGCGATGTTCGCGACACTGCAAAACTGAAGGCGCTGCTGCCCCAATATACTCACGTCATTTGGCTTGCTGCGATTGTTGGAGACGCGGCCTGCCAAATCCGGCCCGATCTGACCGTAGCGGTCAATCAGGAGGCGGTGAAATGGCTCGCAGGAAACTATGATGGCCGCATCGTCCTTCTCTCGACCTGCTCTGTTTATGGCCAAAATGACGGCGAGGTGACGGAGGAGTCGGCGCTTAACCCGCTTTCGCTCTATGCGAAGACAAAGGCGGAAGGTGAGCAGTATCTGGTCGGCAAGAACGCGATCTCATTCCGGCTGGGGACGGTCTTCGGTGTCTCTGACGCCTATTCGCGGCTGCGCATGGACCTGGTGGTCAACTACATGACCGCCAACGCCCTGACAAAGGGCAAACTTTCGATATTCGGCGGTACCCAGTGGCGCCCGCTAGTGCATGTTCGTAATGTCGCGGAGGGGATAGTGAACGCTCTCGAGGACAAAGCGACGGGTGTCTATAACCTTGCGACGCAAAATTATCAGATCAAGGAGCTTGGCAAGGAGATCGCCGCCCTTACTGGTTGTGAAATCGAATACGTGAAGCAGCTGACCGAGGATGCGCGCGATTATCATGTAAGTATCGCAAAGGCGCAGAAAGCGGGGCTGTATGAGTTCAAGCATCTCTATTCGGTTGCCGATGGCGTCGCGCAAATCATGGAGCTCATTAAGCAGGGCCGCATCCAGTACGCCGAAAACGATGTGTATTCGAACGAACGGCACATCGCTAACCTCAATAAAAATGGAAAGTTTATCTAACGAACCGAAGCTGATGGACGGAGGAGCGGCATCCGACGCGCGCGGACGGGTGTGCTTTGTGAACCCGTTCACTTTTGCCGGCGTGAAGCGGTTCTATATGATCGAGAACAACCCCGGCGTCATCCGTGCCTTCCACGGGCACATGAAGGAGGCGAAGTATGTGTTCGTTTCCGCCGGCAGGGCCCGCATCGTCATCGCTCCGATAGACGGTACGCCGAATCCGGACTCGAAGGCGAAGCCGCTTGTGTTCAATCTTTCAGCAGAAAAGCCGCAGGTCCTTTTCATCCCCGGCGGTTACGCGAATGGTTCGATGTCGCTTGAGCTTGGCACGCGCATTCAGTATTTCTCGACTGCCACTGTCGAGGAGTCGAAGGCGGACGATTATCGGTATGAATCTAATTATTGGGGAGAACAGGTATGGCAATAAAGAAACGCGTCCTCATCTTGGGGGCGTCCGGGATGCTCGGGAGCGCCCTATATGATGTGTTACGTCATCGGTATGATTTGATACTCGCGGTACGCAATACCGAAAAGTTGAAACTGCTTGATGCGGTACATGGTGGCGTTGCAGGCGTACCCGTGCACGAGTTTGATGTCGTTCAATTGCACGAAGAGCATGCTGCTAAGAAAGGATCTCCCAGTGTGTATCTGACTGACTTTGTGAAGAGGGTGGGTCCGATTGATTATGTTATTAACGCCATCGGAATAACGATTCCGTTCGCCATGAAAGACGTCGCTCAGACGTTCTTTGTTAACGGCGCCTTGCCGCATATTCTCGCGGCGGAGTTCGGAGAGAAGCTCATCCATATCACTACTGATTGCGCGTTCAATGGATTGCAGGAGTATCCGTATACTGAGGAGTCGGCGCGTCGTCCGATAGACATCTACGGCATGAGCAAGGCGGTCGGAGAGCCGACCAGCTGCCTTACCTTGCGGACCTCCATCATCGGGCGCGAGCTTGATGGTAAGACGGGGCTGCTTGAGTGGTTCCTCCAACAAGAGGGTAAGACGATCAAGGGGTATTCAAATCACTTTTGGAACGGTGTGACGACCAAAGAGTTTGCGAACATCTGCGACCGAATCATGAGCAGTCCGGAAGCGTTTCCGAAAACAGGGCTCTATCACGTATTTTCAAATCCAGTCTCAAAATATGAGATGCTGCAAACGTTCAAGGAGAAGTTCGGCATCAACTGCACTATTGAGAAGGATGAGATGCCAAGGCTTAACCGAACGCTTGATACGATTCATGAAGTGAATAAAAATCTCAACATTCCATCTTTTAAAGAGATGGTTGAGGCAATTTAAGATAGGTGGTATAGTTACTAAACCCATGGCGAATTTTAAACTAATAACCCTCCTCGGCATTCGCCCGGATTATATCCGGATGTTTAAGCTCATCAAGCTTATTGATGAAAAAGGAAAGGATGATATCGAGCACATCCTCGTTCACTCCGGCCAGCATTATGACCCGGAGCTTTTTGGAAACTTTATAAAAGACCTCGGCATTCGCCAGCCGGATATGGATTTAGGTATCGGGCTTACGCTCAAGGAGCGCGGGAGCAATACGTACGCTGCCCAGACGGCGCTTTTGGATGAGCGAGTGTATGAGATGCTGGAAAGGCAGAAGCCGGACGCCGTGATGTATCTTGGGGACACTAACACCGTGCTCTCGTCGGTGATTGTGGCACGTTACGGCGTGCCGGTCATTCACCTTGAGGCGGGCGGGCGCAGCTTTGACTGGCGCATGCCAGAGGAGAAGTGCCGTATTGTCATTGATCATCTTTCTGACGCGCTCTACAGTTACTTGCCGCGCTACAAAGACCTGCTGCTCGCTGAGGGAGTAGCCGACTTTCGTGTGAAGGTTATCGGCAACATCATTATGGATGCGGTTAATGAGTGGATGCCAAGAGTTGAGGCTTCGACCGTCCTGAGAGATTTGAAGCTCGAAAGTAAAAAGTTCATCCTTATGGGCTTGCACAGGGAGGAGAATATAACCAATGGAGATATTTTGAGGAACAAGCTGACTGATATTGCCAAGTTTGCTCAAGAGAAACAGATGCCCGTGGTCTTTCCCATGATGCCGCGCACGGTCGCAAACGTGGAGAAGTTCGGACTCATGGATATTATAAACAGTTCCACCTTTATCAAAACTAAGCCGCTCGGCTTTTTTGACTTCCTCCGGCTAGAGAAAGAGGCGCGACTCATCGTCTCAGACAGCGGCACCGTGCAGGAGGAGGGGCTCATCGTGGGAACGCCGACGGTCATCGCCCGGCGCTCGACTGAACGGCCTGAGACGATATGGGCTGGGGCGACGGTACTTGAGGGACTTGATGGTTCGGGAACTCTTTACGCCAAGATGACGCAGGCCTGGGACATGCCGACCACGTGGGATCGGAACATTCTCAACCCAGATGGAGGCAGCCCGAGCCAGAGGGTCTTTGATGATCTTATCGCCAAGGTCCGCTCGAACTGGTTCAAGACCTCGCGCAGCTATGAGACGCTCAGTGGCGACCCGCGGGTGCGCCGGGCTTACGGCGGCAACGCGTAGCTCATTTTCTATGAACACGCACGAATGGGAGCAGTTAGCGCAGCTTGATCCGCTCTGGGCTATCCTGTCGGACAAACAAAAGCAGCATATTTCCAAGAAGGACATCCCGGTATTCCTTTCGGACTCTTTAAGGATACTCAAAGAAGGGGAGTGGTGGTCTTTCAACTGCCATCATTTATCCCTTTGCGGAACCGGATACTGCGGAATTTAGAAACAGCTGTGATAAATATCGCCACCACGGTGACTGCAAGCGGACATCGAAGCACGCTGTACTTCTGCTGCAAACAGAAAAACGGCCATGGATAACGAACAGGAGCGCATCGCATTCGAAAAGGCCGCAAGTCTCGCGCGGGCTTGGCACCAGCGCAGCGTGCCGACGTGGAGAAGCCGCCTTGTTAAGGTCTTCCGTTTCCACTGGCGGTATCTTGCCTATCAGCTCTCCAAGCGCCAGCCGCGGATCATAACAGCGCAGACATTCTGGGGCGCGCCCTTTCGCTGCTATCTGCCGGACTATTTTGTCACCTGGCGCTACGGCGTCCTGGGCGACCCTTCGGAGCTCGCCCTGACCCGTTATCTCCTGACGCTGCTTAAGCCGGGCGATGTGTTTATGGATGTGGGAGCCAACTGCGGATTTTACTCTCTGCTTGCTGTCCATTTAGTGGGCCCTGTCGGCGGCGTTCATGCTTTCGAGCCCACTCCCGCTGTCTTCGCGCTGCTTGAGCGTAACGCGCTCAGTAAGCAGCAGATAAAAGTCAGCCAAGCGGCAGTGGCGGAAAAAGAAGGAAAGGCGCATCTGCTTGTAGACCCGGTCTTTACGGTCGTGAATTCTCTGGTGAGCTCGCCAGGGCGTAAAGGATCGGCGGTAGAGGTTCAGACGCTGACTCTTGATGCCTATTGTCGCTCCGCTTCGGTCATTCCGACCTTTATTAAAATCGATGTGGAAGGGGCGGAAGAGCGCGTTATTGAGGGCGCCCGCGGGATTCTGGCGCAGCACGAGCCGATCGTCTCTCTCGAGATCCTGGCTGAGAATAATCAGGCGCACCTGCGCGCCGCGGTGCTCCTGGCAGAGATGGGATATAGCTCCCACCGCATTGACGAGAGCGGCGGCCTTCAACCGGTAAAGATCGATGCGGACAGCATCAAGGGTTATGTTCTTCAGAGGGGCGGCTTCGGGAACTTTATCTTTAAAAAACTCCGGGCTTAGCTGCGCGCGAGGAGCGCGAGGAATCTTTTGGCGTTGCTCGTCGCCTCATGATTCTCGTTGAAGGTGCTGCGGGCGTTTTGTATCATCTTCCGGCTTGCCGCAACGTTATTCAAGATGCTGCGGATGGCATTTTGCAGCGCCTGGATATTTTCAGTGTCCACAATCGTCGCAAACATGCGCTTCCTCGCGTAGGCGACGAGCGTTGAACTCGCGGGAGCATGGACGAGCATCGGTCTGCCGGCGGCAAGATAGTCCGTCAGCTTGCCCGGCGTTGCCGTATCAATAATCATCTGGCTCTTGGTACCCCACGAGAGCGGAAGGAAGAGGATGTCCGCCTTGCTCTGAATAGCCGGCATCTCTTTTGGGGCGGCGACCGACCATTCGATTTTGGGGCTATCAAGGCCGATGCGCTGCAGGTACTCCTTTGGGTTTGGGCAGTAGAACTTAAGCTTAATCTCCGGATCATTCATCGCTTCAACCGCTTTGACCAGGTTTTTAAGCGCGCCTATCTGCGGCCAATAGATGCGGCCGGTGAAGAGGATTGTGTACGGGGGCTTTGGGTCGTATTCACTCGCCAGAGCGTCATATGCGCCACCAAAAGCGGCGTTATGAATAACGACGATCTTGTCGCTTACCCACGCTCCGTAACGCCTGACATAGAACTCCTTGGTTCCTTCGTTGGTGACCACGATCTTTTCAGCCACGCTAAAAAGTTTGGGCTCAAAAATACCAGCGAGCAATGCACCAGGGAAGGGGAAGAAGTTCCCTTTGTAGAGATCGAACATAAAAAGGTACAGTGGCAGCTTCGTTTTTTTATGAAGCAGATAGCTGCTGATGAGCGCCGGGCCGTAGTCTGAGAACGCCACAATGAGTTCACTGCCTTTTTGCCCGGCGACACGCTTGCCAGCACGGTACATCGTTAGGATCTGGGAGGCGATGACGGGAATACCCGCAAGGCTCCTGATTATTGCGGAGCGCTTCATCAGATGTTTGAGTTTAGCGACAGCGGTCTGCCCGCGCTTGCCCGCGCTTTGTCCGCCATCGTGAGGGTTCTGAGCCTGTTCCTTCGTCGCAGACGGCCGATCATAGAACGCGTAGCTACCGGGCAGCCAGTTGCCGACTTTCGCGGAGAGCGGGTCAATATTATAAAAGCTGGTCAGTATCGTGTAATCCAGTTCTTCTGGCTTGGCATCGCGAAGAAGACAATATAGGTTGTTTGGTCCCCCAATGGCCGGCGGAGCATAGCTGGAGATGAGTAGGGGCTTTTTATATAAGAGCGGCATATATTTTTTGGTATGAGCGGATGGTTTCGGCGATATCGAACTGAGGATGGGCAAGTAGCCACGCGTGACCGCGAGCGGCGATCATCTGGCTTTGTTCTGGGTTTTCCATCGCCCACTGAATAGTCTCGCTCAAAGGCTGGGCACTGCCCGCCTGCACCAGAAGGCCGGTCTGTCCGTGGATGATGAGTTCGGGGATGCCGCCAATGTCACTGGCAATAACGAGCTTTTGGGAGGCGAGCGCCTCGATAATAGTAACGCTTAAGCCTTCGCTGCGCGAGGGAACGACTACCACGTCGAGGTGCTGGTAGTGCTGCACAAGTTCCTGCTTCGCGCCGACAAAACGGACCGCCTCAGAAAGCCCCGCGTTCTTCACGCGCGATTCCAGCATCTCTCGCTCGCTTCCATTGCCGATGACTATTGCGTGCACCATCTCTTTTTGGTGCGTGGGAAGGAGCGCGAGTGCTTCAATGAAAATATCCACACCTTTTATCGGCTCCAGGCGGGCGATGCATCCGATTACCGGAGAGTCGGGGACGGGTTTCGCGCCCTGGAGGAACTTACGCGTATCGATGCCGTTGTAGATGGTCGAAACCAGCGCTGCGGGAACATCGAAGCGGCGGATGGTGAACTCCGCGACCGCCTTCGAAACGGCGATGACGGCACTGAAGTGTTGCAGGGCGGTTCGTTTTCGGTCGCGAACGAACTTCGGAAGCGCTGCGGCATCATGCTGGGTGGATATCAGCCTCACGTTGCTAAACGGCCGGGCGGCAATCGCGCCTATGATGTCAGAGAGCCAAAAGTGGGTGTGGATAATATCGGGCTGCCAGCTCCGAATCTTCCGCCGCATTCTGTGAATAATAAGCGGCAGCTGCAACAGGAAGCCAAGCTTGTGAAAGAAGCTCTGGCTGCGCCGACCTGGGCGAAGAAGCGGAAAGATCGCTACTTCGCACGCGCCGCCGGATTGAAGGTGTGCAGCGAGGTCCACGGGAAACTTTGCTTCGAGTGAATTGATGACAAACAGGACGCGCATACCTTATGAAGGATCGGAGATAGCGGGTCTGAATATCTGGCGCATATCTCGCAGCAAGGGCTCGCGTAATGCGATCAGAAACAGGAGATAGGCTATCGCGCTGACGCCAAGGGTAAGGAGCACCGGAACACCTGAGCGGCTGAGAATCCAGGAGATGGCGCCCATCATGCCGGTTGCCAGGAGGATGCGGGACAAGCCGCGGGTGATAGAGAAGGTGCTCAGTTTTTTCACGGCACGAAGCGTGAGCGCGTTGGCGACCAGCTGCGAGAGAACGGTTGCTACCGAGGCGCCTGCAATGCCGAAGCGGGGGATGAGGAGTAGGTTAAAGATGATATTGGTCGCCGCCCCCAGGAGGAAGAAGCGGACAAAGTAGCTCTGTTTATTGTGGGCGAGAATCGTATTGTTAATCATCGCGAACGGGAAAACAATCAGGAAGGTGAGTAGGAGGATCTGGAAGCTCGTCACCGCTCCGATAGAGGTGGCGCCGAAAATAGCCGGCATGAGCTGCGGGGCGAGAATGATGCCGCCGACGGTCAGTGGAAGCGCCATCAGGAACGTTATGCGCGATCCCTGCTCTGCTAAGCGCCCCAGCCTAGCATTGTCGACATTAGCGAGCCGGGCCATGACCGGAAACATCGCCGAGGCGAGCAGATTGGGAAGAACATAAAGCAGGAGGATCGGCCGTTGGGCCGCAGCATACAGGCCTACTGCAACCGGAGAGGCCATCCAGCCAAGCATGATCATGTCGGTATTGATGCTGAAGGCGCCAGCGATGCCCAGCAGCCCGATGGGCCACGAGAGTACGGCGATATTGGTGATGACGCGCCGATCGATGGGGGCGAGCCAGTCCCGAGAGTATATCAGCATGGCGACTACCGCGAGGCCTAGCCCAATGGCAGTACCAATGATGTAGGCATGCGTGAGGGCTATAGTAGTGCCGATGGTTTTGAGCCAATAAAAACCGAGCGCTCCAATGACGAGGTTCATGATAATCTTGACCAGCGCATCCCACTCCATGTGTTCTAAGGCGCGGAAGAAGACCATGCAGAAGTCGCGCAGCGTATCAAAGATGAGCAGCATGGCGATAAGCGGCAGCAATGGCAATGTCTCCGGTATTTTAACGAGTGAAGGAATGATGAACAGGATGATGCAAATATTGAAACCGAGGAGGATGGTCTTAAGCGCCAGCGCGTTGGAGAAGTAGTGGCTCTTGGAGTTGCGGTCTTTGGAGACTTCTCGGCCGATGATCGATGTTACTCCGAGGTCCCCGAAGATGGCGGCAAAGTTCGATATCGCCATCGCGAACGAGAAGGCGCCATAACCGGCCGCTCCTAAGACGCGAAACGCGTAAATAATGACGATCGCCCGAGCGAAGCGGCTGATCGTCTCGCCGGTGACGAGCCAGAACGTGTTCTTGGCTATCGTTTGGGCGGTTGTCTTGTTCTTAAATAGGAAGTTCTTCATCACAGGCTAGGTGATTATTTTTTTGAGGGTCTTAAAGAAGATGATGCTGTTGAGCCAGGCTGAGCGATTCTTCAGATAGTATAGATCATAGTGCAGTTTCTGATATTCGTCCTCAACGGATGCGCCGTAACCGTAATTGATCTGTGCCCAGCCCGACAGGCCTGGCCGAACGAGATAGCGCAGGGTGTAATACGGTATCTTGTCCTCCAGGAGCTTATCAAGGACTGGACGTCCCGGGCGGGGACCGATGAAGGACATGTCGCCCTTTATAATATTGAAGAACTGGGGAAGCTCATCCAGGTGGGTCGGCCGCAGCAGGCGCCCCAAAAGGGTCACGCGTCCGTCATTGTCAGTTGGCCAGGTCGGCGAGCTGGAGTCGGCGTCTGGATTCTTCGCTTTATCGTTTGACATGGTGCGGAACTTGTACAGCTCGAACGATTTTCCGTTTAGCCCGATGCGAGCCTGAATATAAAAAGCCGGACCCCGCGAAGTGATCGGAATAAGGAGGGCGATAAGCAGTGAGAGCGGCAGGGTCAGCAGCAGGAGGATAAGCGCGAGGATTACTTCAAGGGACCGTCCCAGGATGTGTGCGTCTTGGTGTTGCGAAGGGAGGTGATTGAGGAACCAGGACTCCTCAAGTTCCGCCACGGAGACTTTTTGAAAAATGGCCTCATAGAGATCAGCCAAATCGATAATCTTGATGCCTGGAGGCAAGTTGCGGTACATCTTCGCGCTGCGGCCGTCCATCTTGATGTGCGCCGGAATGACGATGAGGTTGATGTGCCCTGCCTCAATGAGGTCCTTCAGGTCGGCGGCTGTCTTGTTTTGAAGGCCGTCCCTCATCCAAAAACTGATTTCATAGCCGAGGTGGGAGTTCTCTTTGAGATGGGCCGTTAATTCTTCGATGCTGTGATTGCTTCCGATAAAAAGCACCTTGGTCTTCGGCTGGGCGATGCTCACGATGCCATTGAAAATGATGCGCCAGAAATAATCGAGCACGGTGAAAAGCCCTACAAAAATGAGTAGGTTGCGCTTGGGGGTGATGCCGAAGAGCGGGACAAAGTAAAAGACAACGATGCTCAGCAGCGTGGCGATGCCGATGAGAGCCAGAAAGCGGTTATAGAAATGGTCGTTCGTCCGGAGTGATTTAATCTCATACAGCCCTCCGATAAAGAAGGTCAGAATCCATATGACCGCGAGAATAGTAAAGGGAGGAAGGTGGAGCGTGAGGGTGTCAGGGTCGAGCTCTTGGTAGCGGATAAGAAGCGTGAGCAGGAGCGCCCCATAAAAGATGATGAGATCGCCTAGGATGAGGAGCGGGGCGCGTGTTTTAACTAGAAATCGCATAGTTCGGCAAGCCTGCCTGTCCGGTAGGCAGGCTCACTACAAGTGGCTGATTGGTAGACCTTTATCATGAGGGCAGTTCTCGTCCTGAGCGACTTGCCCTGAGCCAGCCGAGGGGACACCGAAGGATTGACTAGGAATCGCATACTCATATGGTACTATGAGTTGGAAGCCTCTGTCTAAGTTTTAATAATTAATCATTTTCGATATGGAGAACAATAAGCTGCTGATTCCGATGAGTATCATCATTGCGGGCGTGATCATTGCCGGTGCGGTTGTCTATAAACCAGGTGTGACGGGGACTAATACGGGTACTAATACCGTCGTCAACCAGCCTGCTCCGTCGTATGAAGCTCCGACGGTGGATGACGATGTGGTCCTCGGTGATGCGAACGCGCCGGTGACGGTTATCATTTTCGGTGATTATGAGTGCCCGTTCTGCGAGCGCCTGTATCAAGACGCTGAAAAGCCGATGCGGGAGGACTATGTGAAGACGGGAAAGGTGAAAGTGGTATATCGCGACTATCCGCTGAGCTTCCATCCGGCCGCCCAGCCGGCCGCGGAGGCGGCGGAATGTGCCGGAGACCAGGGAAAGTACTGGCAGTATCACGACGCTCTCTTTGAGCAGCAGGCTACCATCGAAACCCTCGATTACATAAAGCTCGCGGGCGACATCGGTTTGGATAAAGCCACGTTCAAAACCTGTACGGAGACCCATAAGTTCGCGTCTGAGATAGCCAAAGATCAGGCTGACGGCGACGCGGCGGGAGTCGACGGCACCCCGGCATCGTTTATCAACGGCAAGCTCGTTTCGGGTGCTGTTTCCTACGCAACCTTCAAGGCGGCTATTGATGCGGCGCTCGCGGAAGCGGAATAATCGCAGTAGCGCAATAACGAAATAAACGTAAGAGTAACATTGCTTCACGATTACCCAGCTTGCGCCGTTATTTCGTTTACTACATTAACGGCGCTTGACGCATCTGATATACTTAAAGTAATTAAATAAAATTATGCCCAAGAATATTAAAATATACAGCACGCCGACCTGTGTTTACTGCAAGATGGCGAAGGATTTTTTAAAGGGCAAGAACATCCCGTATCAGGAGTTCAACGTGGCTGCGGATGATGCGGCGCGGGAAGAGATGGTGCAGAAGTCCGGCCAGCTCGGCGTGCCGGTCATTGATATCGACGGAGAGATTTATGTTGGGTTCAATAAGGCTGAGATCGAGAAAGCAGTGCTAGGGTAGCGTAGTAATCGAAGTAACGAAATAAACGTAATAGCGTGGAGAACCAAGCACGGTTTGAAGGATATGGTTTCGAAAAGCTCGAGATCTGGAAGCTCTCATTGCAGATAGTTTCCGAAATATATCTACTCATAAAGCAATTCCTGCAGAGTGAACTCTACGCGCTCTCTGACCAGCTAAAACGTGCCGGAACCTCTATCGCTCTTAATATTGCGGAAGGCACTGGTCAGTCAACGAAGAAGAGCTTTTCCCTATATCTTGAGCGTGCGAAGGCGTCAGGACTTGAATGCGTAGCTTGTATAAAAATCGCTCTCCAGCAGGGATTCATTAAGCCAGAAGGCGTCACACGCCTTGAACGTTTGTTGGAATCGGAGTATTTTAAGATTATCGCATTCAATAAATCTCTGAAATTATAACGTCTACTTCGCTTATTACGTCTATTTCGTTATTACATCCTCATGTATGAACTCGTCATTATAGGCGGTGGGCCAGCTGCTGTTGCGGCGGGTGTGTATGCTGCGCGCAAACAGATAAAGACACTGCTGATCACCGAAACGTTCGGTGGCCAATCTATCGTCTCAAACGATATCCAGAATTGGATTGGCACGAAGAACATCTCCGGCCTCGAGCTTGCTCAAAATCTTGAGGCTCATCTTCGCGCTCAAGAAGGTATCGAAGTGATGGATGGGGAGCTGGTCTCCAAGATAGAAAAAGTTGGTGAGGCGCCCAAGGGCCACTTCAAAATCGAGACGAAGAGCGGGAAGAGCTTTGAGGCGAAAACGATACTTGCGACGAGCGGCAGTCGCCGCCGCCGCCTCAGCATTCCTGGTGAAGATAAGTATGACGGCAAGGGAGTCGTCTTCTGTTCAACGTGCGATGCGCCGCTTTTTAAGAATAAGACCGTAGCGATCGTCGGAGGTGGCAACGCCGGTCTTGAAGCGGCTGTCGACTCGATCCCGTACGCCTCAAAGATCTATATGATTATCCGTAGCGAGATATTAAAGGGGGACGCGGTGACGCAGGAGAAGGTGAAGAATCACCCAAAAGTGACGATGCTTTATAATGCCATTTCGAGCGAGGTTGTTGGCAACGATAAGTTCGTCACCGGCTTGAAGTATAAGGACGCAAAAACTGCCGAAGAGAAGCAGCTCACGGTTGATGGTGTCTTTGTCGAGATCGGCTCGCTTCCTAACTCTGACTTCATAAAAGGTATTGCCGAACTTAATGCCATTGGCGAGGTCATCGTCGATCACAAGACTCAAGCAAGCAGCCAGCCCGGCATTTGGGCGGCGGGCGACGTTTCAGATGTTATCTACAAGCAGAACAATGTCTCAGCAGGAGACGCGGTAAAGGCGATCTTGAATATTTATGAATATCTTCATAAATCAAACAATTTCCAGGCTCATGAGTAGCCGGGACGATCTACGAGCCTGCCTGCCGGCAGGCAGGTATCTCCACAAGCAAGGCGCCACCAGCGCTCACAACTAAATCTGCGTGGTGCCGCAGCCCCGCAGTGAACGACAACGAGGTAAAAGGCTAGCTGCTCAATAAAAAACGAGTTCTACTGCTGGGGAACGACGCATTTGCCGCCCACAACTGATATTCTCAATTGCGAAGTGGGCGAGCCTCGCCTTAAGGGGCGGGGGCGCATAAGTAGTGAGCAATAAAAACCCCTCCGGCTGAGGTCGGAGGGGTTTTTATTGACTGTAAGCGTCAGCGAGTCGTATACTACCAACACGAAACGCGATTATTAACCCTTAACACTTAACCCGAAACTTTAAACGTCTCTAGTTTAGAGTCTCAAGTTTATAGTCAATTTATCCATGAAAGTACAACCATTAGGAAGCCGAGTCTTCATTGAGCCAGTGAGTCAGGAGAAGCAGACGAAGTCGGGGATTGTGCTCCCAGAAGCCGCTTCAGGCGAGCGCCCAATGATGGGTAAGATTATTGCGACCGGTCCGGGAAAGATCGTTGACGGCAAGCGTGTTGCGATGACGGTCAAGATCGGCGACACAGTGCTTTTCAAAAAATACGGTCCAGACGAGGTTGAGATAGAGGGGAAGAAGTACCTAGTCGGCGACGAGGACGACATCCTCGCAATCATTAGCTAACAATCGCGCAAGTACCAAGCACTAAATTCTAAACTCTAAATAAATTACAATTTACAAAATCTCAAGTTTGAAAAATTGAAAATTAGATTTTGAATATTATTTAGGATTTAGATATTAGAAATTAGAATTTATATAAAATATATGGCGAAAACCCTAAAGTTTAATGATGATGCGAGGAGTTCAATCAAGAAGGGCATCGATAAGCTCGCAGATGCGGTAAGGATGACCCTTGGCCCACGAGGCCGTGCGGTGGTTATTGAAAAGGGCTATGGCGCCCCGCAGGTGACGTTTGACGGTGTCACTGTCGCGAAAGAGATTGAGCTTGAAGACCGCTTCGAGAATCTTGGTGCGGACTTAATTAAACAGGCAGCGGACAAGACGAACGACAATGTCGGTGACGGAACGACGACTTCGATTGTATTAGCGCATGCGATGATTAATGCCGGTGAGAAGGCGATCAAGGAGGAGGGCTTCAACGTTATCGAGCTCGCTGATGAGCTCAAAGTGAAGGCGCAGGATGTGATTAAGGCGCTGGAAAGCCAGAAGGAGCCGATTAATGACAATAAGAAGATTAAGGAGGTTGCGACGCTTTCCGCAAAAGACAAAGAGATTGGCGGACTCATCGCACAGGTGATGGAGAAGATTGGTCGCGAGGGTGTCGTCTCGGTTGAGGACAGCAACACGATTAGTAACAGCTTCGAGGTGGTGGAGGGCATGGAGCTCGACAACGGCTACATCAGTCAGTACATGGTTTCTAACGCGGAGCGCATGGAGGCGACCCTTGAAGACCCGTATATCCTCGTGACTGATAAAAAGATCTCAAGCATCAAAGAGATTCTCCCGATTCTCGAGAAGGTGGTTGAGAGCGGCAAGAAGGATATGGTAATCGTCGCCGAAGACGTCGAGGGCGAGGCGCTCACGACGCTTATTGTGAACAAGCTGCGCGGAACGTTTAATGTGCTCGCTGTGAAGGCACCAGGCTTTGGCGACCGTAAGAAGGAAGTGCTTGCGGACATTGCAATCGTCACCGGTGGCCAGTTCATCACCGAAGAGCTTGGAAAGAAGCTTGATACCGTCACCCTCGCTGACCTTGGACGTGCCCGCCGGGTAACGGCGAGCAAGGATAAGACGAAGCTCGTTGGTGGTAAGGGCGCGAAGAAAGATATTGAATCGCGCATTGCGGAGATAAAGGGCCAGCTCAATAAGAGTGAGTCAGGTTTTGACAAGGATAAATTGAAAGAGCGTCTCGGTAAGCTTGCGGGTGGGGTTGCCGTCATTAAGGTTGGTGCTCCGACCGAAGCGGCACAGAAAGAGCTCAAGCAGCGCGTTGATGATGCAGTTGCTGCGACTCGCGCCGCGATGGAGGAGGGAATTGTCCCGGGCGGAGGTATCGCGCTCTTTAACGTCGGCTCGTCCGAAATGAAGGCGACGAGTGATGCGGGCAAGGCGGCGATTGCTATTTTGCAGCACGCCCTTCGTGCTCCGCTTACGGCGATCTTTGAAAACAGTGGCGAGAACGCTGATGCGATGATTAAGAAGATGGAGGCGGCCAAGAACGGCAACGTCTGGTTCGGTTTCAACGCGCTCACTGGCGAGATGGGCGACCTCAAGGCGGCTGGTATCATCGACCCGCTCAAGGTTACTAAAACAGCGTTTATGAACGCACTTTCTGTCGCGAGCAACTATCTGATGATCGGCGCTGCAGTAACGGATATCCCAAAGCCGGACGCCCCGATGGGTGGAGGTATGGGAGGTATGGGCGGAATGATGGGCTAAACGCGAGTATGTCTCGCGTCGCCCTAGGGCGATTGGTACACCGGGCTAGCCCGAACCGCGTATCGGTTTTAGGGGATGTAGACTTCCAAGAACTCGCCTTCCGGCGAGTTCTTGGTTACCGCGCAATATGATATAATTAAACATATGCTGACTTGGGTAATTCTGGGGCTTATCGGTGCGGGTGCACTTTGGTTCGCAGGGAAGGTTTCTTTAGAGGCTGGACTTCTTCCGTCCGTTAGGCGAATCCTTTTTGCTTTGTGCCTTGTAGGAGCGGTGTTTGTGTATCTTTGTGAAACCCAAACGGCTTGCGCGAGCGTTGGAAGATTAATTCTTTCTTTGCTTGCCGCTGCCCTCATTCTCTTGCTCTGGATGGTTGATGATTGGCGGGTGAGTTGGTGGAAAGTGCTCATGATTATTCCGGTCCTCTTTGGAATCTATGTCATTGTGCCTGGGATAATTAGCCCTTCACGTACTTGGCAGTGGATAACGCATGGCTTTTCCTGGCAGAGAGTTGTTGATGAAGAAAATGAGGAGATTAGGCAAGAGGGGCTTCAATATGATGCTGAACTCCGAAAGGCCCATGGCATTCCTGAGAAAGTCGTTCCTGGCACCGAGCATGTAACCATCGCAGCCGGGACCGCCTTGAGACCATTAGACGCGACAATCAGTGATACCGGCTTATTTAATCCTTATGAGAGTGACTCTCCGCCCGAATTAACCAAAGTATTTGTTATTGGCGACAAAGTTGTTTTTGTGAAGGCATATAAAATTGCGAGGGGAAGAATCCTAGTTTACGACATCTCTTCCCAGCGGATTATTTTAGATAGCAACCCGAGCGTCGTAGATTGTATTACTGATTCTTGGATTACCAATGATGTTCTCTCAGTTATCTGTGGATTTAATTTTGGGGATGATGATAGGTACAAGCCGCGATATGGTGAAATTCTAAATATAAATTTAACGACGGGAAATTTTGAGATTGTTTCGGCGCAATCTTCATCTGGGGAAGTGGCCGCTCCTACTTTTGAACAAAAAGCGGCCCCTAAAATTGTCACCAAGGTGCAATCTGCGCCTAATACTACAACAGTGTCGGAGGTGGACGCCTTCATAGCGGTTCGTGATAGGCAGCGTAAGGTGGACGCGCTTGCGCTTGCGCTTGCTGCTTCTCAGTTCAACACTGATTATGGTGGCAATTGGGATTGCGCTAGCGGAATGGTGCCTAAGGTTGCTACTGCTATTAAGAGTGGCCCGGGAGGATTTGATGCGGAGCCCTGTCTTGCCCCTGAATATATAGCTCGAATAATGTATGATCCTTCTGTCGGATATTGGAGGGATGAGACGGACTATGACAGTGGTTACTTTATATACCAAGATACTCAGGGGAAATTTGTCGTAACAGCTCCATCTGCAGAGAACGGAGAAATAGTCGCGCGTAGTTATTAAGCTTTGCGTCTTCTAACGCCGTATTCATATCATCCCGCCGTGCCATCAAAAAACTGCCTTGAATTCGCGGTTTTTTGATGCTATAATAATCCCATCATGAGTACATTAACTATTGTTTTAATTGTCGTCGGTGTCTTGGTCCTCTGGGTAGTCTTTACCTTTAACAGTCTTATCAGGCTTCGCAACCGCAAGCAGGAGGCGCTTAGCGATATCGACGTGCAGGCAAAACGTCGATATGACCTTATCCCGAACCTTATTGAAACCGTGAAGGGCTATGCGAAGCAGGAGAGTGGCGTTTTAGAGAGCGTTACCCGGGCGCGCACGGCAGCCATGAACATGGGAGGCAGTCCAACGGAAAAGGCGAAGAGCGAAGATATGCTCTCCGGCACGCTTAAGACCCTGTTCGCGGTTTCTGAAGCTTATCCAGACCTCAAGTCGAATACGAACTTCTTGGAGCTTCAGCGAGAGCTTTCTGACACTGAGAACAAGATGATGGCCAGCCGCCGCTTCTTTAACTCTACGGTCATGGACCTCAACACGAAAATAGAGAGCTTCCCGTCGAACGTCATCGCCGGCATGTTCGGCTTTTCTAAGGACCAGTTCTTCGTGGTGGCGAACGAGGCAGAAAAAGCACCAGTGAAGGTGCAGTTCTAGTTCTATTTCTCATGGAAGAATTTCCTCAAAAAGAGTTTAAGCCGATGCGGAAATCTACAATATGGTTCTTATGGATTTTCTGCGGTGCTTTCCTGATTCTTTTTCTTGGCGCGCTCGTCATGGCAGGTGGAGCAGAGGTCGTCTTTATTTACTTTGTTGTAGGAGTAATACTCTTCCTCATCACGAGAGCGTTTACTAAACGATAATTTGTATAATGATCAATCTTATTATCGCAGGCGTTTTCACAGCGCTGTTTACGAACGACGCAAGAACGCTCGAAGCCCGCGGAGCGAAAGTTTCCGCGTTGCTCGTCGGCGGTATTAGTGCGCTCTATTACTTCCTCATCTTCCCGCAGGTGTTCGGCAGCTTTCCGGCATTAGGTTTTACGCTTGGCTTTGGTGAGCGCTATGGCCTTGAGGCGAAAACCGTCTGGCTCGCCGGCGTCTTACTCCCGATCTTTGTCTACGCCTTCATCGCGTACCGCCTCCGTAAAAAACTTTCTGTAAAACTGATTAACTGACTAACGGATTAACTTATCCCGTTTCCTACTACCCACTACGTACTACTAACTACTCACTATCCCAATGGCCTCCATCTACGCTCATCGCGATAGTAATATTCGGAAAACGTGGTTCATGCTCGCGTTGTTTTTGGTTATTGTTATCGGTATCGGCTATGTGTTTAGTCAGGCGTATGGTAGTCCCGGCATTTTGTACTTTGCCGTTGCCTTCGCGGTGCTGATGAACGTTTGGGCGTACTGGTTTTCCGACAAGCTCGTGCTCAAGATGTATAAGGCGGTACCCGTGAGCATGGAGAACAATAGAGAGCTCTACCGGATTGTTGAAAATCTCTGCATCACTGCCGGCCTGCCGGTGCCTAAAATCTATATTATTGATCAGCCGCAACTTAACGCCTTTGCTACCGGTCGCAATCCGGAACACGCGGTCATCGCCGTTACTACTGGGCTCCTCGCTCGGCTCGACAAAAGTGAACTCGAAGGCGTGCTCGCACATGAGCTGAGCCACATCGGCAACAGGGACATGCTCGTTTCAACCGTTATTGTGGTGCTCGCTGGCTTTATCGCCATTCTCTCAGACTTCTTCCTGCGCTCAATGCGCTTCCGTCGGCTTGGCAATCGCGATAATAATCAGGCCGCCGCCATTATGATGATTATCGGCCTCGTCTTCGCTATCCTGGCTCCCATAGCGGCAACGCTCATGCGGCTAGCCATCTCGCGCCGCCGCGAGTCCCTCGCCGATGCCAGCGGCGCCTTGCTCACTCGCTATCCCGATGGGCTTGCCAATGCGCTTCAGAAGATCGCGACCGATAAGACGCCGATGCCGCCTGCGAACAACAGCACGGCACATCTTTGGATAGACGACCCGTTCAATGGCGAGAAAAAGACCCCGTTCTTGCATAAGTTATTTATGACACACCCGCCGATCGAAGAGCGTATTACTGCTCTGCGAGGGATGGAGGTGAAATAGAATTGCTACTTCTGACGGTATTATCGAGTTGTACATTATAATTGATGCATCAATTATAATGTACAATCAGCTGAAAGCCAGAATCAAATCACTATAAAATGATTCCAGTTCGTCCGCCGGTAGTTTTTAGTTCATGGGCTCTCGGTGCCTATCTCGATCGCTGGTCTTTTGTACACTTCGGATGGGGATTTATGCTCGCGTCCATCCTGCGCCTTCTTGGCATTTCTCGCGGCCGCGCTTATCTTATTTCGCTGACACTCATGCTCGGTTGGGAGCTCATGGAGTGGTACACGGGCAGCCACGACTATCTGACCAACAGTCTCTGTGACGTTTTACTCGCATCCGCCGGTTTCTGGCTCATGCACTGGCTCTGGCCCAGGCTGAAGTTCCAGACGGACGCACTCGTCGCGACCGCAATTATTGGTGCGACGGTTATCGTGAAGCTGTGGTCTGATAAAGGGTAGACTACCTGAAGCAAAGAAGGGTTCCAACATTCGCTCATTCGTACGAATGAGCGAATATGGATGAGGTGGGGTTCGCTTTTTGGGTGAGTTTCAACTATAATCGCGGTACGTTTCATTCTATGGACCATATCCGCAACTTCCTTATTACTGCCCATATCGATCACGGGAAGTCTACGCTCGCTGACCGGCTTTTAGAGGAGACTCACACCGTTGAAAACCGCAACATGCAGGCGCAGTATTTGGATTCAATGGACCTTGAGCGCGAGCGCGGCATCACGATTAAGATGGCGCCGGTGCGCATGGACTACGAGTTCGAAGGCAAGAAGTATATTTTGAATCTCATCGACACGCCGGGGCACTCCGACTTCGCCTATGAGGTAAGCCGTGCGCTCGCCGCCGTGGAGGGGGCGGTCTTGCTCGTTGACGCGACTCAGGGCATTCAAGCACAGACGCTTTCAAACTTTGAGGGCGCGCGCAAAGCCGGTCTCAAGATGATCGGCGTGGTGAACAAGGTGGATATCGCCTCGGAAGAGATGGTTGAGTCTGCGGTCACCGACCTTGCCGAACTCATCGGCGTCGAGCCCGAGAAGATCATCAAAGCCTCGGGAAAGACCGGCATTGGGGTAAAAGACATTCTCGCCGCAGTCATCCGTGACGTCCCGCCTCCGAAAAAAGAGAATTTCACTGTGCAGGCTTCGCGCGGTTTGGTTTTCGACTCGCAGTACGACGACCACAAGGGTGTTATCGCGTTCATCCGGGTCTTCTCCGGTACTTTCAAATTGAATGAGACGTATCACATGGTCGCCACCGGTGCCGAGGTGAAGACGAAGGATATCGGCTACCTGAAACCGGGTATGAAAACTTCGCCAGCGATTAATCCAGGTGAGACGGGATACATCGCAACTGGAATTAAAGACCCTGACCAGCTTAAGATTGGAGATACGATTACTGACCGTGCCCCAGCCACTGCGACGGAGAAGCTTGAGATTGCGCTCCCGGGTTATCGTGAGCCAAAGCCGGTCGTCTTCGTCAGCTTCTATCCCGAGAATCCTGAAGATTACGATGATTTTAAAAAGGCTCTCGGCCGGCTACGGCTTTCTGATTCCGCGCTGCACTTTGAGCCGGATATGAGCGAGGTGCTCGGCCGCGGATTTAAAGGAGGCTTCCTGGGCCGTCTTCACTTTGAAATTGCGAGTGAGCGTATTGAGCGTGAGTTTGATATTCCGACAACGAGCAGCTTCCCGTCGGTCGCGTATAAGGTGAAGCCCGCGCCACGTTCGGGCAATAGCCAGTTGAAGAACTCGACGCTTGCCAATAACGCCGAGAATTGGGAGGGTGAGTATTTGATCGTCCAAAATCCGAAGGACTTCCCGGATGAGTATGTGGAGGTGCTCGAACCGATAACGAAGATTGAGATTCTCACGCCGATTCAGTATATGGGCCCGATTTTAGCACTCCGGGATATGTACCGCATCTATGATATTCAAACGGTGCCATTCGGTACGCAGGGCGCTGGATCGCATAAAGACAAGATACTCATCACTGCAAAGCTTCCACTCGCTGACCTTATTTCCGACTTCGACGATAAGCTCAAGTCTGTCTCGCAAGGTTACGGTTCGCTGAGTTATGAGGTTGTCGGCTATGAGCCGGGCAAGCTCGATAAGGTGGAGATCTTGGTCGCTGAGAACGTCGTTCCGGGGCTAACCCGTATCTTGCCGAAAGAGGATATTGAAAAAGAGGGGAGAAAGATGTGTGAACGGTTAAAAGACCTTTTGCCGAAGGCGCAGTTTAGTCAGGCGATTCAGGCGCGTAACAAGGGGCGTATTATCGCTCGCGAAACAATCGCGGCGGAGAAGAAAGAGCTTGGGAATTTCGGTAAAAACGGTGGTGATAGGACGCGTAAGATGAAGCTGTGGAAGAAGCAGGCGCGCGGAAAAGAAAGATTGAAAGAACGCGGCGTCGCTAGTGGTGTTCGGGTACCAGCGGAAGTGTTTAAAGAGCTGCTTAAAAAGTAGTATCCTGCTGATTTCTGATTACCGCTACTATGTTATAATGTACTAGTACACTATAACATAGTAGATTCGCGCGCGGGAGCTTAAATGTATCTCGTGAACGAATTCGCCCGTAGTGCTTGACAAATAGCCTATCTCATGTATACTACGTAGGAAATGAGTGTATCTGCTGCCTAGGTGATTCAAACCATTTAAGCAGTGTCACGACAATTGTGGCAAAAGACGCCGAAAGGCGTCTTTTGTTTTGCTGTTGTGATATAGTAATTGAGTCGGCGATCGAGAGGGCGATCGTTTGACCCAGCAGTAGAAATGCGACTAGTTCGCCTTGACGGCGAAAAACCGAGAAGCTCAGTCGCATTTCACTTCACGGGCAGGCGTATACTCTAAAACACACTTGATAGTACGGTTCGGTGGGCACCTCAGAGGGTCACCGTTTGACGTATACTCATTTAACACAATTGTTTGGAGTCGTATCGCGGTGACCCTCTGAGGTTCATTCCTTGGAGTCGTACCTGTCCAAGAACCCAAGCGCGATCAAGTTTCGTATTCACACAATCGCGCTTGTGGTGCAGGATCGCGATCGCCCTCTCGGTTGCTGCGAACAAAATCCCGCTCACGCGGGATTTTGCCTCTTTGCGGATAGAAGGGGTATAGTAAATTTACTTATGTTTCAGGAGAATGTATCCCTCAAGCAATATAGTAACTACAAGATAGGCGGTCCCGCCCGGTATTTTGTTTCCGTCAAAACGACCGAAGAGGTTATCGCAGCGGCGAAAGAGGCTCACAACATCGGTGCTTCTGTTTTTATCCTCGGCGGCGGAACAAACCTACTTATCAGTGATGCCGGCTTTCGCGGGCTCGTCATGCGCGCAGAATTTTCAACGCTTCAGATTGAAGGCGGGACGAAGGTGCGCGTTGGTGCTGGGGTGCTCATGAAGGAGCTCGTCCAGTTTTGTATCGATAACAGCTTGGCGGGCATCGAGTGGGCGGGCGGCCTTCCGGGAACGGTTGGGGGTGCCGTTTGGGGCAATGCCGGTGCTTTCAAGGGTGAGATGAAGGACTCGGTTATCGAAGTGACGAGCGTGGATACCCGCCTGCCAGCGCCTGAAGTCCCGCCCGACATGCAAGGCAAGTCGTTGCGGACGGGCGCAGGCAATGGCGGGCAGGTCGACCTAACCCATTCGGCAGGCTCAGGGCAAGTCCCCAAGGTGATAATGCGTAATAATACGCAGTGCCAGTTCGGCTATCGGGGCAGCATCTTCAAAATAAATACAGGCAAAGGGGTCAGTGAGGTAATCACCGAGATTGTCTTTCAATTCGTAAAGGGCGACAAGGAACTGCTCCGGGTTGCGGCGCAAGAGAAGATAGACTATCGTATTGCCAAGCAGCCCCTTGATTATCCGAACATTGGGAGTATCTTCAAAAATACCGATGTTAAGTTCGTTCCGGAAGCGACGCTCAAGCGTTTTGAGGCGAAGATAAAACATGATCCATTCCCGGTGCTTCCGACGGCGGTCCTAAATGATGCAGCTGGGCTCAAGGGAAGGATTGCTGGCGGAGCGATGATTTCGCCCAAACATCCGAATTTTATTATCAACGCAACAGGTAGTGCGACTGCGGCTGACGTGAAAGAATTGATGGCGCTTGTGAGGAGCGAAATTAAGAAGCAGTTCGGTGTGGAGCTTGAGCAAGAGGTGATTGAGATTTAGTGTTGAGAAAGCGCTCCAAAAGCGATATACTGCTTTTACTATGAATCCCGTTAGAAACACTCATTGCAGCTAACGGATATATTCAGCTAGAGATCTCTTACGGTATAAACGGTCAATTATAAACCAATAACGGTCGATCCCTGTGGGGCGACCTGTTTCTAACGGGATGAAAATCACCATCAAAGCTACCGGTTTAGAGCTTACCCCTCCTATTAAGGAGTTTATTGAGGAGAAGGTTGGCTCAGTTCAGAAGTTCTTGCAGCGCTATGACGTGGACAATGCGGTGCTGGCAGAAGTCGAGATCGCTCGCCCAAGCACGCATCACCACAAGGGCGATGTCTACTTCGCGGAAATCAACATCAATCTTCCGGGAAAGATGTTACGTGCAAAGATGGAGAATGCCGACATCCGGGTCGCTATCAATGAAGCAAAGGATATCCTCAAGCGCGAGATAGAAAAGTATAAGGACGCGCACGCGGATCACTAGGCGGTAAAACCTTGGAAGCGTTGAAGATGTTCGCCCGCAGTGCTTGTTGGATTGGCTTCCCTGCCTGCCGGCAGGCAGGGCTTCTCCATTTCCAACATCTCGAACATTCCAACAACTCTAACTAACCCCATGTCTTTCATTTCTAAATTATTTGGCGGGAGCCCGAAAGTTGACGGACGATATTACAAAATCGTTGAACAGGTTAACGAGCTCGAGAGCGACATTCAAAAGCTCTCGGCGGACGAGCTCAAAGCTGAAGCGGCAAAATTGAAAACGGCACTTATCGGCGGCGAGAGTCTCGACGTGGTTTTGCCACGCGCCTTCGCGCTTACCCGTGAAGCGGCAAAGCGCACGCTTGGTCAGCGCCACTTCGACGTGCAGATCATCGGCGGAGCGGTACTTAATTCCGGCGCTATTGCAGAGATGCGCACCGGTGAAGGCAAGACGCTTGTTGCGACACTCCCAACCGCGCTTAACGCGTTTGCCGGTAAAGGAACGCATGTGGTCACGGTCAACGAGTATCTCGCCAAGCGCGATACGGTCTGGATGGGTCAGGTCTATGACGCGCTGGGACTTTCTATCGCCTGTCTTATCCATGGCGGAGCGCTTAAGTATGACCCGCTTTACAAGCCGGAGCTGCAGACCGAAAACCCGCTTAAGGAGGGCGGCCTTGTCGACAAGGAGCGTGATATGACCGGAGCGTTCATGATCCAACAGGAGTATCTCCGTCCGATTACTAGGCAGGAGGCGTATCAATGCGACATCACCTACGGCACGAACCATGAGTTCGGTTTTGACTATTTGCGCGATAATCTGGCGCGGAGTAGGTCGCAGCAGGCGCAGCGCCCGCACTATTTCGCCGTCATCGACGAGGTGGATAGTATTTTGATTGATGAAGCGCGCACGCCGCTTATCATCGCCGCTCCAGATAGCAAGTCGAGCGAGTTTTATAAGCAGTTTTCCCGGATCGTTGCCCGGCTGGAGAAAGAGGTTGACTACCTTGTTGACGAGAAGCAGCGTGCGGTGCAAATAACTGAATCTGGTATCAATAAGGTTGAGCAGATGTCGGGCATCAAGAACCTGTACGAAGGTGAGAACCTCCGCCTCACTCACTATCTCCAGGAGTGCCTGCGCGCTCAAGGTTTGTTCGTAAAAGACCGAGACTATGTCGTCAAGGACAATGAGGTTATTATCGTGGACCAGTTTACTGGTCGACTCATGCAGGGCCGTCGCTACTCGGGCGGGCTCCACCAAGCCATCGAGGCGAAGGAGGGCGTACTCATACAAGAGGAGAGCCGTACCTATGCTCAAATCTCAATCCAGAACTATTTCCGTCTTTATCCGCGGCTTTCAGGCATGACCGGAACGGCGCAGACGTCGGCAGAAGAGTTCCACAAGGTCTATAGCCTTGAGGTGGTGACGATCCCGACCAACCGCTCCAACCAGCGCGCCGACATGCCCGACCTTATCTATAAGTCCATTGATGCGAAGTACAATGCCATCGTCGAGGATATCCGCAAGCGGAACGAGAAGGGACAGCCAGTGCTTATCGGAACGGTTTCTATCGAAAGGAACGAAGAGCTTTCGCGTCGCCTTCACGCAGCGGGTCTTAAACACGAAATGCTCAACGCGAAGAACAATGAGCGGGAAGGTTCTATCATTGCGCAAGCCGGCCGCAAGGGCGCGATCACGGTCGCGACCAACATGGCCGGTCGAGGTGTTGATATCATTCTGGGTGGCAATCCGGTGCAGATTGGCGACCAGCAAGCGGTTCGCGAAGCTGGCGGACTCCATGTCGTCGGTACGGAGCGCCACGAGAGCCGGCGCATTGACAATCAGCTTCGCGGTCGCGCTGGCCGGCAGGGCGATCCTGGTAGCTCGCAATTCTTCCTCTCTATGGAGGATGACTTGATGCGCATTTTCGGCGGCGACCGGATGAAGGGAATCATGAACCGCCTGAGCATTCCGGATGACATGCCGATAACCGCTGGTATTTTGTCGCGCTCAGTGAGTCAGTCGCAGGGCAAGGTTGAGGGCCACCACTTTGACTCTCGCAAACATCTACTTGAATACGACGACGTGCTCAACAAGCAGCGGCTCGCGGTCTATCGCCGCCGCCAGCAGATGCTTGAAACCGGAAAGGTGGAGATTGTGGAGAGAAAACAAGCGACCCCTGACGAAGATGGCGGCCAAGAGCAGCCGTCTAAGGTGGCAACACGAGAAATCGCACTTTCTCCATACGGTGTTTCGGCCGTGCTTGGCGCTTTTGATGGTTTCTGGATGAGCCATCTTGAAGATATGGAGGCGCTCCAGGAGTCGGTCCGTCTGCGGGCGATAGGCCAAAAAGACCCACTCAACGAATACCGGCGTGAAGGGCGCGACTTCTTCCAAGCGATGATGGCGAGTTTTGATGCTTGGCTCGTAGAAAACGAGGGAAAGATCGTTGAGCAGGACAGGGCGGCAGCTGGTAAGCCTCCCGCACCGATGGACAACATTCTCAATTTGGGGGAAGCCCCAAGAGAGATTGGAGATAATGGTGGCAGTGCAGTTGCCTCAAATGACGTTGGACGCAATGAGCCGTGCCCGTGCGGCAGTGGCAAGAAGTACAAAAAGTGCGGCTTAATCAATGCGCCAGAGCATAAAAAATAGCTATGTCGTCCGATCTTAAGCCGGTTGTCCAAACACTCTGCATTGTCGAACGGGATGGACAGGTCCTACTGGGCTTAAAGGGGCGTAAGATGGGCGCGGGCAGGCGCAGCAATCCGGGAGGCAACGTCGAGGAGGGCGAGGATATAGAGATGGCGGCAAAGCGGGAAGTTTTAGAAGAGACCGGCATCGTTGTCGAAGCGATGGAGCCGGCGGGCGTCATTGATTTTGAAATGCCCCATAAGGGGATTCGGATCACGATGCATATTTTCAAGGTGATGCGTTTTACTGGTGAGCCGAAAGAGACCGAAGAGATGAGGGATTTGCGCTGGTATCCCAGAGAGCAGCAGCCGATCAAAGAGATGTGGCCGGATGACGAGTTCTGGGTTCCGCATTATCTTCAAGGGAAAGAATTCAGGGGGAAGTTCGTCTTGGGAGAGGGGGAGGCGGTCATCAGCCACGAGTTTTCTCTTGTGGATGGCAACGATGAGATGAAAGTTCGCTGAACCCTCCTTGGCGGGAGTTATTTTGATTGTCTACTATAACATATATATATGTTATAGTAGACAATCAAAAAAGAGGGTGCGGGTGATCAGTGCAAGGGGTGTCGCAGTAATGTGGCGCTTTATTTTGTCCCCGATTGGTTTACAATCAGGGTATATGGCTTCGGATAAACAGAAGGCTTTGGATGTGATCGCCAACGAGATAGAGGGCTGTGAGCTTTGTAAGGTAAATAAAACCGGCTTGGCTGTTCCAGGCGAAGGGAGCCCTAATGCTAAAGTGGTTTTTGTCGGCGAGGCGCCGGGCAAAGAGGAGGCAAAGACCGGGCGGCCCTTTGTTGGCCGCTCGGGCAAGGTGCTGCGCTCTCTTATTGCTGCTCTTGGCTATAAAGAGGAGGATGTTTTTATCACGAGTCCGGTGAAACGACTACCCGTTCACGTTACGCCCACTGAAGAGGAGATAGACCATGGGCGCACTCATTTGGACGCTCAGCTCGCCATTATTAAGCCGAAAGTAGTTGTTATGCTTGGGCGTGTCGCCGGTGTCGCGCTCCTCAAGCAGAATTTTTCTATCGGTCGCGACCATGGTACTATTATTGAGAAAGAGGGTAGAACTTATTTTTTAACCTATCATCCGGCCGCGCCGCTCTATTCGCCCAGTGTAAAAGCAGAGCTGGTGAAGGATTTTAATAAATTGAAGAAATTTCTGAAAAATGGAGGAAAAAAATAGACCGAAGGTGGGGATTGCTGCAATCGTCTTGAAGGACGGGAAATATCTTATTGGCAAACGTAAGGGCTCGCACGGCCAAGGCGACTTCGCCTCTCCGGGGGGACACTTGGAATACATGGAATCGATTGAAGAGTGCGTGAAGCGGGAAGTTAAAGAGGAAACGGGGATGGAGGTCGACAATGTTCGCTTCCTCCGAGTTATGAATGTGAAGGACTATGCTCCTAAACATTATATTGATATCGCTTGTGTGTGCGATTGGAAAAGTGGTGAGCCGAGGGTGATGGAGCCTGAAAAATGTGAAAGCTGGGCTTGGTATGGACTGGATGAGTTACCTATGCCGCTTTTTAAATCGTGGCCATCGATAGTTGAAGCACTAAGGACCGGCAGGAATTATTTCGATAATTAACAAAAACATCCCGCTCGGCGGGATGTTTTTGAACCCTATTATTTTTTTCCTTCACTGATCTTTTTATTAATCGTGGCCCAAGCGCGGCTTCTTGCTTCCTTTTCGGAAACGCCCCTTTTTTCATATCCCGTTTCGATATGCTTAGCCTGGCGCTTTTGTTTAGGAGTGTGGTAGCCGGGCATATCTGCTAGTAGTTGCTTCCGCTGCCGTTACCTGGAAGCTGAACCTTAATGTCGGCGTTTCCGTTCTGGGTGCTGCTGCCGCGCCAGATAAAGAAGGCAGCGATCGCGACGACGATAATGATAACTGCTACTAGTAAGGTGCTGCTACTGTCAGTGTCGTGGTGAATAACTTCTGTCATATTTTAAACGTTGCTCTTTTTTGCGTTCGACCTTTCTTATGAGTACCTCACTACGGAAGACGTGCTGTTTCGTATACCATTTCAGACCCCTCCCATTTTCTTTCGAATCGAGTAGAATAGAACTATGGAAAACAGAAAAATAGTTATGTGGGGAGCAGGGATTATTGGTTTCGCGCTCGTCTTGGGATTATGGATACATGGCTTTGAACTAGCCAGCCGTGGCAATGCGGACACGATCACGGTGACCGGTTCGGCGAAGCGCCGCGTTGAGGCGGACTTGGCAAAGTGGAATGCGAGCTTCAGCCGTCGGACGGGTGCCTATGACCTCAAGACCGGCATCGTTCGCTCAGCAGCTGATATCGAGGCGATCAAGAAGTTTGTAACGGGGCATGGCCTTCCGGTAGAGTCGATCATCATCACGCCGATTCAGACCGAGTCGGTTTATGAGTACACGAGTTATGGGCAAACTAATAATCTCACCGGCTATAACGTCCGCCAGAGTGTTCGGGTGGAAAGTGAGAATGTGGATGCAATTGAGAAGCTCGGAAAGGATATTGCGCAACTCATTGATCAGGGGATTATCTCTGATTATCAGAATACTGAGTACTTCTACACGAAGATAACAGATCTTCGCCCGGAGCTTTTTGCCGAGGCGACCAAGGATGCGCAGGTGCGTGCTGAGTCAATCGCGCAGGGGACCAACGCCCGTGTTGGCAAGCTCACGAGCGCTCGGACAGGTGTCGTCCAGATCCTCCCTCCGAACTCGCTCGAAGTATCCGATTATGGAGCCTACGATACCTCAACCCGCCAGAAGGAGGTGACCGCGACGGTGAGCGTCGCTTTCGAACTGAAATAAAAAAACACCCCGCGCCTCCGCCAAAGGCGGGTAAACACGCGGGGTATTTTATTAAGAGAACTACGGCGTGGTTGCCGGAGGCGTCACCTGAACGTTGATGACGTCAGGGGATTTTGGCTGAGTGTTGTTGGCCGAGAAGCGCCAAAAAAGGAACCCGCCGACTGCGATAACAAGGATAACGATAACGACCATCAGTGCGCTGCTTGAGCCGTGACCGTCGTGGTCATGAATAATTTCTGTCATAGATTGTATTAAGAGTTGATTACGACCTTTTAATAACTATAACATATAAGACGGGTGATTCTATCTTTGCTTACAAACGATATTTTGATTCCGATAAAACGAGCGTATAATACGGCATATGGATATCTACGAAGAGTCTCTCGCTTTGCACAAAAAAACGGGCGGCAAACTTGGAATAAAGAGCAAGGTGCCCCTGAATGACAAACACGACCTTTCGCTCGCCTACACGCCTGGCGTCGGCGCCGTGAGCTCTGCTATTGGCAAAGACGCGGAACTCGCTTATGAGTATACCCTCAAGGGCAACTCGGTTGCCGTAGTCTCTGATGGGTCATCGGTGCTCGGTCTTGGCAACCTTGGCGCCGCCGGTGCTATCCCGGTCATGGAGGGCAAGGCGATTTTATTTAAAGAATTCGCGAATATTGATGCATTTCCTATTTGTCTCGATACACAAAACGTCGATGAGATCGTAAACACTGTGAAACATATCGCGCCGGTGTTCGGAGGAGTAAACTTAGAAGATATTTCCGCTCCGCGTTGCTTTGAAGTCGAGAAACGCTTACGCGAAGAGCTTTCGATCCCAGTGATGCATGACGATCAACACGGAACGGCGACGGTTGTCCTCGCGGCGATGATAAACGCCGTGAAACTTCGTTTCGGCATTGATTCTCTTATCTCTAATTCGCGCGAATGTGCGAATAGTTTGGCGCAGATAAGAGTAGTGTTTTCCGGTGCAGGTGCGGCCGGTACGGCGGTACTCAAGATGCTACTGGGATACGGATTTAAGGATGTTGTAGTGTGTGACAGCCAGGGCGCGATTTATAAAGGACGCCCGGAGCTTACCGATGAAAAGCTGGAGATCGCCAACATAACTAACCCGCGTAACGCTTCCGGGGGTTTGTCAGATGTGGTTCGTGGCGCCGATGTGTTTATCGGTGTCAGCAAGGCGGGATTACTTACGCCTGATATGGTGAAGACGATGGCCGCAAAACCGATTATTTTCGCGCTTGCGAATCCGGTGCCCGAAATTATGCCCGACGTCGCAAAAGAGGCTGGTGCCTATATCATTGCGACCGGCAGGTCTGACTTTCCGAATCAGATAAACAACGTGCTTGCGTTCCCGGGTATTTTCCGGGGCGCCCTTGATAATAAGATAAAGCAATTTAAGCCGGAGATGTTCGTCGCGGCCGCCAAAGCCCTGGCTGCGTATGTGAAGAGCCCGACCGTCGATCAGCTGCTCCCAAGCCCACTTGATAAGAGCGTGGTGGCGGTCGTTGCTAATGCTATCAGGTAAATAGAAAGAGACTCGCCGGTGAATGAGTGCCTGACTTTATTGGGCAGGACAGCGGCGAGTCTCTTCGAATGGTTTTTAGTTTGTGAGAACGCTCAGGTTAGCTGGTTTTGCCTCCCTGGCCGTTGCGGTTGCCGCCACCCTGATCTCCTCCTTGATTGCCACCTTGCTTCCCTCCGTCCTGATTCCCTCCCGTCTTGTTATCGTTCATAGTAAATGAGTTATATTGGTTCACTTATAATGTTCGACCTTTCCTCCTTCTATAAGACGAGGAAAGGTGGTGTGAATATTTCAAAAGGGGAATATAGAGTCTTAAGATGAGATGCGCTACAATAGCCAAGAAAGCATTTATGGTCACTAAAACCGAATGGCAGTTATATTCCAGCTCGCAGGAGGCGTGGGGGGCGATGCTATCCGCCATCAATAAGGCGGAGCATACGATCGACATCGAGCAGTACATCTTCACAACCGATGAGACCGGTCAGCGCTTTATCGCCGCTCTGTTAGCCGCCCGCCAGCGCGGAGTCAAAGTTCGCATTCTGTGCGACAGTGTCGGCAGCGAGGGAATGGTCTTTGACGATTTCGACGAGCAGCCGCTGCTTGATGCCGGCATTGAGATAGTCTTCTTCAGTCCGGCCCGATTCTGGAACCTTTGGAAAATATTTCGGTTCTCCTTGTGGCTCCTGCGCGATCATAGCAAAATCCTCATTATTGATGGGCACACCGGATTTACGGGCGGGGTCGGCATCCGGGCGGACATGGTCAGCTGGCGCGACAGCCACGTGTGCATCACCGGGCCGGTCGTCTCAGCAATGGTTGAGGCGTTCGAGCGGATGTGGCAGCAAGTGAGCCGGGGCAGGCGCATCATCGGCGGCTTTTCTCGCTTTGTGCCCGACTCCGCGTTCCAGTTCGTCATGAACTTTCCGAAGCCGCATCAGCGTTATATTTATTATGCGTTTTTGGCAGCGATCAAAAGCGCTCAAAAGTATATCTATCTCACCACGCCTTACTTCATTCCGACCAGGCGCTTCTCCCGCGCTCTTAAAAAAGCAGTTGCCCGGGGCGTTGATGTCCGGCTTATCGTGCCGCGATATAACGACCACCAGATCGTTGATCTTGCGTCGCGCTCGTACTACACCGTCGCCTTGCGAGCCGGTATCCGTATCTTCCGATACGCCCCTTCGATGATTCATGGCAAGATTGCCGTTATTGACGACTGCTGGGCTTCGGTCGGCAGCGCGAACCTTGATAACTTGAGCTTTTTGCTCAATTACGAAGGTAACCTCTTCAGCACCGATGCCACCTTTGTCGGCGAGACGTGCGCTCAGTTCGAGGAGTTGCTCGGGGAGTCGCCGGAAGTGCTGCTGGGCGAATGGAAAAAGCGCCCGTTTCACCAAAAGTTCCTGGAAGCACTTACCTGGCCGTTTCACCGACTTTTGTAGCCGGGCTGGCCCGACCAGCTCTGCTGGTTTAGGGTTGCTTGAGGCACTTTCAGGGGCTATACTTCAAGAAACGTATGAAAAAACTATTAGTCTTGTTTGCTGCGGTTTTTTTCGCGGCACTGCCGGCCTTTGCTGGAGCGGCGACACTCCACGCCGGTGAGCATTACATACTTGCGGGCGAGGACGGTACCAGCGGTGATCTGTATAACGCCGGCTCGGACGCGCTCATCGAGGGAGTGGTTCAAGGCGACGCAACGCTTGCTGGAGGGACTATTGTAATCACTGGCAGCGTTACGCAAGACGTGCTCGCCGCTGGAGGCACAATAAAGCTCGGCGGAAAGGTTACTGATGACGCGCGCCTGCTTGGAGGTGATATCACTATCTCCGGTTCAGTGGCGGGCGATATTGCCGTTGTCGGAGGAACGGTTCGTGTATTCCCATCAGCGGTTATCGGGGGTGATCTTTTTGCCTTCGGCGGCACGCTCATCATTGAGGGTCAGGTGAGTGGTGATGTGCGTGTGATAGGAGGCGATGTAACTATCAACGGCAGTGTTGGCGGCAGTGTCGTGAGCTACGCTGACCGGCTTACGCTTGGAGCCAGCGCGGTCGTTGAGGGAGATTTAACGAATAAGTCGGAACAGCAGCCGGTACTGGAAGCTGGGGCGATTGTGAAGGGAGAGATGACCAACGAGCCCGCGCCGGTCCAGCCGCGTACGCTGCGCAGCATTCTTGCCGCCGCCGGAGCGATGGGCTTCCTCATGTTCCTCTTTGCTGGCTTGCTCTGCTTCTGGTTCGCCAAGAACAAGTCCTCGCAGTTTGTGGCTCACTCCTTGGCGCATTTCGGTAAAGAGTTGCTTCGTGGTCTTATTCTGCTCATCGCCCTGCCGATAGCCGCCGTTCTTCTTCTCGTTTCGCTTATCGGCGCGCCGCTTGGTATCATACTCCTCTTGCTCTGCGTGCTTATGTTCATGCTCGCGAAGGTATTTGCTGGCATCATGCTCGGCGGCTGGATAAATCGTGTTATTTTCAAAAAGCCGGATCAGGTCTTCACCTGGCAGACGATCATTGGCGGCAACGTAATTCTCATGCTTCTTCGCTTAGTTCCCGTCGTCGGCCACATCATTGGCACGATCTTTATGCTTGTCGCCTTTGGAGCGTTCTGGGGCTACGCGCACCGCCACATCTTAAAGACCCGTTAATATGGATGCTGAAACTAAGATTGTATTAGAGGCGCAGGGCGCGAAGTTGAACGCTATTTATGTCTCGGTTGAGAAGACGCGCAAGTACTTCAAGTGGACGATGATTATCTCCATCGTAGTTATCGTCTTGCCACTCGTTGGTCTTGTGTTCGCGATTCCGGCGTTTCTGAGTTCGTACAGTTCACTTTCGAGTCTCGGTATTCCGCAATAATTTCTATTGCCAGAAAAAGGTGGGCACCTCATACTGGAGATGAGAGTGTTGGCTTTCTTCTAGGAATTTCCCGCCACGGCGGGACGCTCAAATTCTTAGATAATTTATAAAAATAAATTATAAGAATTTGGCGCATGTGCGGGATCATTGGCTACATTGGTAAGCAAAAAGCAGTTCCGATTTTAATAGATGGGCTCAAGCGGCTCGAATATCGCGGCTACGACTCATCGGGCCTTGTAGTTATTGATGCTGATAAAAAGCATCATATTGAGCGCAAGGTGGGGAAGGTAGCAAACCTCGAATCTGCGCTACACGCTACAGGCTACACGTTACATGATGCCGGCATCGGCATCGCCCATACGAGGTGGGCAACTCACGGCAAGCCGAGCGAGGAGAATGCTCATCCGCACGCTGATTGTAAGAACGAGTTCTGGGTCGCTCACAACGGCATTATAGAAAACTATAAAGAGCTTAAAGACGCGCTTATTAAAGAGGGGCATGTTTTTAAATCAGAAACTGATACGGAAGTTTTGGCTCACCTTGTCGAAAAAGCGTACGGAGAGACCCGTCATCCTGAACGGAGTGAAGGATCTAATAAGCAAATAGATTCTTCGCCTGCTGCTCAGAATGACAAAGGGAATGGGAATGGTCACAAGTTTCTTTCGGCGGTGCAAAATGCTTTATCGCTCGTGCGCGGTACGTTTGGTCTGGTGGTGATGAGCGCTCACGAGCCGGACAAAATAATCGCCGCGCGCAACAGCAGTCCGCTCTTACTCGGCATCGGCAACGGGGAGAATATGATAGCTTCCGATGCCTCGGCGGTCGTCGCTATCACGCGTAATGTTATCTATCTTAATGACGGGGAGGTGGCGGAGATAACTAAAGATAGCTATCACATTGAGACATTAGCGGCGGCGCAGGTGGAGAGAAAGCCGGAGGCGCTCGAGTGGGAGGCGACGAAAATCGAAAAGGGTGGCCACGAGCACTTTATGCACAAGGAGATTTTTGAGATTCCTGAGGTTATCGAGAACTCAATGCGCGGTCGCATTATCATGGAAGACGGGCGGGCGAAGCTGGGAGGCATTGAGCGGGCGAAGGATGATCTGCGTAAGGTAGAACGGATTATTATCGCCGCGTGTGGCACAGCCAACGTCGCCGGCAGAGTGGGCGAATATATGCTTGAAGAGTACGCCGGCATTCCGGTTGAGGTTGAGGTCGCCTCCGAGTTTCGCTATCGTAAGCCAGTTTTCACTGAACATAACCTTTTGATATCAGTTTCGCAGTCGGGTGAGACTGCGGATACGCTGGCAGCTGTAAAGGAGGCGAAAGAGAAGGGCGTCCCGACGATGGGCATCGTGAATGTCGTTGGCAGCTCTATAGCGCGCGAGACGGGCTTAGGCGTCTATAACCACGCCGGTCCAGAGATTAGCGTCGCTTCCACAAAGGCGTTCGCCTCGCAGGTGACGGTTTTTGCACTCCTGACGATGTTCTTGGGACGACAGCGCGAGATGTCGGTCGTGATGGGACAGAGAATCGGAGAAGCGCTCCAGGAGCTTCCATCGCTCGTCCACCGCGCCCTACTGACTGAGCCAGCGATTATTGAAATCGCCAAGAAGTATAAGGATATAAAGAGCCTACTCACGATGGGGCGCAAATATAACGCGCCAATCGCGACCGAAGCGGCGATCAAATTTAAAGAAGTCTGCTATATCCCAACAATTGATCTGCCAGCAGGGGAGATGAAGCACGGCACCATCGCCCTTATTGATAAAGACTTTCCAACGCTTATTATCGCTCCGGAAGATAGTGTTTATGAAAAAACGAAGTCGAACCTCGAAGAGATAAAAGCGCGTGGCGGCAAAATTATCGCCATCACGACCGAGGGTAATGAAGAGCTGAAGGCGTTCACGCCGGATGTGATGTATATTCCGAAGACACTTGAGATGCTCACCCCGATCCTTTCCGTTATTCCAATTTATTTACTTGCATATCATATTGCTAGATTGCGTGGAAATGACATAGACAAGCCTAGGAATTTGGCAAAAAGCGTCACTGTGGAGTAGCGATTGACTTTTTAATAAAATCGTGCTATTATCTATAGAGCAAATTCTTGGTAACTTTGTGGCACTTCGCCACAGGGTCTCATCTCACGGGAGGGTTTCCGATGTTCCGTTCTCTCTGCGCCGTCATGGCGCTGCTCGTTTCGGTCGGATGCGGTGGTGGCGGTGGTTCTTCGGAGCCGGCCGTGGTCACCCCGGCCGCGCCGGTCCTGCCGAGCCTCGAGGTCGAGTTCGTCAGCTCAACCTCGACGAAGACGTTCGTTGCGGACAAGCCTGGGACGGGTGATGTGGGCGAGTTCGTCGTCACTTACCTAGTCACCGCGATCGGCGGGGACGTGCATGTCGACAACAGCTGCACTGAGATCGAGGGGCTCGTCTTCGCTCCGGACGGTAACGTCTTCACCGTCACGAACAACGACAGCAACGACATCTTTTACTTCCTGAGTTCGACAGCGGATGTCGACTCGTCCGGATCGTTCCGTGTCAGGGAGGGCGAGACGGAAGCGTTCATGCTCACGGTGATCGTGATCGCCCGCGCCGACCACTTCGTGCAAGTGAGTCTCGAGGCCATTGGTTGGGCAAGCACGCCAGGTGAGGGCGAGGAGATGCTGATCTTGGATCCCGAGCAGTTTGGGACCGACGGTCTGTTCCTGAACTACGGTGACGACTACGACTACGGCTACGACGATGGCGGCTACGACCTTCCGACCGTCGGCGGCAAGGGCTAGTCGTCGCGCAGTACGAGATTCACACCCCTCACGGGCCCCTTCTCATTTTATCCCCAGAAACTATTGTATTTCTCTTTGAAATCGGCTATTATAGGGGCGTCCGGAAGAGTGCCTGCCTGCCGGTAGGCAG
>Ga0163152_10000406_pt1 | contig 77445 bp, 63 predicted proteins | sample OliLakLV19MP8IB2_FD_148635 | JGI IMG/M metagenome (GOLD analysis project Ga0163152, IMG submission 148635) | Freshwater microbial mat bacterial communities from Lake Vanda, McMurdo Dry Valleys, Antarctica - Oligotrophic Lake LV.19.MP8.IB-2 | ecosystem: Environmental > Aquatic > Freshwater >... | reverse complement strand
TGCCGGGCAAGGATTCGCGGGCCATGGATGATCACTCGCAACGTAGTCGCCCGGGTATGAACTGCGACGCTGGATGCGTCGCCCACCTCCCGGCGGATGCCGGGCAAGGATTCGCGGGCCATGGATGATCACTCGCAACGTAGTCGCCCGGGTATGAACTGCGACGCTGGATGCGTCGCCCACCTCCCGGCGGATGCCGGGCAAGGATTCGCGGGCCATGGATGGCCGCGAATCCGTGAAGGAAGCTAGAAATCGATATCAAAACGCATGCCGAAGGCATCGGTGTGGCTGTTACCAGCGGCCGTGTCTTGGAGGAAGGCCCGAACGTAGTTGGCTTTCAGCCGGGTGTAGGGGTTCAGGTACCAGTTGAGGCCGAGCGTGAAGTCGGTGAGATTGTTGCCCTGGATGTTCTCATCGTTGAGCACGATGTTCGAGAACCGGCCCGCGACCTCCCACGCGCCGAGTCCCCAGGACTTTCCGCGTTCCGTGCGGGTGAGGAAGAACTCATCGTTGACCTTCATCCGCTGATGGATCCCGGTCTCGCGGTTGTACGGACGGTGTTCGCCGGTGAGAAACCAGCTCAGTTGGGCCATGTACCCGTTGAAGAACAGGGGCGGGCCATTGATCTGATCGACGAAGGCGAAGGCATATTCCGACTGGAGTGACAGGGGCCCGAGGATAAGGGCAAACTCGGGATCAAAGAGCTGGAAAGACTTTGCCGGAATGAAGCCGGTATCCACGAAGAGGGGAGCGAACGGAGGTGTGAGGGGGTTCGCGGAGGGCGAATCAATGGGCTGTGACTTGCGAATTTCGGGCGTGTTTCGGAAGCGGACGCGATCACTCTCGGTCGCTCGAAAGCTGTAGGCGGCGCCGAGATGGAGATAGAAGCGGCCATCGGAGTCGTCGTCCCAATAGGGAAGGCATGTGCCACGCATGGTGAGTGCCTGGCCGCTGTCGAAGGTGTCGTTGCCAGTGTTATCGCTGTTGGTCCGGAACGTGCCGATCTGCCATGTTGCCCGTTCGCTCTCGGCCCAGCCAAATGCCATGGCGCCCATGTTGCGAGCCGGGGCGAACGTGTCGACGAGCGATCGCTCCATGAACGTGTTGTTGCGATTCTGTGTCACGCGCTCGAGGCTGAATGGCTCAAAGTAGTGCCCGACGCGAACGTTCTGGATCCACGGGATGTCATTGAGCTCAAGGTAGTTGTCGAGGTATGAGGGCTGATTGGCCAACGCGAAATCGACACCGAGCGAGTACTGGAGCTGCTTCCAGGTCTTGCCGCGAGCCATGAGCCGGACGCGGCGAAACTGGGCTCCATCCTGGAGGTCGCCGACCGCGGCCGCGCTGTCGGGGCCCTGGCTGAAGTAGATCATGTCGCCCTGCACCTGGCCGCCGATCTCGACTGTTGGCTTGCCGTGCGGCGAGTACTTGTCGGGCACGAAGGCAGGGGCTTTGCTCTTGCCCTTCGGGCTGGCAGCAGCCGTCCGAAGGGCATCGATTTGTGTCTGCAGCGAGGCCAGCTCGGCGGCAATGCCCGCGGGCACTGTGGTCGGGCCTTGAGCCTCGGGCGTTGTGCCGAACGCGCCGCTCGCGCAGGCCATAAGCGCGAGCGAGAGCACGGTCTTCCAAGCGCGGTTACTAATGTCGGCAAGCGTGAACACGCGGTCTTCCGGGAAGGGCTTGGACGCCCATGGGCGGGCGCATAACCCCACCTCAGAATCGGCATAATCCATACGGCCACTCAAGTCGCCCCAGATCCCGCTGTCTGCCAGGGCGTAGCCGGCCTGCCTATTCTCGGGCCCTCACAGCGTTGCGAGGAGCTCCTTGACCTTGGCCTCGATGAGATCGCGGACGCCCCGAAACTCGTCGGGCGTCATGTCGCGGGGGTCTGGGATCTTCCAGTCCACGCGTTGCGAGGCGAGGACCAGCGGGCACTCGTCGCCGCAGCCCATCGTCACCGCGACATCGACTGCTTGGCCATTGAACGAATCCAAGCCTTTTGAGGCGTGGGTCGAGAGGTCGTAGCCCAGCTCCTTCATGGCTTCGACGGCCTTCGGGTTCACGCGACCTGATGGTCGCGAGCCGGCACTCGCGGCCTCGACCTTTCCCGCGCCATAGATGTGACCGAAAGCCTCGGCCATTTGGCTTCGGTTGGAGTTCTCGACGCAGACAAAAAGGATCTTTTTCATGCCAGTGACTTCGGTGCCTTCATCTGAGAGCGGCGGCATCCTACCCGCCCCTGCCACTGGCAGAGTCACTTGTGAAGGATCAGTTTGCCGGCCTTGGTGAGCGTGAGCCGGTAGATGTCGCCGCGGTGACGAATCTGAACCTCGGAGCGGCCTGCGAGGAGCGCTTCAGACGCGATGACGAACGGCTCGTTTGGGGGGTGCTGTGCTGTCGGCGAGGCTTCCGACGTGGATGGGGGAGGAGTCGCTAGACCCTCTGAAATTCCGACCTTAGCGTGCGGCGATTCATCTCTCATTTCATTTGTTTTCTGGTCTTTTTTCATTCTCAGATAGTCTTGCTCTGGAAAGGCGATTGACAGTCGGATCCGATTCGGCTAGATTTTTAGTCGATATTGATTCTCACTATCTGATGTTTTTTCCTTTTGGTCAAGACGTCAGTCTTTAAGCCAGCCAGCCTCGGGCCTCGGGCCCGTCTGCCAGCCAGCCAACGAAGGGCGATGGTCGCTCCTTCGCCGCGGTGGTCCGAAGGGACGCCGCCTTCGCTGGCACCCCTCTGCCACCGACTGGCCGCTCCTGCTGGTGCATGGTTTTTTTCTTCAGGAGATGCATTCATGGCTTCCACGTGTTTCCTTCTTCAGAGCCTCGTGCGGCGCGGCCGTTGCCTCGCCGTCATCCTTGCCGTTCCAACAATGGTCACCGCGACGTCGGCGCACGCAGTCACGGTGCCGTTCACCGAGGCATTTGCGGCAAGCGCCCAGAACTGGGCAATCGATTCTGGTGGCACGTCCGCAACCTGGAATGCGACGGGCGGGCCGTCGGACAGCACGTTCATTTCGCGGCTTGGCACTCCCGCGGATGGACCCTTCAGCGGACCAATAATTTTTCGCGGGCAGGATGGCTTCAACTCCAGCGGCGATGCCTTCGTGGGTGACTGGATCGCGAATAGCGTTGGTGTGTTCAGCGTGGACTTCTTCCACGACAACTCCAGTTCGTTGAACGTCTCGGTGCGATTCGCAAGCCCGTTCAACGACCCCGGTGCGAGCTCCGTAAACTTTCTTGTGCCCGCCAGTACATGGACCACGCTCACGATCCCGATCGTCGATTCGACGTCGTCGTTTCAGGCGTATGGCTCACTGGGCGCCGTCCCAAACGCCACGAGTTTCAGCACGATCTTCTCGAGCATCGGCAACATTCAGATCAGCCTCGCGTCGGGGCAGGTCGGCGCTGGGTTGCCGAGCAGCGTCACACTTGGCATTGCCAATCCAACGATTGCCCCGGTTCCGGAACCGAGTGTGTGGGCAGTCTTGGGCGGCGCATTCGTCGTGGCGACGGCGATGGTGCGGCGACGGAAGCGAGGCCGCGATGCCACGTGATCTGGTCCGCCGAAACGGGTTTTCGCTCGTTGAGCTTCTTGTCGTCATCGCGATCATCGGGGCCCTCGTCGCGGTCCTCCTGCCCGCCGTGCAATCGGCACGGGAGAGCGCCAGGCGAGCGCAGTGCGGCTCAAACCTCAGGCAGATCGGCCTGGCAGCCCAGCTCTACGACAGCGTCAAACGTCGGCTGCCAGGTTCGCATGACGCTCAGGATCCATTTGTCGGTGCTTTCGTTCCCTTGCTTCCATTTCTCGAAGAGGGGGCGCTCGATGAGCGGTTCGATCGCACGAAACCGATATCCGACCAGGCCAACAGGCCTTTTCGCCAAACGAAGATCGAGGTTTTCGTGTGCCCTTCGATGGTGGTGCCGAGCCCCACGCCGGATCCAGGCTGGAGTAGCTACGCCCTTTCTTCTGGCAGCGGCTACGGGCATTTCGTGAACTCGTGGCATCCAGAGTTTCACAACGGTGCCATTATCTCGCCGACGAAGGGGACAACGAGTCTGAAGACCATCTCCGTAGGCGATGGGATGACGAAGACGCTCTTGGGTGGGGACCTCGACTACGGCCTTGGCAAGCTTCCCAACGGCACCAACGGTGGGGCGACCCGCTGGTCCGGTGGCTATCCCTTTCAGAGCGTGGCGTCAACGAGCGGCGTGTTCAATGCCACCCGACTGGTCACTGGGTACCGTGATCTCGATACCTTCCGAAGTGATCATCCAGGCGGCGTGCAGATGATCTTCTGCGATGCCGCTGTGCGGTTCGTGCCGGAGAACACCAGTGCCGACGTCTTGCGGTATCTTGCGAACCGCTCCGACGGCCAGGTCATCACTGAAATGCCATGACAGGATGCGTTCCAGACACAGCCGGGCGGCAGCAGGGCGGGGCGGCTCGGCCCACCGTGGCGGCCATGCTCGCGATCGCCTCGCTCGTAGGGGCCGTGGGCTGCAGCGGCCCGGCCAGGCGAGCCATCACGGGAAGCGTCTCGCTCGAAGGCCAGCCGCTCGACGAGGCGGTGATCATGTTCGTACCACTCGATGCCTTTGGTCGAAAGACGGGGGCGACGATCGCCGGGGGAGTGTACGAGGTGCCCCGTGATGTGGGCCTCATTCCGGGACGGTATCGTGTTGAGATCGCGGATGATCCCCCATTCGATAAGGCTCACCAGCCTCGTCAGACTCCGTCGCAGCTCCAATCTCGGCGGCCGTTGCCCATCGTCTATGCCTCGGTGAACTCACCTCTTTCAATTGAGGTGGCGACCCATGGTGAGACAGTATTCGACTTCGCTCTTATGATCCAATCTCCCGGCACACCTTGAACAAGGAGTATCGATGCGTGTTCAATTTTCCTTCCCACGATGCATCCATCTCGAGACGCGCGTCATGGGCATTGCTCAGATGAGCCTGGCCTTGGTTGTCGCCGCTGCCGTCGGCCCCGCCGCGTTCGCCCACTTTGTGTTCGTGATCCCTGACCAGACGGGCCGTTCCGCGAGCGTCATCCTCAGTGAGACGCTCGAGGTCGACGACGACATCGATCCGGGGCTCGTCGATCGTGTCACGCTCGTGACCCGTGATGGAGCAGGGGCGGAGGGTACGCTCGCGCTCGTGCGCGAGGGTGATACACGGCTCGTGAAGCTCCCCGCGAAGATGCAAGGGGCGATCCACGGCACGCTCACCCACGGCATCATGAAGCATGGTCCGAAGCCATTCCTCGTCGTGTATCACCCGAAGGCCTGCGTCGGGGCCCCGTTCGGTTCGGCGGCTCGGATCGGTGAAGAGGCTCCCGCCGAGCTCGTGCCAGCCGGCCGCGCCGGCGCCACCCGTTTCCAGCTCCTCGCGGCGGGCAAGCCGGTGGCTGATGCGAAGGTGACTGTCATTCGCCCCGATGGCGAGGTGAAGGAGGTGGTGACCGATGCCGATGGGCACACGCCGACCTTCAAAGCCGCAGGACGCTATGGTGCCTGGGCGCGTCACGTCGTTCTCATTTCAGGCGAACACGACGGCGAGGCTTACGCCGAGGTGCGGCATTACCCTACGATCGTCTTCGACGTGCCGAACGGCCATCATGGCGCGGCAGAGAGGACCCATGCCATGCTCACCACAACCGAAAAACTTCCGCCGTTGCCGATTCCTGTGTCGAGCCTGGGCGCCGTCACCTGCGATGGGCAGATCTATGTGTATGGCGGCCATATCGCTCCGGTCCACACCTACTCGACCGAGGCCGTCACCGGCCGCTTTTTTCGTCGGCCCGTGGCCGGTGAGGATGCATGGGAAGAACTGCCGTCGGGACCGGGGCTCCAAGGCATGAACCTCGCGACGCACGGGGGCCGCATCTACCGCGTGGGCGGCATGGACCCCCAGAACCCGCCGGACAAGCCGGCTCAGAATTTTTCCACTCCAGCCGTTGCATGCTTCGATCCGTCAACGGGGACATGGACCGATCTGCCGGCGATGCCAGAGCCACGGTCGAGCCATGACGTGGCCGTCGTCGGCGACACGCTCTATGTGGTCGGTGGCTGGAACATGCTCGGGCATGAAGGCGAGGACTGGTGTGACGAGATGCTCACCCTCGATCTTTCCAACCCGACCGCGGAGTGGAAGGCGCTTCCGCAGCCCTTCGTGCGGCGGGCCCTCATCGCTGCGGTCGCCGACGGCAAGCTGTTCGTCATCGGTGGTTTCACCGACGAGGAAGACGTGAGCCAGAGTGTCGGTATCTTTGATCCGACGAGCGGCACGTGGTCAAAGGGCCCGGATCTCCCCGGCGAGCCAATGAATGGTTTTGCCCCGGCGGCCTGCACGATCGGCGGCCGGGTTCATGTGAGCGTGGCGGACGGCAGCGTCCACCGGCTCTCGGCCGATGGCAGCGCATGGGAGCCCGTCGCGAGCGTCGTGCCGCGGATCGTGCACAGGGCCGTCCCCGATGGCGATGCCCATATGATCCTCCTGGGAGGCGCCGCGAACTCCGCGAATCTGGACACGGTCGAACGCGTGCCCGTCCGATAGGACATCGGCGCGCCGCGCGGCCACATGGCCGGGGCGGGTCTTTTCCACCGATCGCTAGTGGACGCTGAGCGTCGTCCAGCCGTCCTGCTGCCGGTTGATGGTGAAGGTCATGGCCGAGTGGGCGACCTTGATGCCCGGGAGAATGTCAGAGAGCGCGTGGCCACCACGGACCACGGATTGGCCGCAGACCCAGACGTCGATACCGGCATGCTGAAGCTTCTCGACCAGCTCGCGGTTGGGATTCGAGCCGCCACCCGTTCGCTCGTGCGCTGCGTCTCCAAGGGCGGCTGGCATGGCACCGCTGTGGAGAATGACCGCGATCTGGGGCCGTGCGGTCCCGAGCCCCTCGGCCGCATAAAGGTTTACGAGACGGGCCGCGCTCTCGAGGCCGCGATTGACCTTTCCGGCCGGAGCGGCAGCGGTGGCGTCGAATACGACACGGCCACCGATGCGCGGCCGCTCGCCCGCTTCGGGGAGCGACACCACCGAGCCATAGCCCTCGATCTCCGGAAACGCGAGCGGCAGCGAGAGCCGAGGAGTCGTGGGGTCGGCCGGCGCGGGCACGAGGGCATCAGCGGCGGCTGCCAAAGGTGTGATGGCAAGCAGGAGCAGCACGTGGTGCAGGGAGGGCATGATCGGGTTCCGGTCGGGATAGCAATGGGGAAGGCGGGCAAAAGTCGTGCCGAGAACGACCAGGATATCACGCCGCCACCATTTCGCGGGCGATTGCGAAGCCGTTGATCTGCCCCGCGCTCCGATCGATCACAATGCGGTCGTGGCCGGTTCCTTCATACTCTGCCAGGCCTTGAAGCCACCCACCAGGTCGTAGACGTCGCGTCCGAACTTCTGAAGAAGGCTTGACCCGATCGCCGAGCGGTAGCCGCCCTCGCAGTGAACCACGACCGGGCGGCCCGTGGGCACTTCGCCGATCCGCTCCTCGAGATGCGGCAGTGGGATATTGAGGCTCCCGGCGATGTGCCCGCCCGCATGCTCGGCGTCGCTGCGGATGTCGAGCACGATCGGAGCCTCGCCGGTCTCGGGACGCTGTCCGGCGATCCACTCAGCGAGGGCTGCGGCGGTGATCCGTTCGGTGTGCGCCGTGAGATCGGGCCGCGTTTCCAGGGCCCTCATGCCGCCTTGGAGGTAGCCCGCCACGTTGTCGAAGCCGATTCGGCCCAGCCGCATCACCGCCTCCGCTTCGCCGCCTTCTTCGGCAATGACGACGATCGGCATGTCGTGCCTGAGCATCGAGCCTGCCCACGTGGCGTACTTCCCTGAGAGGGCAATATTGAGCGCCCCGGCGAGGTGTTCCCCCTGGAAATCGATGCCGTCGCGGACATCCAGGATCTGGGCCCCGGCCTGATGCATCGCCACGACCGTATCGAGCGGAAGCGGCGCGAGCTCTTTCTCCATCGCGTCGTGAAGCGACGTTCGCTCCTTGCGGTTGAGGGTCGCGTCGTGCACGAAGTAATCAGGGGCTTCGGGCTGGTCGGCCGTCACGATCTCCTTGAAGGCCTCGCGGCTCATCGGCTGCATCGCATAGTTAAACTTTTTCTGCTCGCCGATCGTCGAGACCGTCTCTTTCGAGAGCGCCTTGCCGCAGAGACTGCCAGCACCGTGCGCGGGGTAGACGAGCGTGGCATCGGGGAGCGCCGAGAGCTTCTGGATGCTCTCGTAGAGCATGTCGGCCAACTCGTCGGCCGTGACCCCGATGCTGGCCAGCAGATCGGGCCGACCGACGTCGCCGATGAAGAGCGTGTCGCCGGTGAGAACCGCCTGCGGAGCCGTCGCAGACTTCGCCAGGTCGTAGACGAGGATCGAAATGCCTTCCGGCGTGTGGCCCGGTGTCTCCAAGACCTCGAGCTTCACGTCACCAAACGTGACGGTGTGGCCGTCCTTCATGGCCACGTGCTCGAATTCGGCCTCGGCCCGGCTGCCCAAGTGAATCACGGCTCCGGCCTTGTCGCGAAGCTCAATGTGGCCGGCGATGAAGTCGGCGTGAAAGTGCGTGAGGAACACGTACTTGATCGTGGAGCCACCGGCGGCCGCGTCGGCCAGGTATTGGTCGATGTCCCGCTGGGGGTCGATCACGGCCGCCGTCTTCGTCACGTCATCAGTGATCATGTAGGAGGCGTGGGAGAGACAGGCGAGGTAGTACTGCTGGATCTTCATGGCAGAGGTCCTGGAGTGGGCGGCGCGACCGATCGGCCTCCATGTCAACATATCGTAATATCACGATATGTCAATGAAGGTTTTTTGTGGATCCCCGCAGAGGCTCCCTGACGGCGGGAGGACTTCCGTTGGCTTTACCGTAAGTCTCGGAAGGGGAAGGGGCCGCCGGCATCTTCCGGCGCGACCCGCGGGTCACGTTGTGGCCAGTATCGCTCGGCCACGTTGGCCTCGAGCCATGTCACGAGCTGACGATGAAGCTTCTGGGCTCGCTCGGGCATCTCATCGGCGAGATTCTGCTTTTCAAACGGATCCTTTGGGATGTCGTAGAGCTCGAGCTTTCCGTGCCAGTCCCAGATGAGTTTGTGGTCGCCGACGCGGATCGCTGAGTGAGGGGAAAGCGGCTCGCCGTGGTCCGGGTGGAGGACCTGCACGTTGAATGGATAGTGCCAGATGAGTGTGCGTTCAGGGCCGGGGGCGGACGGATTGTCGAGCAGGGGCACGAAGCTTCGCCCGTCGATTCCGGCAGGGGCAGGGTTGCCTGTCAGTTCAGCGACCGTGGGAAGAAAATCGGTGCAGTCGATGACCGCGTTGCACCAGGCCCCCCCTTCGAACCGCCCTGGCTGCCAGACGATCACCGGCACGCGGACCCCGCCTTCATAGAGACAGGCCTTGCCCCCCTTGAAGGGCTGATTGTCGGTGGCAGGGGGCGTCGTGTATTCGACGCCTCCATTGTCGGAAGCAACGATCAAGACAGTGTTCTTGGCGAGCCCCGTGCGCTCGAGCGCCGCGCGGATGGCACCCACAGAGTCGTCAAGGTGCGCGAGCATCGCGGCGTAGGTGGGATTGTCGTGTCCAAGATGGCCGCGTTGCTTCTTGGCCGCGAAGCGCTTGACATCAGCCTCGGGTGCCTGAAACGGCGTGTGAACGGCAAATGGGCAGTAGGAGAGGAGGAAGGGGCGGTCTGTGTCGCGGCGACGTTCGAGGTACCGAACGGCACGGGCCGTGAGGTCATCGGTCAAGTAGGTTTCGGTCGACGGTGGGCCGGCCTTCCCGATGCTGAACCCATCGGGCATGGTGGCGAAGTGTGGCTTCTTTTGGTTCCACGACGGCTGCCAGTTGAAATACGCGGAGGCCCCGGCGTCGAAAAAGGCGAGCTCTTGAAACCCGAAGGCAGCGGGCTGGCGCTCCGGTACCCCGTGGCCGCCGAGATGCCACTTGCCGAGAAACGCCGCGTCATGCGTGGAGAGAACCCGCGGCCAGGTGGGAATGCCAGGATCGAGGGCCGTGTTGCTGGCCGCGTTGATCCACGGGCGGCGGCCGGCGATCGGATCCTTGTGCTCGATGGTGTCGTGCGGATCGAACCCTGGCGGCGGCTTTGCGCCCTGGTTGAAGTAGGTACGGGTATTCGGCGTGGCGGTGGTCACGCCCATGCGGGAGGCGATGCGGCCGGTGAGAATCGCGGCGCGGGTGGGTGAGCAGAGCTGGTTCGCGTAGGCCTGTGAGAACGCGATGCCGTCGGCGACGAGCGCGTCGAGGTGGGGCGTTTCGTAAAACAGCTCGTCGGGTCTGGCTTCGGTGAAATGGCGAGCGAAGCCGCCGATGTCCGTGATACCCAGGTCATCGGCGAGGATGAAGACGATGTTGGGTGGTCCTTCGCGTGCTGCTGGCTCGGCGTGCGTCACGTCCGCCAACGCGAGGCCGAGGAGGGCGCCGAGGAACAACGGCCCGTGGAAAAAGCCTTCCATGGTCATCACGACGGTCACTTGTCGGAGGAGATGGCAATTGCTTCGACGACGGTTTTCTGACCCATTGGCTTCTTTTCGGGAAAGGGGCCGTCTACACCTCCCGCAGGCCATGTCTCCGGGTCGGCGTAAAGACCGTCGTCGCCGAACTCTTTCTGGAGCTTGGCGATCTCGGCTTTCAGTTCCTCGAACACCGCTGCCACCTCGGGCTTCGTCGCCTCGGCAGGATCAAAGAGCAGATTGTGCTGCTCGGTAGGGTCGCTTCGCAGATCAAAAAGCTCCCAGGCGTCTTTCTTCCAATAGTGAATGAGCTTATGCGTTGCCGTGCGCACACCCAGATGAGCCCGCGTGTTGTGGTGGCCGGGGTCGTGGTAGTAGCGGTAGTAGACACTTGTTCGCCAGTCGGCGGGCTTCTCGCCTCGCAGGAGCGGCACGAGGCTCCGCCCCTGCATCGAATTCGGAATCGGGAGGCCGGCCAGGTCGAGGAACGTGGGCGCCAAGTCGATGTTGGCCACAAACGCGTCGGGTGTGCTGCCCGCCTTGATCCCTGGGCCACGGGCGATGAGCGGAACCCGCAGGCCGGGCTCGTACATGAACCGCTTGTCGTAGAGGCCGAGCTCGCCGAGGTACCAGCCGTTGTCGGCCGAGTACATCACGATCGTGTTGTCCGCGAGTCCTTTCGCGTCGAGGTAGTCGAGGAGCTTGCCGACGTTGTCATCAACGCCCTGCACACACGCCAAATAATCCTGCATGTACCGCTGGTACTTCCACTTCAGGAGCGCCGTGCCCGCGAGCCCAGTCGGAGGATCCATCTTGAGGTCCTCACGTTCGAGGTCGTGGGCGATGGTCTGGCGGTTCTGAGGAAGGGCAGCGGGCCGAGTGGCGTAGTCATCGTGGAGTGTGGGCGGCTCCGGGATCACCGCGTCTTTGAATTGTGCTGCGTTGCGTTCATCCGGCTCCCACCGGCGATGGGGAGCCTTCTGGTGAACCATGAGAAAGAACGGCTGGTCTGCAGGACGGGTTTCGAGAAACTCGATCGCCAGGTCGCCCGTGATATCGGTGCAGTGGCCCTCGATCGTGAGCATGCGGCCCGGCACAAGGAATTTGGGATTCCAGTAGCCACCCTGGCCGGGCAGGATCACCCAGCGGTCGAAGCCAGTGGGGTCACACCCGAGATGCCACTTGCCGACGATGCCCGTGTGGTAGCCGGCAGCCTGGAGATGCTTCGCGAAATGGTCGCGGGAGTTGTCGAAACGATTGAATACGGGAACGCCGTTCTTGTGGGAGTACTGGCCCGTGAGGAGCGTGGCCCGGCTGGGCGTGCAGACGGAGTTCGTGACGAAGGAATTCGTGAATCGTGTCCCGGCTTCCGCAAGCCGGTCGAGGTGAGGCGTTTGGTTGACCTTTGATCCGTAGGCCGAGATTGCGTGCTCGGCGTGATCGTCGGAGAACATGAAGATGATGTTGGGGCGCGAAGGCGTCTCGGCGAGCGCAAACGAGGGCAGGAGGCATGCCGCGAGCGCAAGAAGGAAACGGTAATGCATCGAGACAACCTCTTGGCTGACAGAACTGATGGAGACTCTTGATTGTTTCCGACCGGCATCCGCGTGTCAAAAACCGGACGCGATGTCACGGCTCATGGAGCGGTGCTGGCCCGCGTGCCCGCCCGTGGCGGTTCGAGGATGCCCCGCACCCGGGGCCAGGGGAGCAGGGTCTCGCGGAATGGAAATGGGGACGGGAGCCGTCGCCTCGGGCACGTCGTCAGCCAGTCGCGTTCGTTTGGCTACGATCTTTGCATGGAAGCAAGCGACATGGCCGAAATGCCCTGGTATCGTCGCCCGCGCGCGGCTCAGCTCGTCGCGGTCGGGATCATCCTGCTTGCCAGTGGCGTGGCCCATGGGTCGGCTCAACTGCTGCTCGGCGGTCCTTGGGAGGGAGCTATCACGTGGCGAAAGCCGATCCTGTTCGGGATTTCAGGTGGCCTGACGAGCTTCTCCTTGGGCTGGGTGTGGACGGCGCTGCCGCAGCGGCGTGGTGACCGCTGGCTTGCGGCGGCAACAGCCTGGGCGCTCTTGGTCGAGGTGTTCCTTATTGATCTGCAGCGGTGGCGAGGCGTGGCCAGCCACTTCAATCGTGATACGCCGCTCGACTCGTGGCTCTACGACGTGATGGGAGGGCTCATCCTCTTTGTGTCCCTGGTGATCGCCGACCTTACCGTGCGGCTGTTTCGCTGCAACTCCGCGATGCCCTCCGACATGCTCCTCGCCGCCCAGGCTGGCATGGTGTTTCTCGTGATCTCGTGTGGGCTCGGGATCTGGATCAGCGTCTACGGTGACCTTCGTGTGGCTCAAGGCCTCGATCCCGAGCGGTATGGCGCCGCGGGTGTGCCCAAGTTTCCACACGGCGCAGTGATCCATGCGATCCAGTGGCTTCCCGTGATCGCATGGGCCGGCCGCCGCGCGGGAGTGTTGATACGATCCCGGACGTGGCTTGTCGGAATGGCGGCGGCAGGGACAGCTGCGATTCTCGCCTACGCACTGCTTCAAACAGCGGCCGGTCGCTCTCGGTTCGACGCTCCCGTGGAATCTCTTGGCGTACTCGTGCTTGGCATCGCATGCATCGCGGCCCCGGTCGCAATCATCGCCCGTGTTGCGATCGCAACACGGTTGGCGAGGTGATGAGGCAGAAACGCCGCGCCCCGCCCTGAAACTTCTGGCACAATGAATCCATGCCAATCGACTTCGCGACCGTTGAAAAACTTTTTCGTGTGAAAGCCGGGACGACGTTTCGCCTTGCCGACCATGATCCCGCGTGGGCCGGTGATGACCAGATTCCGGAGAAGATGCGGAAGGAACGGGCCAAGGAGATGCTCGAGGCGAGCCGCGAGGAGCTCGCCGCCACGCAGGAACTGCTCTATGCCGCCGACACGTGGAGCATGCTGGTCATCTTCCAGGCGATGGATGCGGCCGGGAAAGACGGAGCCATCAAGCATGTGATGAGCGGCGTCAACCCTCAGGGCGTCGAGGTGACCAGCTTCAAGCACCCGTCGGCCGAGGATCTCGACCACACGTTCCTCTGGCGATGCATGAAGCGGCTTCCTGAGCGGGGGCGGATCGGGATCTTCAATCGCTCCTATTACGAGGAGGTGCTCATCGTTCGCGTCCACCCGCCGTTGCTCGGTGCCCAGCGGATTCCCGGCATAACGCCCTGCCAGAAGACCTGGCGGCATCGTTTCGACGACATCAATGCCTTTGAGGAGCATCTTGCCCGCAACGGAACGGCCATCGTGAAGTTCTTCCTCAACATTTCTCGGGATGAACAGAAGAAGCGATTTCTTGACCGGATCGACGAGCCCGAGAAGCACTGGAAATTTTCGGAATCGGATGTGGCTGAACGGGGTTATTGGGACGAATACATGAAGGCCTATGAAGAGGCGATCAGCGAGACGAGCACCACGCACGCCCCGTGGTACGTCATCCCGGCCGACAGAAAATGGGTCAGCCGGGCCGCGGTTGGGGCCGTCCTGGCCGGCACGATCCGCCAGCTCGGCCTCCAGTGGCCAGTGGTCGATGATGCGAAACGTCGGCAGATCGCGGAAGCCCGCCGGACGCTCGAGAACGAGTGACGCCCGCGTCGATGGAGGAAACAGCACCGTCACCCGTGCAGGCGCAGCCGAAACATTGCACCGCCTGCTACAATGCCGGGCGTCAGGAGAGAGCCCTCTCGAGGGGCCGCCGAAGGCTGAACGCTCAGGCAAAAGAACTGACGACACATTCTGTTGGAGAGTGACGCGGAGCCTCTTGAGGTTTGAAGAATCCATTCACGTGCTTGCGTCGCTCCGCGACGGGGAGTGCGGGTGAAAACCGGCGAATGGCATTTCAAAACACCAAAAAGGGTTGCGCGTCCACCGAAGGGGCAACCCGTGAGCTTGGGTTCACGGCGAATCTCTCAGGTTCCAGGACAACAGGGTTCCGGGTGGCAGCCTCGCGCTGACACCGTCGATGAAGGAGCCCGCGCATGTCCGACGTTGCCATCTCGCCTCCGGCCTCTGGCCCTCGTTCCAGCCGCCACCCCGCAAACCTTGACGGCGCCTCCGCGCAGCCCACGGCCGCCCACTCCCTCGCCGAACCCGCCGACTTTGCGACGCGGCACATCGGCCTCACGCCGTCGGACGAGGCGACGATGCTCGCCGCTGTCGGCAGTGAATCGCTTGATGTGCTCATGGACGAGATCGTGCCCGCGGGCATCCGTCGCTCGAGCGCGATGCGGCTGCCCCCCGCGGTCTCGGAGGCAGGGGCTCTCGACGAGCTCAGAGTGATCGCCTCGCGGAACCGGGTCTTCAAAAGCTTCATCGGCCAGGGCTACTCCGGCACCCGAACGCCTGGGGTCATCCTTCGCAACGTGCTCGAGAACCCAGCCTGGTACACCGCCTACACGCCCTACCAGGCAGAGATCTCCCAGGGCCGCATGGAGGCGCTGGTCACGTTTCAGACGATGGTCTGCGACCTCACCGGCATGCCGATTGCCAACGCGTCGCTCCTCGATGAGGCAACGGCAGCCGCCGAGGCCATGACGCTTGCCCGCCGCGTGGCCTCGAGCGATAGCCGGCGGTTTCTTGTTGATCACCGGTGCCATCCGCAGACGATCGAGGTGCTTGCAACTCGAGCAGAGCCACTGGGCATCGATCTCGTCGTGGGAGACATTCGCGACCTCGTGGCCGGAGGCGATTGCTTCGGTGTCCTCGTGCAATACCCGACGACCGATGGCGCCGTGCCCGACTGGCGGGATCTCGCCGAGACCGTGCATGCCGAGCAGGCGTTCCTCTGCGTGGCCAGCGACCTTCTCGCCCTGACACTGCTCGTGCCACCCGGAGAGTGGGGCGCCGATGTTGTCGTGGGATCGACCCAGCGGTTCGGCATGCCGATGGGCTGTGGAGGGCCGCATGCCGCGTTCTTCGCCTGCCGCGACGCGGCAAAGCGGTCGATGCCGGGCCGGCTCGTCGGGGTGAGCGTGGACGCAACTGGCCGCCCGGCGTACCGGCTTGCGCTCCAGACCCGCGAGCAGCACATCCGCCGCGAGAAAGCGACCTCCAACATCTGCACCGCCCAGGTGCTGCCGGCGGTCGTGGCCTCCATGTATGCGGTCTATCATGGGCCCGAAGGGCTTGCGCGGATCGCACGGCGGGTGACGGGGCTCACCGCGATACTTGCGGCGGGGCTGCGGGCTCTCGGCGCTCGCATTGTCAACGAGCATGCGTTCGACACGCTCGCGCTGGCTCCAGGAGACCGCACGACCACGATCCTCGAACGGGCCAGCCACGATGGGCTGAATCTCCGCAGGCTCGATGCCGTCACTCTCGGCATCTCCCTCGACGAAACGACACAGCCAGCCGATGTCGTGCGGCTCTGGGAAGTCTTTGCAGAGCCTGGCCAGCAGCTCCCTGAGTTTGCAGCCTGCGAGAACACAGCCACGCCCCTCATTCCGGCATCGCTTCGGAGGAAGACACCGTTCCTCGAGCACCCGGTCTTCCACTCGCACCGCAGTGAGACGGCAATGCTCCGCTATCTCCGTGAGCTGGCCGACCGCGATCTCGCCCTTGACCGGTCGATGATTCCGCTCGGGAGCTGCACAATGAAGCTCAATGCGACGAGCGAGATGATCCCGATCACATGGCCCGAGTTTGCCGACATCCACCCCTTCGCGCCGGCTGACCAGCGTGAGGGATACGCGATCCTCGAGAAGCAGCTCGTTGCGTGGCTCGCCGCGGCCACGGGGTACACCGGCATCAGCCTTCAGCCCAACGCCGGGAGCCAGGGCGAGTATGCCGGGCTCTTGGCGATCCGGGCATGGCAGCGATCCCGTGGCCAGGGTCACCGCGACATCTGCCTGATTCCTTCGTCGGCCCACGGCACGAACCCCGCCAGCGCCCACATGGTGGGCATGGAGGTTGTCGTCACTGGCTGTGATGCAGACGGCAACGTGGACATGGTCGAGCTTGCGGCCACGTGTCGGAAATATGACGACCGGCTTGCCGCGGTGATGATCACCTACCCGAGCACGCACGGCGTGTTCGAGACAGAGGTGAGGCGGCTGTGCGAGATCGTCCATGCCCACGGTGGCCGCGTCTATGTCGATGGCGCCAACATGAACGCGCTGGTGGGGCTGGCTGCGCCGGGCGAATTTGGCGGAGACGTCAGCCATCTGAATCTTCACAAGACGTTTTGCATTCCGCACGGCGGCGGCGGCCCTGGAGTCGGGCCGGTCTGCGTTGTCGAGGATCTTGTCTCATTCCTTCCGGGACATGCGGCCGGTGGCATGCCGGATCGGCCGGTGGGTGCTGTCTCGGCCGCACCGCTGGGCAACGCGTCGGTGCTCCCCATCTCGTGGATGTACTGCCGCATGATGGGGGCCGACGGGCTCGTGCATGCGACGTCCGCGGCGATCCTGTCGGCGAACTACGTGAGCGTGCGGCTCCGGGATCATTTCCCCACGCTCTACTGTGGACCAGGCGGCCGTGTCGCCCACGAGTGCATCCTCGATCTACGGCCGCTCGAGAAATCCGCCGGTGTTTCGGCCGAGGACGTGGCCAAGCGTCTCATCGACTACGGCCTTCACGCACCGACGCTGAGCTTTCCGGTGCCCGGCACGCTCATGGTGGAGCCGACCGAGAGCGAAGACCTCGCCGAACTCGATCGCTTCATCGAGGCGATGATCGCGATCCGCGACGAGATCCGTCGGATCGAGGCAGGCCAGTGGCCACGGGATGACAATCCGCTCGTGCACGCCCCTCACACCGCCGCATGCGTGGCGTCGAGCGACTGGAATCGACCCTACTCCCGTGAGCAGGCGGCGTTTCCCGTGGCTTCGCTCGAGCGGCGGAAGTACTGGTCGCCTGTGGGCCGTGTGAACAATGTCCACGGCGATCGCAACCTGTTCTGTAGCTGTGTGCCGGTCGAGGCATGGGCTGAGCCTGCTTCGAGGCCATGAGCTGGAGTCGGTCGCGATTGGCCGCGGCAGGCGTGATGCAGTAGGCTTTCGGCCCATGACAACAAAGGCACAGGAGTCCTGGGGCTCTCGGATCGGTGTGATCCTCGCCGTGGCTGGCAGCGCTGTGGGCCTTGGCAACTTTATCCGCTTCCCGGGCCAGGCGGCCCAGTTCGGGGGCGGGGCCTTCATGATCGCCTACGCGATCTCGTTTCTCATCATCGGTCTGCCGATTGGGTGGGCCGAGTGGACGATGGGCCGCTATGCAGGACAGCGCGGCTACAACTCTGCCGCCGGTGTTTTCCACTGCCTCGTGCCCTGGCGGGGCAGCAAGTATGTCGGGGTGCTCGGGGCGATCATTCCACTCGTCATCTTCATGTACTACGTGGTGATCGAAGCATGGGCGCTGGGCTATACGGTGCGGTTCGTGCGAGCGATGGTGGATCCGACGTTGCAGTTCGCGAAGATGGAGGACTCGCAAGCTTTCTTTGGGGCGTTCGTCGGCAAAGGCGGGGACGGTGCCGCGCTCCAGTGGAGCTTTGATTCGCTGTTGCCGTGGCTCCTCGTCGTGTTCGCTCTCAATCTCTATCTCATTTATCGCGGCATCTCGGCAGGGATCGAAACGGTCTGCCGGATCGGGATGCCGATTCTCATCGTGCTCGCCTTCGTCGTGCTCGTGCGGGTGCTCACCCTCGGGACGCCTGATCCCGCAAAGCCCGACTGGAATGTGTCGACGGGCCTCGGCTACATGTGGAATCCGGGGAAGACGGTCGTGGTCGATCCCGATGGCAAGAAGCGCACGCAGATCGTGGACAGTGACCCGGACCGTCAGCAGGCGAGGGCTGAAGAGCTCGCTGCGGCCACGCCGGGCGCGCGGGTCGAGCGTCAGAGTGTGCTCGCCCAGCTCGCGAATCCAGACCTCTGGCTCGCGGCGGCCGGGCAGATTTTCTTTTCGCTTTCGGTTGGCTTTGGGGTGATCCTCGTCTATGCCAGCTACATCGGGCCGAAGGATGACATCGTGCTCAGCGGCCTCACGGCGAGTGCTACCAACGAGTTCTGCGAGGTGGCCTTGGGCGGGCTCATCACGTTGCCGGCTGCGGTTGCATTCCTTGGGGTGGCGAGTGTGGCGGGGCAGGGCACCTTCGGCCTCGGCTTCAACGTGCTGCCCTTGGTATTTAGCGCAATGCCGGCCGGAAGCCTCTTCGGGGCGTTGTTCTTCCTCGTTCTGTTCATCGCGGCGCTCACGAGCACGCTGTCGATGCTTCAGCCGGGGATTGCGCTTCTCGAGGAAGCCCTCGGAATCGGTCGCAAGGGTTCCGTCGGGCTGCTCGGCACGTTGACGGCGCTGGGTGTCGGCTTCATCTCGTGGTTCACCAAAGATCTGAAGGCCCTCGACACGCTCGACTTCTGGGTGGGGACCTTTCTCATCTTCACGCTGGCAACCATCCAAGTCATCCTGTTCGGATGGGTCTTCGGAATCGACAAAGGATGGGAGGAGCTCCACCGCGGAGCGGCTTTCCGGATACCTCGTTTTTTTCGGCCGGTGTTTCAGTATGTGTGCCCGGTGTTCCTCCTGACGATCTTTGGCCTCTGGCTCCTCAAGAATGTCGTTGGCTGGGATCCGGTCTCCGGAACAGTCAGTGAGAGCAGCCACGTCGCCGCGCTCTTCACGCACCGAGACCCGGTTGCCTGGATGTGTATCGCCTTGGTGGCGACGGTGGCCGTGGGGCTCGCTGCCACGATTGCGGGCTCAAAGCGGTATCGAGACGACATTTCATCCTGAGGCACGAACCCCATGCAACCAGCTGGCTTTCTCGTGATGGTCCTGTCGGTCGGCACGGTGACCGTTCTCTTTGCCTGGTGCGTGTGGCAGGTCCTCACGCAACCAGCCGCCGAGATGGAGCACCTCCACGGCACAGAGCTTCAGACGCCCGATATCGAGCGGCCGTGACCTACGCCGCCGCCCGCTTTGGAATCGCGACCGTGGGGGCGTCCGCAGTGCTTCGGAAGGCGCTGATGTCAGGGCGACGAACGGCCGAAAGGTACGACGCCGAGCCGCCAGGCCAGAGGACGTGGTTTCGCCCCGAGGCGTGGACATACCAGCTTCCACACGGGGCCACCGAGGCGCCACCGGTGCCACGCACTGGGCCGTTCCGCCAGACGCTCCGGTCGAATCGTTCATCGAGTGAAGCGTTGAATGTGGTCTGGGCCTCTGCCGTCACTTCGACCGAGGGAAGATCGCCCCGCTCGAGCCAGCCAAGGCATTGGAGCACGTAATTCACCTGCGCCTCGATCATGACGAGGATCGAGTTGTGGCCGAGCGCCGTGTTCGGCCCCATGAGCAGAAAGAGGTTTGGGAAGCCGGCCACCGCGATGCCGTGATAGGCCTCCGGTCCGTTCTGCCAAGCTTCGGCAAGCGACCGACCGTTGCGTCCGATGACATCGACGGCGTCGGTGATGTCGAAAGGCTTGAATCCGGTCGCCAAGACGACGACGTCGAGCGGCCGCACGATGCCGTCAATCGTGGTGACATCCCATTGGCCGATGTGGTCAATTGGCTCGGCGACGACTTCGACGTTGCCGCGGTCAACAGCCTGGTAGTAATCGTCTGACTTGAGCACCCGCTTGCAGCCGAGCGCATAGGACGGCTCGAGTTTGCACCGGAGGCGATGGTCACGAATGCACTTCAGCATGTAGGTCTTCACCTTCCGCTGCGGGTGCACGACAAGCCGCGGGGCGCGCGTGAGGGGAATCGCACGGGCCTCGGCGGCCCAGTAGAGCCACTGACGGCGGATTGCCCGCATGCCGGGCACATGGTCGTCGAGCCACCTGGCAGTTCGTGAAATTGGCCGTTCGCCTCGTGGCAGGATCCACGGTGCGGTTCGCTGGAAAACCGTGAGCCGATCAACCTTGTCGGCGATGGCAGGCACGATTTGGATGGCGCTGGCGCCTGTGCCAATCACGGCTACTCGGCGGCCCGTCAGGTCGAGATCGTGCTGCCAGCGGGCCGAGTGAAAGGCTGAGCCGGCGAAGTGATCAAGGCCGCTGATGTCAGGGACATTCGGGATGTGGATTCCGCCGACCGCCGAGACGACGACGCGTGCCGAAAATCGTCGTCCGTCGGTTGCGGTGATCTCCCAGCGGCTGGTCGCTTTGTCCCACACGAGCTGCTCAATGGCCGTGCCGAATCGCGTGATGGCGTGGATGTCGTGCTGGCCAGCGACCCGCTCGATGTAGGCGAGGATCTCGGGCTGCGAGGCATAGTCTCGCGACCAGTTCGTGTCGGTGGCGAACGAGTAGGAATAGAGACGTGAAGGCACGTCGCAGGCGCACCCTGGATAGGTGTTGTCGCGCCACGTGCCCCCGAGGGAGGAGGCTTTTTCGAGGATGGTGACGTCGTGGCGTCCCGACTCCAGGAGACGGATCGCCATCGCGATGCCGGAGAAGCCACCCCCGATGATGGCCACGCCGAGCGACTCGACCTCGCGGGCTGGCTTCACGAACCGAATGGGATCGTCGCTGGTGCTGCCAGGGCCATCGGCTGTTGCTCGAAGCCGTTCGAGGTCGGGCGATGCCAGGAGCGCCACCGACTCCGGAAGCGATCCATCGACGCCGACGAGCCCGGCGAGCGAGATGCCGCGTTCGTGCCGCGCGAGAACTGCCGCAATTGGCTCGGGCAACTCGCGGAGTCCATCCAGCCAGAGGCGTCCGCAGTGCATGGCGAGCGCTTCGGCCTGCGGCACGTCGATCGAGCGAAGGCCACCGAGCGAGAGCCCCCCCGTGTGCCGTGCCAGCGCAGTGAGCGTCGCGGGTGTTACGGTATCGAGACCATCGAGCACGAGCGTGTCGCGCAGGCTCGCGAGGGCCCACGCCGCTTCTGGATCAAGCGCCCGAAGTCCGTTGAGGTGAAGGTCGCCCTGGGTCGCTGCCAGGGCGACCGCGACCTTCGGGGCAAGCGTGGTGAGCCCGCGGAGAGAGAGCCCGCCACGATGGTACGCGAGTCGCTTCGCTGTCGGTTCGTCGAGCGATTCGACTCCATCCAGAAAGAGCCAGTCGCAGTGTCTGCCGAGCTCGCGGGCAACGGGGGGAGAAAGCGAACGGAGCCCGCTGAGCGACAGTGTGCCCGCGTGAAACGAGAGCTCGCAGCCGGCTCCCGGATCGAGGTCGGTCACATAAGGCAGGGCCAGGAATCCGACGGGATTGACGGCCGCCTCGGCGACGGCGCGGGCGATACTGGTCGCGGAATCGCGAGAGGAATGAGGGGTGGGATTCGTCATGGCGGGGCGACGGTAGCGGTTGGAGCGAGACCGAGCCAGATTGGGTGTCGGTGATTCTCGAGCTCAAGGCTTGCTCCACGGAATTACCTGGATTGCCTGCGTTGCCCGACATGCCCGCAGGGCTTGCGAAGGAGGCGACGCGAGCTGGAGGCGCAGACCCTTCCGAAGTTCAGATTCCCAAGTCGGTACACTCCGAACGCGTGTATTCCGGACATTTAGGTCGCGAGGTTCGTATGGCCTTCGTCGTGATTGCGGTCGTGGCGATCGTTGCGTCGGGGCTGACCTTCTTCTCGGGGTTTGGTCTCGGCACGCTCCTGCTCCCCGCGTTCGCCCTGTTCGTACCGGTGGATCAGGCCGTGGCCATGACGGCCGTCGTTCACTTCTTGAACAGTCTGTTCAAGATCGCGATTGTCGGTCGGCATGCCGACCGCGACACGCTCGTCCGCTTCGGCCTGCCAGCGATCGTGGCAGCCATCATGGGAGCATGGCTGCTCGGTCAGCTCTCGAGAGCCCAGCCGCTTTTCTCGTATGAGGTGTTGGGCCGCTCCGTTGATGTCGTGCCCATGAAGCTCGCGGTGGGTGTGTTGCTCTCGCTCTTCGCCATGATCGAAGTGCTGCCCCGGTTTCGCGGACTGGCCTTCCCCAAGCGATTCATGCCGCTCGGCGGATTCCTGAGTGGGTTTTTCGGTGGGCTCTCCGGCATGCAGGGGGCCTTGCGGGCGGCCTTCCTCGCGCGGGCTGGCCTTTCGGCCGAGGCATTTGTGGCCACGAGTGGCGTGATTGCCTGTCTCGTAGACGTCTCACGTCTTGGCGTCTACGCGGGGAGGCTCGCAGAAGTGCGACACGAACTCGACTGGCCGCTGGTCGCCGTGGCGGTCGCCGCCGCGCTTGCGGGGGCTCTCGCGGGGAAACGCCTTCTGGCCGGCATGACGATGGAGACGGTGCAGCGAATCGTCGCCGTCCTTCTCGTCCTCGTGGCCGTCGGCCTCATGACCGGCGTCCTCTGAGACGGTCTTGTGGCAGTCGCGGCAGACGCCGCGTGGAAGATGGCATCGGGCCCTTTGTGGCAGCGCCGCTCAGTCGATGCGGCATTGACGAACCACGTCGGGAGTCGAGGTAAAGCGGCGTTTCGTCACTGCGGATGGAATGCTATCCTGCCAGCAGAGTCCGGTTCTATCGTCCGGGTAGGTTTCACTTTCCTCGTCCTCCTCCGCGGGCCCCGAAGCTCATCGTGCCTTCGGGCAGTCAGCCCGAAGCAAAGAGGAATTCTCACGAACGAGCCGCACCCATGGCCATCCTGCAACGTGCAGCCAAGAGTCTCGCGTCGACATTCACAGCGTTGACGCGCCGGTGCTATGTCTACGACCGTAAGCGTTATGCGCACCACGCGGTTTCGTTTGCCCAAGAGGGCGAAGATTGCCTTCTCGAGCGGTTGCTCGCAGGGAAGCACGATGGTTTCTATGTCGATGTGGGTGCCCATCATCCGCAGCGGTTCTCCAATACGTATCGCTTCTATTTGCGGGGCTGGCGGGGAATCAACATCGATCCCCTTCCAGGAACCAAAAAGCGTTTCGACAGGCTCCGCCCTCGTGATACGACCATCGAGTGTGGCATCGCGGAGCGCACGGGTGAACTCCTCTACTACCAGTTCGACGAGGGGGCCTTGAACACCTTCGACGAAGACCTTGCCCGATCCAGAGCGTCGCCGCCGGTCACAACGACCCGCGTGACAACGCTCCCGCTGGCTCATGTTCTTCGGCAGCATGTGACGGTTGGACATCCGATTGACTTTCTCAGCATTGATGTTGAAGGCTTCGACCTCGAAGTCCTTCGCTCGAATGACTGGAGCCAGTTTCGGCCGACCTACGTTCTTGCCGAGGTGCTCAATGTGGCGGACCTCGGCACATTGTGTCACTCGCCCGTCGTCGCATTCATGGACACATGCGGATATCGTCCGATCGCTCGCACGCTCAACACGGTCTTTTTCCGTGACGTGCGTCCGCACGCACTCTGACGATCTCAATCTCGACCTTCGGAAGGCAGGCATCGGTGGCTCACCTCGGACCCCCGATTGCGATCTTCGCCTACCGCCGGCCAGATCATGTGCGGCGGCTCTTGGCGAGCCTCGCGAGCAATCCCGAAAGTGCCGACAGCCCGACCTTCATTTACTGCGATGGCCCGCGCACGATTCGCGACGAGGAGGCGGTGGAGGCCACACGCCAGGTTATTCGCACACACGCTCCTGCCCACGCGGAGATTGTAGAACACCACCAGAATCTTGGGCTCTCACGCTCGATCATCGATGGAGTGTCGACGCTCTGTGACCGCTTCGGGCGAGTCATTGTGCTTGAGGACGATCTCGTGCTGTCGCCGGCCGTGCTCGGGTACTTTCGTGCGGCGCTAGAATGCTATGCCCACGATGACCGTGTCATGCATGTTTCAGCCTACGTCTTTCCCGTGGAGAAACCGCTCCCTGAAACGTTCTTCTATCGTGGGACGAGTTGCTGGGGATGGGCTACCTGGGCGCGGGCGTGGCGGCACTTCAGTACGAATGGCTTGTGGCTACGACGGGAGATCGTTCGTCGTCGGCTTGTGCCATGCTTCGAAGTGGAAGGAGCCTACCCCTACCTGCAAATGCTCGATGACCAGATCATGGGCCGAAACGACTCGTGGGCCGTGCGCTGGCACGCGTCGGTGCTCTTGCGCGATGGGCTTAGCCTCCATCCGGGCCGGTCGCTCGCGGCGAACACGGGATTCGACAACAGTGGTGAGCACTGCAAGCAATCTGATGTGTTCGCGACGCACCTGGCGGAGACTGCCCCGGCCGTGAGACCCATTCCGGTCGAGGAAGATTCCGACGCGCTGGCTGCAATCCGGGAGTATTTTCGTGGCACCGTGCTTGTCCGCAGCGGTTCCGAGCCGTCGCGGGGGAGCAGGAGGCGTTCGCTTCGGCGTGTGCTGCGTCGGGTGCTTTGCAGGATCAAAGCGGAGTGTTTCGGCCGATGGGGACCATAGCCGTTTCAGGCCAAGGGCATGACAGCGGCGAAGGTATGCGGTCGTGAAGTAGTGGCGGCCGGACTCGAACCGGCGACCCCCGGCTTATGAAGCCGGTGCTCTAACCAACTGAGCTACGCCACCATGAGTCTGGAAATATAGCCCACGTCGCCCGCGCCGTCAGCAGGTGATCGCCTGCCGCGGCATTCGGCCTTCACACGGCGTGCGTCGGGGCGATGAGAATCACCGCACGCTGGCCGTCGCTATGCCAGGGATCACCCGTCAGGTTCCGTCGTGGGGCGTCGCGACTGCTCGCCCCCACGCCCCCCACATATCCCGCCGCTGTCACGCGGCCAGCAAGCGACAGATCCTCGATGCAATAGTCGCGGGATTCGTCCACGTCGGGATCGATCCGGTGGGTCGTAAGATTCCAGGCATGCCGCGTGAACCGAACGCCGATGTCGCGGCTCACCTGGCCGACCCACACCGGCCGCCCCTTGAACGCGAGCGTCGAGAGCCACAGCCGAAGGTGAATCCGCTCGTTGATCGAATGCCGCGTCCGCTGGAGGGCGAGGTCCTGCGTTCGGCCGAAGAGCCAGAGGCCACTTACTGGGGAATAGCGGTAGTTCGACCCGAACAGAAACGCCTTCACGGTTTTCCAGCAGGTCGCCAGCGTGATCGTCTCGCTCTCATCCCACCGGGCCGCGAAGCCCCCCAGGATCGTTGCGAACTCCCCGATCACAACGAGATTCACGGGGTCACCATGTTTCACGCTCGACGCATTGGTTGTTGTGGCGGGCATGGCCTCGAGCCTTGCGACGAGACTCACGAGCGAAACCTCCTCGACCGAATCAGCGGGCACGATCGCCTCAAAATCCTTGTGGAGGTAGTCGGCTGTGATACCCGGCACCGGCATCGTGAAGGTCAGATCAACCACGGGGTTCGGGGCGGCGGCACGGGCAAGAACCGCGTCGTCGTCGATCGGGCCGACCCGGTCGACCGCCGCGCCGATGTCGCCGGCTGGCACAAGCCGCACATGCACGACCTTCGTCCCGAGATCGAGCGTGGTGAACACGAGGCCCTCGGCCACGGCTCCCGCCGCCACAGGGGCGAGGCGAAAGCCACGGTCGCGAAAGAGGTCATCCATCCGCAGATTCGCCCAGTGCGCCGTGATGAGCTTAAATGGCACGAGCAGCAAGAGCGGCAGAAACATCCATCCGAGCGCCCCAAACGCCGAGAGTCGTCGCACGATCGAGAAGTGAACCGCTGCCGCTGCCTCGAGCGGCGTGAAGTACCGCGGGTCGATCCCCACGAGCTGAAGCCGGAGCGGTTCAGGCGAACGATTCTCAACCCGGACGAACACGGGTTGAATGCCGCGGCGCCCGAGGTCGACGCCGAAAAGCCGTCGGCTCTCCGCGGACGAGAGCACCGCCACCGTGACCCTGGCCCGTGGATCCTCCTGCGTCTGGGCGCGGTCCCGAAAATCCTCGACGTGCGTATCAGGTTCGTACGGAGTGACGACGAGTCGCCACAGCCGATGGAGCAAACGGTGGACCATGTGATGCGCGTCCTTGGATGGGGCCGATTCCCAGGCTCACGGGGCTCATAAAAAAGGCGGCCCGGGAATGCTCATCCCCGGGCCGCCTCGGAATGTCTTTCCAGTCACCGACGCCCACCGGCCAACGGCACGACCAGAAACGTGCGAGGGCTCAATCAGCCTCAACGAGCTTGCTGGAGTCCTCGACGATGGCGTCGATGGTTTCGCAGCAGAGGGCATCCTTGACGAGCGCGTGGTTCGCCTTGACCGTGCCGCCCTTGTAGCAGATCACGGTCACGTCAGCCTCCGGGGCGATCTTGAAATCGGGTGGCCCGTTCTCGGATTCCTCAGGCACGACGAATGCGACCCGCTTGATGCCGTGCTCAGCAACAAAATCGGTAGCGGTCTTCTTCAGGCTCTCGGCGTCGGGGCCGATCATGTTGACGAACGCGGTGAGCTTGTCGTCGGAATGCTCTACGAGCTCCTCGTCAATTTTCTCGAGAAGCTTGGCGAGCTTCGCGTCGGCAGTACGGGCGAACACCATTACGACCGGCCGTTGCCCCATCTTGCAGCGATAGCAGAGCGTCTTGCCGTCCGCCACGCCGTCGTCGGGATTGCCCGTGACCTTCGTCACCGTGTAGGCACCGACCGTCTCGCCTACCTGAGGGCCGCTGGCCATCTCGGCCGAGGCGGTTGCCGTCACGCAGAGAACGATCGCCGCCACGAAGCCTGTTGCCTGGAACATGCGCATCACTCGATACTCCTATGAAGGAAGGACTGCCGTGAGAAGGGAAGGAACACGGCCACATCGGCGCGTGTGCCACGGCTGGTTTTCTTGCAGACAAGAGACTACCGCCGGTACGATACCGGAGGCAATCAATCGGGTAGCGAGCAGCTTTTCTCGCCTGCCCCCGAAGCATAACCGCCTACGAGGAGAGATCGCATGGCTACCGTCACCGCCCCACGCAAGGCCGCTGGGCCGCAGATTCGTCAGACTCAGCTCTTCATTGACGGGCAGTGGACGCCTGCCAAAAGCGGCAAAACCTTTGAGACGATCAACCCGGCCACCGAAGAGGTCATTGCCCAGGTCGCGGAGGCTGATGCCGCCGACGTTGAGTTGGCGGTGCGTGCGGCCCGCAAGGCGTTTGATGAAGGACCGTGGCCGCGGATGAATGCCCGCGAGCGAGGCCGCATCATGATGCGGCTGGCGGATCTCATCGAGGCTGAGATCGACGAGCTTGCCGCGCTCGAGTCGCTGGACAACGGGAAGCCCGTGAGCGAGGCGAGGCTCGGCGACATCCCGCTGGCCATCGAGGTGCTCCGGTATTACGCCGGCTGGGCCGACAAGATCCAGGGCCAGACGATCCCGATCAACGGCAACTATTTTTGCTATACGCGACGAGAGCCGGTGGGCGTTGCGGGCCAGATCATTCCGTGGAATTTCCCGATCCTCATGGTGTCGTGGAAATGGGGGCCGGCGCTCGCGGCTGGCTGCACGATCGTGATGAAGCCCGCCGAGCAGACGCCGCTGACGGCGCTTCGGCTCGCGCGACTCGCTCAAGAAGCAGGCGTGCCCGACGGCGTGATCAATGTCGTGCCGGGCTTCGGGCCCACCGCCGGCGCGGCGATCGTGAAGCACCCCGGCATCGACAAGGTGGCATTCACGGGCTCGGGTGAGACCGCGCAGATCATCATGCGTCAGGCCGCCGACCAGCTCAAACGACTCACGTTCGAGCTGGGTGGCAAGAGTCCGAATATCGTGTTTGCCGACGCCGACCTCGACGCGGCTGCCGCTGGGGCTCATGTGGGCATCTATCTCAATCAGGGTCAGTGCTGCTGTGCGGGCTCGCGACTCTTCGTCGAGGACAAGATCCACGCCGCGTTCGTCGAGCGGGTCGTCGAACAGGCCAAGGGCCGCCGGGTGGGCGATCCCTCCGATCCTTCCACGCAGCAGGGGCCGCAGATCGACAAGGCCCAGTTCGACAAGATCATGGGGTACATCACATCGGGCCAGAAGGAAGGGGCCACGCTCGCCACCGGTGGTAGCCGTGTGGGCGACCGCGGCTTCTTCATCGAGCCGACCGTGTTCACGAACGTGAAGGACGAGATGGCGATCGCCCGCGAGGAGATTTTTGGGCCGGTACTCTCGGTATTGAAGTTTTCCGATGTGGACGAGCTTGTGAAGCGGGCCAACGCGACGAATTTTGGGTTGGCGGCCGCCGTCTGGACCCGCGACGTTGCCCGGGCGCACGACGTGGCCAAGCGTCTCCGGGCCGGAACCGTGTGGGTCAACTGCTACGACGTCTTTGATCCGGCCGCACCATTCGGCGGCTTCAAGCAGTCGGGCTTCGGTCGCGAGCTTGGGGAGAAGGGTCTCGACCCATACCTCGAGCACAAGACCGTCACTGTGAGCCTGTCGTGAACACGTCCATCCTGTGAGGTTCCCCACCATGGGCAGAGTCAAGACGGGCGGCGGCTGGCGGGCCGTTCTCTACACGTTCAAGAAGGCTCGTGAGGTCGGTGGCCTCTGGGCCCTCTGGAAGGCGATGCGGTCGAAGAACGCCTGCAAGACATGTGCACTCGGCATGGGGGGCCAGGCTGGCGGCATGGTCAATGAGGCGGGCCACTTTCCTGAGGTCTGCAAGAAATCGTTTCAGGCGATGGTCGCCGACATGCAGGGAGCGGTGAAGCCGACTTTTTTTGAGACCTATTCGGTCCCGCAGCTCCGAAGGTTTTCGCCCCGAGAGATGGAGCATTCCGGCCGGCTCGTTCAGCCGGTGATTCTCGAAAAGGGCTCGCAGCACTACCGGCCGATCGAATGGGCCGAGGCGATGGAGCGAATCGCGGCCAAGCTGCGAGATTCAAAACCCGACGAGAGTTTCTTCTACTTCAGCGGTCGTTCCAGCAATGAAGCCGGGTTTCTGCTCCAGCTTTTCGCTCGGCTCTACGGCACAAACCACGTCAATAACTGTTCGTACTACTGCCACCAGGCCAGCGGCGTAGGCCTCGCTACCGTCATCGGCACGGGCGCGGGCACGATCCAACTCGACGACATGGAGAAGTCCGATCTGGTCATGCTCATCGGGGGCAATCCCGCGAGTAATCACCCGCGGATGATGCGGACGCTCATGATGGTTCGCCGCAAGGGCGGCAAAGTGATCGTCGTCAATCCAATCATCGAGACGGGCCTCGTCAACTTCTCGGTGCCAAGCGATCCATGGGCGCTGTTTTTTGGGGCCGAGATTGCGAGCACCTACGTGCAGCCGTATGTCGGCGGCGATCTCGCGCTCGTCTACGGCCTCATGAAGCGTCTCAGGGAAATGCACGCGGCACACCCGCGGAATGCGGCCGGCGACCTCATCATTGACGAGGCCTTTCTTGCTGAACGCTGTACCGGGTGGCCAGAGCTCGCGTCACGCCTTGATGCGATGTCGTGGGACGAGGTCATCGCGAAGAGCGGCGTGTCGAAGCGGGAGATCGATGATCTCGCGTCGCAGTACGCCGAGAGCAAGCGGGCCGTGTTTGCCTGGACGATGGGCGTCACGCATCACCTCCACGGGGCGGCGACGGTGCAGGCCATCGCGGCACTCGCGATCATGCGTCGGATGGTGGGCCGCCCCGGCGCCGGACTCCAGCCCATCCGCGGCCACTCCAACATCCAGGGCATGGGCACCGTTGGCGTCACGCCAACGCTGAAGGCGGCCATCTTCGAGCGGCTCGAACGCCACTACGACGTCAAGCTCCCGACGATGAAGGGGTATGACACTCTCGAATGCCTCGACGCTGCGGATCAGGGCGCCATGCGGTTTGCGTTCTGCCTTGGGGGCAACCTCTGGGGCGCGAGCCCCGACGCCGCGTATACGGAACGGGCGATGTCGAAGATCGACACGGTTGTTTACCTGAGCACATCGCTCAACACCGGCCATGCCGGTGGCCTCGGCGGCGAGGAGACGATCATCCTCCCTGTCCTCGCTCGCGACGAGGAACCAGAACCTTCGACGCAGGAGAGCATGTTCAGCTACATCAGGCTCTCCGACGGCGGCCCGTCGCGGCATGTGGGCCCGCGGGCCGAGGTCGAAATCATCGCCGATCTTGCTGTTCGGGTTCTGGGCGAGGGCGGAGCGGTCAACTGGCCAGACATGGCCCACACGAGCACGATCCGCCGCGCCATCGCTGCAATTGTGCCGGGTCTCGAAGCGATAGCCGAGATTGACCGCACCAAGAAAGAGTTTTCGATTCCTGGCCGGGCGCTCGATACGCCCACCTTTCCCACCAGCGACGGCAAAGCCCATCTGGCGGTCCACGAGTTGCCTGCCGCGCCCGACGGGCTCGTGCTCATGACGATTCGCAGCGAAGGGCAGTTCAACACGGTCGTCTACGAGGAAGAGGATCTCTACCGAAACCAGACACGTCGCGACATCGTGCTCATCCATCCCGACGACATCCGACGCTTTGGCCTCACGGCCGGTAGCCGCTGTCGGATCGCCAGCTCCACCGGCGAGATGCGGGGCCAGATCGTGTCGGCCTTTGAGGAGATCCGGCCGGGCTGCGTGGCGATGTATTACCCGGAGAGCAACGTGCTCGTGCCCAAGGCCGCCGACCCACTCTCACGGACGCCCGCGTACAAGAGCATCGCCGTAACAATTGCACCAGACGACGGAATGCCTATCCTGCGAGTCCCGCCCGAGCTCGTCGCTGCCGGCACGCCACGCGACAAGATGAATCAGTGCGGGTAGCGTGACGCAGCTCGTGGTTGCCCGTGCCGTGTCGCCGGACGTTCCCGCCGAAGCAGGTCGCTTATGAAAACCTACGACCCTTCGGAGCCCCTGATCGGGCTGCATATCCCAAAAACCGGCGGCTCGAGCCTTCTGGCGGTACTCCAGGGGTGGTTTCCCGAGGGCCGACTTGTCCAGCACTATCGCGTGGCGAACGGCCCGCCGGAAAGGCATGCCCTGACGGGGGGTACCTGCGCCTACGGTCATTTCAATGCCATGCGCGGCTTCGGTGTTCGGGACTACTACCCCGACGTGCGGCAGTTGTTTTGCTTTGTGCGTGAGCCATTCGATCGTGTCTTGTCGATGTGGTGCTACGCAAACCGCAGGCAAGCGAGCGGTGATGAGCGGCGTACGCTGGCCGACCATCCAAGTTTTGAGGCATGGCTGAAACGAATGGTCGATCAAGAAGTTGCCAAGACCAATGAACGATGCATGGTCGCTCACGTGTTGGGTGTGGGCTCTGGCGTGATCGACGAGGTGCTTGAAAATGAGTTTGTCTTTGTCGGGACAATGGAACGGTTTGCGGAGTCGGTTGACTGCCTGGCAGACATCCTGGGCAAACCGAGGTCCGTCCTGGGTCATGTCAACAAGGCCGTAAGAACAGAGACCGATCTCGAGAAGTGGCGGCCGTTCTATGAGGAGCATTTCAGCCGCGACATGGAGTTGTACTCCGCTGCGTGCCGGATCAACGCGGACATGCTCGATGCATTCAATCGTGGCGAAGCGTCGCGTCGGTAGCTTTGTCAGCCTCGGCTGTCGTGATCACGGGGCGGCGGATGAGACCCACGCTCGCCGATGAGCCGCGCTACTCGAAGAGCGACTTCTGCTCGGCCGCTGCCGGGGCCTTGCGGCGGGGCTTCGTGGCCGTCGTCGCAGCTTCGGTCTCGAGCACGAGCAGGAGATCACGGGCGCGTTCGATCACCTTCGTGGGCACGCCTGCGAGCCGCGCCACATGGACGCCCCAGCTTTTGTCGGCGGCACCCGCCGTCACTTGATGGAGAAACACCAGCTCGTCGCGGTGTTGCTTGACGAGCACCTGAGCATTTCCCACGCCCGGAAGCCGCTCGAGCTCGGCGAGCTGGAGATAGTGCGTGGCAAAGAGCGTACGGCAGCCGACGCTTCCTTCAAGGTGCTCGACGACGGCCTGCGCGATGGCGAGCCCATCAAAGGTGCTCGTGCCGCGGCCCACTTCGTCGAGGATCACGAGGCTTCGCGACGTTGCGCGATTGAGGATGCGCGCGGTCTGCGCCATCTCAACAAGAAACGTGCTCGCGCCGCGGGCCAGGTCGTCGCCGGCGCCGATCCGTGCAAAGAGGCGATCCACGATGCCCACGCGGCATTTTCTGGCGGGCACAAAACTGCCTGTTTGGGCAAGCACGGCCACGAGCGCCGCCTGACGGATGAACGTGCTCTTGCCGCCCATGTTCGGACCGGTGACGAGCAGGATCGCGGGGGCGTCGCCAGTCGGCGGTGGGCCATCGGGCGGTCGCGCGGCCAGGAAAAGGTCGTTGGCCACGAGCGTGCCGGGCGGGAGCATCTCCTCAAGGACTGGATGGCGTCCGGCTTCGATATCGAGCGCACCCCCGATGGTGATCTCAGGCTGCACCCATCCGCGGCGGCGGGCGACGTCGGCGAGAGATACGAGGACATCAAGGATGGCCAGAATCCCAGACGATCGGTCGAGACGCGGCCTCTCGGTAGCCAGCGCACTTCGAAGCTCATCCAACAACACAATCTCGCGGCGGACGGCTTCTTCCTCGGCACCGAGAACCTGCCGCTGCCGCTCGTCGAGATCGGGAGTCGTGTACCGCTCGAAGTTCTTGACTGTTTGCTTGCGAACGTAGTTGGGCGGCACCTTTTCCGCATGCGACCGTCCCACCTCCAGAAAGAAACCAAAAACGCGGTTGTAGCCCACCTTGAGCGAGCTGATCCCGGTTCGCTCGATCTCCTGCGCCTGATACTGCGTGATCCACGCCTTGCCGCCGCTGGCAAGCTCGGCGAGATCGTCGAGGCGAGCGTCGAAGCCTGGCTTGATGAAGCCGCCATCGCGGGCGAAGACGGGGCAGCTCTCGCGGAGCGTGGCCGTCACGCGGGCCGCAATGTCGCTGCATGGATCAAGGGCATCGCGAAGCTCACCGAGAAGACCGCTGCACCCAGCAAGGAGGTCGAGCACATCCGGCAGGATCGTGGCAGCGTGACCGATCCGCTCGAGATCGCGCGGACCGGCGCGTCCGGTGACGACGCGGCCCACGAGCCGTTCGACGTCGCCGATGCCGGCGAGCTTGTGAGCGAGGCGATGCGCGAGAGAAGCATCCTTGACGAGGATCGCGACCGCGTCGAGCCGGTCGTCGATCGCGGCCTTGTCGACGAGCGGGGCGGAGAGCCACTCGCCGAGGAGCCGCGCTCCCATCGGCGTCTGCGTGTGATCGAGGACACCGGCGAGCGACCCCTCGCGTCGGCCCGTCGCCGTGCTCCGCACGAGCTCGAGGCTGCGGCGTGAAGCCTCGTCGATCTCCATCCGCAGGCCAGGCCGCCACGGGGCGAGCGAGTCGATGCGGCCCACGGCAGCCGGCTCGTTCTCCTCGAGGTAGGCGATGATGCCGCCAGCCGCCGCGATGCCGAGGGCGTCGTCTTCGGGCTCAAAGCCAAGCCCCTCGAGACGACGACCGCCCAGGGCTCGGCCGAGCGCTCCCTCGACGGTGGCCGGCTCAAACCACCAGTCGGGTCGGCTCGTGGTGATGCGGCTGCTTCCCGCTCCGCGGATGAGCGTCTCGACGGCATCGCGATCCCGCTCGGCACAGAGGCACTCGGCAGGATCGAGCCGTTGAAGATGGTCGGCCACGTCGTCGCGGAGAACGACAGTCGCTTCAAAACGGCCCGCGGCCACGTCGATCCAGGCGAGGCCTACACGGCCCTGCTCGTCGTCGCTGCGGCGACGCTCGGGCAGGATCGCCACAAGAAAATTGCTGCGATTCGGATCGAGAAGCGATTCATCGGCGGCGATGCCAGGCGTCACGATGCGGGTGACTTCGCGACGGAGCAGCCCCTTATGAGGCTTCCCATCTGACGAAGCTGGCCCATCGATTTGCTCGCAGATGGCCACATGGCGGCCGGCCGCGACGAGCTTCACGAGTTGGGGGTCGAGCTGGTGATGGGGAAAGCCCGCCATCGGGACCGCATCCGGCCCCTTTTCGCGACTGGTGAGCGTGAGATCGAGGAGCGCTGCGGCTTCTCGTGCATCGTCTCCAAAGAGCTCGTAGAAGTCGCCCATCCGGAAGAGCACGATCGCCCCCGGGCAGCGGGCCTTCGCCGCCTCGAACTGCTGCATCATCGACGACTTCGCGCCTGCCATGGGCGGAAATGTAGCAGGCTTTGACCGCTGCGCCGGTGGGGCGTACAAACTCCCGAGCACGCGTTGCACGCGCGGGCGCCGATGAGAGGCCCCTGCGATGGGGATCTGTGAATCTGGTCAGGGCCTAACCGCAGCAGCCATAAGCAGTCGTCTCTTTGTGCGGTGGGCCTCTCATCGGCTTCCGACGTGACGCCAGAGCCCCGAGACATGGCCACGCCTGAGCAACCAGCGAGTCGGCCACAGCCCGCCGGGGCTGGCGGCTATCAGGTGGTGGCCCGCCGCTACCGACCGCAGCTCTTTGCCGATCTCGTGGGGCAGGAGCACGTGGCCCGCGGCCTCTCCGGGGCGATCGAGAGCGGGCGGATTGGCCATGCGTATCTCTTCACCGGTGCCCGCGGCGTGGGGAAGACGAGCGCCGCGCGGATCTATGCCAAGGCCCTCAACTGCGACAAGGGCCCTGCCGCCGAGCCCTGCAACGCCTGCGACGCCTGCATCGCGATCACGGCGGGCCAGGATATCGACGTCGTCGAGATCGACGCCGCCAGTAACCGTGGCATCGACGAGATCCGCCAGCTTCGGCAGAACGTCGCCATTCGCCCGGCCCGCGGCCGCTTCAAGGTCTACATCATCGACGAAGTCCACATGCTCACGCGTGAGGCTTTCAATGCGCTCTTGAAGACGCTCGAAGAGCCGCCGGGACATGTGAAGTTTGTCTTCTGCACGACCGAGCCCGAGAAACTGCCGATCACGATTCTGTCGCGCTGCCAGCGGTTTGATTTTGTGACGGTGGCAGCGCCGGCGATCGCACAGCGGCTCGCTCAGATCGTGGAGGCCGAGGGGGCTGATGTGTCGGCCGAGGCGCTCCATCTCATCGCGCGGCGAGCGGCCGGCAGCATGCGAGACAGCCAGTCGCTCCTTGAACAACTCCTCGGGTCGGCCAACGGGCCGATCACTGTCGATGACGTCCATGCCGTGATCGGCACGGGGAGCGACGAGCGAATTGGTGAACTGCTCGCCGCCGTGGCCGCCCGAGACGCGGCGGGTGGCATGGCGGCGCTCGACACGGCGCTTGCCGGCGGAGCCGACCCGGGCGGCGTCCTTGAACAGCTTCTTGCGGCGCTCCGCGACGGTCTTCTCGCGAGCGTTGGCTGCGGCGACGGAATGCTTGCAAATGCCACGGGATTGGGCGTGGACGTGCCGGCGATCGGCCGCGAGCTTGGGACCGCCACCATCCTCGCGATGCTCCAGATTGTCGATCAGGCGCTCGCCCGTATGCGCACCAGCGGCCATGCCGCAGTACTCGCTGAGATGGCGATCGTGCGGTTGGCGGCGATGGAGGATCTCGACAATCTCTCCACCGCCGTCGAGCGAGTGACGGTGGCGGGAGGGGCCGCACCGTCCCCTCGCTCACTTGCTGGGCCCGCTGCGCCGCGCGAAAAAAAAACACCACACCTGACCGCGGCCGCTGATCCTCCGCCCCACGGGAATCAACCGAGTCCACCACCGCAGGCCGTCCAGAGTACGGTCGCGCCCGCCCGCCCCTCGCCGCCTGCTGCCGACCTTCCTCCCTTGTCGGTCGATCCATCGGCGACCTGGCATGTGATTGCCGCGAGTCTCGAAGGACTCGCTGCCGACTTCGCTGCGACGGCGTCGGCTGTTGCGTGGAACGGCGAAGTTCTCGAAGTCAAACTCCCCGCGGAGGCAGCGACTGCCGCGGCGTTTCTGGGGCGGCCCGACTCGCATTCGGCCATCGCCGCGGCGCTCGAGAGCCACCTTGGCCGCGCTGTTCGACACACCATCGTGCTTGCCCCGCCGTTGCCACGTCCGTCTGCCGCATCATCGGGGCAACCCGCCGAGTCACAGGCATCGCTTCTGCGTGCTGCTATAGCCCACCCGCTCGTAGCCCACGCCCGTACGCTCTTCGATGCAGCCGTTCGGAAAGTGGAGCCGCTGCGGGCGAGTGAGCGACGTGCCGTGGCCACCGCGACTCCCACCGTCGTGGACGCAGGCGATGAACCGAGTGAACCCGAGGACGCCAATGCCTGAGAAGCCTTCCAATCAGGGCGCCGTCGCTCGCCTCGTGTCTGCGTTCGCCGACCTGCCGGGCATCGGACGCAAGTCTGCCGAGCGGCTGGCATATCACGTGCTCATGATGCCGTCGAACAAGGCGCTCGAATTCGCTGCGGCTATTCGCGCCGTGAAGGAGAATTTGCGTCCGTGCCGCACCTGCGGCAATCTCGCCGAGGCCGAGGAGTGCGACATCTGCCGTGACCCGCGGCGGGATCAAGGACTCCTCTGCGTGGTGGAGCAGGTTCGCGACCTTCTGGCACTCGAACAAGCGGGTGCCTACCGCGGCGTGTATCACGTGCTCCACGGTCGGCTTGCGCCGCTGGAGGGCAAGGGGCCAGAGCGTCTCTCGCTCGATGCGCTGACGGCCCGCGTTCGCCAAGGTGCATTCCGAGAAGTGATCCTGGGCACGACACCGAATGTGGAAGGGGACGCGACTGCGATTCTTGTCGCCGAGCGGCTGGCAGGCCTTCCCATCGAGATCACTCGACTCGCCCGTGGCCTCACGGTGGGGGCCTCGCTCGAGCAGGCCAACCACGAGATGCTTTCCGACGCGATCGCAGGACGCCGCCGCTGGGGCGAGTAGCTGAGCGCCTGGCGGACACTTTCGCGGTTCATGTGATCCTCACTCGCGGTCCGCGGTGGAGGATGGTTGGTGTATCCTACTGGAGTTGAGGCTCGCACGTACCGTGCCGGCCCCTGAGGAGCGAGACGATCATGCGGATGTCGTTCGGCCAGGAAATGAGGATGGCGCAGAAGCAGGTGCTTGCGCCCCGCATGATCCAGTCGATGGAGATCCTGCAAATGGCGGTGCTCGCGCTCGAAGAGCGAATCGAGCAGGAGATCCAGAACAACGAAACGCTCGAGGTTGATGAGCCCGAACTCGACGGCGCCGCTCCCGAGGCGCCCGAGGCCGAGCAGATGCCGTCGAGCAAGACCGTCGACGAGATGCCGCTGATCGTCGATCAAGAGCATGCCAACCAGGCAGATTTCGAGCGGTCGTACGACTGGTCGAACGAATACCCCGACACCGATGACGACCGCAGCCGGCCGTCCGCCTCCCAGATCGACCAGGCCGGGGACCGCTACCTCGATCTCATGGCCAACATGCAGCAGCGGCCCGAGACGCTCTGCGACCATCTCCACGCTCAGCTCTCGAACGAGGATCTCTCCGACGCCGAAAGGTCGGCGGCCGATCGGATCATCTACAACCTCGACGCCAACGGCTACCTGCCGATGCCGGTGGAGGAACTGGTGGATCCGGATGGTCCGCCCAACCAGGTTGAGCTTCTTGCCAAGGCGCTCCGCGTGGTCCAGAGCATGGATCCCCCTGGCGTCGCGGCCCGTGATCTCAGGGAGTGTCTCCTCCTCCAGATCCGCCACGACATGCCGAATGCCCGCCAGCTCAGGCGGCTCGTTGCGGACCATCTTGAGGATCTTGGTGCCAACAGACTGCCGCTGATCGAAAAGAAGATGGGGCTTCCGATCGAGGAGATTGAGCGGCTCCGCGACTGTCTGCACTCGCTGCGGCCGAAGCCAGGCGCTACCTTTTCGTCGCCCGTGGTCGTGCCGGTGAAGCCCGACGTGTATGTCGAGCAGCAGGCTGACGGCGCCTGGAAGTGCCGGCTCGAGGACATCGATCTTCCGAATCTCCGAATTAGCCCGACCTACCGTGCCATGCTTCTGTCGCCCGAGACCCCCCAGGAAACTCGCGACTACATCCGGCGGAAGATCAACTCGGCCCAATGGCTCATCGACGCCATCGAGCAGCGGCGGAGCACGCTCCTCAAGACGGCGCAGGCGATCGTCGATCACCAGACCCGGTTCCTTGCCGAGGGGCCCGAGGCGATTGAGCCGCTCAAGATGCAGCAAATCGCTGACGTGATCGGCATGCATGTCACGACGGTGAGCCGCGCCGTTGGCGAAAAGTGGCTCCAGACGCCTCGCGGTATCCACTCGCTTCGTAAGTTTTTTGGGGGAGGCACAACGAGCGCCGATGGCGATGAAGTGGCCTGGGACACGGTGCGAAACAAGCTCCAAGAGATCGTCGATGCGGAGCCGAAGGATGCCCCTTACAGCGACGACGACCTTGTGGATGCGCTGGCCAAGCAGGGGATCACCGTCGCTCGCCGGACGGTCACGAAGTATCGCAAGGGGATGAACATCCCGAGCTCCCGTCAGCGCCGCGACTGGAAGCTGTCCCGAACCGACGCCAACGGCCACGCCGCCGAGCCATTCGTGGAGAATCCCGCCGAAGGCTTGGCCGACGTCGATGGGTAGTTGGCGGCGGCTCGGGGTTGCCCATGCCGTGTCGCCGGACGTTCGCTACGGGCATCCATGCCCTTCGCTCACTCGATGTTTGCGGCGCTTCGCCATCCTGGCTTCGCTTGCAAACAACGCCGGCTCTACGGCACGGGCAACCCCTCGCGGATGCTTCCGGGAAATGGGGAAATGAGGGACGGGAGCGATTTCCTCGCGCGCGTGGGCGAGCCGATCGAGCCGCCTCCGGTGTCTCCCGCCAGAGGCCCGCCCACTGAATGGAAGAAGCTTATGCAGGGACACTTTCGACCGTGACGTCGTACAGGCCTCGCCCCACGAGCTGCCGGTCATCGACATCCATTCACTCTGAACCGCCCGCCAAGGGCTGCGGCGGAAGCGGCCTGCGCCGAGCGTGAAGAACCGCGATCCCACGGCTGTTTTCACAGGAATCGAAGACCGGCTGTCGCGCCACAAGACAGCCTCAGCCCGATTCGGCTACGCTCAGAATCCGACCAGCAGCCATCACCACGTTGCGGTAGTGCCGTTGACCGTCCTATCCTTGCATGCATGCGGTGCTAGCACGTGACAAAAGGGTGTCAGGCCTCGGAAAATGGATGTGGTTGCGATAGCAACCACATCCCAACGGAGGCCTGACATCATGTTTCTCTCCCACGAAAAGGCGTTCCACAAGGCGAATTCCCAGCTGCAGGAAATGGTCGAATTCGCCGTGCATTCAGCGAAGACTGGCGAGCGGACCGACGGGGTCGAACGGGAGCTTTTCTCGCGGCTCCTGGGCATTGGCAAGACGGTTCTCCAGGCGTTTGTCACGGCCCAGGGTGATGGCGATGAAGGGGCTCGTGTCGAGCAGGAGGGCGTCTCTCTCCGTCGCCTAAAGCGTCTTCGGCGACGGCGGTATCTCTCGATTGTTGGCGAGATCCGGATCAAGCGGTGGGTGTACGCTCGCCGGGAAGGCCAGAAGGTCGAGCACGCTCCGCTCGATGCTCGACTTGGCCTGCCGGAAGGGGAGTTCTCCTACGTGCTCATGGATTGGCTGCAGCAGTTCTGTGTGCATGTGTCGTTTCACGAAGCGGTCGGCGGCCTCGAGAAGCTTCTGAATCTGGCCCCGAGCGAGCGGGCCGCCGAGCATATGAACCAGCATGTGGCCCAGGATGTCGAGGCTTTTGAACTTTATCAGCCGCTACCACTCTCAGAGAAGGAAGGCGAGATTCTGGTTAGGACTGCCGATGGCAAGGGCGTGCCCATGCGTCGTCCGCTGGAGGAGCGAGTTCATCGATCTCATCCCCGGCGGACCAAAGGAGAGAAGGCCAACAAGAAGCAAATGGCCTACGTGGGAGCGGTGTATAGCATCGACCGTTTCCGACGATCCTCGAGCGACGTCGTCGATGAGGTCTGTAGGAAACGGCGGGCCGAGCATAGGCCCAGGCCTTGCCAAAAGCAGGCATGGGCCGAGATGACACGGCGCCCTGACGGCGCCACAGGGCGGGAGCGGGTCTTTCTCGAGATGGCAGCCGCGTGCTCGAACCGTGATCCGAAACGGTGCAAGACGCTCGTCTGCCTGCTCGACGGCGAGCGGGCGCTCTGGGATATGGCTGGGCAGCGGCTCCCGAGAGCCGTGGGCATCCTCGACCTCTTTCACGTGCTCGAACGGCTATGGACGGCTGCTCACTGCTTCCACCCCGACGGGAGCAAGACACACCCAAGTCGCCTGCCGTCATCTCGTGAAGGATCGGATGGAAGGCACCGGCATGCGCTGGACGGTTCAAGGCGCCCAGGCCATGCTTCACCTACGCGCCGTCTACCTCAACGGACGCTGGGACAAGTTCGTCGAGTACCACATACAATCCGAGCAAGACAGGCTCTATGGGAAAGCTGCGGCGTAGAGATGTGCGAGTTACACCCAATTGATTTCTCCTGTCCTCCTGTCTCCGAATTTGTCCATCAGAAACGGCACACATGTTAGCTTTTCCACATTTGCCGGAAGCCCCCCGGCCCTTTCGAGTGGCGGCGGCAACAATTGCGTCGAAATCCCGCTGGGCCTTGGCACGTGCCACAGCAAAGTCGTTTCTCGAACACAACCCGGGCATCCCGTTCTATGCGCTGTTGGCGGATGAAGACGAGGGGTTGATCGATCCCGATCGCGAACCGTTTTCCATCATTCGACTCGACCAATTGGGGCTCCCGGAAAAGGACCGTTTCTGTTTCCAGTACTCCGAGATGGAATTGAGCTACGCGCTGACGCCCTACCTAATCGAATATTTATTGAACAACGGATTCGATGGGGCGCTGTTCCTGAAACAAGAGACGATGGTGCTGGATGGACTGGGACCGATTTGGGAGAAACTCCGCGAGCATCCCGTCGTGGTGACGCCCCATTTGCTTGAACCCGGTATCGGGGATGAAGCGCTGGCGTGGGAAATCAATGTTCTTCGGGCGGGAATCTTCAACGGCGGTGTCGTCGCATTTTCTGGGCACGACGAGGGACGCGAGTTTCTGTCCTGGTGGAAGGAAATGACGAGCCGCGAATGTTTTCTCGCGATTGAAAAAGGGCTCCACTATGAGCAGCGCTGGCTCGATTTTGTGCCGACCTTCGTGCCAAGTTGCCATGTCCTGCGCGACCCAGGAATCAACGTTGGGCACTGGAACCTGTTTCAGCGGCGGGTCGCCGTATCACCCGACGGTCGCGTGACGGCCTGCGGAGTCAGTTGCCGCATTTTTCGGTTCAGCGGTTATGAGCCGGACAATCCCGAACGATCAAGCAAATACAACGTCGCAGTCACGATGGACCGTGCGGGTGCTGCCGCCCAGATGTTTGAACGCTATCGATCGTTGTTGATCGAGGGTGGATATGAGACGTCGAGACGTTGGCCCTATGCGTACGGACATTTCGACAACGGCGTTCGCGTGGCAGACATCACCCGTCGGATTTATCACGATTGGCCGGGTTCCGTCGAACGATTCGGCAACCCGTTTTCCACCGCATCGGCAGAAAGTTTTTACCGCTGGCTGAACGCACCCGCAGAAGAGGGGAACTTGCCTGGGGTGACAAATTTCTGGAACAGCGTCTATCGCAGGCGGCCGGACTTACTATCCAAGTTTGGCGATCTTAGCAGTGACAACCGAGGCCGCTTCGAGACTTGGATCCGCACGACCGGCATCAAGGAATATGGAGTGATGGAGCCATGAAAGGGATCATCGTAGGCACGATTGTGACGGAGGATGTTCTCCCTTTAGCGCTGGTCCTGATGGAGTCCTTTCGCCGACATAATCCTGACATTCCGTTCCATGTGCTGCTCGCGAGCGATCTGCCTGTCAGCCTCACGGGGGAACATCGCGGACTCAAATTGCTCCGAAGTGCCGACCTCGGATTCGCGAGCCTGCAACAAATGTTTCCCGGATATGACCGGAAGCAAATGGTGGTGGCGCTCAAACCGTTTCTGCTGGAGCACCTGCTGAAAGCGTCCGGCGGGTCAGCGGTTTTCTTGGATGCCGACATTCTGGTGACGGCCTCCCTGACACCGTTGTTTCAGCAAGTCGCACAGCATTCACTGAGCGTGACTCCACATATCAGCCGCACGAAGTCAACGCCTGAGAGGCGCGATCTTGAGCATGTGCTCTTGCTGGTGGGGATGTATAACGCGGGCTTCGTGGGAGTCTCCGACCGCGAAGAGACCTGGAGGTTTCTTGATTGGTGGAAGAGACGGCTGACAACTCACTGCCGAAACTCAATCCGAGAAGGTTTCCATTATGACCAAAGGTGGCTCGATCTCGCCCCTGGGTTGGTAGCCGATTTGCATTTCGTACGCGATCCGGGCTGTAACGCCGCTCACTGGAATCTGTTGGATTTGGAGTTCGAGCGACGGGGCCAAGAATTTTACGTCAACTCGGTCCCCTTGCGGTTTTTCCATTTCAGTGGGTTCGATCCGTCCCGCCCGGATGAGGTCAGCCGGCACATGCCGGGTCGTAAGATTCACGAGTTTGGAGCGGCTGCGGAATTATTCTCGCAATATAAGTTGCTCTTGGATCAGGCGGGATGGGTGAAACCCACAAGCGCTCAATGGTCCTGGGGTCGTCGTCTCGCTGAGTTCTGGCAGTCGGTTCGAACTTCGTTATCTATTTGGCATTGAATGCGAGTAATACTTTCGGGCAGGTTGGAAACCTGCCCTGCGAAGTGGTTCATTCGTCATCGGCTTCGGCAATCTCGGCGGCCGGCAAGTTGGCCAGGACGGATTTGGGGTCAGGCACTCCGGAATTTTGGAATTGGCAGATTCGGCACGAATCGACCAACCGAGAAGGGCAGAGCCAGCACCGTATCAACGCGGTGACTCACGCGACAACGGAATGGCTCCGTACGGACAACTCGGTATCCAAGCTCTTGGCCCGGATTGCCGAGGCTTTTCCAATGGTGTGCCCAGCCTGCGGCGGTGACATCAGGCCCATTGCGTAGCGGCGCAGATCGCCGGCTCGAGCCGGCGAACGTCGAACCGGAGGTTCGCAAGCGGACGAAGGCCAGGATGGCTTCGCCCGCGTGAAGGAAGGCCAGGATGGCCTCGCCCGCGTGAAGGAAGACAGATCCTCGCGCACGTGGGCGAACCGATCGAGCCGCCTCCGGTGTCTCCCGCCAGAGGCCCGCCCACCGAATGGAATGGAGCTCGTGCAGGGACACTTTCGACCGCGACGTCGTACAGGCCTCGCCCGACGAGCTGCCGGTCATCGACATCCATTCACTCTGAACCGCCCGCCAAGGGCTGCGGCGGAAGCGGCCTGCGCCGAGCGTGAAGAACCGCGATCCCACGGCTGTTTTCACAGGAATCGAAGACCGGCCGTCGCGCCACAAGACAGCCTCAGACCGATCGGCTACGCTCAGAATCCGACCAGCAGCCATCACCACGTTGCGGAAGTGCCGTTGACCGTCCTATCCTTTGCGGCGACGCCTGTCTCCATGAAACGAACGTCACGGAGTTGGGTCGGTGCATCCGCCTGGACCGCGACTGTGCCCAGGCTTGCTGGATGGCGGCGGGGTCCATGAGCCGTGGCTCTGAGTTCAATTGATTGGGAATGGCCGCTGGTGCTGGAGATCTCTCATGTCTATGGTTTTTGAACAGATTCTGACGGAAGGGATTGCTCAGCTCTCTTATCTTGTTGGCGACGATGCCACGGGAATGGCCGCGGTGATCGATCCGCGCACCGACGTTGAAATCTACGTCGATCTGGCTCGCCAGCACAAAGTTGCGATCACGCACATTTTTGAAACGCACATTCATGCCGACTTTGTCAGTGGGGCACGCGAACTGGCTGCCCGTGTGCAGACTGCCGACATTTATCTCAGCCACGAAGGCGGACCCGATTACGGCTTCGAGCATAAGCCGATCAAAGATAGCCAAACTTTTGAATTGGGGTCATGCGTGCTGACGGCTCGTCACACGCCGGGTCACACGCCCGAGCACATGTCCTATGCCATTGCCGAAAAGAAACGTCCCGAAACCCCGTGGGGCTTTTTAAGCGGCGATTCCTTATTCGCAGATTCGGCTGGCCGGCCGGACCTGTTGGGCGAAGGACAAGCGGAAGAATTGGTTGAGCAACTCTTCAACACGCTCAAGGGCTTCTACCTGAAGTTGGACGATGGCATCGTGATCTATCCCGGTCATGGACATGGTTCGCCCTGCGGTGCCGAAATTGGGGATCGCCTGGTCACAACCATCGGGTACGAGCGGCGGTTCAACGGCTTCTTGCAATTCAGCAATGCCAAAGACTTCACAGAGTACGCGATCTCGACCGCTCCGCCGGAACCGACTTACTACAAGCGTATGAAGAAGGTCAACGCGAAAGGCCCGCCGGTGCTGGGCGGCCTGCCTGACGTACCAGGGCTGCCGGCGAAGGCCTTCCGCGCAGGAATCGAGGCGGGCGAATCCGTCATCATCGACGCGCGGAGTATGCTCGCCTTCGGCGGCGGGCACATCCCGAATGCCATCAACATCGGAGCCTCGCCCGAATTGTCGATCTGGGCAGGTTGGATGCTCGACCCTGAGACTCCGATCCTGTTGGTTATCGAACAAGTTGGAGACATCGAGAAGGCGGTTCGGCTGCTGTTGCACACGGGCTATCGAAAATTCACCGGCTATTTGGTGGGCGGCATGAAAGCCTGGGACAACGCCGGTTTTGATTTGGACACGATCCCGCAAATGACCGTCCATGAATTGAATCAAAATTCTGACGGTCTCCAAATCCTCGACGTACGCACTCCGACTGAATGGAAGAAGGGACACATCCCCGGCGCGCAACATATCTTTCTGCCCGAACTGCGCAATGGAGTTCTCGGCAAGACGCCCCAAGCCGTGGAGTGCCAATTAGACAAGCAAAAGCCCGTGGTGACGTACTGCGATAGCGGCTATCGCGCCAGCCTCGCGGCCAGCCTGTTGCAGAACCAAGGCTTCGCCGACGTGCGCAATGTGCCCGGCAGTTGGCAGGCTTGGACTCACGCCGGCTATCCGGTATCCAAGGTGGAGAAGTAGCCCATGTTGACGTTGCGAACCTATGCCGTGTTGCTCGCACTGGTGTTGATGCCGGCGGTGGCTCAGGCACGATCGGAGGGAACCGACCCTCTGTCGTACTCTGGTCCCGCATGGTCACCGTACGTTGTCGGAGCACTCATCGGCGTGCTGGTGTGCCTGACGTTGTTGCTGTCGAACAAGCCGGTCGGTGCTTCGACCGCGTATGCGCGCGTGGCGGGGATGCTCGGAAAACTCGTGGCTCCGCGACATACCGAGTCGTTGAAGTACTTCCAGGACGAGAAGCCAAAAGTGGACTGGGAAGTGATGTTCGTGCTGGGTGCCGTCGGCGGAGCATTCCTCGCGGCGTGGCACGGCAGCGAATTGACCGGAGAATGGTTGCCGCCGATGTGGACAGCGCGGTTCGGAGCCAACAGCCTACCATTGAGATTGGCGACAGTGTTTGGAGGCGGAGCCTTCATGGCATTCGGCGCGAGAATGGCCGGCGGCTGCACCAGCGGTCATGGCATCAGCGGCGCGCTGCAACTTTCTGTCGGATCTTGGATCGCCCTGATCTGTTTCTTTCTCGGCGGCATGGCCGTCGCCCTCCCGATGTATCGCCTGTAGGAACTTCACGAGCTAAAGCAGCAAAAGGTTCAGGTCAATGACACCTAAAGAACTCGTTCAAGAATCGATTGCGGTCGCTGAACCACCGCTCCCAAAAGCGGACTTACCCAAGCCGTCGCCACCGGAAAAACTGCAGGCAACACAGCTTGTTCTGGGAGTTCTATTGGGGATTGTCTTCGGAGTTCTGCTGCAAAAGGGTGGCGTGGCAAAGTACCACATTCTGATTGGTGCGCTGCTGCTCGAAGATTTCACCGTGATGAAGGTGATGCTGACCGCCATTGTCGTCGGCATGGTGGGCGTCTTGACGCTGCACCATTGGGGATTGATCCAACTTCACATCAAGCCGACGCGTTACGCCGCGAACATCATCGGCGGCCTGCTCTTTGGAGTGGGCTTTGGTCTGATGGCCTACTGCCCAGGGACAGGAGCAGCGGCCGTGGGTCAAGGAAACTTCGATGCCCTCTTCGGCGTCGTGGGCTTGGTCGCCGGTTCATATCTCTTCGCCGAAGCATCCGGCGTGCTTCAGCGGACAGTCAACACCTGGGGCGACCGAGGCAAGATCACATTGGCTGACTTATTCCATGTTCGCCGTGTGCCCTTCGCAGCGGTCTTCGTGCCGGTGCTGGTTCTGGTGCTGGTCGCTTTGGAAATGTTCACAACCCGATGACGTCCGACCTGTGACGTTTCGGCACGCAAGCCTGAATCAGCGGCGATGGCACGCGCGTGCCACTCATCGGCATGGTTCCTTTTCATGCGCGGTGTCGGTTATTTAGTAGGAGCGGCTGTGTAGGTCAGATCGTGGAGAGAGATGCGCGACGCTCGCCCACCCCCTTCGTGAACGAACAGGCCGAAGCGGTCGAACGTCGCGCCGGTCTTGCGCAACTCCGGCGGCAGGGTGAAGGAGTCCTGGTGATCGTCGAGCCAGACGGTCAGGCGTCCGCGCCCGCCGTGCGCGTCCGGTTGGTATTCGATCTTCCACGTGTGAGATTTTCCATCCGGGGCGATGCGGAGCGTCGTCTTGACCAGTCGGTGCGCCGCCTTCCGATCGGACGAAGCGGCACGAGCCTCGAACTTGGGGCTGGAGGAAGTCGCGCCTTCGATCCCGACGCCGAGGATGTTCTCGAGCGGGTTCCCTCGCTTTTTGGAATCGAACCAGCCGAGGTAAAGCCCTCCATTGGCGAAGGTTGCCGCCGATCCGCAGGCCATCGGCTTTGTACGGTTCGGGAGTGAGGTGATCGACGCAGCCGGGAAGGTGAAAATCCTCGCCATCAAGGCCACGGCCCAAGACAAGGCCGTCGTGCCATTGATGGCAACGATCAGCGACGACACCTACCCGCTCCGTGAACGGCTTACGCTGCTCATGCAGCCTGACGCCTCGCCGGCAGCCACGGCATTGTGCGCTGTCGCCGGTCGGCTCACCTGGAGGGAGATCGGGGCAACCAGCGGATTTTGGCCGACCTCTGAGATTCGCACCTGGCGGATGGAGCAGCGGCTCGAAGAGGCCAAGGCCGGGAAGGGCTTGAAGGTGACTTCGCTTGGGCCGGCCGCCGGAAAGCGGTTGATCGATGCACTGTGCCTCGAGTTGACGCGGAGTGAGCTTGCGGTGCGCGGCCAATACACCGTGGTCAGCGGATCGGAGGCTCTGAAGCGCTTCGGTGACCGCGGCGCCGATCTCCTGGTCACGGATGGCCCACTGTCAGACAAAATCCTGGCTGAGTTGGCAAAAGCATCGCCTGATTTTGATGTTCGCTCGGCACCGATCGGGCAGGAGACACTGGCCCTCGTGGTTCACCCGGCCCACAAACTGGAATCTCTGACGGTTGACCAGGCTCGCGAGGTGCTCACCGGCAAGATTCGAGACTGGTGGTCTGCTCCTCCAGGCGGCACGGACATCAAGCGATTCGGTCCCCCGGCCGGCGACGATGTGCTCGCGTTGCTGGCGTCGAAGCTGGACGTTCCTGCCCAAGCACTCAAGCTCGCGCATCGCCGCACGACCGGGGAAATCATCAAGGCGGTGGCGGCTGACCCACAGGCCATCGGCGTCGTAAGCCTCTCCGAGCTTCCCGCGGACGAGTCAGGAGTCGTTGTCGTACCGGTGTCCGTGCCGGGAGTTGCGGGCGCACAGGCCAGGATTCTTGGTCCCACCGCAGTGGGATATCCGCTGGCACGGGAGTGGTATCTGAGTGTGTATGGCAGTGCCGCACCCGCGGCTCGCTTGTTGGTCGAGCGCCTCTCCTCGGGCGCTTTGCCCGACGCCTCTGCGGCGTGCGGGCTCATGCCGATCTCACAAACGCCCGAGTAGGGCGACCCATTGACGACCGCAGAACGGGTGCCGTAGTTGCCGTTTCGGGGGCCTGGGCGCTAGGATGCCGGGCCACGAACTCCAGGTTTTCCGATGCGTTGCCCATTCTGCCGAGCCGATAACGACCGCGTGATTGACTCGCGGGCCGGTGACGACGGCGGGTCGATCCGCCGTCGCCGCGAATGCCTGGGCTGCCGCCGTCGATTCACAACATACGAGCGAATCGAACGGCAGTTGTTGACGGTCGTGAAGAAGGGAGGCATTCGCGATCCCTTCGATCGCGACAAGATCAAGCGAGGCCTCGCGAGAGCTTGCTGGAAGCGGCCCGTGACTGAGGAAGATATCGAGGCCGCCGTGACCGCTGTCGAGGCGGAGCTTCACGGCACGTACGAGAGCGAAGTGCCCAGCCCGGTGATTGGCGAGCGGCTCATGGACCTCCTTCGCGAGCTCGACCAGGTGGCCTACGTGCGGTTTGCAAGCGTGTACCGCGAGTTCAAAGACGCCCGCGATTTCGTGGATGAGCTCGAACCAATCCTGGCCCAGGCCGCACGGCCGGTGGGCTAGACGCATCGTGTTTTGGTGTATCGCCATCCCTGGCAAAAAAAGCCCACGACGAAAGCCGGGGGGCTGCGGGTGTGAAGGCCATGCCTGTTCGTTTCAAGGGCAGGAGGGTTAGCCCAAGAACCCGCCGCCCCCTCACTATCGTGAGGGGCTTTTATGGCAAGCCGCACAGCGTGACCGTTGCGGCCCACGCTCACGAGCAGGCCCTCACTATCGTGAGGGGCTTTTATGGCAAGCCGCACAGCGTGACCGTTGCGGCCGACGCTCACGAGCAGGCCCTCACTATCGTGAGGGGCTTTTATGGCAAGCCGCACAGCGTGACCGTTGCGGCCCACGCTCACGAGCAGGCCCTCACTATCGTGAGGGGCTTTTATGGCAAGCCGGCCCATCGAGGCCGGTGGGCTAACCCTGGCGGTGGTAGTCGCCGTGAATGCCGCCGGTCTTTTCATCGAGCCTGACGTGCTCGACCGACATGGCCGGGTCGATCGCCTTGGCCATGTCGTAGATCGCCAGCGCCGCAGCCGTGACGGCAACGAGCGCCTCCATCTCCACACCGGTGCGGGCAGTGGCTCGAACGGTCGCCTCGATCGCGACATGGTCGGCCGGCGAGGCATCGATCGATACGGTGACCGAGTCGAGCGGCAGCGGATGACACAAGGGCACGATCTCGCTCGTCCGCTTGGCCGCCATGATGCCAGCGAGACGCGCCGTGGCGACGGCATCGCCCTTGTCGAGCGTGCCGGCCCGGATGCGAGCAAGCGTTTCCGGGCGAGCGACGAGCCGGCCGCTGGCGCGGGCGGTGCGCAGCGACACTGGCTTGCCGCCGACGTCGATCATGTGAATGGGTTGGGGACTCGCGTCACTCATGGTGGCGAGTCTATCAGCCGCGTCCAGCATGAAAACACGCCGGCCCGACGCGCTTGGTGGGGCGCGTCGGGCCGTAGGTATGGAGTCGCGTGTGTCAGCCGAGGAACGGTGGACGGGGCGTCACACCAGTTCCTTCTTCGCGCCAATGAGCGTCCGGAGCCGCTCGGCGAGAAGGGCCACGTCGAACGGCTTCTTGAAGCTCTCGTTCACATGGGCCCGATCGACGGTAATCTGCGAGCCGTCATCCGGAAGCAGGGCGATCACGATCGTGTCGGCATACTCGGGATTCCGACGCAGGTTCTGGCAAATCTGCTGGGCGTCGATCCGACCGATCGAATAGTCCACCACGATGCAATCGGGATGGAAGCTCTCGGCCTGAATGCCCGCCTCGAAACCGCTGGCGGCAACCTGGATCTTGAAGGACTTCTCAATCGGCAGATGCCGTTTGAGATTTTCGATCAGGACCTGGTCCTGACCGACGAGGAGCACCTTCGCCATCGCCTCGTCCTCGAGGTCGCCCAGCGGCATGCCGTGCTCCTTGAGGAACTTGATGAGATACTCTCGTGGAATGCGGCGGTCTTGGCTGCCCGGAATGCGGTAGCCCTTGAGCCGGCCGGAGTCGAACCATTTGCTCACCGTACGGGGAGCAACTTTACAGATCTTGGCGACCTGGCCTGTCGTAAAAACCTTCATCACGTGGACTCCATGTGGATCATTCGTGTCCGGAATCGACTCGGCCAGCCCGCGGCTTTTTATGCTTGAGTTCCGACTCGCGTCGTGCCAGCCACGGGATACCCATGACCTGCTGGCTCAAGACATAGAAACCGGCGAAACACGGCCCCCCTGGTGGTGCGCTTAGTCACTCACGGGGATCGCCGCACCAGCGTGCCCCGAGAGGGATGGCCTGAGGCCGCACGGGGGGCGCGAGAACGGTCACGGAGTGCCAACGCCCGAAAGCGAAGACAGACATCCATCACCGAATTCGCAGGTATCCCCCCCTGCGGCACGCCGCGATGTGACCAGCCCACGAGGGGCACAGGCACGTTCACGACGTAACCATCCGACCGTGTAGATCGAAAGATCGTGTCGTGCGACTTGAGCCGTTCTTCACGACGGCAGCGGTGGCACCGTCCGCGCCATGGCCACGTGTGAAGCTAGGCAGGAGATCCGGGCATCACGGCAGCCTCGGCAGCTTGTTGCTCACGCGGCGCGGCTGCGGACAGTCGTTTTCACGCCGGCCGCCGCGGCCTCGAACCGCACGGCGATCCGCTTGGACACGCCCGGCTCCTCCATGGTCACGCCGTAGAGCGTGCCGGCCGCCGCCATCGTCTTCTTGGAGTGGGTGACCACGATGAACTGCGTGGATGAAAGGAAGTCCCGCAGGACGCCCACGAACCGGTCCACATTCGCCTCGTCGAGGGCTGCGTCCACCTCATCGAGCACGCAGAACGGGCTGGGGCTCGACCGGAAGATGGCAAGGAGGAGCGCGACGCAGGTCATGGTCTTCTCGCCGCCCGACAGGAGCGAGATGTTGCGGGGTTCTTTGCCGGGAGGACGCGCCACGATCTCGACCGAGGTTTCGAGCAGGTCAACGCCAGGCTCGAGGACGAGATCAGCCTGGCCGCCTCCAAACACCCTTTCGAAGAGCTCGCGGAAATGCCCTCGGACAGTTTCGAGGGTCTCGCCCAGAAGCCTGCGGCTTTCGCCATCGATTCGGGCGATGAGCTCCTCAATCGACTCACGGGCCGACGTCACGTCGGCAAGCTGGGCCTCGAGCGTCGCCAGACGGCCCGCCAGTTCATCGGACTCGGCGAGCGCCTCGAGGTTGACGTTTCCCATGTTGGCTATCTTGCGGCGGAGCTGGTCGATCGCCGACTCGAGCTCCTCGCGGTCGGATGGCACCGGCTCGGCGTCGGTGTCCTCGGGTGGGGCGATCGGCCCCGCGGCAGCCACCGCATCGATGTCGAGGTCGTACTCGTCGCGAATGCGCTCGACGATGCGAGTGCGGTGGTGACGCGCCTCACCCGCCTCGAGCTCCCGCGCGTGGATCTGTTCCGCGAGAAGGGCTCCAGCATCACGGGCTCCATCGCGCGAGCGCTCGCACTGCTGACGGGCTGCCTCGACCGTGGCAGTCTCCTGCTCCGCCTCCACGAGGAGGGCTTCCGCACGCTCAGCATGCCAGGCCGCGACGCTCCAACGGGCACCGGCGGTGAGCCACTCAAGCTCCCAGGCGCACCTGCGACCGACGGTAGCGGCATGGGCGGCATGGGCGATGTCGATCTCCGCGCGGCACGCGACCACGGCTCCATGCGATCCCCGCACCGCTTCCTGGAGGCGGTCGAGCCTCTCGCTGCACGTTGCCCGCTCGAGCTGGAGGCGGTGAACTCCTTCAATCACCTCGCCTCGACTCCGTTCGAGCGAGTCGATCGCGCCGCGGCATGTGTGGGCATGGGCGTCGGCAATCTCCAGCGCCGTGGATGCGTCATCGAGGTCGCGTCGTGCCGTTCGACTGGAAGCCTCGGCTGCGACGGCGCGCCGTTCGACTCCGCGAAGTCGCTGCTCGGCGACGGCGATCGCGGCATCGGCGCCGCGCTCGTCACGGCCGGTCCGATCGAGCTCGGCACGGGCGGTCGTGAGGGCGTCATTCGCTTCCTGGCGACGGCTGCGGACGGACGAGACGCTCTCGGCCGCCACCGTGACGTCGTTCTCACGGGCCGTGACGCCGGCCGTCGCCTCGGCAACAACGGCCGTCAGTTCGGTCACCCTGCGGTGGAGCTCCCGCAGCTCACTCCGACGGGCCACGAGGCCGGCGGTCGAGCCGGTGCCGCCGGTCTCGAAGCCATCGGCAGCGGAGAGCGAGTCGCCCGATCGGGTCATGAAGAGTGTGCCCTCAGGAGCACCCGCGAGCAGCGGCACCGCGACGCCAATCGTCTCGACAATCCAGACATGACCGAGCAGACGTCGCACGATGTCTGCGTTGGGGTCACTGGCTGCGGCCGTGGCATCGGCGAGGAGGCGATCGAGCCGGCCGATGACGCCGGCGGAGCCCGACGCGGCGTACGCGACGTCGGGTTCGGGGAGGGATGCCGCCTCGAGAAACCCAACTCTGCCTTCCGTCTCGGGGTGACCGCCTTTGGAGTCGCGCGCCGCCTGCTTGCCATGCCACTGAATCACGTCTGTCAACGAGTCAACATGGAGCGCCTGGCCACGACGGCCCAGGGCGAGATCGACCACAGCGGCCCACTCGACCGACGCCTCGATCCGGTCGGCTACCATTCCAGTCATGCCAGGCACCGTGGGCGCCTCGTCGAGAAGAAGCCGACGGGCCGCGTCGCTCACGCCCTCTTGTCGCTCGACCATTTCCTGAAGAACGTCGCGGCGCTCGCGGCAGGCCTCGGCAGCCGCGCGACTGTCGGCGAGCGTGCTCCATGCTGCCTGAAGCCGCTGGGTCGCGGCGCGATGGGCTTCATCGGCTGCGAGGGCGTCTCGGCTTGCGGCAGCGAGCCGCGTCTCGAGTGAGCGAAGGTGACCTTCACCAGCCGCTCGTGCTTCGGTGAGCGCCGCACGGTGGTCGCGGGCCGCATCGAGGGTGTCACGAGCCTCGGCGACTGCCGCGTTAGCGTCGGCGAGCCGCGCGGCCGTCGCCTCCTCAGCCGATTCGAGGCGGAGTTGCCTCTCGCGAAGCTCGTCACGGATGGCTGTGGACCGTGCGAGGGCCTCGCGGGCCGCGGTGGCGTCTTCATGCGAGCCCGCTGCCGCATGCTGGCAATCGGCTAGATGCGCGTCGATTGTGGCGATGGCGTGAACCGCGGCCAGGACGGCAGCTTCCGCTGCGGCCACACCATCGGCGGCGATGCGAGCATCGTGCGACGCCTGGGCCACCTCGGCACTTGCCCGCCGAAGATCGGCCTCGAGCTCGTCACGGCGACGCCTCTGGGAATCGAGCGTGGCGGCGGCTGCTGCCTCCTTCTGGCGAGCGGCTCCTGCTTCAGATCGAATTGACGTGACTCGCGGCTGCAGCGAGGCTGCTGCGTCGGCAAGCGCTGCCAGTTCGGCCGCCGCGGCCGCCGCGTCCGTTTCGAAGGCGACGAGTGCGGCCCGGTCGGCAGCGAGCGCCGCCTCACCAGCAGCCACCTGGGCGTCGACGCCGGCGAGGTCGCGAGTAGCCGCGACAATCCGGAGGGACTGGAGGCGATCGCTCAGGCTCCGCCAGCGCCGTGCCCTCGCTGCCTGGTTTCGCACGGTGTCGAGTCTGCCCGACACCTCGCCGACGATATCGGCCAGACGCTGGCGATTCACCTCGGCCCGCTCGAGTCGTCTGAGCGCCTCAGCTCGCCGAGCGCGAAACCGCGTGATGCCAGCGGCCTCCTCGAACACGATGCGGCGATCGCGCCCTGACGCGACCAAGAGGGCATCGACACGGCCTTGCTCGATGACACTGTAGGCCTCGGTCGAGGCTCCCGTGCCTGAGAACAGCTCACGAATATCCTTGAGCCTCGCGGTCTCACCGTTGACGAGATATTCACTCTCGCCGTTGCGGTAGACCCGCCGCATGATCTGCACATCGTCGGTGGGCAGTCGCAGCTCGCGGGACGCGTTGTCGAAGACGAGCGACACCTCGGCCATGTTGAGCGGCTTGCGGGTCGCGGTGCCAGCAAAGATGACGTCGGTCATCTCCTTGCCGCGGAGGCTGCGTGCCGACTGCTCGCCCAAAACCCACTTGATCGCGTCGACGACGTTTGACTTACCAGAGCCATTGGGGCCGACGACGGCCGTGACGCCTTGGGGAAACTCGAATCGCGTGCGGTCTGCAAAACTCTTGAAACCGAAGAGTTCGAGAGCCTTGAGGCAAATCATGAGCGGTCGTCCCCTGGCCGGCCCTCCGTGGCCGCGGCGGTGGTGTCGTCACTGGTGGCGGTCTCCTCGCGGATGGCGGGCCGACCATCAAAGGAATCGGGGACGGCGTCGAACGCCAGGCGGCTCGTGAGATGGCGGCTTGCTGTGGCCTGTTGGAGAAACTGAATCACGTCGGGATAGCCGCCACCGAGATCCACGATGCTGCGCACGACCGAGGCCACGTCGGCCGGAACGTCCTTTTGGCGGTCTGGCTCGCCCGGCATGAACCGGCTCACTTGTGCGGTCGGGCCGTCCACAACGACCACGATCGATCGCCCAGCCTCGGCCCGAAGGCCACGGCCGAGCGGATGCGTGGTGCCGAAGAGAACGATCTCCGGACGTTGGCTTCGTGCGGCATGCACGAGCGGTGGGCCAGGCACGTCAACCACATGGAGTGAGCAGGCCTCGCCGAGCAGATCGCCCCGGATCAAGGGTATGGCCGGATCGATGCGACGCAGCGCCCGGAAGGCGCCGTAGCGGGTTTCGGCGCTCCGGTTCGCGAGAAGGCCTTGGAGCGCGTCGATGCCGTTGGCATCATCGAGCACCCCGAGCGCGGCGAGGGCATCGTGACGAGTACTCCGGAGATTTGCGGCAGCCTCGGCGAGGTGCGAGGCGGCCACCGATTCGCCCAGATAGGCCAGGGCCTCGGCGGCGGCGAATCGCACCTCCGCATCCTTCGCCTCGAGCCCCTTACGGAGGACCGGGATCGCATCCTTGCCGATGGCTTCGAGGCGAATCGCGGCAGCCGGCGCTGTGACGGGATCGGTGAGCTGCCGCGCGAGGAGTTGGAGCCTCGCATGGCGGCCTTCCGGCGGTTCGATGACAGCCACGGACTGGACAACGCGCACATACCGAGCGAGGTTATGCCGATAGACGGGTGGCACCTCGAGATGGATGTAGCGATCGGTCTTGGGGGTGGCTACACCCCGCTTCGCCCCGTGGAGGACGGCATGAAATCGACGGTTGATCCAGTCACCGACGCGCTTTGACATCGTAAAGGAGCGGTGCTCAGGTGCGATGACGAGGCCGAGATCACGGCCCGTCAGCGCGATGCCACCGCCCGGAAGACGTGCGCGGAGTTTTGCCTTCGAGTCAAGCGTTCCGCTCGACACCGGATCCACGAGCAACGGCCCCTGGGTCACGCCCAATTCATGCCCGTCGCGGATCACGTTGGCGATCACAGCCATTTCAGCCAGCCGGGTTTGCATGAGCCAGCCCCCGTCGAGACTCGTCGTGTCGTCGTTCGGAGGAACCTCGACAAAGACATCGAACCGGTCTCCCTTGCGGCATCCCGGAGGGAGATAGCCATGCACCCACGCCAGGGACGTCGTGGTGGATGCGAGGAGACGGTTGGGCTCCACAACTCCACGGGATTGCATGTCGGCCATGATCGCCGCCCGCTGCGGCCCCGGAGGAGGATCGCTGCCGGTGTCGGCAAGGCCCGTAATAAGTGCTGCTCGTTCGATTCGCTTGGCACCCAGACCCCACGGGGTCGTGTAGTCGCCGACGAGCTTGGTGCTTTCTTCGAGGTGGGCAAGCGCCTCGATCTCCGGGCTCTGGCTTCGGATTGCCGGGCCAGCGCAGCCCGACAGCGCGGTTCCCGCGGCCAGCAGCAGAAGTCCACAAGCATGGCGAGCGCAGGCCCTGGATGGCTTCGGCCACGGAATGTGGTTGTGAGTGCGGGGCATGGCGAGGTCGTTCCGCAGGGAACCCCGGGGCCTGCCCGGCGAAAGAGACGCCGAGGCTCCGGAAGGAGCGGGAGAATAGAAACGGTGGCAACAGAGGGTCAAGTGGGCTTTGGGGCGGAAGTCAGCCCTGAAAAAGGATCCCGGTGCCGACGAGGAATCGCCTTGGCGTGCCACCAGTGCCGTGCTACGGTTCGCGACCGCCGCCCTGGCATACCGCCGAGGGTATGGGCAGCAGCATTCATTGAGACGGAGACCGACTGCGTGACCGCCTTTCAGGGAGATTCGCTGGGTGTGCATGTTCGCTGGATGATCCGGCGCGACATGCAGGAAGTGGTGGCCATCGAGCGAGAGGCGTTCGAGTTTCCATGGTCCGAAGAGGATTTCACGCACTGCCTCCGGCAACGCAACTGCATCGGCATGGTGGCCGAAATGGCCGACTCGGTCGTCGCCTTCATGATTTACGAGCTTCATCGCACGAAGCTCCACATGCTCAACTTCGCCGTGCTCCGTTCGCACCGCCGTCTGGGCATCGGCACGCGGATGATAGACAAGCTCGTCGCGAAGCTCACGCCCGATCGCCGTGGGCGCATCGCCCTCGAAGTTCGTGAAACGAACCTCCCGGCGCAGCTCTTCTTCCGTTCGCTGGGCTTCCGGGCCACCACGGTGCTCAAGGACTTCTATCAAGACTCGACCGAGGACGCGTACATGATGCAGTTCGCGGCCGATCCACTCCCGGCCGAACGCCGGATGGCGGGGTAGGGTCAGCCGAGGATCGCGGCCTCGATCGCTGCGCTGCGGCGTCGGAGGAGTGTCAGCGACGCTCCTGGTGACGCGCCGTGGGCGAACACCGTACAGACCGGGGCGCCTGCCGGGATCGGACATGGAGGCTCGGGGATGTCGGCCACTGAAGGCCAGTTGTCCGCGCGCGACCAGCAGGCGCTGTGGGCCACGACGGCGGCACGTGACGCGTCACTGAAGTCGAGGCTGCGGGCGGCAAAGAGAACCGCCTTGGCCCACGTGCCCGATCGCGGCCAATGGTCGGTCACCGAAGGCGAGCGTATGCCGCAGGCCGCGAGGTGCGTGACCGCAAGCGAGACTCCCGTTGACCTCTCGGAAAGCTCGAGCGACGCGGTGGGCCTGGGATTGATTTCGATAATGGTTATCCGCGCACGGGCATCGACCACGAGATCGGCTCCCACGAGGCCCTGGAGCCCGAAGCCATCGGCGAGCAGGTTCCCGAGTCGCACCACTTGGTCGCGGAGCGGGGCATCGAGGGCATCAGGATCCAAGTCGATCGATCCGCAGTATGCAAACCTGCCGGCGCGGCACCAGCGGCGGCCGACGAGCTGACGGCTCGCCGCGATCACGCCGCTCTTCTCGGCACTGACAACGTATCCGACAGAGAGCCTGTGACCTGCAACCCGGCGCTGCCAGACCTGGCCGTGTGGCTGGGCATCGGCGTCCATGCCATACCAGGGGCGAATGCCGCGACCCCCTGCGGATTCAAGCGGCTTCACGAGCCATGACCCGTCGGTCGGCACACCTGCGGGCGCGCTGCATGTTTCGGGAAACAGAAGCCCGGCCTCACGGAGCGTACGAGCAAGTTCGTGAGGCTCACGGACGCGAGTAACAGCCTCTGGCGACGAGCCTGCGAGCGGTCGGCTCGCTGCCATGCTGGCAAGCAGGCGCGGATGATTCTCGAGCGCACCGGTATAGAGCCAGGGAGCGTCAGGAAATCCCCCGATGGCGGCTGGGAGGCCCGCGGGATAGGGCTGGATCAAGGCGACCTCACAGGCCACCTCTCGGAGGTCGTGATCACCGAAGATGTCAGCGGCGTAGACGCGAAAGCCCGCGCGGGCTGCGGAGGCCGCCATCGCTCGCACGCTTGCTCCAACGATGATGAGCGAACCATGACAAGCAGGAAGAGTGCGATCAGCAGGCATTATCAAGGCAGTCGTTTCTCGCCGCGCAGCCGCAGCATGCCCCGCGGTTGAGGGCCTGTGGTGACATGGTATCCTCTCGGCTCGTTCGTTTGGATTCACACGACCTTCAAGGGATCACCCATGTCGATGTTCATCGGAGAGGCACTGGCTGGCGACGGGAACGAGATTGCTCATATCGATCTCCTCATTGGAAGCAAAGATGGGCCTGTCGGCGTGGCCTTTGCCAACGCCCTCGCCCGGCAGAGCGAAGGACACTCGAACCTCCTCGCCGTGCTCACACCGAACCTCGCCGTCAAGCCGGCCACGGTGATGATCACGAAGGTGACGATCAAGGGCGCCAAGCAGGCCGTGCAGATGTTCGGCCCAGCCCAGGCTGCCGTGGCGAAGGCCGTGGCCGATAGCGTGGCTGCTGGCGTGATTCCGAAGAGTGAGTGCGAGAACCTCGTCATCGTCTGCGGCGTGTTCATCCACTGGGAGGCCGCCGACGACAAGAAGATCTATGACTACAACCATCAGGCGACGATGGAAGCCATCGCCAGCGCCATGAAGGGCAAGCCGACGGTAGACGAGATGATCGCTGGCAAAGACAAAGCCGCGCATCCATTTAGGGGATTCTGATTAGGGGATTCTGAACTTTGCTTCCGGACAGGGGCACTCATGCCGAAGCGGGTTTTGATTCAGTTCGACTGTGATTCGCAGCCCAGCACGTTCGATTCGATCGTGGCGGTAGACGCCGGGATCGACGTGCTGCTGCGGCACGGGAGCGTGACCCCCGATGGAGTCGTGCCGCTCGTGCACGGGGCCATCTTCACGCGCGGAGGCGCAGACCTTGCCTCCACGGCCATCTTCGTGGGCGGTTCAGACATCGTGGCCGCGGAGGCTGTGGCCGAGAGTATCCGCCGGACGTTTTTCGGGTCGATGCGAGTCGGCGTGCTCGTTGATCCTTCCGGCGCCAACACCACCGCCGCGGCGGCCGTGATATCTGCGTTTCGTCATCTGCCTCATTGCGACTCAGCCCAGGCCGTCGTGCTCGGAGGCTCGGGGCCGGTCGGCCAACGGGTCGTGCGGCTCCTCGTTCGGAAGGGACATCGTGTGACGATCGCGTCGCGGTCGCTCGACCGAGCCGAGGCGGCTGCCACGCGGGTCCGCGAACAGGTGCCAGGGGCCCAGGTGGCAGCCATGGAATCGCACGGCACCGTTCTGCCCGGCTCACCGTTGGCCAGGGTTCTCGCCGCGGCGGACGTTGTCGTCGCCGCGGGTGCGGCCCGTGCGACCGTCCTGAACGAGGGCGGACGGGCAGCCTTAGCACACGCCAGTGTCGTCATCGATCTCAACGCGGTGCCGCCAGCGGGCATCCACGGGATCGCGGCCAGCGACAAGGGACGCCTCGATGGAAAGGCGGCCTGCTATGGCGCGCTTGGTGTCGGTGTCGTGAAGATGAAGATTCACAAGGCGGCCATCGAGCGAATCTTCACGGACCACCAGTCGTGGCTCGACGCCGAAGACCTGCTCGTGCTCGGCGAGTCAGTGGCCTGACGCTTTCGGGCGAGAGCACATTTGAAACAGTCTGACGCTCTCTGCGAACGCTAAGTGACCTTGGAATAAGGCCTCCATGCCCCCATCCCGCCAAGACCACCGCCAAGGCCACCGCTGAGAAACCCTCGCGCGATGTGTGACTGGTTTCACAGAGCTTGGCGGGCTGACCGCGGATACTGGAGAGTTTGCCAGTGTGGTTCGGTGACCGCTCCACCGGGAGGATGCCTTGACGTGCAGCGGCACCAAGGCCGGCCGCCGCATACGTGAACAGGAGTCCCAAGACGCATGAAGACCATGAATGGCCAGCCAAACGGAATCAACCTCCACCAGCCCCAACCGTCCTCCCCATCCACGGGCTCCGCGTGGGGCCGCGGGGCTCTGGCCGGAGTCTTCGTGTTGGCCGTGGTCGGCTTCTATGCTCTCGGGCTTCACCGCACCCTTTCCTGGGACTTTGTCCATGGCAACCTCGACGCCTGGCAGGCCCAGGTGCGGGAGAACCTCGTCCTGGCGCTGGCGGTGTTCTTCCTGACGTATGTCGCCGTGGCGGCCTTGTCGCTGCCGGCGGCGGCGATCCTGACGATGGTGGGCGGCGCTTTGTTCGGTCGCTGGCTGGGCACGGCCGTCGTCAGTATCGCTTCGACCCTCGGGGCCACGCTGGCGTTCCTCAGCAGCCGCTACGTCCTGAGAGACTCAGTCGCCAGGAAGTTTGGAGACCGTCTGGAGGCGATTGACCGGGGCGTCGAGAAGGACGGGGCGTACTACCTGTTCATGCTGCGACTGGCCCCGGTCTTTCCATTTTTCCTCGTCAATCTCGGCATGGGCCTGACCCGCCTGCCGGTGCCGACCTTTGTCGTCGTCAGTTGGCTGGGCATGCTGCTCGGCACGTTTCTGTACGTCAACGCCGGGACGGAGCTGGCCACCCTCGATTCGCCCACTGGCCTCTTGTCGTGGAAGGTGCTCGGGGCGTTGGCCTTGCTCGGTATCGTGCCCCTGGCCATCCGCAAATTTTTTCAGTGGAAGGTGCGGTGGCGCACCATCGGCCTCGCGGCAGCCTGCGTGCTGCTGGTCGCCGTCGTCGCCATGGCCGTGCGAACCTCCTTCCGCTATCAGGCCGCCGACACGATGGATGTGACGGTCCGCGAGTATTCCAATCCGGAATACCCTGAGGACCCGGCCACTCGCAGCGTTCACCACGGCACGTACGACGGCAGGCGGCTCACGCTCGTCAAAAACGACGAGACCCACTTCGACTTCATCTTCGAGTCTGACAACCCACACGTCGCCAAGGTCGTCTTCAAAGACGTCGACGTGAGCCTGTTCACGGTGAACCCGCCTGCCTGGGCCAAGGACGATCCTGGTCTGCTGCGGATTGCCTTGACCGACCGGGAGTGGAACCGCCAGCAGGTGCGGTTCGGCGGTCCTGACACGCCGCATGTCGAGGTTACGGGCGGCGATGGCTGGGAGAAGGAGAACCTTTTTTCTGCCGAGCTGGCCCGCAACTGCCTCAACGCCGGGCTGTGGGAAGTGCTTCTGTTCACGAAAGAGGGAGACGACAAGGCGCTCTATTACCAGGGCTGGTTCACCTTCCCGCGGGGCCACTACAAGCACCTGTTCGAGCGCAACACTGGCCTGCCCTACGCGAAGCATTGGTACTACCTGGAACACTGGTTCGACCCAGTGGGCACGCCTGTGCCGATGGGCAAGCTTCGCGAGGTCGTCAGTGAGCGGGAGGTGCCGGCGACATTCGACACGTCGGAGCGGGTGATCGCCGCTGGCGAACAGGCGCGGAAGCGGCGGACAACAGTTGGGAAGAACATCGTCCACTGGGGCGACTTCTTCGACGGTCGCAAGATCCGCTTCGCCACGTTTATTCCGCCGGGTCGGTACAGCCTCGAGCACCCCTGGAAGAACGAGTACCGCCGTATGGACCGCTTCGACAAAGCGATCCTGCGGGAGATCAAGTCGCCAGCCACAGACAAGACGCTCCACGAGCTGGAACTGATCTTCTCGAGCAACAAGCGGGGAGGGATAAGTAGGTTTCTCGTGAGCGGCATCGACCTGGCTGCCCTGCCGCAACTGCCTGTCGAGAATTATCCAAAGGGGATGTATATGCCGATGGGGATCGGTGTGCCGCCGTTCTTTCAGTCGTATGACGACCTCGAGAAGAACCCGCCTCAGAAGAGCCCGTACGTCAGCGTGCTGTTGGGCGAGGAGGGCCGGTGGATCGACCACCACAGTTTCGCCATCGACGGCCCTGTGCTGCACCGGGACGAAACGGACCCCGACCTGCTCCACATCTACCTGCTGTCCTACGAGCGGCACAGCCTGATCGCCCACATCGTCGTCCAGATGAGACCGTGAACCGGCATTCCGGGCAACTCGGGCGTTGCCTGTCGCACTCCGCGCCGCACGGATACACTGTCGTTTTCGTTTTTCACGGACAACGACTGCCGATCGATCGGCCCGTCGCGGACGGCAGGGAACGATGGAGCGTTACTGGTACATCAAGCATTGCCGGCTCTTCGAGATGCTTTCGGCGGACCAACTGACCCAGCTGGAACGTCGGGCCCGGATTCGCCACTACCCTCGAAAGTCGGCCGTCTATCTGCCGTCTGATGCCGCCGATAGTGTGTTCCTCCTCGCCGAGGGCCGCATCAAGCTCTGCTCGCCGACGGCCGATGGCAAAGAGGCCATCCTGGCGTTCATCGAGGCGGGCGAGATCTTCGGGGAGCTGTCGCTCGTCGGCGAGACCGCGCGTGATGAGTTTGCCGAGGCCGTGGCACCGTCAACCGTCATCCTGCTTCCGCGGGACGAGATCGAGGGGCTCATGGCGGAGTCCCCGTCGCTTGCCCTCGGCGTGACGAAGCTCATCGGCTGGCGGCGGCGGCGCATCGAGCGACGGCTCAAGGGGCTCCTTTTTCAGTCCAACCGTGCGCGAGTGATCCACCTCCTCTTGGATCTGGCCGAGCAATACGGCCAACAGACTCCGGAGGGCGTCCTCCTGGCCGTCAAGCTCTCGCACCAAGACCTGGCCTCGGCGATTGGCGCGACGCGGGAAACCGTCACCGTTGTGCTGGGCGAGCTCCAGTTGGACGGGCTCATCAAGGTGGCCAGGCTACGGCTGCTCGTGCGGGATTTGTCCCGCCTGGCGGCCTGCGTCGCTGCGGCCCAGCCAACACTGCCCGATCCCCCCGTGCGGCCACCTCTCCCGGTAGGTTCAGGAACGATGGGGGCACGGAAGTTTTGAGCCATGTGTTACCGATTTCACAGAGTTGGGCGGGCTGACAGTGGACACTTCCCTATGAGACGTATTGGCATGTCACGACTCTGGCATCGGGCGTGAGGCGGCAGAAACAATGACCGACATGCACGCACATCAGACCGAACACTGGCAGGCTTGTGCCCCGGGGACGCTCGGCGGCTTCGCCGCACGGGCCCGCGGTCGGCGGCGGCTGCGGGGTATTGGCCAAGCCGCCGGCGCGGTCGTGCTCCTCGCGGCGGTGGGCCTGACGGTCTGGTCCGTATCACGGCCCGGGGGACAGCGTGACAACCGATTCGGCGGCATCGCGTGCAGCGACGTCCATGCAAACATCGAGGCCTATAAGAAGGGGCTGCTGCCGCCGGACCTCACAGAGCGAATCCGCGTGCACCTCGCCGAATGCCCGGCCTGCCAAGAGGCGATGAAGGCGATGAAGAAAATGGAGATGGGCGAGCGATCGCCTGGGGTGGCTCATGGTGGCTCATGGTGGCTCATGGTGGCTCATGGTGGCTCATCGCGATTGGGGCGCACTGTGCGTGCCCCCAATGCCGCGGGCCAAGCCCGTACGCCGTGGCCAGGCGCGGCCGGTTCACACCGCCCCTCGACCACTCGCATGGTCGCCGTCACCCGCTGAGTCACGCGGTGGCTCATGCCCATTGACGGCTCGACCGCAGCGAGTGTGGCCCGCGGGTCCTGAATGTGACCCAGGATACGGACCGCAGGCTGGGCGTTCGTGTCTGCTTGTGTGACCGGAGGCCGCGGGAGCGTGCGCACCCGACCGCCGCCACCGAGGAGAACGTTGCCATGACCGGATTCCCAAAGCAGCCAGGTCACTTCGTGTCGACCGACGATGGGCGTGAGGCCGCGTGGGGCGACTGCCACCCCACTGCTCCCGCAACCCCTGCCCGGCGCTTCGGGGCACCGGCGCTTGCGGCGATCATCGTCGCCCTCGTGGCCTGGGACATCCACGTGCTGCGGACAAACGGAGATCCCAGCGCGGCGCTGCTGGGGAGAGGCATCAGCCGTGTGGCACTGGGCCAGGCGGGCAGTCAGTCCCGCGGCGAACCCGAGTTTGACCTGTCGAACGTGACGGTACCCGCCAAGGAGATTCGCGGCGGGGGGCCGCCGAAAGACGGCATTCCGGCGATCGCTACTCCAAAGCTGATCGCCGCCGCGGCGGCTCCGCTCCGGCCCGACGATCGTGTTGTCGGGATCGTCTCGGGAGACGACGCCCGTGCGTATCCGCTGAACATCCTCAACTATCACGAGATCGTCAACGACCGCATCGACGACACGCCCGTCGCCGTCACCTACTGTCCACTCTGCGATTCCGTGGTCGCGTTCGACCGCCGGACACCCCTGGGCGAACGCGAGTTTGGAGTTTCCGGTCTCCTCTACAACAGCAACGTCCTCATGTATGACCGTGGCGGTCGCCCCGAGAGCCTGTGGTCGCAGCTCGCGACGAGCGGGATCTCCGGCCCCGCCGCCGGCAAGTCTCTTCGGACGATTCCCGTCGAGCTCACAACCTGGCGGGAGTGGCAGGCGCGGCATCCGGCAACCCAGGTACTCTCGACCGACACCGGGCACCAGCGAGATTACGATCGCAATCCCTACGAGCGGTACTTCACCCAGCCGGGGCTCATGTTTCCGGCAAAGCCCAGGAGCAATCGACTGCCCACCAAGGAGCGAGTCTTGGGCGTGTGGACGTCGGAGGCCGCCCGGTGCTACCCGGAATCGGCCTTCAGCCGCGACCGCACCCGCGTCGAGGATACCGTCGGAAAAACGAAGGTTGTGATCGCGTTCAATCCCGACACGAAGAGCCTCCGTGTCGAAGCCGCGGACGACGGTGTGCAGTGGATGTATTCACTCTGGTTTGCCTGGCACGCGTTCCGCCCCGGCACCACGATTTTTGAGTGACGCTCGCGGCAGTCCGCCGAGTCTCTCGACCTCGGACTCCAGCGCCGCGATGCGATCCTGGAGGGATTCCACCACGCCGGAAACCTGCCGCTGCGAGAACCGCTTGTGGATGTGCTGCGGGCAGTTCACATCCCAGGCCTCGAGCGTGAAGACAATGGCCCGTTCCACCGTGGCGCGGTAGCTCGGATCGTTGAGCGCGTTGAGGAGGGCCGCGTCGTCTTCCACGATACGGGCGGTGCCCCAGAGCTTGACGCGGCGACTGCGGGCGCAATCCATCAGGCAGATGAACGCCTTCGGGTTCTCGGAGAGATTCCCTGCCGTGATGGACTGCCCGTTGCCGCTAGAGTCGGCAAACGCAAGCGTCGCGTCGTCGAGGACTCGCAGGAACCCCGGCGGACCGGACCGCCACGGTACTGGATATACGGCTGGCCCTCGGCGTGTGCCGTCCCCAGGTAGAACATGTCGAGCTCGGCCAGGAAGGCCACGAGATCTGGGGTCACCCGAGTCGGCCACTCTCCGTGATGAGTTGGCAGAAGCCCGGTCAGCACGTCGCCACCGGTGGCTATCGCAGCGACACAATCCCGGGGTGCTCGGGAGGCCGGGGGCCGGACGGCAAAGAATGGTCATCGCGATGCTCCCAGGATTGCTTCGGCTGAGGCCCAGGCCGGCAATCCCTGGAGTGTGGCCTGCCCCACAGATGCGGATTCGGGACGCGGCTAGCGTGGGAGCAGGGCAATAGGGCCCGCGCGGCTCCGGCACCGCGGCGGGCAGGAGGCTCGCATGCAAGCGCTCCGCGGAGCATCGGTTTCAGAGGCCACGAGCAGTCATGCCCGTGGCCCTTTCCATGGTTTCACGCTCGTAGAACTTCTCGTCGTCATTGCCATCCTGGCGGTCCTCGCGGGCCTGCTCATCCCGGCCGTCCAGCAGGCGAGGGAGTCGTCCCGTCGAACACAGTGCTCGAACCACCTTCGACAGACAGGGCTTGCGGTGAATCTCCATGCTGGGGCCGCGGGCCGTTTGCCGGCAGGGGGCCGTGGTACGAACTTCTCCGTCAATCCCCCGGAGACCGTGTCGTCCATGCACTCCCTCTTCACCACGCTCCTCCCATACCTCGAGCAACAGGCCATCTACGACTCGATTGATCGCACCATCCCCTACCACGCGAGCCCCGAGAACCTCCTGGCGACCCGGCACGTGGTGAGCACGTTTCTCTGTCCGTCGGAATCGTGGCGAACAACGGCCGCGGACGAAGAAGGTTTTGGCTACACGGACTACGGCAGCACGGCGTTCGTGGATCTTGATCCTACGAGCGGCACGCCGAATTCAGCGATGCGGGCGTGCGGGGCGCTCATTCATGTGCCCCAGCCTGTCTCCAGGATCAGTGATGGGCTCAGCAAGACCATCGCCCTCGCCGAGGACACTGGCCGACACGGCATCATGCCGATTCGGGAGCACGAGCCGAGCACCGGCAACCCGCGGAAGTTCTGGCGATGGGTCGAGCCGGCAAACGGCTTCGGCGTGTCGTGGGCCGTCAACTCCCACGCCGCGCCGATCGGTGGGCCCGATGACTGCCGATGGGTAACGACCGATTGCGGCCCAAACCAGGAGATCTTCAGTTTTCACATCGGCGGGGCCTACGCCGTGTTCTGCGACAGCCATGTCCAGTTCCTCGAGGATGGCATCGAGCCTCGGGTCTTGCGGGCGCTCGTGACACGGTCGGCAGGGGACTGACCGTGTTGTATTCGCAGGCCACACCATTCCCCATGCCCGGCACCACGACTGGGAATGGGCTTCGTGTCGGAGGGAGTCAGCGATGCTCCTTCCTGCCCGGCATGCTTCTCACTCGCGGCCACGATTGGCCGTGTAGAGGCGAGCCAGAATAGCCGGCGAAATCCCCGCGAGAAATCCTGCGATGCAGAGCTGATTGACGAGGGTGGTGCGGACCACGCCGAGGGAGAGCCACCGGCTTGCCGAGGTTGAAACGGCCAGTGGTGCGAGCGTCACCCGGCCGGTCCCACGCAGCCGCCGACAGAGCTCGAAGTCTTCCATCAACGGCATATCCCGAAACCCTCCTGCTTTGTAAAACGTGCTCGCATTGAGGAACAGCCCCTGGTCGCCATAGGGAAGCTGGAGGAGCCGCGACCGGAGATTGGCGGCCCATTCGACCCATCGAAGCCCCGGCCGGTCGCTGTCGATGCGAAGCCGAAAAGCTCCGGCCACCGAGCCGTTGTCGAGGGTCGCGCGAACGACCTCCGCGAAGCCGTCCGGCAGCTTGGTATCAGCGTGGAGAAACAGGAGCCGCTCTCCGGAAGCAACCGCAGCGCCAGCGTTCATCTGCCGGGCCCGTCCGGCCCGCGTCGTGATCACGCGGACGCCGAAGTTACGGGCGATCGCGACGGTGGCATCCGTGCTGCCACCGTCTACCACGATCACCTCGAGGTCGTCCTGCCCCACGAGCGGCCGAAGCGTCGCGCCGATCCTAGCCGCCTCGTTGAGCGCGGGTATCACGATGGAGATTACGCCCGTCCGCGTGGTGGCGGCGCATCCCGGAATCACGCCGCCGAGCCGCCGCCAGGCAACCAGATCCTCCGGGTAGTCGATATCCGAAAGGGCCGGCAGCAGACGCACGCGGAGGCCGAGTCGTCTCGCGGTCGAGACCGTCTGCCGCAGCACAGCGTCGGTGCCCCATGCGATGTTCCGAAACAGCTCCGGCTGGTAGTGCCGCATACCGACGAGGTAGTACCCGCCATCGAGTGCCGGCCCCAGGACGACGTCGGCTCGCTCGAGCACGGCCGTCGCCTCCGCGAGCCGACCCGCATCCAGGTCGGGGCAATCGGTACCGATCGCGATCGCCTGCCTGGCGCCTTCGCGAAATGCCTCGCGAACGGCATGGTCGAGCCGCTCACCGAGATCGTCGCCGTGCTGGGGCATGATTCTGAAGCCGTCGTCCCGATACTCGCATGGCATCTCGGTGGCCGCACCGGCCAAACGGATCACGCCATCGACGCCCAACGCCCGGCAATACTCGCTGACCGCGGCAAGCGTGTGCTCGACGAGCGCCGCATGAACCGCTGCGGCACCCTCCGCACCGAGCGCCGGCACGAGGCGTGTCTTGACGCGCCCCGCTTCGGGAGAGCGGGTGAACACGAGCACACATGTCCGTCCGACACCGTCGCTCACGCACGAGTCATTCATGACGGATGAAGGATTCGATAGCTCACGGCCGCCAGCGCCGCCCCCAACGGAAGCGTCGTCACCCAGGCCATGAGGATTGTACCGATCATGCCCCAGTGAGCCTGCTTTGTCACCGTCCCAATGCCGAACAAGGCACCACAACTCACGTGGGTCGTCGACACCGGCATCCCGAACCGGCTCGCACCGATCACGATGAGACTCGTCAGGAGGTTCGCGGTACATCCCTGGCCATGATTCATCGCGGTGATTCGCTGGCTCATGGTGTCGGCGACCCTTTTGGATCGCAGCAGCCCGCCGGCAGCAATGGCCGTGCCGACGATCGCCAGGCTCACCGAGGCGTCGAACCGTGGAACGACCAGCATGAGCGCCGCGATCTTCGGCGTGTCATTGAGGCCCCGCGCAAAACTCACCGTCCCCGCCGAAAGCCAGTGCAGCCAGTTCACCGCCTCCCCAGCCTCGATCCCGAGCACGCGGCCGTGATACCGGTTGCGGCATTCGATGGTGGCTCCGACCGCCACGGATACCTCCGCGGCGCGAAGCAGGAGGGTTGACGGGGAACCTGCGGGGACGACCTCGATGACCTCGTTGCCGATGCACAGGCAGGTGTCTGCCTCGATCCCGAGCACCTCACGAAAGCGGTGGAGCACTGGGTAGCAGAGCATGGCGGCAGCGGCGGCCAGAAGCGGACTCACGAGTAACGGCATGACGAAGCTCGTGCCGAGTCGACCGAGAGAGACAGCCGAGCCAGCAGCCCAACCGGCCCCGACGAGCGCGCCGACCATCGCGTGCGTCGTCGAGATCGGCATCCCGACATGCGTGGCCACGAGCACCGTCAATCCGGCGCCGAGTGCAACGGCCGTCGCGTAGTCGGCGTTGGCTACAAGGGCGGCGTCAACGAGTCCCTTGCCGCTGAATCGCTCGAGGAGCGTCGTGGCCAGCCCGACCGCCGCCAGCGAACCGCCGAAGGTTGCGACGGTTGCCCACGCCAGCGCCGGGCGGAAGCGCGAGAGGCCGCTGCCAACCAGCGTGGCCACGCCCTTGGAGTTGTCGTTGGCTCCATTCGCAAAGGCGAGGAGCACACATGCGACGGCAAGAAACGGGAGCGTCATCGGGCGCAAACCATTGAATGCCGATAAGGATTCACGGAGCGAGGCTTCCTTGACAGCTCGACCCGGCCCCGGCGGTGCAGCCGAAGCAGTGGCGACCAGTGGCAATCCGTCGCGACAACAGTTGCTCGAGCGTCCCGCGATCGACGTCGCGGATGTGCTTCGGGACGGTGCCGCAGACGGTCAGATCGAGCATCTGGTTGAAGTCGCAATCGAACAATCGCCCCAGCCAGTCCACCGACAGCATCGTGCGGCACATCACGCCGTCGACCGTCGCTGGCTGAAATGCATCGACGAGGGTTTGCATGTAGGCCTCGTAATGGCCGCTTTGCAACAGGTCGTCGAGAAACCGGGCGATCGGCATGTTCGTGATGGCGAAAAGTCGTGTGAACGCAACGTCGTATCGCTCGAAAAGCTCTCGGCGATAGGCCGCCTCGAGGGACCGTTCGTCCGGTGGCAGGGATGCCCCCTGCGGGTTGTAGACGAGCGACAGCCGCAGGTCGTCCCGCACGCCATAGCCCAGGGCATTGAGCCGCCGCAGCGCGTCGATGGACTTGCGAAAGACACCGTCGCCTCGCTGCCGATCACAGTTCTCTTCGAGGTAGCACGGAAGCGACGCGATGATCTCCACCTGATGGTCGGCCAAGAACTCGGGCAGGTCCTCGTACCGCGGCGCGAGGAGAATCGTCAGGTTGCACCGATCGATCACCCGTCGCCCCGCCAGGCGGGCCTCCACGACCAAGTGCCGAAACTGGGGGTTCATCTCCGGCGCCCCGCCGGTGATGTCGAGTGTGGCAATGCCGCACTCCTTCAAGACCCGCAGGCAGTGGTCTGCCGTCTCGCGGCTCATGGCCTCGCGGCGATCGGGCCCCGCATCGACATGGCAGTGATGGCAGGTTTGGTTACAGACTTTCCCGACGTTGACCTGGAGCACGTCGATCCCGTACGCCTGAAGCGGCAACAATCGGTGCGATGCCAACGTCGCCTGGAACGTCGCACGGGGCTGGGGCCCCTGGGCCTCCAGAATCTCCACCTGCCGCGCCGGGTCTGCCAACGGACTGGCCAGACGTAGGAGAGTCGATGCCGTCATGGTGCGATGGTCCTGTCTGGTCAGTCGGCTTCGCATGACGCCGAGTCACTGCCAGGACGGCAGCACGCACCCGCCGCATCGGTGGTCGTCGTGTAGTCATGCCCCTTGGTTTCCCGTGGATCGCGGTGGGCGCCACGTCGGCAATCGAACGGCCTGGCTGCATCGAGCGGGATCGGCTCGCGGGGTTCGACCATGTCGAACGCCCCGGCATACGGAGGACGCCCGAGCAACTGAAATGTCTTGTCGCACACGGCCATGCGTTCGCCGCGGTGATAGACATGCCCGTCGTCGTCCTCTACCCGTTGGAACGGGCCGCGGTAGATCACGGCCTGGTTCCGTTCCAGGCATGGTCCCTGCTTCCCCTTGTGGGCAAGCACCGTGACGGACCGGAACTCGAATCCCTGCACGGTTTGCCACGGGTCGCGCTGCCGCTTCACGATCTCGATCCCGTGAAACCCGGCGTCCTCGAACGCCTTCAGGAACCGATCCTCGCGGAAGGCACCCGACAGGCAGCCCGACCAGAGTGCGGGATCCCGCTGGAGGTCCTCTGGGACATCCTCGTCGGCAACAATGTCGCTGATTGCCGCGCGGCCCCCACGACGAAGTACGCGAAACACCTCCGCGAAGAGCTGCTCGCGGTCGTGCGGCCGCACGAGGTTCAAGACGCAGTTCGACACGACACAATCGACGCTCGCGTCGGGGATCAACGGATGCTCGTTGCGGAGGCGATCCTCGACGGCCCGCAGGGCGAGCCAGTCGGCGGCGTCCTGCACCGGCCGCGATTCGAGTGCGGCGGCCAGGCGATCGAGGTCGAGCCGGAGGTCTTGAATCAAGCCGTTCCGAAAGTCGACATTGGCGTAGCCGAGGCGATCGGCGACCTCCTGGCGATAGCTCCTCGACAGGGCGAGCATGTCGGGATTGCAGTCGACGCCGATGACCCGCCCCGCGGCGCCGACCACCTGGGCGAGCATGAAGCAGAGCTTGCCAGCGCCGGCACCGAGATCGACGACCGTCTCGCCTGCCTGCACATACGGCGTGGGGTCGCCGCAGCCGTAGTCCTTGGCGAGCACCTCCTCGGGGATCACGGAAAGAAGATCTGCCGAATAGGCCACCGGGCAGCACAATGCCTCTTCGCGGGCATGGGCCGCGGCGGAGTATCGGTGTGCGACGGCCTCTTCAAAACCCACGGACGCTGCAGTTCCATTGCGTGTCATGCCGTGCGTGGCTCCGTCGTGTTCATGGGAGGAGTGGAGTATCGAGGACGAAGGATCATAGCGGCAACGCGCCAGCGTCTCTGTGAACTTGACCACACAGGCTATCTCCGTCGGTTTCGGTCGGCGTGACAGGGTTGCGGCGCAGGATCGCTCCACTCGCGAGCCAGAGAAACCACGGGCCAAACTCGACCCAAGGCACGAAAAAATCGAAGAACTGTCCGCCGCCATACCCGGTTCCGAAAACGCTTGCTTCCGGGTAGTGATACACGAGCCAGAAGCGGAGGTAGGAGAGGAAGACGAGCCCAGAAACCGCTTGCCAGGCCCTCCCGCGGGCCAAGGGCACCAGCGGGACCGCCCAGGTCCAGTACCAGGGATTTTGGGTTGGCGCGAGGAGCCAGAACCAGGCGATCGTGAGGAACGCAGCCTCGAGGAAACGTGGCAAGGATGGCTCCCTCGCGACGCGGAAAAGAAGCGGCAGAAGCACCAGAAAAAACACGAGGCCGGTGAGTCCGCGGGTTGCCCAGAATGCCGCGCGATCGGTATCAACCCCCAGGCGCCCGGCCAACGGCCTGATCGCCGACCACCGCCAGGCGTTCGGCACGATGGCAAACCATGCCGTGGCCGCGTGGGCCTCCGGATCGACCGGGCGGAGGTTTTCGAGGACGACCATGAACACCAGATCGTTGATCTCCCAGCGACTCACGAATGCCGCCAGGCCCGTGCTCGTGCCAGGAGGGTCTGACGCGCCGGGCGGATCACCACCGGGAGTGGGCCACACCATCGGTGCCAGGCATGCGATCGATGTGAGGATCGCGGCCGCGCAGGCGACCGAGCCGTGGCGAAGGCCGGCCTTGCGCATCGTGACGACAGTGACGAGCGGCACGAGGATGACGGGATAGATCTTGGCGCCGACCGCCAGGCCCAGAAGCACGGCCGAGGCAATTCCCCACCGGCCGGCATGGGGCCCGCATCGGCACCAGAGGCGGGCCGCAGAGCATACCGACGCCATCGTCAGGCACACGGCGATGCTATCGAGATGTCCACTGTTGGCAAACTCCTTGATGACCAGCGGACACCAGGCATACACGATGGCCAGGCCCATGTGCCTCCCCGCCGCACGAAGCAGCCAGAAGACCATGCCCACCGTGGCCATATCGAAGACGAGCAGAGCGATCTTCATGATCGTGATCCGCGTGAAGACCGACGCATCCAAAGGCGTGAGCATCGCCGTCACCGTGAACACTGCTTGGCTCACGGGCGGATAGATCGTTGTGAGCTCTGGGTAGTGGACACGACGAAGCGCGTCGGCGAGCCCTGGTGAGGCGTCGAGCAGTCCGACGAGCCGTGCCAGCTCCGGGGATGTGCCACCGGCATCCGTTGCCGGGCCGTCATGCGCCGCCAGAACAGCCGCTGGCGGGTAGCGGTAGGGGCTGACCCCCTGGGACGCAACCGCGCCGTCCCAGACGTAGCGATAGATATCCACCTCTTGAATCGGCGGAGTCCACAGGAGCAGGCCGCGGAACACGAGGGCCGCCGCGACGATGACCCCGGCGAGCCACCGGCCTTCGCCGAGACGCACCGCGACCACGCCGGATGTCACCGAGCAGGCAAAGCAGACGCCGAAGAGACCCAGGACAGCAAGGAGGGGCCGTTCGCCAAACCCCTGGTCGTGGGCAAAGGCTTGGCTCAGCCAGGCGATGACGGCATACCCGACAGCCTGGACGGCGACGAGCGCCAGCAGGCCGGTTCGGAGGCGACCGGTGTCGGCCATGTTCTTGGGGTTCAGGTTCACGTGAGCGTCGAGGACCGATGCGATCGTCGCGTCTTCCAGGCATACCAGGCGATCGTCGACAGGATCTTCACGCCAGCCTTGATCGTGCCACTGATTGTGCCGCTGATTTTGCTCGTCCCGATGCGGCGGCGGTAGGGCACAGGGATCTCCAGGATGCGAAGGCCCGCGAGGACCGCCTTGATCTGCATCTCGACCGTCCATCCGAAGTTTCGGTCTTCCATGCTGAGCTGGCGAAGCGAGTCGTACCGGATGGCTCGAAACGGTCCGAGGTCGTGGAACTCTGCACCCCATAGGAGCCGCATCAGAAAACAGGCCAGCCGATTGCCGTAGACGCTTTGGGGCGGCATGGCACCAGGCTCACGAAGTTCAGGCGTGCGGGCCCCCAGCACGAAGTCAGCTCGGCCAGCGAGCACGGGCTCGACGAGCCGCGGGAGCCAATCCGGGTGATCGCTGTAGTCACCGTCGAGAAAGACGATCACCGCCGGCTTATCGCGATCGGACTCGGCCCAGGGAGCAAGGGCGGCGATGCCCGCCAAACATGCCGAGCCATACCCGAGACGTGACTCATCCACGACCGTCGCCCCGGCCTGCCGTGCGACCGTCGGCGTCGCGTCGGTCGAGCCGTTGTTGACGACGACCACGCGGCCGACTTCAGGCAACGCGCGAAGCACCAGGGGAAGCGACGCCTCTTCATTTTGGGCGGGAATGATCACTCCCACGCGTTCGAGCCGAACTGCATCTCCCGGGCACGCCGGCCGCTCGGCTGCGGCCGTTCCTTGGGTGGCACTCATCGCCGTACCCCGGGGGTCGCTCCTGCGGACCGCGAGGCCGGCGGAATCACCGGATAGCTCCCGCTCATGAGCGGCCGGTCTGCCCCTGGGAATCCCATGAGTCGGCCAAACACCCATCCGACGGCTGCTGGGGGCTCGGCGTACGTTTCAGCCGGGGCCGATGGGGCCGCCGCCGCGGTTTCGTCGGGGATGCCGCGTGGCCACCAGGCCCATGCGACCGCGAGCCCGACCGACACCACGACCAATCCGCGGACGATCCTCATGGCTTCTCCTATCGGCTTCCTGATCCTTGGTACGACGGCGCGGACCGCATCCCCGAGCCCTGTGGCATGGAGGGGGCTGGCGACGGCGCGGCATATACCGGGGGCTCGTAGGCAGGGGCGCTGCCTTGGAAGGGATTCCCCGCACCCGGTGCCTCACAGGAACCGCCGTGGCACGAAGAAGCCTGGCCATCTCGCGTGTGGGCACAGCCGACCACGCCGAGAATGGAGGCCAGCCCCAAGCCCACGATCATCAAGAACGCTTTCATCGCGACACCCTGCCGTTGAGATCCCAGTCGTAGTCGAGGTTGCTGACGCGGGCCGTGCCGCTTTCGGCGAGCTGCCGCGACGCGGCGTCTGGCAGATAGGCCGCGACGCGGCGGAGTTGTTCGGCCTGGTTCGCACCGAAGTCCTCGGCAAACCAGCTCAGGATCGGTGACACGGCGATCGTTCCCTTGGCAGCGTCGTACTGGAACTTCGTGCGATCGGCGAAGAACGCTCGCGTGTTGGCGGCGAGCTGGTCTTCCAGCCTCGCGGCGGCGTACGCCTCGTTGAGGAGCCGCGGGCAGCCGATGGAGGCACAGACGATCGCGAAGTGAATTCGCGGCTCCCCCATCTTCCGGAGAATCTCGTGCTCGATCTGCTCCAGCGAATACTGCTTCCCATCGACGATGAGCTGGAGATCCTTCCAGATGTTGTAGCCGAAGAGCTTCGCCGTGTGGTTGCGAATGCTTGTCGTGGGATACTCGCGGAGGATTCCCTTCGCGGTGACGGCGTTGTAGGCGTTGATCCAGAAGGCAAGCTGCGCCTCGCGGCTCGATGGCTGCGAGAGGCTGGCCTGAGACAGATGGACGAGATACGCATCAAGCGCCTGCTGATCCGCCCCCGCGGCCTTCCATGTGCGATAGTCGACCATGCCATTGGCATCGACGTACCGGCCAAGCAGCGTGTTCCACGCGGTGTGATCGATCGCGTCGATAGCCACGCGATGGTTCGCAGGCACGTTCGCACCGACCGTCACGACCGGCCCGGCCACGGCGGGCACCGCGGAAAGACTCACGGCGACGGTGGCGACGGCCACCCCGAGCACAATGACATTTCGATGGACACGCATCAGGCGATTCCTTTCTGCTGGCACGGAACGACGAGGGGAGGACCGTGACGGGCGTCGGGCGACGCGCGGTTCATCCATGGTGCCGTCACGAGCTCCGCGGGAATATGTATCGACAAACAAGCTGTGCGGGTCTGTGAACCCTGGCACACTTTGCCTGCGCCGAATGCTCTGGCAGGCCTCCCAATCCCCCCTCCCTTCAACGATTGCCGCAGCTTCCGGCACGTCCGCCGTCGCTGCGCCAACACTTGCTGGCGCAGCGATACTCTTCGTGAGCGTGCCGTGGCTCACAGACACCACGGCTGGTCTCGACAACACTCTTTGCACGTTTGACCACTGACCCAACCGCGAGGGAAACGCATGGCGAGTGACACGGGAGCCTGGCCAGAGGTCCAGCCGTTTGACGAGCACAACGAAAAGCTCCTTGGGAATGTGCATCCCCAGGACTGGATCAATCCGGTGCCGAGCGGCCGGTACAACCTTGTCGTGATCGGGGGCGGGACGGCCGGCCTGGTGGCCGCGGCCGGTGCCGCCGGGCTGGGGGCGAAGGTGGCGCTCATCGAACGCCGCCTTATGGGGGGCGATTGCCTCAACGTCGGCTGCGTGCCGTCCAAGGCGCTCATCCGCGCGGCGCGGGCCGCGGCCGAAGTCCGCGATGCTGCGGCGTTTGGTGTGAACGTGCCGGCGGGCACGCAGGTCGATTTCCCGGTCGTCATGGAGCGGATGCGACGGCTTCGTGCCGACATCAGTCCGCATGATTCCGCGGCGCGGTTTCGGGGGCTGGGCATTGATGTCTACCTCGGGGGCGGCCGCTTCACCGGCCCCGACACAGTCGAGGTCGCAGGCCACGCGCTCCGCTTCGCGCGGGCGTGCATTGCCACTGGCGCCCGGGCAAAAGCCCCACCGATTTCCGGTTTGGAAGAGGCTGGATACCTCACCAACGAGACGGTTTTCAGCCTCACGCACCTCCCTCGCCGGCTCGCCGTGATCGGCGCGGGGCCGATCGGATGTGAGCTCGCGCAAGCCTTCGCGCGGTTCGGCAGTGAGGTGTTCCTCATCGAAGCGATGCATGGCGTCATGCCCAACGAGAGCCCTCGGGCGTCAGAGGTGGTTCGGCGGGCGCTCCTGGCCGACGGCGTTCGCCTGCTGTGCTGCGGCAAGGCCCTCGCGGTCGACAAGAACGCCGACGGCAAGCATCTGCATGTCGACTCGCATGGCGAGCACTATGACCTGACGGTGGACGAGATCCTCGTGGGGGCCGGCCGGACGCCGAATGTCGAGGGCCTTGGGCTCGAGGCGGCCGGTGTCGCGTTCGACCGAAGTGGCGTCACGGTAAGCGACGGTCTCCAGACGACCAATCGACGGATTTTCTCAGCCGGTGACGTCTGCTCGCGGTACAAGTTCACTCACGCCGCCGACGCGATGGCGCGGATCGTGATTCAAAACGCTCTGTTCTTCGGTCGGAAGCGGGCCAGCCGGCTCGTGATTCCGTGGTGTACGTACACCGATCCGGAAGTGGCGCATGTCGGGATGACGCCGCGGGAGGCCGACGAGCGGGGCATCGCGATCGACACGGTGGCCATCGATCTTGCGAACGTCGATCGCGCCGCGCTCGACGACGAGACGGCGGGTTTTTTGGAGGTGCATGTCCGCAAGGGGACTGACCGGATTCTCGGCGCCACCCTCGTGTCGCGGCATGCTGGGGAGTCGATTTCGGAGCTCACCCTGGCGATGACGGCCGGCATCGGCCTGAAGTCGTTGGCCGGCGTCATCCACCCGTATCCCACGCAGGCCGAGATCATCAAGAAAGCGGGCGACGCCTTCAATCGCACCCGGCTCACCCCGCGTGTGAAGTGGCTCTTCGAGACCATCCTCCGCTGGCGCCGCTGACACCGAGCCGTCGCGAGCCGACTGAGGCCTCCTCTCGCCTGGTGCAGAAATCCAGAACGGTCGTGGTCATCGTTCAAAAATAAGGACGGGGTTGCCGATCCGCCAGGGAACCGGCAACCCCGCCGCGTCAATGGCTTACTTCGCCATCGCCTTGCACGTTGCCTGGCACGCCGTG